>Ga0193692_1000004_pt1 | contig 67170 bp, 90 predicted proteins | sample L3a1metaG_FD_144917 | JGI IMG/M metagenome (GOLD analysis project Ga0193692, IMG submission 144917) | Soil microbial communities from a riparian zone of the East river system, Colorado, United States - L3a1 | ecosystem: Environmental > Terrestrial > Soil > Riparian zone | place: USA: East River... | reverse complement strand
AAAAACGAATTACCTCCCCTACCGCCGGTGGTCTCATCTCACCAACCACCAAACCGCGTACCTGAAGGTGCGCCACCCGCCGCACTTTCAGGGACGTCAAGGGACCGAAGGTCGCCCGCCCCCCGCACCTTCAGTCCCGCCCCTTGAGAAAACCCCGCACCGCATGCTACCAGTACCACGTCCGAATCGCCCACCTCCCCCGGCGGCGACCGGATGCCGGGGTGGCGGTCCAGTGCCGCACACGTTAAACCGCCACCCCGCAACCATTTGGAGAGCTGATGTTGCGTCGCTTCCTGCGCCGTTGGCGCTGCCGCCTCGGACACTGCCCAGGCCGCGTCGTCTCGGGTTGGCGCGGAGGGGCACTGTGCATCGGCTATGCTTGCAACGACTGCGGCAAGGTCACCGGCTACGGGCCGGTCATCCCGCGCCATTGGTGACGCCGCGGTGAAGACGGTTTACAGCAGGATCTTCGTCGATGGCATCGACGTCATGGACCACACCGTCAACCTGGAGCAACTGATGTCCACACTGGGAGAATACCGCGTCGGGGTCGACTTCAACCCCTCCAAGAACCACGGCGTCGACGAGGTCAAGGCGCAGGCTGCCGCCCTCATCGACTTCATCGACCAGATCCCCGACGCCGCCGAGGGCGAGATCCGCCGGCTCAAGGCCGAGGCGATGACCTGCGTCGAGACCGGCGCCATGTACGCCGTCAAGGCGCTGACCAAGCAGTCACGTTAACCAATGGAGGCAGATGAAATGGCCAAGAAGACGATGACCGACGTGCTCGGCAAAGGTGTCAAGGCAGCCCGTCTCGACCAGCCCAAGCCGAGCAAGACCCCGCAGGGCGTCACCGAGGTCTTCAAGAAGGCCGGCGCCATGTTGAAGAAGAAGTGAGCGCGGCGGCCGACAACGTGCTGGCCAGCCTGCGCGTCAACTGGTCGGTCGAGCACCGCAAGCTGGTCGACGCGGTCAACTACGCCGCCGTCACCAAGACCGGCCTGCCGGACCATTACTGGCAGGCTGAGCACGAGGCCCGGCTGCGCATGACGGTGGCCGCTGTGCTGGCCCAGGAGCTGCACGACCTGCCATGAGCGACTGGATGTTCGACGACAGCTACAGTCTCGATGACGACGAGGTCGTCGAGGCCAGGATCGCGCAGGCGCGCAGCCGGCTGTTCGTCATCACGCCGCAGGACCGCGCCGTCATGGACGCCGAGCTGCGCAAGTTCCAGGAACTGCACCTCAAGCTGGCCGTCTGGATGCTCGACCAGTGCCTGCGGAAGCGGCCGCGATGAACCTCGCCCTGCCCAGCTATTACGGCAAGCCGCCGGAGAAACTGACGCCGGACGAGATGCGCGCAGCGTTGCGCGACGCCGGCTGGCGGCTGTCCAACCTCTACAAAATCACCAACAAGTCCGGCAAGGTCGTCACCTTCAAGCCGTGGCCCGAGCAGCAGCGCTTCCTGACCGCCATCCACTACCGCAACCTCATCCCAAAGGCGCGGCAGCGCGGCTTCTCGACCGTGATCCAGCTGATGATGCTGGACGCCTGCCTGTTCCAGCCCAACACGCAAGCGGCGATCATTGCGCAGGACGAGGACACCGCGAGGGTCATTTTCGAGCAGAAGGTCCGCTTCGCATGGGATCACCTGCCGAAGATGGTCAAGGAGATGGTCGGGTTGAAATACCTGACCAAGACCGAGCTGGCGTTCAATACTGACAGCTCCCTCATAGTGGCGACCTCGACCCGCGGCACCACGCTACAGTATCTTCATGTATCCGAGTACGGCCGCATCTGTCAGCGCTACCCCGATCGCGCCACCGAGATCCAGACCGGCTCGCTGCCCTCCGTCGACCAGCACGGCATCACCTGCATCGAAAGCACGATGGAGACGCCCTACGGCATCTTCGCCGACATGGTCAGGAACGCCCAGAAGACCAGGGATAGCGGCCGCGTCCCATCCACCTTGGAGTGGAAGCTGCACTTCGCCTCGTGGTGGGACGCGCCGGAATACGAGGCCGATCCCACGGCGGTCGACCTCGACCCCGAAGACCTCGGCTATTTCTACCGCCTCGAAGGCGAGATCGGCCAGGACATCGCGCCCGAGAAACGCGCCTGGTACGTGCTGACGCGCAGGAACCTGTTCGGCGACGACCAGGAGAAGATGTTCTCGCAGTACCCCTCCACCCTGGAGGAGGCGTTTACGGTAAGCACCGACGGCCTGTGGCTGTCCCGCCAGCTCGCCAACGCCCGCATCGACCGCCGCATCACCAAGGTCCCGTATGATCCCGGCCGTCCCGTCAACACCTTCTGGGACCTCGGCACCGGCGATGACACGGCGATCTGGTTCCACCAGGACCACGGCGTTCGGCAGCACTTCATCGACTACGTCGAGGCGGCCTCGGAGCCGCCATCCTACTATGTTCGCGCGCTCAACGAGCGGCCATATGTTTACGGCTGGCACTACCTGCCGCACGACGCCAACCAGCGTCGTCCTGGTGCGGAGCACCTCAAGACATACGTCGATCTGCTGCGTGATCTCGGCGTTCACCACGTAGAGACCGTGCAGCGCACGCCTGACGTGGCGCAGGCCATCGACCAGCTGCGCGAGGCCTTCGCCACCTACTTCATCGACGCCGAGAAGTGCAGCCTCGGCATCCGCCACCTCGATGGTTTTAGCAAGCAGTGGAACGACCGCATGGGCCTGTGGATGCCGCTGGTTGCCAAGAACGGCCACCAGCACGCCGCCGACGCCATCCGCCAGCACGCGCAGATCCGCCATCTCAGGTTCGGCCACGGCGCCGGCCGCTGGACGCCGCGCCGCAACAAGAGCGGGATGGCGGCATGAGCGGCGACATCGCCCACATCGCCGAGACGCTGGCCGCCGCCGAGCGCTGGCTGACCGCGCTCGAGGATCTCCATAACTGCATGGAGCCGCAGGTTCGCCCGCGCCTCGAAGCGGCGGTCGAATCCTACCGCAACGCGCTGTCGGTCTACATCGCCGTCGCGCTGCGCAGGGGCGAGGATAAGTGATGGCCAACGACCGCACCGAGAAGATGCTCGATTCCATGAAGCGCGCCATCGACTACGCCGCCAGCAACCGGCCGGAGGGGTTCAAGGACATCGGCTTCGTCGTCATCGTCGTCGACAAGCGCACCGGCGATCTCAGCTGGGGGTCGACCTTCGAGGCCGCGGAGGCGACCGCCATCATGGCCGAGTGCATCGTCAGCGATGCTGAAATGCAGGCCGCCGAGGCCGAGCTGGAAGCCGGGGCCAGCCGCCAATGAGCCAGGTGCGCAGCCCTTCACCCACTGTTTCCGCGGCCGCTGCCGAGCACCGCCGTTGCGTCGAGATCGTCTACAACGCCGCCAAGTTGTACCGCGAGATGGCGCACCAGTTCACGACACGGGAGGCCAAGCTGATCGCCCGCAGCCAGGCCCAGGCCCTCGAAGACGTGGCGCGCGAGATGGAGGACATCTGACATGGATATCGGCGAAGCGGTCAAGCACATGTGGGAGGGCGGCAAGGTCAGCCGTTCCGGCTGGAACGGCAAGAACATGTATTTGTTCATGAACTTTGGTGGCGACACCATCCGCAGCGGCACCCTCAAGGTCGGCATCATGCTGCCGTTCGTCAACATGAAGACCGCCACCGGCGAGGTGGTGCCGTGGCTGTGCTCGCAGAGCGACCTTTTGGCCAAGGACTGGGGCACTGTCGTGCTGGAACCGGCGCAATATGAGTGACGAACCCGACCCGCACGCCGCGCTACGCGCCTGGATCGCCGAGTTCAACCCCGACGCGCTGATGGCCGACGGCTTCGAGGAGGCCATCATCGGCGTCGGCGAGCGCTGCAGCCAGATGGGGCTGGTGGTCTACGACGCCGAGAAGTGCCTGGAGATCCTGCAGGAGCGCGATGGCATGGATTACGAGGAGGCCTACGAGTACTTCTCGTTCAACACGCTCGGCTCGTGGGTCGGCGACAACACGCCGCTGTTCGTATGGAGGCCGCACCTGTGAAGCAGGATCGCATCATCGTCGAGAACGTGGTCAGGGCTGGCGAGGCCTACCTGCTGATGCTGGTGAGCGCGGCGGTCAGCAAGGTGCCGGACTGGCGGTCGCTCGACAAGACGCGCACCGAGTTGCTCGACGCCGTCGAGAAGCTGGTGCAGGCGAGCAACCGATGACCGGCGTGCCGCGGTTCGCCATCCTCGTGGTCGCGGCCGCCGCCCTGCTGGCGCCGACGGTCGCGATGCTGTTTGCCAACAGCCTCAACCCGATCGGCTGGCTGGTGCTGATCGCCACCGCGGTGATGGCAGCATGAGCGGCCCATCGCTCCCCATCCTCTGCGTTGACTTCGATGGTGTCATCCACGACTACCGGCACGGCTGGCAGGGTGGAAGACTCTACGGCGACGTCACGCCCGGTTTCTTCCAGTGGCTGCAGAAGACACGGCAGCACTTCAGGGTTGTCATCTACTCCAGCCGCTCCAGCGACCCCAAGATGGTGGAAGACATGAAGGTCTGGCTGGCTCGACAGAACGGCGGCGTCATGCCGTCTGGGCTGGAGTTCGCGCGCGAGAAGCCGCCGGCGTTCCTGACCATCGACGACCGCTGCGTCCGCTTCACCGGCAGCTGGGACGATCTCGACCCGCAGTCGCTGCGCAACTTCGTGCCGTGGATGATCGGCGAGCGGCAGGAATGACCGGCGCCGCCTGGATCCTCGTCGTCATCGTGCTCGGCGGCGACCTGGTGCCAACCATCGGGGTCATCGAAGGCTTCGTCACCGAGGCCGCCTGCACCACCGCCGGCGACCGTGTCACCGCAGCAGTCAGGAGCGACAACCGTGCCTACGCCGCCGTCACCGCCTGCATCAGCAGATATCAGTGAGAACGACCACGACAACGACGTCTGGCACGCCCGCCTGCGTCTCTACCACCCGGCGCTGATGACGCCGCGCGGCCGCGCCGAGATCGCCGAGTGGCTGCGCGTGCAGGCCGACCAGCTCGAGCGCGAGGGGCGTAACTACGCGCCGCTCTACAGCGCCATCTACTTCTCGACCCACGGGCCAGCGTGGACAGACGGCCCAAAATAGAACAAAACATCGCTGAACGAGCGCGCCTTGCCTTGCCCGGAAGACATGGACGAGGCGCTTGGAAGACCACATTCTCGACCTCGACAAGCGGCACTGGGCGCACACGCGCTTTGGCCTGACCGCTATCGGGACATGGGTTCGGATCGACGGCCGCTGGCGGCCGTGCATGGCGATCGTCCGCGCTGACGGCCGCCGGACGACGCCGTGCGTCATTCCGCTCGAAGAGGCCTGGCGGTGGTCCGACATCATCGGCGCACCGGCCGAGCCGGCCATCAACATCCTTCTCAATCTCGGCGTCGACCCCGGCAACCCGGACAACGTCTTCAAGCTGATCACGCTGGTTAATTCTCGCATGGCCGACCTGGTTGCCATGCCGGTGCGGCCGCCCAGCGCCGAGGAGCACGCCGACCCGGTTGCCGAGCTGACCCACGGCGACGTGCTCAACGGCAGCGGCAAGGTGGAGATCGAGATCTGATGGCCAAGGGCATGTTCGACTTGGACGCGAAAGACGGATCGGTCCGCATCAAGAAAGACAAGGCGAAGGGCGGCTACGGCGACCCGATGCCGGCCAACCAGAACCCCCGCACCGCCATGGGCCAGCCGCACCGCGAGGGCGAGGGCAAGAAGACCACCAACCTCGACAGCCCGGACATGGTGACGCTGCACCGCCAGATGCTCGCCTGCTACTCCGACGAGCTGGACCGGCAGTCCGACAACCGCATCGAGATGGCCGAGGACGAGGACTTCTACGACAACATCCAGTGGGACCCCGACGACGCTCAAGTGCTCAGGGATCGCGGCCAGATACCGCTGGTCTACAACGTGATTTCGACCAGCATCGACTGGATCACCGGCTCCGAGAAGCGCGCCCGCACCGACTTCAAGATACTGCCGCGCAAGAAGGAGCAGGCCAAGAGCGCCGAGAAGAAGACGGCGCTGATGAAGTATCTCAACGACACCAGTCGTGAATCCTTCCACATCTCCCGCGCCTTCGAGGACGCGGTGCGCGTCGGCATCGGCTGGATCGAGGACGGCTTCGAGGCCGACAGCGAGAACGAGCCGCTCTACACGCGCTACGAGAACTGGCGCAACGTCCTGCACGACACCGCCGCCACCAACCTCGATGTCGAGGACGGCAGGTATATTTTCCGCTCCAAGTGGGTCGACCTCGACGTCGCCGTCGCGATGTTCCCGCGCCGCGCCGAGATCCTGCGGCAGGCGGCGGTCGCCGGCGACGACTTCATCCAGCGCGACCTCTATGGCGACGAGGCCATGGACGCGCTCGAGATGGCGCTTGAGCAGAACACCATGAACAGCTCCGGCTCGCAGCGGGTCATCGAGGGCTACCAGCGCGAGCGCGTCAGGATCATCGAGGGCTGGTACAAGCGCCCGGTCGTCGCCGGCAAGATGCGCGGCGGCGAGTTCCACGGCGAGCTGTTCGACGCCTTCTCCGACGCCCACAAGCAGGAGCTGGCCAGCGGCGACGCCGAGCTGGCCGAGAAGACCACGCTGCGCATGCATGTCGGGCTGTTCACCGAGGCCGGCATGCTGTGGTTCTCGGAATCGCCCTACCGCCACAACCGCTTCCCGCTGACCCCTGTGTGGGGCTACCGGCGCGGCAAGGACGGGGCGCCCTACGGCGTCATCCGCCGCCTCAAGGACATCCAGGTCGACGTCAACAAGCGCGCCTCCAAGGCGCTGCACATCCTCTCCACCTCGAAGATCATCATGGACTACGACGCCCTTCCCGACGACATGACCTTCGAGGAATTCCAGGAGGAGGTCAGTCGTCCCGATGCCATTATTCGCAAGGTGCCGGGCAAGGAGATCACCCTCAACGCCGATCGCGACCTCGCGCAGTGGCACCTCGAGCTGATGTCTAGAGACATCTCGATGATCCAGCAGGCCAGCGGCGTCACCGACGAGCTGCTCGGCCGCAAGACCAACGCCACGTCGGGCGTGGCGATCCAGCGCCGGCAGGACCAGGGCAGCCTCGCCACCGCCAAGATCTTCGACAATTTGATGTTCGCCAACCAGGTGCACGGCGAGAAGCTGCTCTCCAACATCGAGCAGTTCATGAGCGAGGAGAAGCAGTTCCGCATCACCTCGCAGTCCGGCAAATCGGACTACGTCACCGTCAACGACGGCCTCCCCGAGAATGACATCACCCGCTGCAAGGCGGACTACGTCATCAGCGAGACGGCGTGGCACGCGACGCTGCGGCAAGCCGCCGTCGACGAGCTGATGGAGGCGATGAACAAGCTGCCGCCAGAGGTGGCGATGATCCTGCTCGACCTCGCGGTCGAGAACATGGACCTGCCGAACCGCGAAGAGATCGTCAAGCGCATCCGCCAGGTCACCGGCCAGCTCGACCCCAACTCCGAGACGCCGTCGCCGGAAGAGCAGCAGATGCTGCAGCAGAAGGCCATTCAGGCAAAGCTGCAGATGGACATGGCGCTGGCAGCGCTGGCCAAGGCGCAGGCCGAGGCCGACAAGATCGCCGCGCAGGCCGCGCAGGCCAAGACGGGGGCGGCCAAGACCATCGCCGAGATACCTGGCTTGAACGTGACCACGCAGCAGACCGCGCTGGAGACCGCGGCACTGGTGCTGGCGACACCCGACGCAGCGCCGATCGCCGACTACATCATGGCCGAGAGCGGCTTCGTCAGCGAGACCGACAAGAAGGCGCAGCAGCTCGCCACGCTGCAGGCCGCGCAGGCGCAGCAGCAGCAGGCCGCCGCGCAGCAACAGCAGGCCGCAGCGCAACAGCAGCAGCCCGGCGTGCAACAGCCGCAACAGGAACCGCAACCCGGCGCCCCGGCCGGGCCGGAGCAGCAGATGGGGATCAGCGGACCGCCCGGTGGTCCGCCCCCGCAGCAGTAGAGAGGACCACATGGCACGATTGAAGGTGACGGACGAGGAGTTGGATCTCCTCACCGAAGAGGAACGCATCGGGCTGAAGGAGTACCAGGCCGAGCTTGAGGCCGAGCTGGCCGCCGAGGACGCCGAGATCGCCAAGGCGGCGGCCGGCGATGCCGAGGACGCGCCGGTCGCCGAGGCCGACGAGCCGGAGCCGGAGGAAGAGCCGGAGCCGGAGGAAGAGCCGGAGCCGGAGCCGGAACCCGAGGAAGAGGAAGAGCCGGAACCCGAAGCCGAGGAAGAGGCCGAGGAAGAGGAAGAGGCCGAGGAAGAGGAAGAGGCCGAGCCGATCGCCGCCGCCCCGGCGCCGGTGCAGGCCTACCGCCTGACCGCCGCCGAGGAGGCGCGCTTCACGGCCATCGACACCGCGCTCGACGAGATCGCCGTCAAGTTCGACGACGGCGAGATCACCGCCAAGGAGATGCGCGACCAATCGAAGGCACTGGTTGCCGAGCTGGACGAGCTGAAGGACAAGCGCACGCAGGCCAAGATGTCGGGCAAGCTGGTCGCCGACACCTGGTACGGCTCGACCATCCCGCTGTTTTTGGCCAGTCACACCGAGTACGTCGAAGGCTCGATGCGCCACACGCTGCTCGACACCACCGTCAAGAAGCTGCAGGCGGCCAGCACCAACCCGACCGACCCGAAGATCCTGGTCGAGGCGCACAGGCTGATCGTCGCCGAGCTGGGCGAGCCGCCCGCCGCCGAGGGCGCCAAGCCGAAGGCCAAGGCCAAGAAGAAGCTCAACGGGAACGGACGCAAGATGCCACCGTCGCTCAACAATCTGCCGGCCTCCGACCAGACGCCGGTCACCGCGGTCAACAAGTTCGCGCGCCTGGAGAAATTGAAAGGCGTCGACTATGAGCGGGCGCTGGCGCGGTTGTCGCCGACCGACCGTGAAGCCTATCTGCAGGGGGCGTAGATGTTTTCAAAAACCATGCGGCCCGGCGAGGCCGTCGAGATCGGCGACGTCGCGGTGGTGCGCGTCGAGTACAAGAGCGGCTCGGCGACCAAGCTGTCGTTCTTCAGCCAGCTGCCGATCCGCTGCCTCGTCGACGGCCTGGTGCCGCCGCGCTATGTCTACGGCGTCGTCGGGCCGCCGCGCCGCGTTCTCGAAATGGTGCAGCGCGTCGGCTGAAATTCGCATTTTTGGCGAATTTCCGCGGTCTGGCTGCACCAGCTTGCTCAATCCACCGTTTCGAAGTATTTCTTCGCAAAAGCGCAGGACGTGCTGACCCCCCTGGAGGTTGCACGTCATGGCTGGTCCCACCAATATCCCTCTCGGCGATCCCAAGGCCGTCAAGCGCTGGTCTGGTCAGCTATTCCTCGACATCCTGACGAAGGGCTACTTCGACAGGAAGTTCGTGTCGGAGAGCGACAACAGCGTCATCCAGCGCCTCACCGATCTCGAATCGGATGCTGGTGACCAGATCAGCTTCGACCTCTCGGTGCAGCTGCGCAACAAGCCCACCGTCGGCGACAACCGGCTCGAGGGCAAGGAAGAGAACCTGCGGTTCTTCACCGACACCGTCTACATCGACCAGATGCGGCACGGCGTCTCTGCAGGCGGTAAGATGAGCCGCAAGCGCACGCTGCACAACATCCGCTCGATCGCCCGCGACCGCCTGTCGGATTACTGGTCGCAGTACATCGACCAGATCAATTTCATCTATTTGTCCGGTTCGCGCGGCGTCAACCAGGACTACATCGAAGACGTCACCTGGGCGGGCTTCGCCAACAACGCCATCCTCGCGCCGGACACCGGCCACATCATCTATCCCGGCACCGGCGGCAAGGCCGGCCTGGTGGTCGGCGACGTGATGACCCGCGTCGTCATCGAGCGCGCCGCCGTCAAGGCGACGATGATGCGGGCGTCGGACCCGACGACCGCCAACATGATCGCCATCAACATCGATGGCGAGCAGCATTACGTGCTCTTGATGTCGCCGTTCCAGGAGTACGACCTTCGCGTCTCCGACACCGGCGGCTGGCTCGACATCCAGAAGGCCGCGGCGCAGGCCGAAGGCCGCAACAACCCGATCTTCAAGGGCGGGTTGGGCATGATCGACAACGTCGTCCTGCACAGCCACGAGAACGTCATCCGCTTCAGCGACTACGGTTCCGGCAACAACATCCTCGCGGCGCGTGCCCTGTTCATGGGCCGGCAGGCGGGTGTCGTCGCCTATGGCTCGACAGGCGGGCTGCGGTTCACCTGGACCGAGGAGATGTCGGATCACGGCAACGAGCCGAAGGTCGCGGCCGGCGTCATCATGGGCATCAAGAAATCCCGGTTCAACGGCAAGGACTTTGGCGTCCTGTCGATCGACACCGCGGCCAAGGACCCGAACCCGTAAGGAGAGATCTTCATGACCACCATTCTGGGCGGGGCCTTCAAGAACACCCCCGTCGCCTATCCCGGCAGCGCCGGCGATGTCGTCGTCAACCGTTTCGAGTTCTCCATCCCGGCGTCGAACCCGATCGTGCTCGCCGACATCTTCGAGTTCGCGTCGCTGCCGCCCTACTGCCGCATCGTCGACGGCTACCTCGACGTGCCCGGCCCGCTCGGCGCCACTGCCACGTTCAACATCGGCGTGCTGACCGGCAATGCCGGCGACACCGCCGATGGGTCGCGCGTCATCACCAACCAGGAGTTGTTCGTCGCCGTGGCCGGTGCTACCGCCGCTCCCGGCGCGATCACCCGCCTCGCAGCCACCCAGCTCAGCGCATTCCGCCTGGCGCCGGACAGCAAGGAGCGCGGCATCGGCTTGATCTTCACGGCTCGCACTGTCGCCGTTTCGGCGTCGATCGCGCTGACGCTGATGGTCGCAACTACTTGAGCCTGCGCAAATCCGGGCAAGGGGTTCAAGTATCGTCCGGCGGCCCGTAGGCCTGATCTCCTCTCCAGGCCGACGGTCCGCCGGTAAAGTCTGAAGAGGAGAACGGGCATGGCCAAGAACAAGGAAGACCCAGGCTTTTTCGGTGGTGGTGGCTTTCTCGGCACGGGCCTTGGCCGCACCGACCCGGACGCGCCTGCGCCGCCGCCACCGCCAAAGGTGAAGTCCACCCCGGTCCCGAAGCAGGTGCACAGGTCCGAGATCGACGCCAATAACCCATGGGTCAAGTCGGCGCGTGGGCAGGAAGAGGCTGCGGTCAAGGCGACCGGCGGCAAGTTCAAGCGCAGCGAGGAGAGCGGCGTCAACCCGAACCTGCCGTGGGTCAAGACCATCCGCGAGCGCGACGCCCGCATCAAGTCGCCAGCGACTGTCGCTCCGCCAGCCGGCGGCGGCGGCAAGAAGGTCACCAAGCGCCAGACCACGACCGTCACGCCGACGCCGCGGCCGCAGGCCACCGTCAAGCCGCAGGCAGCCGTCCGCGGCGTCCAGAGCTGGCGCGGCGGCGACGTGCCGCAGCAGGTCCGCTACGACCCCGGCACCAAGCCGAACCCGAGCAAGAAGCAGCGGGCCGCCGCCGGCGCCCGCCATGATTTCAGCGGCCTCAAGGGCTTCTTCAAGTAGGGGGCCAGGCGCGTGGGTCTGTTCGTGGGAACCAAGGCACAGCTAGCTGCCTCGAAGAAGCCGAAAGGCCGCTCGAAGGGCGGCAAGGCGTTCGACAAGGCGTTCGCTGTCGCGTCCAAGAACCCCAAGACCAAGACCTTCTCGTTCGGCGGCAAGAGCTACAGCACCAAAATGGCCGGCGCGTCGAAGTCGAAGGGCGGCAAGAAGGCCGTCGCCGCCGTCGGCAAGCGCCCGGAGCCGAACGCGCCGTCGCGCGCCCCGACGCTGCAGGCGCGCGCCGCTGCATCGGCGCTGCCTGACAAGACCAAGGCGACGCCGGGCAAGCGGCCAGTCGGCAAGGCCAGCGCATCCGCGCTACCTAACAAAACCACGGCCACCCCGGCCAAGCGCCCGACGCCCGGCAAGGCCAGCGTCAGCGCACTGCCCAAGACCGCACCGAAGCCAACGCCGTCGCCACGCCGCGACAATCGCGCCGCCGAGGCCGCCAAGGCGAACCCGCCCAGCGGCCAGTTCAAGACGATGCGGTCCGGCCAGGACAAGCTGGCTGCCGGGTCCGAGACGCGCTCCAGCTTCAAGCCGCGCCCGGCCGTCGTCACGGCGGGAGCGCCGGCCACGGCCAAGCAGAAACTCGACAAGCGCATGGCGCAGGCCAGGACCAGCTCGGCGAAGGCCGACAAGGCCGGCGAGCGCGGCGGTGTCGCCGTCGCCGCCGTGAAGCCGCCGGTCGGCGGCCGCTACACGCTGCCCAAGACCAAGGTGTTCGGCAACGTGCCGCGGCCGGCGCCAGCCACTCGGCAGCCGTCGCTGATGAAACCTATACCGAACGCGCCGCTGAAGCCATTGCCGAGCACGGTGGTCAAGGCCGGTGGCGCCACTGCCGCGGCACCCAACACCTTCAGCGCCAAGGATCGGATCGCCGGTGCGATGAGCAAGGCCAAGGTCGCGTCGGCTGCCGCCGACCGCCGCTCGGCAGCGCCGCCGGCGGGTGTCGCCGGCATCGTGCGCCCAGGCACCAGCACGCCGCTGCCCAGCCGCGCCCGCCCGACCAGCGCCAAGGCGGTGGTCAAGAAATTCGTTGGAGTGAGACGTTAGATGGCCAAGAAACCAGCGGCGTTCCCGCCCAAGGGCAAGACCTTCCGCTCGGACACCGGCGGGACTATGAAGTTCGGCAAGACGGCTGCGCTGCCGGCCGCGCCAAAGGGCGTCGCGCGCAAGGGGAAGAGGAAGAGCTGACATGCTGGTTCAATGCACCTACGGGCCTACTGTCACCGAGGTCGGTGGCACGACCTACAGTTTCATCCCCGACGAGTTCGGACGCGCCGTCGCGACGGTGCACGACGAGCGCCACGTCCAGCTGCTGACGTCGGTCGTCCACTACCGCGTCGTGCTGAAGGACCCCGACGAGCTGACGCTGACGTCGCTCGACCCGGCGACCGCCGAGCTGGGCGGCGAGGATTTCGTGCTGCGCTGCCTCGGCGCCGGGTTCGGCCCGGATTCGGTGATCTTCTTCGCCGGCCAGCCCGAGCCGATCGTCTTCGTGTCGACCGAGGAGATCACCACCATCGTCAAGCCGTCGCTCGGATGGGGCGCCGTCACGCTGCCGGTCTACGTGCGCCGCTACGACCTGGCGGTGACCGACCCGCTCGACTTCACCTTCACCGAGCCGGTGGTGGTCGAGGAAGACCTGCCCGACGAGGATCCTGACGAGACGGAGGGCTATGACGCCGGCGACGACGGCGAAGACGTTGGCAAGATCCCGCTGACCGAGATCAACGGCATCGGCAAGGGCACCGCTGCCAAGCTCGAAGCCATGGGCATCGACGACGCCCGCCAGATCGCCAAGTGGTCGGCCAAGAAGGCCAAGGCCATCGACGACGAGCTGGGTCTCAACGGCCGCGTCGAGCGTGACAACTGGGTCGGGCAGGCGAAAGCCTTGGCGGGATGATGGATGCCGACAGGCCAGGAAATACTCTCGCGCGCGGCGGTTCTGCTCAACGACGTGGATCACGTCCGTTGGCCGCTACCGGAGAAGTGCGACTGGCTTAACGAGGGCGTCCGCGCCATCTGCCTGGCCAAGCCGTCGGCTGCCTCGATGACGATCGTCCTCAAGCTGCAGGTCGGGACGCTGCAGAAGCTGCCCGACGCCATCCTCGACAGCCCGGTAAAGCCGCTCAGCCTGCTGTCGGTCAACCGCAACATCCTCGACGCCAACGAGCCGCGCAAGGCTGGCCGCATGGTCAAGCACACCGCGCGCGGCCAGCTCGACGTCACCGACCCCGACTGGCACGACCGCAGCCGCGTGCAGTTCCGCAAGGAGGTGCGCAACTACTGCTACAACGACATGGTTCCCCTGGAGTACTATGTCTACCCCGGCAACGACGGCACCGGCATGGTCGAGGCCGAGATCGGCCACCTGCCGCCGCCGGTCGCCATTGCCGTCGACGCCGACCCCGCCGACCTCGCCTCCTACGCCGTCGACGTCGGGCTGCCGGAGCCATACTCGGTGCCGCTGCTCGACTACGTGCTGTATCGCTGCCAGATGAAGGACGACACCGACGGTGCCGCCGGACGCTCGGCCGTCCACTACCAGCAGTTCGCCACCGCGATCGGCCTCAAGATCCAGGTCGAGAAGGCGCACAGCCCGAATGCGAGGGCCTCGACGTGATGCGCGACATCGACGACTTCCTCACCGAGGTGCTGGTCTACGCACCCAATCTCAACGAGCCGCTGGCGCACCGCGTCATCCGCGACGCGGCGCGCGACCTGTGCTTCAAGGCCCGGCTGTGGCGCGAGCGCGACAGCATCCAGATCGACGACCCGACCTACGAGGGCATCTGCACCATCCAGGACGCCGACATCGTCGAGATCGAACAGGCCAAGTTCAACGGCGTCAACCTGACGCCGGTCACCAAGCGCTGGCTCGACGGCTTCAATTGCGACTGGCAGAACAGCGAAGTCAGCAGCGGTGCCGCCCAGTACGTCACCCAGCTCAACCCGAACACCGTCACCGTCTATCCGTTCGCCGAGGGAACGCTGGAGCTGGGGCTGATCCTGCAGCCTTCGCTGACCGCCACCACCATGCCGGACTGGCTGCTCGACCTGCATCGCGGCCTGATCGGCCAAGGTGCCGCGGCACGCGCGCTGCTGCTGCCGGGCGAGAATTCCAACCCGACGCTCGGTGCCGGGCTGCAGTCGATCTTCGAATCCAAGGTCGCCTCGGCCAAGACCCAGTCCGTCAAGGGCCAGCAAGGCGCGCGGCTGCGCACGAAGGGAGATTACTTCTGATGCCAGCTTCGACCTATGCCGGTAACAAGATGCTCGACCTTTTGCTGCGCGGCGTCGCCTTCGCGGCACCCGCCCGCGTCTTCGTCTCGCTGCACATCGCCGACCCCGGCGTCGGCGGCGCCAACGAGATCTCGCTCGCCGCATGGCCGTCCTACCTGCGGCAGGACCCCGCCGTCGGCGGTGCGGTCGACACCGGCTTTGGCGCGGCTGCCGCCAAGACCACGAACAACCTCAAGCAGATGAATTACGGCCCGATGGACGGGCCGGGCGACATCACCATCTCCCACGCCGCGGTGTGGGACGCGCAGGTCGCCGGCAACATGCTGATCTACGGCCCGCTGACCACGCCGCGCACTTTCTCGCCGACCGACGAGGCAGCGATCAGGATCGGCAAGCTGATCGAGTCGGTCATATGACATGGACATCGACGACCATGGCGCAATCAACGGCAACGACATCGATGTCCACGAGATCGATGGCAGCGCCTTTGTCCTCGACGTCGAGGCCAGCCATGCGTTCGCCTTCGCCCAGCTGCTCAACACCGGCGGCATCAAGGGCCTCGCCGCCGATCACTCGTTCCGCCTCACGCAGCTCATCGACAGCGGCCGCGTCAAGAGCATCGCGGCCAGCCACTCGTTCCGCTTCGACCAGCAGGCAAGCACTATCCGCGTCAAGGACATGGCGGCGAGCCATACCTTCACTGTCAACCAGGCGCTGGTGCTCGGCCGCATGCGCGCCATGGCTGCCGACCACAGCCTGGCCTTCAGCCAGACGACAGGGCTGGGCCGGGCGATCGGCCTCGAAGCCGGGCACGACTTTGCTTTCGAGCAGGCTGTCGAATCGATCAGCGGCGCCTTTGGCGTCGACAGCCACATGGCCTTCGCGCTGCAGCTCGACGGCCAGCTCGACAGCGAGTTCATCGGCCGCTGGGAGTGGGTTCGCCGCGTCGTCGTGCCGCTCGAAGACCGTGCTATGCAGGTCGCCGAGGAGCCGGTCCGCGAGACGCCGCTCATGGTGCTGCCGCGCGAGAGCAGGCTGTTCGCCGTCAAGGTGCAGCACCGCCGCATAGTCATCCCGCGCGAGCCTGTCGTGCTCGTTCGGCAAAAGCACAAGGTGATCGCATGAGTTGCCTCGCAGCCATGGAGAAGGCCCCGGTCGACCGGCTCGACTATGACGTCGACTACGGCCGTTGGCTGACCGACAGCGACACCATCGGATCGGCAAGCGCGACGGTCGTCGACGCCACCGTCGGCTTCGTCGTCGACCAGGTCGAGTGGACCGACCAGGTCGTCCGCGTCTGGGTGTCGGGCGGCGTCGACGGCGAGGAATCCGAGATCCGCGTCTACGCCACGACGCTGTCGGGGCGGACCAAGGAGGCCCGCTTCGAGATGCGCGTGCGGGACTGCTGATGGGCCTGATCACCACCAACAACGCGCTGTCGACGCTGGCTGCCGCGATCAGCGTCGGCACCACGACGTTGACGGTGCAGGCCGCCGATGCCGCCAAGTTCCCGACGCCGGCGGCTGGCGACTGGTTCCCGGTGACGCTGGTCGACGGCGTCAACCTGGAGATCGTGCGCTGCACGGCGCGCGCCGGCGCCGTCCTGACCGTGGCGCGCGGCCAGGAGGGCACCGCGGCGCGGGCCTTCCCGATCGGCGCGCGGGTGTCGCACCGCCTGACGTCCAACGCCATCTCCGTGCTGCTGCAGGACCCGCCAGCCGACGGCAAGCAGTATGCCCGCAAGAACGGCGCCTGGGACGCCGTGCTGGTGGTGGCGATCGGCGACAACCCGCCAGCCTCGCCGGCGATCGGCCAGCTGTGGTGGGAGAGCGACACCGGCAATTTGTTCATCTGGTACGACGACGGCAACTCGGTGCAGTGGGTGCCGACCAATGTCGGCGCGTTGCCGGAAGGCGGCTCCGGTGGGAGCGGCGGCAGCGGCATCCTGTTCAGCGATGGCATCTTGCTGGGTGGCGGCCCACCGGGCACCGACATCGGCGAGCTAGGCGATGTCTACCTCGACACCGAGACGGGCATCTTCTACGGCCCGCGCGCTGGCGTCAGCACTGCCAGCGTGTTCGGGGCATCGTTGCCCAACACCTTCACCGGCCTTGGCCAGAACTACGAGGTCGGCACGCTCTTCACTGCCGTCAAGACCGGCTACATCATCGGCGTCCGCTGGTATCGCCAGCTTTCGGAAAACACCCGCACCAGCCGCAACATCACGCTGTGGAGCGGTGCCGGGGCCAACCTCCACCGGGAACTGATCGGCGGCGAGCCGACCGACGCCAACCAGTGGGTCGTCAAGACGTTCGCCACGCCGCAGCCGGTGACGGCTGGCGCGTCTTACGCCGTCTCTTACGACTGCGTCGGCGAAGGCGTCGCCCACTCGCTCAATTTCCACACGGCGCTGATGTCGACCCCGGCGTTCAACTTCCCACCCAATGCCGGTTGCTACTCGCCGACGCCGCTGGCCTACCCCGGCACCGGCACGTCCAACGGCTACTACATCGAGCCGATCTTCTCGCTGACGCCAGTCCCGGAAGAAGGCTGGCCTGTCGCCGTCGATCTGGTGACACAGGACGAACTCAGCAGCAGCGGCGGTGGCGGTGGCGGCATCGCCGACGCGCCCAACGACGCCAACGCCTATGTCAGGAGCGGCCTAGCCTGGGTGGTCGGCTACACCAAGGCGGCGATCGACACGCTGCTCGGCGCCTTCGTCGCCAAGACCGGCGACACCATGACTGGCAACTTGGGCGTGTCTCCGACGGCCGGGCCGGCGTCGGTCACCGTGACGTCGGCCAACAGCAACGCCTTCCATTACCTCGACAAGGGCATCTCCGGTGCCACCAACGCCATCGTCGGCCGCAAGGCGTTCTCGCAGCGCTGGCGCCTTGAGCTGGGCGACGGCACCGCCGAGGCCGGATCCGACGCCGGCTCCGACTTCACCGTCCGCCACTACAACGACAGTGGCGGCTCGCTCGGCGTGCCCTTCCAGATCAACCGCGCCACCGGGCTGGCGATCGTCAAGGGCGACCCGACTGCGCTGCTCGGCATCGTTACCAAGCAGTATGCCGACGCCGGGCTGGCCACCAAGGCGGCGACCGTGCACACGCACGCGCAGGCCGACGTTACCAACCTGGTCACCGACCTCGCCGGCAAGGCACCGACGGTGCACACCCATGCGCAGTCGGATGTCACCGGCCTGGTCGCGGCTCTCGCCGCCAAGCTCGACGCCAGCGCCTACACGGCGGCCGACGTGCTGACCAAGATCAAGACGGTCGACGGCGCTGGCAGCGGTCTCGATGCCGAGCTGGTCGGCGGCAAGAAGTTCACCGTCGCCTCGACAGCGCCGTCCTCGCCGGCGACCGGCGACGTCTGGATCGACACAACCTGATGGGCGTCAGCGGCAACAACTACTGGTCGGGCTTGCGCATCCCGACAGGGTCGCACCAGTCGTCCGGCTCGCGCGGCAATCTGCCGCTCAACGCGGCCTATTCGCATCTCGCGTCCGGCACGGGCCTCGCCATGCGCTATCAGGCGAGGACCACTGCGCCGATCACCAAGATCTACTTCTTCTTGGAGGCCATCACAGGCACGCTCGCCAACATCACGATGGACTGCAAGCTATACGCCGAAGGCTCGCTGGTGGCGGCACCCGGTGCGACACTGCGCGCCACCGGCGTCGTCACCAAGCCGAACGCGGCGCTGAAGTGGATCGAGGTCGATTTCCCGACGCCCTATTCGCCTGCGGCGATCGGTGAGACCCTGTGGTTCGTGCTGTCGAACACCAGCCCGGCGCCGACTGTCGATTATCCGTCGATCCTGACGACCACCGCTTTCGCTCCGGCGTTCAATGGCTCGCTGTCTCAGCAGCACTACGGCGTCAGCAGCCTTGTCGGTTACACCGTCAACGGCAGCAACCTGACGCGCCTGCCGCACGCCATCGTGCAGGGCGGTGTCACCTACGGCCAGCCGTTCACCGCCAACGTCAACACGATCTTCATCTCCAACACCCAGATGAAGGGGTTCCAGATCCGTCCGCCGACCGACATCGAGGTGTCCGGCTTCATGGTCACGGGCGGCGGCGCGTCGCAATATGCCAGTTTCAGGATCTACGACGCCGCGACGCCTCCGGGCGGCACGCCGCTGTACAGCTACGCGCTCGGCACTGATGCCAACCAGAGCCGCGACGAACTGATCGGCGCGAAGTGCTGGGCACCGATCGTGCTGGCCGCCGGTCGGGCCTACAACTGCGTCATTTCCTACGGCACCGCCGCCGCCATGAGCGGTGCGCAAATCGAGGATTTCACCAGCTTCGCCTCCGTCTTCGACAACATGCGCGACGATTTCGTCACCTGCCCCGGCGTATGGGATATCGGTGGCGTCTGGACCTTGCGCACCGACTTCTTCCCGAACTTGTCGCTGATGGTCACCGGCTTCCCGCAGACCAGCCGCGCCAACTTCGCAATGGGGATCTGACATGGCTGCACCCTACAACCCGCCGACCAAGGGCGAGGACTTCATGGTCCGCATCGCGCTGGTCGACGCCGCGCTGAGCGGCGCGCTGCGCCTCAACCCGACCATCGCCGCCGGCGACTTCAAGATCTCGAAGGACGGTGGCGCGCTGGCCGATTTGGCGACGTTGCCGGTGGTGGCGCCGGCTGGCTCGATGTGGGTGACGATCGCGCTGTCGGCCGCCGAGATGACCGCCGACAACGTCGCCATCCAGGCGATCGACCAGACGACCGTCAAGGAATGGGCGGACTGGGCGTTCTGCATCGTGACGACGTGACGCGATGCGGTCGTTCCAGATCTTCCTCGGGCGCAAGACGGCGGCGGTCACGCCGCCGGCCGGCGGCCGCCTCAAGGTCTGGAGCGGCACTGCATGGGTCGAGAAGCCGGCCAAGGTGTGGAGCGGCTCGGCGTGGGTCGCCAAGCCGGTCAAGTTCTGGAACGGCACCGCGTGGGTCGGTGGCGGCGTCGCGGGGCCGAGCGGGCCGACCGCCTCGCTGGTCACCGCCTTCACCCCCGGCGGCGGCCGCAACGACTACACTGGCGAGGTCGGCTGGCGAGCCGGTATCGGCCCCACCAACGTGCCGTTCTCGTGGATCGGCATCCAATACTCCGGGGGTAATCGCACGCCGCGTCGAGTTTTCGTCTATGAGTGGTTCTCCAACACAACGATAGCGCAGGCCGACATCGACGTGTCCAGCGTGGCGCTTGGCGACTGGGCGTGGGCCAGTGTCACACCCGCCACGATGCTGGCAAATGGCTACTATGCAATTGTCCTGAAGGTGACGAATGGCGACGGGCAGACGTGGACGAACCCCGGCCCCACGACTGTCAAGCCGACCATCGTCAACGTCTATTCGATCTACCGCGACACCATCACCGTGCCGGGTTTTGCGAATGGCGTCATAGACACGCAGTACGTCGGCCTCGATCTGGGATGGTGACATGAGCTACGATTTCCCGGCCAGCCCGGTCAGCGGGCAGGAATTCACCCCTCCGGGTGGTGGCCAGACCTATGTCTTCGTGCCGCCGCGCTGGCTGGTCAAGGGCGTCCCACCGGCTGCCGTCAACGGCCCGCCTGGTCCAACCGGGCCAGCCGGCCCGACCGGGCCGACCGGGCCGATGGGGGCGACCGGACCGGCCGGGCCGGACGGCCCGGTCGGGCCGGCTGGCGCGAAGGGCGACACCGGCACCACCGGCGCGGCAGGGCCGCAGGGCGTCACCGGCGCGCAAGGTCCGCAGGGCGTCAAGGGCGACACCGGCGCGACCGGATCCGCTGGCGCGCAGGGTGTGCAGGGCGTCAAGGGCGACACCGGCGCGGCGGGGCCGACCGGAGCGCAGGGACCGCAGGGCCTGCCCGGCAACACCGGCGCGACAGGCGCCGCCGGTGCGCCCGGTGCGACCGGCCCGGCCGGCGCCGATTCGACGGTGCCGGGGCCGAAGGGCGACAAGGGCGACAAGGGCGACACCGGCGACACCGGACCGGCCGGCGCCAGCGACTGGGCCAGCATCTCCGGCAAGCCGGCGACCTTCCCGCCGGACGCCCATACGCATCCGTTCAGCGCCATCACCGGCACCCTGACCGACGCCCAGCACGGCCTGCGCGGCAACCTCGGCCTGCACGCGCTGGCGACCTCGGCGGCGCCCGGCTTCATGACCGACGCCGTCAACGACGGCAAACCCTACGTCCGCAGATCGGCGGCGTGGGAGGCGCTGGGCCAGGTCACCGTCGTCGGCAGCACCACCGACTGGAACACCATCACCAAGCCCGGCCTGCACCCCGAGCTGCTCGGCCCCGGCTGCGCCAACGCGCCGGTGGCCTCCGAATATTACTTCTGCGAGGTGCACAATTACGGCGCCAACGTCACCCAGCTGGCGATCCCCTACAGCCTCAACACCAGCATCAGCAAGGGGCTGTGGTATCGCGGCGTGTTCGGCGGGACGTGGGGGCCGTGGGTCGGCCTCGCCACCAAGACTGCCGACGCGCGCAACCGCTTCATCAACGGCGCCATGCAGATCTCGCAGCAGTATGGCGATGCGCTGATTGGCCTCGGCTACCCCGCCGATCAGTGGAACCACTCCTACATCAGCACCGGCGCGGCGACCGCGCAGCGCGTGCAGACGGTGACGCCGAACAAGTCGAAGGACCGCCTGCAGTTCAAGGTCACCACCGCCGACACCTCGATCGCCGCCGGTGAGTACTGGCTGATCATGCAACGCCTGGAAGGTCTGAACATCGAAGGTTTCGGGTGGGGTGCGGCGGGCGCCAAGCAGGTCGTCCTGCGGTTCGGGATCAAAGGCCCCGCCGGGACCTACGCCGTGGCGATCCGCAACGGCGCCGCCAATCGGTCCTTCATCGCCACCTTCACTATCGCCAACAACGTCGACACCGAGCAGGTGATCGTCATTCCCGGCGACGTCACCGGGACCTGGCCTAGCGACGAGACGCACGCCCTGCAGGTCGCTTTCACGTTCTGCACCGGGGCGACCTTCGTCGGCGTGCTCGGCTGGCAGGCCGGCAACTTCGTCGGCGGGCCGGGCATGAGCAACGGCCTGCTGACGGTCGGCAACACCTTCGAGCTGTGGGACGTCGGCCTCTATCTCGACCCCGACAACACCGGCGTGCCGCCCAAGTGGGAGGCGCCTGACGTGGCCACCGAGATGATAAAGTGCCAGCGCTACTGGCAGTCCTTCTATGGGCTGTGGAACGGCGCCGGCGTCAGCAGCGCCAACTTCCTCGCTGTCTACGTCATCCCGATAACGCCGCGCACCACCCCGGCCTTGGCGGCGAGCGGCGGGACGGGCACGCTGTTCCCGACCAGCGGCACGCTGAGCTTTGTCAACAGCCAGACGCTGCGCGATCTGCGGACGTGCTCCGGCACCGGCTATGCCATGATGTCTGCGACCTACATTGTCGATGCGAGGGTGTGATGCCGAAGTTCGTTTCCGCCGAGTACGTCGTCAACGATTTCCCGCCGCCCGAGATGCTGATCAAGGCGACCGACGACCAGGACCAGGTCTGGTGGCTCGACGACAACTGCCAGCAGGGCGACTGGCTGGAGTTCCTCGAAGCCGGCAACAAGGTGGCCGCCGTCGACACGAAGAGCCGCAAGACATAATACTGCCGGCAGCGCAGGACGTGCTGGCTTTTTGAGGGCTATCGCATGGGCACTGTCAGGCTGACCAACAACGCCACCTCGATCCTCGCGTCGAGCATCACCAGCACTGACCCATCGCTCAACGTCGCGGCCGCCGACGCAGCCAAGTTCCCGGTCATCGCGGCGGGGTCCAACGACTGGTTCCCTGTCGTCGTCGTCGACGCCGCCGGCCAGCGCGAGATCATGAAGTGCATCGGCCGGGCTGGCGCGACGCTGACCATGCAGATGCCGCGTGGGGCGCCGAACGCATGGGCGGAGGGCACGACGGCGCTGCCGTTCACCGCCAACCAGGCCCGTGTCGACGTCCGCCTGACGGCGGCGGCGATCGCCGCGCTGCTCGCCGACGCCGGCCTGCTGACCACCGGCCTGGTCTCCGAGACCGTGCTGCCGGTGCGCCTGCGCTCGGTGACGGAGCCGGTGCCGAGCAACAATGCCAACTCGGTCACCGTGACCGGCCACTACCTCGCCAACACCACGACCACCAACGCGCCGGTGGCGGGCGTGTACGGCTACCTGTGGGCCGACGTCTACAACTCGCTCTATCAGTACCAGGAGTGGAGGCAGATCAACTCGACGGCGGCGTGGGCGCGGCGCCTCGACAACGGCAGCTGGCAGTCCTGGTATCAGCTCAACATGACCGACACCGGCGTGCCGATCGGCTCGATCGTCGACTACGGCGGACCGGCGGCGCCGGCCGGCTGGCTACTCTGCTACGGACAGTCGTTGTCGCGTTCCCCGCCCTACGACAAGCTGTTCCAGGCGCTCGGCGGCACCGGCTCGCTATGGGGCCTGCCGAGCGGCAGCACCTTCAGCGTTCCCGACTTACGCGGCCGCGTCACTGCCGGCCAGGACGACATGGGCGGCAGCATCGCCGGCCGCATCGCGCTGTCGGCCGACACCATCAACGACATGGACGGCACCAAGCTCGGCACCTCCGGCGGCCACATGCTGCACACGCTGACCGACCTGCAGATATCGGCGCACGTCCACACCCTGTCGGCGGCCGGCAAGACCGCCACCGGCGGCGGCGACCACCAGCACACCATCTCCGGCCGCATCGCCAGCACGGCTGGCGGTTTCGGGTTCCAGGCCGGCAGCGGCGTCCTCTACACCGACAACCCGCTGACCCCCGCCGGGCAGGGCGACCACATCCACAACCTGACCGGGACCACCGATTCGATCGGCGGCGACAAGCCGCACAACAATTTGCAGCCGACCACCATCACCAACAAGATCATCAAGTTCGCCTGATGCCCGCAGCCCCGCCCATCATCCTGACAGCCTTCACCGGCGAGCAGCCGCGCATCCTGCCGCGGCTGATGCCCGAGACCGCCGCCCAGAGCGCCCGCGACGTCCGCCTCGACGACGGCGGCCTGACGCCGATGCGGCAGCCGTCGCTCGACGTGGCGGTCACCGGCAGCATCAACTGGAAGACCATCTACAAGTACAACAACGCCTGGATCGGCTGGGACAACGTCGTCCACGCCGCGCCCGGCCCGATCGCCGAGGACCGCCTCTACTACACCGGCGACGGCAAGCCGAAGATCCGCATCGGCGCGCAGGTCTACGACCTCGGCATCGCGCGGCCGACCGGCGCGCTGGTTTGCTCTCCGGCGGGCGGCTCCGGCGACGTCACCACGCGCGTCTATTCCTACACCTTCGTCAGCGCGCTCGGCGAGGAGAGCGAGCCGGCGCCGGCCTCGCTGCCGGTCAACTGGATGCCCGGCATGACAGTGACGCTGTCCGGCTTCGCCGCGCCGCCCACCGACCCGGCCCCGACCAGCGTCCGCTTCCCCTACAAGCAGCGCATCTACCGATCGCAGAGCGGGCAATCCGGCACCGGCCTCTACTTGATCGCCGAGCGCACCGCTTCGAACGGCAACTACGCCGACAACAACGCCGTCAGCGCGATCGCCGAGCCGTGTCCCTCGGTGACGTGGAGCGCACCGCCGGACGACCTTGAGGGCCTGATCGTCCTGCCCAACGGCATGATGGCGGCGTTCGGCGGCGCCGTGCCGATCGGCGGCAAGAAGAAGAAGCTGTACTTCTGCGAGCCGTACCGGCCGCACGCCTGGCCCGAGAAGTACTCGCTGACTTTCGAGCACGAGGTGATGGGCCTCGGCGCCATGGCGATGGCCATCATCGTGGCCACCGACGCGCATCCGTACATGGTGTCGGGCACGCTGCCCGAGAACATGACCAGCCAGAAGATCGAGCAGCTGCTGCCGTGCATCAACAAGCGCTCGGTCGTCGACCTCGGCTACGCCGTCGCGTGGGGGTCGAACGAAGGCATCGTCATGGCCACCGCCACCGGCGCCATCAACATCGCCAGCAATGCCATCTTCAACCGCGACGGCTGGCTCGAGCTGCGGCCGCAGCAGATGATCGCCGCCCAGATCAACGGCCGCTATGTCGCCTTCTACGACTACTTCCCGCAGGACGAGGTCGAGGAGAAGGGCGCCCTGCTGCTCGACCTCGCCAACCCCAACTTCCTGATCCGCAGCGACATCTTCGCGCGCGCCGCCGTCTACAGCGTCGAGGACAGCGCGCTCTACTACGCGCCGGTCGGGGTGGCCGAGATCTGGCGCTTCGATTCGCCGTTCGCGCGGCGCAAGCGGCTGTACTGGAAGTCGAAGGAGTTCGTGCTGCCGTACTCCGAGAACTATGGCGCCATCGTCATCGACACGCTCGACGACTTCCTGCCGCTCGACCAGGAGGCGGAGGACGCGGAAGAGGAGGAGCGGCAGGAGACCAACCTCGACTGGATCCAGGATCAGTATCCGTCTGGCGAGTACATCTCGCTCGACGGCGACCTCGCCTCGACGCCGATCGGCTACGGCTACCTGGCGCCGATCACCACGCCGCCGGCCGAGGTGCGCGCCGAGCAGTTCATCAACGTGGCGCCGCTGGCCAGCGACAAGCTGCTGCCGATGCCGCGCCGCAGCGGCGGCGCGCAGACGCTGATCGGGGCGTTCGCGCAGACCGCCGCGGCGGTGCCGTCGTCGCTGCCGAAGGCCGAGGGCGGAACGCTGACCGTCGGCGTGTGGGCCGACAAGAAGCTGGTCGCGGCGATCGGCGTCGCCAACAAGGCGGTACGGCTGCCGTCCGGCTTCAAGGCGCGGACCTGGGAGATCGACGTGTTGACAGACCAGCGCATCGATCGCATCACCATGGCCAAGACCATGGACGACCTCAAGAGGCAGCCGTGAGCCGGGGCGACACCAGCGATCACGAATACAACGGCTACGGCAGCCGCAACCCGACGCGGCCGCGCGAGCAGTACGACGAGGCCCTCGAAGTATTGTTTGGCGGCCGCCGCCGCGACAAGAGCGCTGCCGCCGTCCGCATCCGCGACCTCAACGGCATCCTGCACATCGACACCAGCCTGCGCGCCAAGGTGCTGACCGCGGCACCGACCATGGCCGACTACAACGCTCTGCTGCGCGACGTCACGACCATCATGAACGCCCTCAAGATCGTCGCCGACCGGCTGCACGACCGCGTCACGTCGAACGAAAACCTCAACCGGCCGCATACGTGATCGAGTACGTCTACAACCAGGACGAGCGCATCGTGAAGTGGGCCGAGGCGCTGCTTGGCAACGGCCATCGCATGCGCGACGACGCCAAGGCGATCGCCATGGAGGTCGACGGCGAGCTGCGCGGCGCGGTTTTGTTCGACACGTTCGGCGTCAACGACTGCCTCGTTACGGTGGTCTCCAACGGCAAGCGGCGGTGGCTGACCAAGGCCTTCATCGTTCGCGCCATGGCCTTCCCGTTCATCCAGTGCAACTTCACACGCATCACCTGTCTGGTCGCCAGGAAGAACACTTTGTCGCGGCATTTCATCCGCCGGTTCGGCGGCTGGAAGCTGGAAGGCATCATGCGCCGGGCCGGGCCGGGCGGCGACGATCTGCTGCTCTACGGCATGCTGCGCGAGGAGTGTCTGTGGCTCCCTTTGCCGGAACCGCCGTTGGCGGTATAACGGCCCCACCACCAGCGCAGGACGTGCCGGGTTTCCAGGAGACCTGCCATGAACAAGAGCGGTGGTAGCGCACCCTCTCCAGACCCGCAGATCGGCGCCGCGGCCCTCAAGGGCGCGGAGACCGGAGAAGAATGGCTGGCGTTTGCCAAGACCGCCTTCGACAAGTCGTCGAAGCGGCAGGAGGGCCTGGACACCCTCACCAACAAGGTCATCACCCAGCAGCTCGGCATCGCTGACCAGTCGCAGAAGTGGGCGACGGAGGACCGCGCCCGCTGGACCGACAAGGCCAAGCCCATCGAGGACAAGTTCTTCGCCGACGCCAAGGTCGCCGGCAACAAGCAGCAGCAGGAGGACCGCGCGGCGGAAGCCGTCGCCGGCGTTAGCACGGCATCGGCGCAGGCCCGCGAGACGGCGCAGCGCGAGGCGTCGTCGCTCGGCATCCGCCCCGATTCCGGCCGCAGCACCAATGCGGCGCGGGCCGGCGAGCTGGGCACGGCACTGGCCAGCGCCGGCGCTGCGACCGGCGCGCGGGCGCAGGAGCGGGCGCGTGGCGACGCCATGCGGGGTGCTGCGATCGACCTCGGCAACACCGCGCTCGGCCGCTCCAGCGCCAACCTCGGCACGACGCTGGCGGCCGGCTCGTCGGCGGTTGGGCTGGGTGCCAACAACCAGCAGATCTCCATGATGCCGGCGCAGAATATGAACCCGGCCTTCTCAGGCGCGCAGGCCGGTCAGTTCAACCGCGCCAACGTGCTCAACAACACCTACGGCATCCAGATGCAGGGGTGGGCGCAGGAACAGCAGACCAAGAACGCCGGCATGGCTGACCTGGCGTCGGGCCTCGGCTCGATCGCTGGCATCGTCGCCATGTCGGACCCGGCGGTGAAGAAGAACATCAAGCCGGTCAAGAAGGGCGATGGCCTCAAGGCGATCAAGAAGATGCCGGTCTCGAAGTTCGACTACAAGCCCGGCGCCGGCGACGGCGGCAAGGGCCACACCGGCACCATGTCGACGCACTACGCCAAGGCGACGGGACAGAAGGACAACGGCACCATCAACCTTCAGGACGCCATCGGCATCACCATGAAGGCGGTGCAGGATCTCGATCACAAGGTCAGCACGCTGCACAAATCGATGGGCGGCAAAAAGCACAAGAAGTCGACTGAGAGGAGGATGGCGGCATGAGCCTGGGGATCGCACTCGGATCATTCATGCAGGGCTTCAGCCAAGGCGCTCAGATCGGCCAGCAGCTGCACGAGGTCCGCAAGCAGCGGCGCCTGGAAAGCTCGGTCGAGGGCATCACCAGCGCCGGCAAGAAGCAGTTCGACGCCGACGTCGCCGCCGGCAAGGCCGAGCCGGGCGACTTCATGGCGCGCTACACCAACGAGCTGGTGCCGCAGATCGCCAACAAGTACCTCGAGGCCGGCGACCCCGACAAGGCGCAGGCGTGGACCGACTGGGCCGAGGCGTCGAGCACCAAGAAGGCCGCCAAGCTGTTCACCAGCGGCCTTGGCAAGTTCCACGCGGGCGACGTCGAGGGTGCGCTCAAGGACATGCAGAAGGCCGCCAACACCTCCGGCTACGGCCCCGACGGCAAGATGAGCATCGCCGAATACTACGACGAGGCGGCCGGCGCGGTGACAGGATATCGCCTCGGCTACACCACGCCCGACGGCAAGGAGGTGACGCGCAACGTCGCCACCGCCGACCTGCCCAAGTTCTTCGCCTCGACCATCAACCCGCGGCAGGCCTTCGAGTACCAGATCCAGCAGGAGGCCGAGCAGGCCAAGGCCGATCGCGAGGTCGACACCTACGGCCGCAAGAAGCAGCTCGACAAGAAGCTCGGCACCGGCACCGGGGCGCTCACCGACGCACAGTACCAGAACGCCATCCAGGAGGAGCGCAAGCGCATCGAGGACAGCGCGCTCACCGACCCTGATATCTCCGAGATGAGCGCCGACGAGAAGGAGGCATTGGCCAAGCAGACCGTCGACGAGCGCTTCGCCGGGCGTGGCCAGCCGGCGTCCACCGGGCCGAGCGTCGCCGTCGATCCGTCGACCGGCGAGATCGTCGAGCCGGCGGCGCAAACGCCGACCACCGACGCGGCGGTCGACGCAGCGCCCGCCGACGAGCAGCTCGGCATTTCAGCGCCGGTGGACAACGACAACTATGCCGCTGAAGGCGACATGCTGCCCGGCGAGGCGGCGCCTGCCGCTGTCGCGCCGAGCGGGCCGATGATGGGTTCGAACGCGCCCGCCGATCCCGCAGCGGCCGCGACGCCGGCAGCCGGCAACAGCCAGGTCGATCCCGGCCAGCAGCAGCAGTACCTGATGCAGGCATCGCAGATGATCAAGCAGGGCGGCAACGGCCAGCAGATCGGTCAGGCGCTGATCGCCGCCGGCATCCCGCCGGAGGCGTGGCCGCAGGACGTCAGGCTGGCGGTCACGGCGGCGCAGCCGGGGGTCTCCCAGTAGCATGGAACGGATCGTCGGCACGGGCTTTACATTCGATCCTCTGCCCGGAGCGGAGCGCAGACCTGCGCCGGCGGCTGCGGCCGTGGCCGCCAAGCCGGCGCAGCCGCCGGCTGCCCGTTCGGCCGTCGTCGACACGGTCATCGCCGAAGCCGCCGGCGAGGGCGCCAAGGGCATGCAGGCGGTCGCCGGCGTCATCAAGAACCGCGCCGAGCGGCGCGGCCTCGACCCCGACGCCGTGGTCAAGCAGCCCAAGCAATTCACAGGCTATGAACACCCCGGCTCCGGCGCCAAGGCGGCGCAGCGCGATCCGCGGATCCGTGCCGAGGCCGAGCAGATCGTCGACGGCGTCATGACCGGCGCGCTGCCCGACATCACCGGCGGCGCCGATCACTACCACGCCGACAGCATTCGTCCCGGCTGGGCTGGCGGCCTCAAGAAGACCACCAAGATCGGCAGCCACGAGTTCTACGACAGCGGCGGCGGCGGCAAGCCGGCCGGTAAGCAGGCGCGCACCAGCGACGGCCGGCTGACCCCCAACTGGGGCAACGCCGCGCGGCTCGGCAATTCCTCGACCGCGCAGTGGAAGAAGGACAACCTCACCGTCATCGAGCCGGTCAAAGGCCAGCGCTGGGAGGTCTACAAGCCGGCCGCTGCAGCATTTGATGGCCTGATCAAGGACCTCGCCGCGCAGGGCTACAACGTCAAGTCGTCAGGCGGCTACAACTACCGGCCGATCCGCGGCTCCAAGAAGCTGTCGCAGCATGCGTTCGGCACGGCCATCGACATCAACGCGGCCGACAACCCGCTCGGCGGCGGCAAGACCAACCTGCCCGCCAACATCCGCGAGCTGGCCGCCAAGCACGGCCTGGTGTGGGGCGGCGACTTCAAGGGCCGCAAGGACCCGATGCACTTCGAGTACGCCGGCACGGTCGGCGATCCCGGCGTCGACTACGGCACGACAGGCGCTGTCACCAAGGGCAGCGGCGGCATCACCCGCATCGTGGTCAACCAGAACACCAAGCTGGCGCCGACCAACGCGCCGCCACTACCCGGAATTCCCGAGTTCGACCCGGTCGCCTCTTTCCAGCAGGCACCCATGGTCGACCCGGTGGCAGCGCCTGGGGCGGCGCCCGTCGTCGGCCCCAACGCGGCGGTCGCCGACCCCTACGCGCAGCTCAACGCCTCCCGCGCTGCGCAGGGGCTGCCGCCGGTCACTGTCATGCCGGCCCGCCAGTACGAGCGCTGGAAGAAGAAGTTCGACGCCAACCAGCCGGGCATCCTGAGCGACGTCGGCAACCTCCTCGACATCGGCTGGCAGGGCATCGCCACGTCGATCGATTCGCTGATCAACATCGTGCCGGGCGGCGAGTACGTCACCGCCGGCACGCGCAAGATCGACGAGTGGCTGACCGGCAAGCCGACGCCCGAGCTGGTCGCCGCCAACATCAAGGAAGACGAGGGCCAGCTGTCGGCGGCAACGCAGGCGGCGCGCAAGAAGAACTGGTACGACGACAAGACCGACACGATGGGCGACGCCTGGACCGATCCGCGCGCCTACATGTCGACCATCGTCGAATCGATCCCCGCGACGGTGCTGACCATGGGTCCGACCGGGATGATCTGGAAGGGCGCCTACGCCGCGGCGGTCGCCCGCGGCATGACCGTGGAGGCGGCGTCGGCACTGGCTGCCAAGACGGCGCTCAAGGCAGGCGGCATCAGCGAGGGCCTGCTGTCGGCCGGCTCGACCGCCGACCAGGTCAAGCAGGAGTTGGCGGCGCTGCCGCAGAGCGTCTGGGACGCCAGCGAGTCCTACCAGGCGATGATCAAGCAAGGCGTGTCGCCGGAGGAAGCCAAGGCATCGATCATCGACAGCCAGTCGGCGAAGGCCGGCATCATGGCCGGTGTCGCCACCGGCCTGGTCGGCGGTCGCGGCGACATGGTGCTCGCCAACATCTTCACCAAGGGCATCAAGGGCGGCCTCGCCAGACGCATGGTCAAAGGCGCCGCCAAGGAAGGTGCCGCCGAGACGCTCGAGGAGACCATCCAGAGCGGCGGCGAGCAGGTTGCGACCAACGTCGGCGTGCAGGGTGTCGACCCGAACCGCAAACTGAGCGAAGGCGTCGCCAATGCAGTGCTCGGCGGCGCCGTGGCCGGCGGCGCGATGGGCGTCGGCATGGGCGGCCCGGCAGGCGCGTTCAGCCGCGACGAGACAGACGCACCGCCGCCGGCTGCCGACGACGGCAGTGGCGCACCGCCGGCGGGTGGGCTACCACCTCCGGCCGGCGGATCGCCGGCCGGTGGTCCGGGCGGCGGGCCGCCGACCCCTGAAGGCGCCGGGCTGTCTGCCGGCGCCAATCTCCCAGGTCGCGTGAAGGGGCCGTTGGAGCGGTCGCTGGATCACGGCGAGAGCGAAGCGCAGCGGCAGGTCGCGCAGCAGGCGGTTTCGCAGGGGGCGCCGCCGCCCGGCGCCAAGGTGACCGTGCAGATCCCCGGCGTTGAGGGACCCGACGGCATCGTCGCCGGCGTCGTCCACAGCTACGACGCCAGCGGCAACCCGAACATACAGTTCCTGGACGACGGCCAGATCGCGACCGTGCCGCTGGCCCAGGTGATGCCGGAGATCGGGCAGGGCGGCGACATCACGCTCGGCCCCGGAGAGTATTCGCAGAACCCGCCTGCCGACGTGACCGCGACGGCTGGCCAGGGCGAGGCCGCGCCGGTGCCGACAGACGCTGGCGCGGCCGAGCAGCTGACGCCGCAGCAGCAGGAGATGGTCGACCTGCTGAACTACGGTAAGATCAACCGCGACGACTTCGACGCGATGAGCGACGAGGACGCCAGCAAATTGCTGCAGTCGCTCGCCCAGCAGCGGGCGGCGGAGCAAGCAGCTCAAGCCGGTGGAGCGCCCCTCGCAGAGCAGCCGGCTGGGGCAAAGCCGGGCGCCGCCACAGCGGCCCCGGCGGCGCCCGCCATCACGCCCGAGAAGGCGGCGCGCAAGGCAGCGCTGGTGCGCGACGTGCCGTCGCGGTCCGGCCAGCTGAAGTCGACCAAGTTCCCCGACGTCTTCCACGGCACGATCTACGATCTCGGCGAGGCGCGGGCGGCGGTGGCGCCCAAGCAGCGTGCCGAGGTCAACCGCGACGCGCAACAGCAGATCGCCGACAAGCTGAAGATCTCCTACGACAGCGCCGGCGCCATCGTCGACGACTACTTCGTGCGCTCGCGCGAGGCGGCCGACCTCGGCAAGATCATGCACCGGGTGCGGCCGATCGTGCTGATGCGCATGCAGGCCGAGCACGCCAAGGCGCAGGCCAAGGCCAAGGAAGCCCCGCAGCAGGCCAAGGCGCCCGCCGAGGCTCCGGCGGCCGCCCCGGCCACGAAACCCGCTGCAGGGGCCGCTGTGGCCCCGCTAAGCGCCAAGGAGGTGCGCGAGAGGGCCGACAAGCAGGGCATCAGCTTCGAGCAGCTGCGCAAGCAGGTCGGCGCCACCGAGCTGTTCTACGGCCAGTGGACCGACGAAGAGAAGGCGATGGCGGCGGTCATCCTGTCGGGCAAGCCGCAGGCCGAGGGCGCCCCGGTGATCTCCGGCAAGGTCGACCCCAAGTTCCCGTTCTTCCAACGTGCCGACCGCATCATCACGATGATGGACATCGGCGGCGTCATGGTGCCGTTCTACATCTCGACCGGGCAGGGCGGCAAAAAGGACGTCAAGGCCGGCAAGTGGTATCCGTTCTTTGGCTACGGCAAGGATGACGGCTGGTTCAACAAGGGCAACCAGGCCCAGATCAACGACTACTATGGCAACCCGCTGCTGCGCGAGGCGGCCGAGCAGCTCGACAAGCAGTGGGGCGACATCCAGAAACGCCGCAACGAGGCGCCACCCGCCTCCGACCTGTCCAAGTTCGGCGACAAGATGGCCAAGGCCTTCCCCGGCCAGCTGGTGATCGACACCGGGCCGCTGTTCGCGCACCTGCCCAACGCCGACAATGACGGCCACGCGGCGCAGAAGATCGGCGAGTTCATCTCGAAGCTGCCGCGTGCTAAGACGGCACCGTCTCCTGCGACCGCAAGCCCCCCGCTCGCCGCAGGAGAGGCCGCCGCTGCCAATCCCAAAGCCCCCGTTACCCCGGCGGCGGCGGCCGCCGCTCCGACGCCGGACAACACCGAGGACGAGGAGTACTCCAAGCTCACGCCCGAGCAGCAGAAGCTGGACGACATCAGCTGGGGTGCCTACCGGATCGCCGAGGCCAACGACGCGATCCGCCGCTACGAGAGCGGCGAGATGGAAGGGCCATCGGGCTACGGCAAGGGCAAGAAGGCGCGGGATCGCGGCATCGAGGACGCCCGGCACGAGATAGCCTTCCAGGAAAAGAAGATCAAAGCCGCGCTGGCTACCCTGCCACAGGAGCGCCACGCGGAGATCCTCGCCAAGGCGCACGCGCAGGCCGCCGCCACCCGCGCCCTCGACGCGAAGATAATCGCCGATCGGAAGGCCAAGGCCACTCCCGACACCGAGGCCGAGAAGCGCAGGAAGATCGACGAGGGTTTCGCCCAGAACCGCGCCGCGCTCGGCAACTTCAAGAAGGGCGACACCGTCGAGTTCACGCACAAGGACTTCTACCGTGAGCCGGTCGACGGCAGTCGCGACCGCGTCTTCGTCGGCACCGTGGTCAAGGTGTCCGACAAGGAGCAGGGCGTCTTCGAGGTCAAGGGCGAGACAGGCGACCAGTGGTTCGTGCAAGCGCGCCATCTGCGCCCGCACGCGGCGCCGGCATCCGCAAAAGAGAAAACGCCCGCAGGGCAAAGTACCTCCGAGGAGGCCAAGCCGGAGCCGAAGGCCAAGAAGCCGACCAAGGCCGAGCGCCACTGGGCCGAGTTCCTGGCCCGCGTCACCGCCTATTACGCGCCGGGTAACATCGTGAAGAGCTACGGCGGCACCCACGACCGGGTGCTGGCCTTCGACGTCGACGCCGACGGCCGCTGGGTGGTCACCGTCAAGCACGCCGTCAAGGTCAACGGCGAGTGGGTCGACGACCCCAAGGACGACCGCATCCGCAAGCACGGCGGCACGCCGAGCGAGAAAGACCTGGCCGCCGGCCCGGTGGCGACCGCCGCGCCGTTCGACGCCGCCGACACCGCGCTGGCCAAGGCCATGAAGCCGAAGGAGGCGGAAGCAGCGCCCGCCAAGCAGGGCCGCACCATCCCGCGCGACACCACGCTCGACACGTCGAACAAGCTGTACAAGGACCTCGGCATCGACAGCCTGCAGCTGGGCGAGCAGCCCGGCGACGCGGCGCGTGCAGAGGTGGAGCGCCGCGGCAAGGAGAGCGGCGGCATCGAATCGCTGATCGCCATCGACCAGCACGGCGACGTCATCGCCAACGGCATCGGCACCGACAAGAACGTCGTGTTCCCCGACCAACTCTCGAAGATCATACGCGACCCCAACGAGCAGGTGGTCGCGCATCACAACCACCCCAACGATCGCGGCTTCAGCCTCGCCGACATCGCTATCGGGCGGTACAAAGGCATGGTCGCCCTCTACGCCCACGCCACCGACGGCGTCAGCTACCGGCTGTCGTGGCGGCCCGCCGCCAAGGAGAAGTTCGGCGGCCATATGCGCATAGACCTGACCGAGGTCATCGAGGGCAGCTTCAGGCGCGTTTCCACGGCGATCGGCGACCATCGCACGGCGGCGGGCAGGTTGGTCGCCGACGTCAACCGCGAGAACAGCCACCTTCGCATGATGGCGCTGCGCGACGCCGGCTGGCTCGACTACCATGCGACCGGCAGGCCGGATTCGCCTCTGCTGCTGAACTCCGATATAAAGGCCGCCTATGACACAGCCGTCACCAGCCTCAAGCGCAAGCTACCAGGACGACATGCCGATGGGCCTGCTGGACGAGCCGGAGCCATTCGACACCCCGGCGACATTTCGCAGCTTCATACAGTTCCTGAACCAGCAGCCGCCAAGCCGGCAGCGCAACGTGGCGCTGAAGCGAGCGCAGCTAAACCTGCGGCAAAATCTGGGCGGCCATCCAAAGTAGATCCCAACCAGGACACGCTGCTCGCCGACGAGGACCGGCTGCCCGGCACGGTGCCGCAGCCCGGCCCGACGCGCGCCCAGCGCGGCGCCCGCATCGCGTGGGTCGACGCCATGTCGCGGCCGCTGCCGGTGACGCCGACCGGCAATCGCGGCCGTCGTGCCACCGTCGCCGACGTCGCACGCGCCTTCACCGCTCGCCACGCAGACCGTGTCGGGCCGCAGCTGCACCCTGAGAGCGACACCGCCGACTACCGCCGCATCATGACGATGGCGCGCGAGGAGATGGCGCACCAGCTGCCGCAGTCGAACTCCGGTGTCGGCTGGTACAGCTCCGACGTCCAGCTCGCCATCGAGCTGACCTCCAATGTCTTCCCGACGCTGCTCACCAACCAGGGTCACCGCGATCTCTACTTGACCTTCGCCGGCATCTTCTCCAGCGGCACCGACCCCGACCAGGCGTGGATGATGGCGGCAGGCGCCTTCGAGGCGTACCTGCACACCGGCGAGATCCCGATCAACCGCGCCGATGCCGCGCGCGCGCTCGGTCGGCCGGTGCAGATGTCGACCTTCAAGGACAACAAGACCAAGCAGATGGTCACCCGGCCGGCTGGCTGGGGCATCCGCAACGGCACCAACGTGCAGCAGCTCGGCCTGCTCAAGTACCTCGTCGAACGCGAGGGCGGCCTCGACCAGGCGATGGACTGGCTGATCAACGAGAACACGGCGCGCACCGACGTCAACAAGGCGATGATCGACAGCGGGTTGTTCAAGGGCGGCCGCTACAAGAACGCCGCCCAGCGCGCCGGGCCGCCGACCTACGGCTTCCTGGTCTTTGGCCCCAAGCTCGGCCGTTACTGCCTCGGCCTGCACGGCGTGCCGATCACCCACGAGGACACCACCGTCGACCTTTGGTTCACGCGCACCTTCCGGCGTTGGACCGGCCGCCTCTTCGAGGCGCCGCTCGGCAAGGAAGGCATTGCCGCGCAGCCCGCCAACGATGCCGAGCGCGCCACCATCATGAATGTCGTCCGCGATCTCGGTCGCGAGCTGAATATGGTTCCAGGCGACATACAGGCCGTGCTATGGTTCTTCGAGAAACGATTGTGGGGTGCACATGGTCTCCCGACCGAAGAAGGTACGAACAGCACCGGCGCGCGCCGCCTCCTCGCCGGAAGAGGCGTGGATGACGGAGTCACGGGCAGCCGGACGAGCGATCAACGTGCTGCGGAAGCAAGCCAGACAGCGGCAGGAAGAGCACAAGGCCGCCTCCGCGCCCTCGTCGACGAAGAACTCGACGGACTAGAGGCCGACCTCGAAGACCTACACCCGCCGACCACGCCGCAGTTCAAGCGGTGGTTCGGCAAGAGCGCCGTCGTTGACGGGCAGGGCAAGCCCGAGGCGGTCTTCCACCACGGCGGCTTCGACGAGACCACCGACATACCCAAAGAGGGGATGCATTTCGGCACGCGCGCGTCGGCCGAGGACCGCGCCTTCCTGAAGGTCGACGAAGACGCCATGCGCGCCGTCGAGACCTACCAGAACGACGACGGCGAGTGGCACTGGGACGACGGCCAGGGCATGACCTCGGAGGACATGGGCGAAGGCCCGTTCGCCGACGCCGAGGAGGCGCTGGCCGACGGCCAGAACGTCGTCACGCAGAACTCCTACGAGGGCGACCTGGAGGATCTCGGCAACCTCACCGCAGCCTGGCTGTCGATCCAGAACCCGATGACGTCGGACGACGTCGGCATCGGCCCCGACGGGCCGGAGCGCTGGGCGAAGCAGATCGCCAAGGCCAAGGCGCTCGGTCACGACGGCATCGTCTACCGTAACCAGCGCGAGGACCGCGGCTCGCGCTCGTGGATCGCGTTCGGCCCCAAGCAGATCAAGTCGGTCAACAACAAGGGCAGCTTCGACCCCGAGAAGGAGCACATCCTCGAAGCCGACACCGAGAACCTGCGGCCGAGCGGCTACCAGACCGACAACCCCGGCGGCGAGTGGCTGAAGGGCAAGCAGCGCGTCGCCGAGAAGGACATCGCCGACGGCTCGCACCACGGCCTGTACGGCTCGCAGACGGCGTCGGCAGGCATGAACGAGAAAGGCCCGCCGCTCTACCTGCCGGTCAGCGAGCTGGCCAAGCTGCCGGGCCGCAACCGCGAGCAGCCGGCGCCGGGGCAGGTCAAGTACGACGACCTCAAGAAGAGCGTCGACGCCAAGGGCTACACCGACGAGAACCCGGTCTACGTGATGGTCAACCATCGCGGCCAGCCGTTCCTCAACGAGGGCAACAACCGCGTCGCCGTCGCCGCGGCGACCGGCGTGAAGAGGGTCAAGGCGTGGGTCGCCTGGCGCAACGGCGGCGAGGACACCAAGGGACCGTGGGACCCTGCCTCCGTCGCTCGCATGGAGCAGTCCATCGCAGACCCCGACATGCTGCGCTCCGACGACGAGGAATACTTCCCGCCCGCCTACAAGGCCACGCCGCAGATGAAGCGCTGGCTGAAGGGCACCAAGGTCGTCGACGCCAAGGGCGAGCCGCTGCCGGTGTTCCGCGGCGAGCACGGCACGCCCGGCCCGGAGACCTTCCAGAGCCGGCTGTCGAGCCTGTCGTTCGGATCGGTCAACGCCGCCAACGTCTACGCCAAGATCCCCAACGACCACCGCGACCGCACCCAGACGCGCTGGTCGCGCATCACGCCGGTGTTCCTGCGCATCAAGAACCCGGTCATCGAGAACCGCGACGACCCCTATGTCGACTTCAGCGAGATCATCGCCAAGCTCGGTCGCCCGCTGGCCGAGCGGATGGCGCGCGAGCACGCCGGCGCGATCGAGAACACCAACAACTGGGAGGAGAACTTCTCTTTCCTGGGTGGCGGCACGGTCGGCGGCATGCTCAACATCTACCCCGACAAACTCGGCGACCTCTACATGGACGCCTACGCGCTGCTCGACGACCCCGAATTCGTCGCCGCCGCCAAGGCTGCCGGCTACGACGGCGCCATCCACATGGGCAACGGCGCGACCTTCGACGACCTGGAGTACCGCATCTTCGACGCCGCGCAGGCCAAGTCGACGCACAACCAGGCGCCGACCGACGACGAGGACATCCTCGGCGCCGACACCGAGACGCTGCGCGAGACCCTCGAAGACATCCGCGGCGCCGTCGTCAACATGGTCTCGACGATCTCCAAGCCGAAAGGCTGGGACCTCAAGAAGCGGATCGCCAGCCTGTGGTCGGGTGCCACCCCGGCGATGCTCGGCGCCGTCTACCTGAACTACCTGCCGGACCTCGCTCCGCCGTCGATCAAGCGCTTCATCACCAAGTACCTCGAGATGAAGCGCGCCATGGACACCATGCGCAACGTCATCCACAACGAGGCCGACGTGAACGTGCAGGCGTGGCGCAAGTTCGCGCGCTCCGGGCAGGCCCACGTCAAGGCGCTGGCGCTGCTGATGCACGACGCCACCAAGGTCGGCGTCGACCCGGATGACCTCAACGACATGCAGGAGCCGGACTACGCCGCCCTGAAGGCGCGCTTCGACGCGCTGCCGCAATCCGGCCGCGACCTCTACCGGGCGATCCGCGACGACTACAAGCGGCGCGGCGAGGAACTCGACCAGCTGCTGCTCGACAACGTCGCCAAGGCCGAGGAGATCTCGCGCCGCACCGCCGAGCGCAAGCGCCAGAAGAAGGAGGACGCCATCAACGCCGACACGCGGCTGAGCGACGCCGAAAAGCTGGCCCAGATCGCCGCCCTCAACGCCTCGCACGCCGCCGCCGACGCGCGCAGCTCCTACTCGCTGGCCTACCGCCTCAACCGCCTGCGCACGATCTTCGAGTCCAACAAGGTCAAGGCGCCGTACTTCCCGCTCGGCCGGTTCGGCGACCACTACGTCGCCATCCGCGACGAGAACGGCAAGCTGGTCTACTTCGCCATGGCCGAGAGCAAGTACGAGGCCGAGAAGGAGAAGCGGCGGGCCATGCAGCACATGCAGCCCACCGACACCATCAAGACCGGCCTGATGCAGTCCAAGGCCGGCGGCGGCGGCCGCGACGAGGTCATCAAGCCGTCCTTCATCGCCGACATCGAGACGATGCTGGCCGGCATGCCCGACGCCGACAGCCCGGCCAACCGCATCGTCCGCGATTCGATCATGGACCAGATCTGGCAGCGCCACCTGCAGTCGCAGCCGGAGGTGTCGAACCGCCGCCACAAGATCCACCGCAAGCGCATCGAGGGCCACAGCGACGACGCCATGCGCGTCTACGCCAGCCACATGTTCCACGCCGCCCACCAGATGGCCAAGCTGAAGTACGGCGCCGAGCTGCAGGACCTGGTCGACCAGATGTCCGACACGGCGACCGAGGCGCCGGAGGCCGAGCAGCACTTCGCCACGCAGATGGCGACCGAGATGAAGGCGCGGCACAACTGGGTGATGAACCCGGTCGGCAAGGCGTGGTCGCAGTGGGCCTCGTCGCTGGCGTTCGGCTACTATCTCGGCACCTCGCCGGCGGCGGCGGTGGTCAACCTTGCGCAGACGCCGATGGTCGGCATCCCGGTGCTGGCCGGCAAGTTCGGCGGTATGGGCAAGGCGGCCAGCCAGATCGCTCGAGCCTCGCGTAACGCCGTCTCCAACCGCGGCATGTCGGCGACCGAGGAGCGCGCCATGCGCGACCTGGTCGACGTCGGCGCCATCGACAACACCAACAGCTACGACATCCAGGGCGTCTCCGAGCAGGGCGCCACCTACAGCCCGGTCCGCCGCCGCGTCATGGGCTGGATGACCGGCATGTTCCACAAGGCCGAGGTGATCAACCGGCGCGTCACCGGGCTGGCCGCCTACCGCATGGCGATCGAGGCCGGCGAGGACCACGAGCACGCCGTTCGAACGGCGTCCGACATGATCTGGAAGATCCACTTCGACTTCGCCAACTCGTCGCGGCCGCGCCACCTGACCGGCCCCGGCATGAAGGTGCTGTTCTCGATGCGCTCCTACCAGATCAACATGGTCTACCGGCTCGGCTACGACCTGTTCAAGTCGATGAAGGGGGCGACGCCGCAGGAAAAGCGCGAGGCGCGCTACCAGCTCGCCGGCATCATCGGCATGCAGGCGCTGTTCGCCGGCGCCACCGGCGTCGCCGGCTACAACACGGCGTTCTTCATCTACGGCCTCGCCTCGACCATCCTCAGTGCGATCTTTGGCGGCGCCGACGACGGCGACGACCCCTTCACCGCGCAGGAGGACTTCGAGGCGGCGATCAAGGAGATGTTTGGACCGTATCTGAGTGCGGTGCTGCTGCACGGCCCGGTCGGCGCTGGCACCGGCCTCGACCTGACCAGCCGCATCGGCATGCCCGACATCTGGTTCCGCTCGCCGAACAAGGACATCGACAGCGGCGAGGCGTTGTACGGCGAGCTGCTGGCGCAGACCGCCGGCGCCCCGTTCGGCATCATCCAGCAGGTGCTGAAGGCTTACGACAACTTCTCGCAGGGCTACACCGAGCGCGGCGCCGAGGCGCTGTCGCCCAAGTTCTTCAGGGACATCCTGAAGAGCTATCGCTACATGACCGAGGGCGTCACCACCAAGGAAGGCGAGCCGATCATCCCCTACGACGACACCGGCTGGTGGTCGGTGATCGCCACGGCGACCGGCTTTACACCGGCCCATATCGCCGAGAAGTGGGACGAGGTGTCGAAGCTGAAGGGCGCCGAGAAGCGGCTCAAGGTCAACCGCCAGGCTTACATCAACGGCTACGCGCTGGCCGTGAAGCTCGGCGACGACGCCGGCCGCGACGCGGCGATCGAGAAGATCCGCGCCTGGAACGCATCGCCCTACGGCCGCACCATGCCGATCAAGTCGTCGTCGATCGCCTCGTCGCTCAAGCACCGCGCGGTCGCCGCCGGCAAGCGCGAGCGCGGCGACGGCATACTGATCCAGAACGAGGCGCTGCGGCGTGTGCTGATGGCGGGACCGGAGCCAGTCAATTGATGGATCACGACAGCATCGCGCTCGACACCGCCCGCAAGATCGAGGATCTGTTCGCGCAGCATCACCCCGGCGGCCGCGGCCAGCGGCTGGCCAAGATCCAGGTGCTGGTGCGCGAAGCCATCGCAACAGGAGGGAGCTATGCCACCAGTCAGTCAAGCGCAGAGGCGCGCGATGTTCGCAGCCGCGAAGGGCAAGTCGACAATTGGCATTCCAAAGAAGGTGGGCCGGGAGTTCGCGGCTTCTGACAAGGGCGGCAAGCTGCCCGCCAAGGCACCAAAGAAGGGCAAGAAGCGGTGATCGATCGCAAAAGCTACTTCGACTACGTCCGCGACCGCCTCTTCTCGGGCGCCCTGTCGCAGCAGCAGGTCGACGGCCAGAACGTCATCCTCGGCGTCTGGGAGGCCGACGCCGGCGGCACGCCGATGACCGACCTGCGCTGGTTAGCGTACATGCTGGCGACGGCCTTCCACGAGACCGGCACGGCCATGTGGCCGAACGTCGAGGCCGGCGGGCAGGCCTACCTCGAAGGCAAGGCCTACTACCCCTTCTACGGCCGCGGCCTGGTCCACCTGACGTGGGACTTCAACTATGAGAAGGCGTCGACTGCGCTCGGCCTGATCGACAACCGCAACCTGCTCGCCCACCCGGACGTCGCGCTGGATTCGCTGATCGCCGCCCGCATCATGTTCCGCGGTATGGCCGAGGGCTGGTTCACCGGCGCCAAGCTGGGGCAGTTCTTCAACGCCGAGGAGGACAACCCGATCGACGCCCGCACCATCATCAATGGCCACGACTGCGACGAGCTGATCGCCGGCTACCACGAGATCTTCTTCGACGCCCTCATCGGCGCCGACGAGGCAGGCATCTTGTCCTATTTCGAGGGAGCGCCGGTATGAGCAAGCTGCCACCCGACTACGATCCCCGCCGCCTGCCGCCATCGCCGATCGATCGCCACCCGAGCGTGTTCGCGGCGATCGTCATTGTCACCCTCTCCGCGATCTTCGTGGCGTTCTTCCTCTGGGTGCTGTTCGCGCGGTGATGCGATGGCGACGCTGCGCTCATGGATCGAAGACAACCAGACGCTGATCCTGGTACTGGTCGCGCAGGCGATCGCGCTAGTCGCCTACATGGTGCAGCTCGACGGCCGCGTCGCGACGCTGGAGACCCGCGGCTCGCCGCACCTTGAGCAGGTCGACAAGCGGCTGACCGTGCTCGAGAGCGCGACCACCGCCAACAAGCAATCGATCGACCGCGTGGTCGAGATCATGACGCGGGAGCTGAAAATACTGCCGGAAGGAACGAAACCATGATCGAGACCGTCATTACGCTGCTGATCTACATCTGCGTCATCGCGCTGGTGTTCTACCTGGTGGTCTGGGTGCTGACCAACGTCATCGGCGTGCCGATCCCCGCCAAGGTGATCCAGATCATCTGGGTGATCTTCGCGCTGATCGTCATCCTACTATTGTGGCGGGCGCTGGCGGCGGGCGGGCTGAGCCTGCCCAGCCTGAGATGAGAAACGGCAGGGGCTAGGGGACCCTGCCGTTCTTGGGTTTCTCATGAAAAATCTTGGGTAAGCACTTTCCTAGCCTCGCCACCTTGACCCTATAAGCACCCCGGAAAAACCGAAAACCGGGCGGAGGCGGGGAGGTGGCTTTCCGTTGTTGGGCTGGCCGCTCGCCCTCACTATCGGCCTCCAGCACGAAACCTTTACGTTCGACGGCCGATAGTAGCCGCCGAACGGATGATGGTCCAGCGATCAGGCGGCTGCGGCCGCCCGGCGGGCCTTATGCTTCTTGAGCAGGAACAGCCCTCCAACAGCCGTGCCGAACAACGGCAGCGCTGCCGGCAGCGGCACCGGAGCCACAGTCGCGTTTGCCTTCAGGAAGAACGAATCAGGTCCGTCGTTGGCGCCCGAGATGCGCGAGTAGAACAGCAGGTTGTCGCCGGGGTTGATGCCGGCCAGCGTCAGGCCGGTGATCAGGTAATCTGCGTAGCCGGTGCCGTTGTGGATCGACGGCAGCAGCGTTCCGCCCGGCCCCGGCGAGTACGCCGCCAGCACGGTCTTGGTGGTGAGGTTCAGGAAGAAGAAGCTCTCCAGCGTCTGCGCCACGTGGGTATCGTTCATGTCGACGCCAATCGAGAACGTCAGCAGCGGATCGCTCGCGGCCAGCAGGAAGTTGATCAAGAAACCTGCGCTGTACGGCGTGCCGATGGTGTCGCTGGCCAGCGTGTCCTTGAAGATGCCGGACGAGAAGAACTGCAGGTCCGTCTGGTTGCCGGTGTTGCCGAAATCGTTGTAGCCAAAATTCGCCGGCTGGTTGGGCTGGTTGCCGCCGCAGATGATGCACGGCGAATCCTTTGGCTGGTTGGCGGTGGGGTTGGGCGTCGCCACAAGCCCCAGGACAGTCCCGCCATCCGTCCAGTTCAGCCCGCCGAGCGTGACGGCGTTGGCAGTGCCCATGCCCAGCAGCAGAAGCAGGGCTGCTACCCCCATTACGTACTTCATTTTATTACCCCTTTCCTGGTTGTTGGAACGGCCCACGACGGCGCCGTGGGCCGCATGCACGTTATGCGGACGCTGCCTCGCCACGGCGGGCGCGGCCCTTCTTGTGCTTGAGCAGGAACAGGCCGCCCAAGGCGGTGCCGAACAACGGCAGCGCTGCCGGGATCGGCACGGCCGAGACCGTCACGGCGAGGTTGCCGCCGTAGCCTGCCGTCACGCCGGCGTCGCCGGTGAACTGCGCATAGTAGCTGCCGGCGTCGAGCACCGCCGTGCCGAACAGCGACTGCAGGATGCCGCCGGCGCCGAGCGTGGCGGCGACCGGCGAGATCACGGCGATGTCATCGGCACCGCCGATGGCGCCGACGATCTTATAGACCGCGCCGGTGAAGTCCTTGATGTAGTCGGGCGAGCCGACGCCGGCGGGGAACACGTTCAGCACCGAGGCGATGGTGACGAACTTGGGTCCGCCGACCAGATCGAACGTCCAGTCCTGGCTGAACAGCCCGGTCGGCAGCTGCGTGGCGGCGCTGTCGTTGGTGCTGAAAGCGCCCTGCGCGCTGGTCGGATTGATGCCGAGGCTGCCGACCACGGCAGCGTGGGCGGGTGCGGCGAAGAGGGACAGCGCGATGGCGGCCCCGAGAAGATACTTGTTCATGCTGATATTCCCCAGTTGTCCAGGTCGCACACGAAGCCAGCGACCCATTGGCTATACCATTACGCCCGCCACAGAACGATGGCTATGAGCGTCACGAGAACGACTGCATATAGCTCCCAGTACGACATAACGCTCATCTATGCCACAACCATCTAGCGGCCGATAGCACTATGAGTAGGCCGGCGAACACCGCGACGTCGGCTTGCACGACGGCGCGCTGCGATTCGCCGTGCGCCGGCTGCTCGCAATCCGCGTAGCCGCACTCCTCGCGCCACAAGCAGACGTTGTATTCGCACTTGCCACACACCTCGGTTGGCCGCCGCCACAGGATCATTTCACCAGCGCCTCGCCGATGCGCGCGGCTTCCTTGGCGAGCAGCCGCTCGACCTGCGCCGTCAGCTCGTCGCGCTGCGCCTTCAGCTCGTCGGCGCGGGCCTTCAGATCATCAGCTTGACGGGCATTTTCGACCGACCTGATTTTCTGGGCTTCAAACAAGCCTCTCAACCGCTCGACCTCTGCCTTGGCCGCATCAAGTTCGGATCGCCGTGCAAAGCCCCGCACACCGATGTCGGTGGTCCAATCGGAGAGCGTCTGTCTGGCCTCGTCTCGCTCTTTGGTCAGCCGCTCGATCTCAGCTCCCATTTCGTTGTACTGTTTCATGGCTTGGCTGACCTTGTGCTCCAGACCGATGGCGTGGGCCTTCCAGCGTTCGAGTTCGTCAAGCAGCGCCGTCAGTCCGTCGGTCGAAACATACAGGCCGGTGCGGTGCTTGTGCTTCTCGACGTGGGCGCGCAGGCGTTCGATCGGATCGTCGGTCATTTGAGGATGCTCCTCCAGTCGCTGGTCAGCAGCTCGGCCAGGGCAGCGTCGACGACCGTGGTAGCCAGCGTTTCGGAGGCGTCTTCCGGCCCGCTGTGGTCTGGGTCATCCATTTCGTTGCGGATGGCGAAGGCGAACAACACGGCGAGAGCCTCGATCGCCTTACCCCGCAGTTTTTCCGACTGGCTCATGTCGGCAGCCTCGCGGCGAGGCGATTGGCAATCTCGTCGAGCTGCTCGGCCATGCGGGTGAACTGGTCGGCGACCAGCCGATCCCGTAGGCAGCCCGCCAACGTGCGGCACTCCTCGGCGAGCTTCCACAGCTCCTCGATCTCATCAATCATCGGAGACCTCCGACAGGTCGATCGCCTGCGAGGGATGCGGCTCCTCGCCCATGAAGCGCAGCCCGGCCAGCGTGACGCGCTTGCGGTCGCCGTCAGCCGGCCTGCCGCTCAGCGCGACGGCGTCGCGCGCCTTCTCGATGCGTGTCGCGCGCGCCGTCTCGGCGGCGCGCTGCTGGCGCATCATGTACATCTTGTTCAGCTTGTTGCTCACGATCATTTGCTCCTCCCGCGCCGCAGCATCATGCCGCCGCCCGCTCCCGTGCCGCTGTCGATGCGCAGGCCCTCGCTGCGCAGCTCCTGGACGTATCGGTAGACCGATCGGTAGGAGACGCCGACGATGTTGCCGAGCCGCTCTGCGGTGTCGCTGCGGGTCTCGAGCAAGGCGAGCAGCGCCGCCTTGCGTTTTGCCTTTTCCTGCGTCGTCGTCACGCCGGCCTCCGCCGCAGCAGCGAGGACAGCTCGTCGACCTTGGCGTGGTAGGCCTCGGTCGCGGCGTGGATCTCATCGTCGCGCTTGCGGGTCAGGTCGGCGGTCACGTCGGACAGCTGCCGCGTGAAGCGGACGTTGGCCTCGGTGATGCGCATCTCAGCCTGGATCTGCGCCTCGACGCCCTCCTTGCGCAGCCGCGCCTGCAGCTCGCGCTCGATCGATTCCAGCTTGGTCATCTGCTCGACCAGCGTCGGCGGGCGGCTCTTCACCGGCTCGACGCGCGGCAGCGTCGACGGCGTCGGCCGCCGCTCCAGTATCTCGCGTAGGCTGGCTGCCTCGGCAGGGCTGTTGATATTGCCCTCGTCGACACCACTGGCCTGATCAACCGCGGCCAGCGCGGATTCGACTGCTTTTTCCAGATCGATCATGTCTTGGCTTTCTTTTGGATGATGCGTTTGCCGTGAAACACCGTCTGCGCGGGGTAAGGCGCCATGCGGAACCAGGCGGCGTCGTCCTTGCCGGTCATCGTCGTGCCGGGGATCCACTTGACGCGGCCGATCGTCACGATCTGCGCGCAGTAGGCCATGTACGGCGCCGCCTGCCCGGTGAACATCCAGTTGGCGTCGATCAGCAGCCACGCCATGATGCCGATCTCGCGGAAGTGCTCGATGATCGGCAGCATGTCCGGGCGGCTCCACGGCGGATTGGTGATGACCATGTCGACGCCCTCGAACTCGCTCTTGGCCAACGTGCCGGCGGCCTGCGTCCAGATGCCCTTGGCGCGCGGCTTGATGTCGCTGGCGAGGCGGCAGACATGGCCGTGCTTTTCGAGGTGCTTGATCAGCTTGCCGGCGCCGGCGCACGGCTCGGCGAACAGCGTGTGGTCTGGCAGGTATGGAAGCAGTGGTAGCACCGCGCTCTCCGGTGTGTCATAGACGTCGCCTTGCCGGCGTGGGAAATATGATCGCTTGCCCATAGGGTTCTCCGTTGTGTATGGTGGTTCTAGGAGCACTGCATGACAGCCCGCTGTCAAGCCCCTATATGCGAGCAGGACCACAGGTCCACGTAAACCAAGAGGAAAGCATTATGGATCTCAAGACCTGGATGGAAGCCAACGGCGTCACCGACCAGAAGATCGCCGAGGACGTCGGCGTCAGCCGCGGCTACATCAACAAGATCAAGCGCGGCTGGGCCAACCTGACCCTGTCGACGGCGCTGCGCATCCGCAGCTTCTCCAAGGGCGCTGTCGACCTGGAGCAGCTGCTGCCCAAGGCCGAGCGGCCACCGACGGCGATGGCTGCAAAGCCGACCACCTCGGCGACCAAGAAGCCGGTCAAGCTGCCGATCGCCAAGCCGGTGGCCAAGCCGGTCAAGCAGCCCGTTGCGGCGGCAAAACCCGCCCAGCAGAAGACTGCGCCAAATACTGCTCGAAAGCCTGCTGTTGCGAGAGTTTCGAAATCACCCGCAATCGCTTGAGGTCGTCGACCGTATCGTGAGCGATGCAGACATGGATCATGACGTGATTGCTTTGGCCCGGACGGTGGATACGCGCCACCGTCTGGTCCCAAAGCTCCGCCGACCACGTCGGGGCGATCCACGCCATGCGCGAGCCGCCGTGCTGCAGGTTCAGGCCATGGCCACCGGACGCCGGGTGCAACGCGAAGATGGGCAGCTGGCCCTTGTTCCAAGCCTCGATATGCTTGTTCGCCTGTGCGTCGCTAACGCCGGAGCCGAGATAGGGGAGATCGCCGAAAAGGCGTCGCAGCATGGCGAGATCCTCCTGAAACTCGTACACGATGATGAGCGGCTCACCATCCAGATCATCGACCAGTTCCGAGATCCATGACGCCTTCTCGTCGTGCAGCGTGTGCGCGCCGGAAGCGCCGTCGTCATCGTACATGAAGCCGTTGGCGGCCTGCGCCAGCTTGCCGGTCGCCACCGCCTTGCTGACCGCGATGATGCGATCGCCTTCCACGAGGTCGGCGAACAGCTTCCTCTCCATGCGGTCATAGGCGTTGCGGGCGACATACGGCAGCCGCACCTCGTCGAGCAGCACCGAGATCTCTGGCAGCTCCGGCATCTCGTTCTCGCCGAGCGCGATCGACACGGTCGCGGCGTCGGCCTGGATGATCGGCGCATGGCCGGGCAGCACCCGCCACTGGTAGCCGTTGCGGTCGATCGGGTAGAAGTGCTGCTTCTGCCATGTGTAGAACGACTTGCCCCACAGCTTGCCGTCGGTGATCACCTTGAGCGGCGTGAACAGGTCGAGCAGGCTGTTCGGGTTCGGCGTGCCGGTCAGGCCCCAGCGGTTGCGGAACCGCCCGGCGATCTTGGCCAGCGCCTTGCCGCGCTTCGACTTGGGGTTCTTCAGCTTCGAGGTCTCGTCGATCACCAGAAGGTCGAAGATCGGGTGGTCCTCGTCCCAGCCGGCGATGATGTCGAGCAGCCACTGCACGTTGTCGATGCCGATGATGGTCAGCCGGCGCTTGCTGGCGTCCTTCAGCTTGGCCATGCGCTCCGCAGGGCTGCCGTCGAGCACGGCGTGCTTGAGCCACTTGGTGTGCTCCCACGCCTCGATCTCGGCAGGCCAGACGCTGAGCGCGACGCGCTTGGGCGCGATGATCAGGGCGTGGCGGATCTCGCCGTCGGCGATCAGCTCGTCGATCGCGGTCAATGTCGAGATCGTTTTCCCGGCCCCCATTTTCAGGACAGCCATCGCCTCGTCGTGCTCATACAAATGCTTGACGACGCGCTGCTGGTAGCCGCGTAGCTCGTTCTTCTTGCGCATCTCAGATCTTCCCATCCCGTGAGGCAGCCGACACGAGAGCCTTGGGCACGCCGACCAAGCGCAGCGGCATCGTCTCGGCGATGTCGAGCAGCTTCTGCATGCCGGTGCGGATCTTGTCGCGATCCTCGGCGAGCCGTGCGGCATCGCGCCGAACCTCCTGCTGCGCCGCCACCAGCTTCTGCAGCAGGTGCTCGGTCGCCGCCGTCGACGTCGCCAGGTCTTCAGCCCGCTTCTCGAAGGCGGTGTGGTTGTCGTGCAGCGTCGCCAGCTCCCTGACGAAGGTCGCCGCCTCCGGGTCGTCGCCGCTCGAGCCGGGGTAGAGGTGCTCGCGCTCGGTGGTCACCCATTCGAGCGGCAGCTCCAGCTCGACGGCGACCTTGGCGTCGCTCCATCCCGATCGGTAGCGGGCGGCCGGCTCGTCGAAATTGTCGCCGATCTTCATGCCGATGAGCAGTCTGTCGGTGCCGGTCTGCGGTCTCGCCGCTGCCGCCGGCTTGGCTGCTGCTGCTGCTACCGGGAACGTCACGGGCGTCGGCTTGTGCTCTTTCATGTGAACGACCTTCCTGCATTGCGGGCATTTGTCGGAAGCCGGGTCGCCGCCCACGAGCCAACCCTCCTTTTCGAAGTAGTGGTCGGTGTCCATCTCGCCGCGCCGCAGGTGGTAGGCGCACTCGGAACACTGGCTGCAGACGATCATCGCCTTCTGCACGGTGCGCCCGGCACCGTCGCGGATCGGCATGATCGGGAAGTCGCGCTGCTTGCGCCGGGTGGTAGACATCATCGCGACTCCGCGTGCATAGGCTCGGAAGGGGGGTGGCTGCAGGTTGTAGATCGCGTCGCCGCACTCGCCGTGGATGACCACGCCGAGCAGCTCCTGACGCAGCTTGGTGAGCGGAAAGGCCTTGCCCTCGTACCACTGCAGGAAGGATTCCCAGCTCACCTGCGAGACCTTGCGCTCGGCGAGGCGGCCATTGAGGTCGCGCCAGACGCCGCGCAGGCTGCGGCCAGCGAGGCCGCGCCGCATCAGCTGCGAAAGTCGCTCGCGCAATGCATCAGTCGTCATGTTTTACAGCCCCCACGACCCCTTGCTCTTAGAATACCACCTACCGATCGTCGTGTCGGCGGCGATCGGCAGCCCGCCGGTCCAGCTGAAGCCGCGCTCCATCAGCTCCTGCAGCCGGGCCGCGGCTGCGTGAGCATCCCGCTCGGCAGGCTCGACCAGCACCTCGTCGTGGGTGTGCAGGGCGACCGGCATCCATGAATATTCATCGTCGCTCAGCCGCACCAAGGTGCCGCGCAAAAGGTCCGCGGCGGCCGCCTGGACGACGTTCTCGCAGGCCAGTCCCGGCCACAGCTTGACGCGGCTCATGTCGCGGCTGAAGCGCATCTCGCGCTTGCGGCCGATGACCTGGTCGTTGTCGTCGAGCACGTCGACGAGGTCCTCGCGGATGTTGCGGTAGGTCAGGCAGCGGCCGCTCGGCAGGATGCAGATCAGCGACCCGCCGAGATAATCGCTGATGTAGACGTAGCTGACACGGCCAGCCTCGCAGACGGTGCCGGGGCGTTCCATGGCGGTATTGAGGGCGCCCCACAGGCCATAGCTGGCGTAAGCATCGTGCTTGCCCCAGAAGCGCGTCGCCCAGCGGTTCTTCTCGCGCCACTTCTGGACGAAGGCGCTGGCGACCTCCTCTTCGATGTGGATGCCGTAGCTGGCGGCCATCGACAGCAGCGCGTTGGTGGATCCGCCGAATCCACACGCGAGTTCTACCACCTTGCCACGCTGGCGGACCTCCTTCTGGGCGGCCTCCTCCAGCGAGACGTTGGACAGGTCGGCGGCGGTGCGGGTGTAGATGTCGAACTTCTCGGTGCCGTCGTCGACCGCCCGGAAAATGTCGAGGCGCTCGTCGGCCTCCGGGTCGTTGGCCAGCCACGGCACCAGCCGCGCCTCGATGTTGGCCCAGTCGCCCCACACGAAGGCGCAGCCCTTGTCCGCGGTAAAGGCGGGGCGGATCAGCAGCGACAGCTTGCGGCTGATCGGCGTGTCGTCGCCGAGCATGGCGAAGGCGCCCGGCTTGATGCCAGCCACCAGGGCGTCGATCGCGTCCATCTCGTAGGGGCTGGCGTCGCGCATCAGATTGTGGACCTGGACGCCGCGGGCGCTGAAGCGGCCGGTCTGCATGGCGCCGTTGAAGACGTACTGGCCGCGCACGACGCCGTCGACGTGCTGGTGCAGCAGCTTGGAGAACTTCGCCGGGGTCTTGCTGCCACCGTAGAGGCGGATCTGCAGAACCCGCAGCGCGGCGCGCAGGGGGTCTGTGAGCGTTTCTCGGGCTTCGAGGTAGGCAATGAGCCTGACGACCCGGTCGCGCGTCAGCGACATCTTCTTGGGCCGTGTGACCTCGCCGGTCTCCTCGTCGAACTCCTCATAGCGCTTGACCAGCATGTCGCGGCCGGCGGGCGGTAGGACGCTGTAGAGCCAGTTGATGATGCGCGCCACCTGATCGACGGTGGTGACGGTGCCGGAAGTCAGCTGCTCGAGGTCGTCGGCCGAGATGCGCTGCGCGGCGAGCGCCATCTTGGCGGCGGCCTCGACCAGCGGCAGGTCGATCATCACGCCGTCGTCGTTGATCTGCTCGGCGGCCCAGTATTCCTTCCACTCGGCGAGCGGCAACTGGCGGGTCGACAGGAACAGCTCGCGCATGGCGACGATGTCCTGCGCGGCGTAGACCTGGAAGTCCTGCCACTCCTGTGGGTGCGACTGCGGCGTGGCGGTCGATTCGGGAAGGCAGAACAGCTTGATCAGCGCCTTGCCGCGTTTGTCCTTCATCTGGTCGGTGCCGACGCCGGCGTAGCGGGAGGCGAGGTCGAGCGCCGCAGGCAGGCCGGCGGCCGCAGCCTGGACGCGGCTGTCGATGATCATGTGCGGCAGCATCGGCGGGAAGCCGCGCGTCGCGTTGTTCCAGATCGATCGATCGAAGAAGGCGTTGTGGGCGCAGAACACGGTCTCGCCGGCCGCCGCGCGGTAGAAGAATTGCTGCAGCTTGTTGGGCACGTCGGCCCACGCCAGCGGCGCGTCGAAGCTGCCGACGGCGGTCACCGCGACCGGGCTGCCGCCGATCGCCCACGCCAGCACGACGGCGTCGGCGTTGCGGCTGTAGCGGTCGGCGCCGGCCGACAGGATCGGCAGGTCGCCGATGGTCTCAAAATCGATGAAGCAGATGTTGCCGAGGGCGAATGTCGCCCCCGGCTCGCGGTCGTCGACGCGGCTGAGCATGTCAGGCGCGCGACGGCCGCTGGCGACGCGGAGCTGCACCGGCGCGCTGCACCACCTCCGGTGGCACGCTGGCGGCGCCACCGGCGTCGGCCTGCGGCTCCGGCGTGTCCACGGGAGCCTGCTCGGCTGCCGTAGGCGCACCGGACAGCGGCGCCTTGGCCTTCTTGGCGGGCTGCTTGCCGGCGGCAGCCACCAGTGCCGGCTTGCCGGCCTTGCCGAGGCGCTCGCCGTTGATGTCCATCCAGCCGGTGATCAACAGGATCGGGAAGTAGGTGCGGCCGTAGGCCTTGTGATCGTAGTAGTCCTGCTGCAGCTGGACGATCGCCACGATGTGGGTGCGGTTGCCCTCGTCGATCTGCTGGGTGATGGAACCCAGCAAGGCGTCGAAGGCCTTCAGGCCGCCGAGGCTCGGCGTCTTGTAGATGACCTCCTGGCCGGCGTCGTCGCCGTTCAGGCACTTCATCTCGCAGGTGCGCTGCTCCTTCCACTCGCCGCCGGGGATGTAGGCCGGCAGCTCGGGCTTGGGGTTGAGCACCGACGTCATGGTCTCGCCGAGCATCTGGTTCTTGGCGTTGCCGTCGTTCTTGGCCCAGTTGACGTAGCCATGGGCGATCGAGTGTGGGTTGATCGCCCACTCGCTGCCCTGCTGGACGTCGTCGTCGTTCTGGCCGAACACCCACTCGCCGCTCTTCAGCAGCCGCAGGATCGGCTTGCCACCCGGAAGGATGGTCGAGGCGCGCGACACCGCGACGCCGGCGCGGAAACGATCCGCGAATTCGGTGGAGACGGCTCCACCACCATTAGCACTACCAACTTCATTGGCCATTTTTCGTATCCCTGTTCCTGTCCATGTCACCTGTCTGCGGCCGGCAACCACGCCGTCGAAACCGTACTAAAAGACTTTACGTCTCTTACTACAATCCTTTGAGCGCCGTTCTGAGGTCGGCGATGGCCGTGGCGTGCGTCGCCGTCGGCCGGTCGTCGTCGTCATGCGCTAGTGTAGTACCAGTCGACACCATTTGGAAGAGGCTTTCCGGCACCGCGAGCTTTTTCGGCTTGAGCGCGTCCTCGACCTGCTTGACGCTCTTCAGCTCGGGCTTGGTGTAGATGTCGGCGTGCTCGACGCCGGCCCGCATCAACGCCTCGGCGGTCTCGCCGTCGCTACCGATCCACTTGCGGGTGCCGCGCTTGGGCACCAGTTTCCAGCCGCCGATCAGACCGCCGTCGGTCAAATAGAGGTGGGCCTGACGACGGATCTCCTCCGCCCATGTCTCGGCGAACTCGGCAACCGCCAAGGCGCGCGTCAGGAAGGTCGAGTACTCGGCCTGCGCGGCGGGCGTCTGCGAGCCGCGCAAGGCGGCCTTGTTGGGGTCGAGGGCGCTGAGATCGAGCAGCGGCCCGGTCCACAGCTTGCAGGTCACCTTGCAGCGCGCGAAGCGGCAGTGCTCGCCGCGCTCGCGGTGCGGGTCGCGGCCGATCGCCTCGATGTAGGCGTTGGTCATGCTCTCCTTGAACTGGTCCAGCTCCTCGTTGTCGGTGACCACCTCGGACACCGAATCCAGCCGCGGCTGGATGATCACCAGGACGATCTTCTTGCCGTTGAACAGCTTGGGCCGCTGCGCCCGCGCGCAGATGGCGTAGAAGGCCAGCTGCGGGTTGACCATGTCGGAGCCGTCGGGCAGCTCGTAGAGCGCGCTGACGGGCACGCCGGAGCCGAATTTCCAGTCGACGACGAGGACGTGGGTCTTGGACGACAGCACCAGGTCGCAGGTGCCGAACGAGCCGGGCACGCCGGGGAACGGGATGGTCTCCTCGATCGCGTTGATCCTGAAGCCGCCGCCCCACGCCTTCTTGAGGGCGTGCAGCGACGTCAACGCCTTCTGGAGCGTCGCCTCCTGCTCCTGCTCGAGCACGATGTTCATCTCCATGCCGGTCAGGCGGGCCGAGATGACCTCGTGCAGCATCGAGCCTTCGTCGGCGTAGATCGACGAGGTGTCGGTGTCGGGGCTGCGCATCAGCTCCTGGTGGGAGGCAGGACAGGCAAGCAGGCGCTGGGCGTTGCTGCCGCCGAGGATGGTCGAGTGACTGGTCATTTCCGTCCCTTCATTCTGTCGTTGAAAACCTTGTCGACGTATACGGAGAGCGCTGCCATCACCGACGGCTCCAGCGCGATACGGTTGGTGATCTCGACGCCGTTGGTGGTCTCCAGCCATAGCTGGAAACCGTCGAACGAGGCGTAGAGGCCGTCACCGAGATACTCGGTCCGCGTGCCGGTGAATTCGATCGCCATCAGTCGGCCTCCACTTCTTCATCGGTCCAGTACTGACTGTCCACCAGGACGTCAGGCCGAACGCGCTTCTTCTTCTCGTCCTCGCAGGCGGCGCAGACGCGCGCCACCTCGATGCCGCGGGCGTCGCGCAGCCAGTGGCTGAGCAGCCCTGAACCGCACGGGCAGGGCCGTGCGCGCGGTTCAATCCACCCTGGCGTCATCGTTCTTGTCTCCCGCTCTGTAGTTGCGCAGGCGCGGCCGGCGCAGCGCCCGCGTCTCGAAGAAGCCGCGCATATGCGGATGCTTGTCCATGACCCAGCGCGCGAGATCGGGCGCCCACTTGTCGTTGATCTTGAACGGCTGGTTCTCCACGCCCTTGTACTGGTACATGAAGTGCCAGCGCATGAGGTTGATGATGGCCCTCGCGCCGTAGCGCCTGGTGCCGTCGGCGTATAAGTCGAGCGCCATTTTCTCGAACAGCTGGCAGACCTCGACCGGGATGTCAGCCGGGTAGAAGCCATCGAGTGGCTGCAACCGCCAGTTACGGTCGACGAACAGGCTGCCCGAGAATATGCGGGGCATGTCACGCGAGCCTCTCCGCGAAGCCCTCCGCCATCGCCCACAGCTCGCGGTTGAGGCGCAGGTTGGCGTCGATGCCGGTGACGGCGCGCGACGCGAAGCGGCGGTTGCGGCGGCTGGCGATCGCCTCCACCAGACCGCCGGCGATGACGTTCTCCTGCACGATATTGAAGATCGTCCACAGGTCGCGGCCATTGTCGGCGGGGCGGCGCGGGATCAGCAGCTGGTGGTCCTCGATGCGGTCGTCGTCGCCGAACCGCAGCTTGTTGGCGGCGTGCGCCAGCAGCCGAGCCTGGACGTCGTCGAGGCGGATCTTCGACCAGCGGGCCGGCGCCTCCATCACCTTATCGGCGTGGCGGGCGATCTCGTAGGTGCCGGCGAGCACGCGATCGAGGACATCGTCGCCGCTGTGGCGGATCATCAGCGCGCCGAAATCATGGCTCTTGACGACCATGCCGTTGAGGCAGGCGAGGCGGAAGATGCCGCAGTCGAGGCGGAACCCCTTGGTGCCGTCGTTGGCGTTGGTGAGGATGGTCTCAAGCACGCTGTCGCCGACCTTGGTGAGGCGGCTGGTGTCGCGGTGGCGGAACTTCAGCATGTGCTTGGTGTAGCGAGCGCGGTCCGGCGTGCGGGTGCGGCCCTGGCCGGCGCCGTAGCACTCCCAGCCCTCGTTGCGCAGCGCCCGCACCGCGTGGATGGTCGGGATGGCGCGGAAGCGCTCGGAGCGGCTGCGGTGGGCGCTGTAGGTGAATACCGACGGCGCGCGCTGGTAGAGCTGCTCGTCGTCGAGCGGCTCCGGCGAGTAGAATTGCGGCCGCATGTTCATGTCTTTGCCCCCTCTGTGGCGATGTGGATGACGGCGCCGGTGGCGGCGTCGTAGCGGTAGTTGGCCGGGCGCTCGTCGGCGACGACGCGGTAGTTTTCGCACTGCGTCCAGTTGTACATCTTGTTGTAGCCGGCGCTCGACGCCTCGGCCTCGGTCGCGAAGCAGACCGCGTTCGGATACCAGTGGCCGGCGACCTGCACTTCGTAACGATAGCTGCTCATGTTGGTACTCCTAGTTGACTATTCAGAGAATTGACAGCCGGCGATGTACTGGTAGTTGTACGACGCCGCGTAGGCCGAGTTGTCATAGCCGCGCTCGGCCCACATCTTGATGCACATGTTCTTCGCCGACCGGCAGCCCTTGACGAAGGTGGTGCCGGCCGGCGCCTTGTGGCGCTTGCTGCCGCTGCACTGGATCACCGTCAGGTGGCCGGGGAAGTCGTGGCGGTAGGACCTGGGCGGGGCAGCGACCTCGAAAGGTTCGTGGTCCCAACCCATGCAGTGGGCGCGCTCGTGCTCGAAGACCTCGCGGGTGCCGTCGGTGACGATCGTGCACCTGCTGCTGGTCGAGCCGTCGCACGACACCAGCGTCGCGGCGGCCGCCAACAAGGCCAGCAGTGTTGACTTATAAGTCATCATGCCACTCCATCGGGTCGAAGAAGTTGACGCCGGGGCCGACCAGCTTTTCCTTGCTCATGTCGATGTCGTCGCGGGCCAGCAGCCGGTTGTTGTCGGGGTTGACCTTGAGGCGGGCGACCCAGCGCGTCATCTTCTTGCCGCCGTCGCGCGAATAGGTGCCGACCATCAGGGCGTCCTCGCGGCCTGGCATGTCGCGGACCTGACGGCCCTGCCGCTCGCCGGGCGCGACCTGGGCGACCCACACCTCGGAGATGAACGACAGCATGGTCAGTCTGGTGTCGAGCAGGCACACCCCGCGCACCACGTCGAAGATCGCGTGCTTGACCCGCTCGCTGGTGAAATGCGCCTCCATGACGTGGACGGTGTCGCCCCACCACATGTTGAAGAAGGTCACCGGGTTGTCGTCATTGCTGCGCTTGGCGGCGAACCGCTGCTGCGCGAAGGTGATGTTCCATTCGTGAAACTGGTCGATCGTCATCGGCGTGAAGCGGTGCGACGGATGCCAGTGGATCGGCGCCTCGTTCATGGCTGCGCCCCCGCCTCTGTGCAGGCAAAGCACCGGACCTTCTCGGCGTCGGCGGGCACGCGGGCCTGCAGGTCCTTGCCGCACACGCAGCAGATCGCCGGCTTGACCGCATTTCGTGGCGGCTTCAGCGCGGCGACCAGCTTGCGCGCCTCGTCCATCTCGAAGCCGCTGCCCTCGTAGAAACTGCCGATCTTGGACGGATAGACGCGGCGGCAGGCCTTGTGGCCGCAGCCGCACAGGCGCCACGCGCCGAGCAGCGGGTGGGTCGGCAGGCTGTCGGTATCTTCTTGTGGGGTCATTTGCACGATCTCCATCATCACCGCTGAAAGAACCAAATCAGCTCGTCCCGGTACTTTGTGAGCAGGATAGCCACAGGGCGGGGGATTTCGCGTCTCCCAGCGCGCCAGTGCATTACGGCGTACCGCGTCACCCCCAGCTTTTCGGCGGTGGTTTTCACCCGCCATTTGAACGTCTTCTGGTAGTCCTTGAACTGGGCGGGGGTCATTTTGTGTCCTCTGTCAGGTAGGTGATCTCGATCGGCACGGCGACGAGCATGTCCTGGCTGCGGCCGACGTCGTGCACCGTCGTCTCCTCGCTCGGCTCGATGCCGGCATACCAGTCGCCCTTCGAGCGGTCGGTGACATGCAGGCCGCGCGACCACTGGGTGATGAAGCCGACCGCCGCGCGGCGGCTGCGGAAGAGGCGCGGGATGCCGCCATCGAAGTAGCCGTCCTCGGTCGGGTCCCAGAACGAGCCGCCGCGGCCGTATGCCTGCGGCAGCATGAAGCCGGTGGCGACGTGCCTGACGACGTATAGCGCCGCCGGTGGGGATGCTTCGCCGACGGCCGCTAAACCGTCTCCACACCTCCCACCGACTTGCCTCTGCGCGTCGCGCCGCGCTCGGGCCGATTCGTGAATGCGTTGCTTGGACCGCTCGTAGGCCGCCTCGAGTTCGGCGAGCATCTGCTCGAGATTGGACATGCTACCAGCCTCTTTCCTTGACCGCTGCAAGGCGCTGCTTGCTCAGCACGAGCATGTGCGCCTTGCCTGCCTCGGTCAGTTCGAAGCCTCTCGGGTTGCGCTGCACGAGACCGGCGCGCTCCAGGCGCTCGGCCATCGCCCACGCCGCCTTGGTGCCGGGGATGTGGGTGCCGAGCTTCTCGATGGACGCCATGCGCATGGCGGCAGCTTCGCCGAACTTAGGGAGACGGGCCATTTACCAGCCTCCCCAGGCAGGCCCGAACTCGTGCAGGTCCAGCTCCTTGCCGATGCGCTTGACCGCCTCGTAGGGGTCCTCGCCCTGCTCGCGCAGGTGGTCGAGATCCGCCTTGGCGTCGTCGACCAGCTCCTCGTAGCTCCACCACCAGCGGGCGGCGCGACGCGCCTCCTTCCACCAGAGGTCCGGCGCCATCGGCATCGGCAATTGCACCAACGCGGCCATCTCAATCGTCTCCCGTGCGTTCAAGGAGGATGCGCGCGAGTTCATCGTCGAGGTCGTTGACCACTTGCTGCCAGTGCAGCTCGACGTCGAGCACGTCGTGCTCCGGCTGCGTGGCCAGCGCCCACTTGCGGACATGCTCCTCGGTCGGAGCGTCGACGACAGTGTGGCTGACGACGGTGTAGTCCTCTTTCCAAGCCCATTTGACGATCCAGCGCGGCATGTATCGAATCCCTGTTTCCTGTTTGCAGTCGTTGTTGTATGCGTACTAGGAGACACATGTCAAGCACCCGCGAATCCGTCATCGAGCAATACCTTGTCGACTGCGTCGAAGCGCTGGGCGGCGTCGCCGAGAAAACGCGCGCCGGGACGCGCGGCTACTTCGACCGCGTCGTGGTACTGCCTGGGGGACGGATTATTTTTTGCGAGCTGAAAAAGCCGAAAGGATCGCGAACTGCTGTGCACCAGAGCGCGCGCCACACAAGATATAGACGGCTGGGCGCCGAGGTGGCGCTGATCAAGACGGTGGCCGACGTTGACCGCCTGCTAGCTGCGGGCGTAGACAAGAAGCCCAATCAGACGAGCAACCAGGATACATGAAACAGTTAGGCCGGGCGACGCTGTTGGGGCGTCGGCCCGGCCCGATATGAAGGCCCCTACCGCTAAGAAAGGTCCATTCAATGGCGCAACCATTACAGCCTAAAATCGTCCGCGACAATAAGCATCCGCTCCTACAACGACGTCTCGCTGCGTCAGCCAATGGCTGGACGATCAATCCCAGCGTCTTCAAGATCGGCTGCAAGGGGTGGCCACGCCTGCCCTGCGACGAGGCAGCGATCCGCACGCACAAGCAGTGGCGGTCGCTCTATCACGACGGCACCGCCGTGCGGGTGGTCGGCAAGCTGGCGGTCTACGACTGCGACGTGTCGATCGACTGGGTCGCCGACCTGATCCTCGACGACCTGTTCTCGATCGACCCCGACGCCTTCAACGCCGCGGTGGTGCGCGATTCGGAGCGCGTCAGCCAAGCGCTGTTCTTCCGCACCGCGACGCCGTTCGGGCATATCTTGACCCACCACTACACGGCACACCCCGAGCTGTTGCCGCAGCTCGAGGCCGCCTACGACATGAAGGTCGGCAACATCGAGGACGACGAGGACCAGGTCAACCTGATCCGCAGCCTGCACAAGCAGCTCGACCCGCAGAAGGTCGAGACCTACGGCCCGCTGTCGAAGGGCCGCCACTTCCAGTACGAAGGCACGCACTCACCGGGGCGCCAGTACCGATGCGGCGAGCGAGCGCCGTGGAACACCAAGGTCGACGACCTGCCGCTGCTGCCGCTCACCCCCGAGGCGCTGGTCGAGCGCGCCGAGGCGATCCTCGCAGCCAACCTGACGCTGATACCAGAGCGCGTCGACAAGGGCGGCGAGGTCGTCTACGACCTGACGCCGGAGACGATGTTCTATCCCAAGGAAGGCATGCCCGGCACGGTCGCCGAGCTTGCCGACGGCCTGGAGTGGGATGCCTTGAACGGCATCTACGGCTGCCTGCCGTCGACGCGCGCATCGCAGAGCCAAGGCAACTGCAAGCTGTTCGTGACGCGGCGTGGGCGCATTGCCGTGCAGAACTGGGCGAACAACGGCCGCATCCACTACATGGTCTCAGATGCGCCGCCACCGCCCTTCGAGCTGCCGCAGAGCACCATCGACGCGCTGCGCGAGATACAGCCGGCCAAGCCGGCCGAGCCGGACCCGGTGCCGCCGCGCGCCGAGCTGTCGCCCACCGCGACGCCCGAGGAGGCGCTCGACTTCCTGCTGATGAACTACGCCTTCGACTACCACTCCGGCATGGTGGCGCGGCTGTACGGCACCGACATCGAGACGACGTTCATCAAGCTGGAGACCTTCCACAACCGCTACGCAGCCTACCGCTTCCCGCCTGGAGGCGGCGCGCACCAGCGGCCGACCGTGCCGACGCCGGTGTCGCGCGTCTGGCTGACGCGGCCGCAGCGCATCACGGTGGCATCGACGCGGTTCCGGCCGGACAAGGCGTTCCCGCTCTACGAAGACGGCGGGCAGACCTTCAAGAACGTCTGGCAGGCGCCGCAACACCGCGGCGATGCCGACATATCGTGGCTGATCGACAGCTTCTTCCCGGTGTTCATCCCCGACAAGGCCGAGCGCGACTGGTATCTCAACGTCACCGCGCACCGATGGGTCAACCCGGCGATACCGGGGCCGAGCGTGGTCATGGTGGCGCATGGCGCGGTGACCGCGACAGGATCCGACTACGGCACCGGGCGCAGCGGCTGGTTCGACTTCATGGCGCGGCTGTGGGGCCGGCAATACGTCCGCAACGAGGACTTCTCGGTGGTGGTCGGGCAGAACAGGCAGGGCGACTTCACATCGTGGAAGGCGTTCAAGCGGCTGATCACCATCGACGAGGCCAAGACGGCGCCTGAGCAGAACACCATGCGCGGCGGCAACGCCACCTACGAGCTGCTCAAGACCATGGTCGATCCGTCGCCGCGCTGGCGCACCTTCAAGGTCAAGTTCGAAAAGCCTTTCGAGGACTTCGACTACGCGCCGATCGACATCGCGTCGAACCACCAGGGCGCCGTGGCGGTGCCGCCGGGCGACAGGCGGTTCGGGGTGATCAACAACGGCCGCCCGCTGACGCCGGACGAGGCCAAGCGCTTCTACGCGATGATCGACCAGCCGGGCGTCATGGCGGCGTTCGCGCGATGGTGCGAGGCACGGGATCTCAGCAGCTTCAACCCCTACGCGCCACCACCGATGTTCAAGGCCAAGGCGCGCATGCAGGCGCTGTCGACGACCGAAATGGACAGCATCTTCACCGAGATGGCGAAGCGGTTCGGGCAGATGTTCACAAAGTCACAGGCGCGCGATTACGTGCTCAACCGGATGGAGACGCGCCCCCACTCCTATGACACCACTTTCGACAAGCGGTTCGACGCTGCGTTCAGGGACTACTGCACGGCGCTGCGCGATCAGAGCGACGGCGAAAATCTCGACATCAAAGTGCAAAGACCGGGTCAGAGCGGCACCGTGAAACGCGAACGCGCGCATACTTTCGACGCGCGAAAAGTGGACCTTTTGTCCCTGCTCAAACCGCACGCGAGAGCCGCGGAAGTGGCAAAAAGTGAAAACGCGATCAAAATCGAGGCGCCGTTCAAGGTCGTGGAGGGCGGCGCTGACCAAAACGCCCCTGATAGCAGGGACGATGTCCCTAAGCAGGGTCGCGACTAACACATTGATATCATTGACTGCATCGTCGTAGTGCCCCTGTGCCCCTTCTAAATCATAAAAAGTATGTACTTCATAAGTGGTGAGAGTGTGTGCGTAGGATTTCGGATGCCTCCGCGCGCGCGAGGGAAGGGACACAGGGACAAATCCGCCGACCCGCCCATGTTGGGCGCCAACACGAGAGGAGAAGATAATGTTCTACAAGGTCAACATGCGACACTGCATCAACCTCGATCATGTGGTCGAGATCATGACGACGGATAAGCCCGCCGCCGATGGACGCTATTGCCGAACGTTCCTGATGGCGGACGGCAGCAGGCTACAGGAATTCTCGGTCAACCCGATGGACAACGACAGCCTGCCGCGTCCGATGATCGCGGCGCAGCCGGGCTACTTCGCGATCTCGTTCATCCAGGACGACGAGGGGCTGCATGTCTACCGGACGCCAATCATCGGGTGGGCGTGGTCTGAATACGGTGGCTATATCGAGGGCGTGTGCCTGGACAGCGAGGAAGACACCCGCACGATCGTGTGGCCGGACGGCACGGTCCACGCCGGCTGGAGCACTGTGTTCCCCAACGAAGCATCGTGGCTGGCTGAAGCGACACAGCCAGTCGCTTGATGCTCGGCTCGCCAAACTGGCATTGAGGGTCGGCTCGCCAAACTGGCCAGCCGCCTCGCCCGCGGCGCGCGCGCGCGCGCCGCCCCCGCGAGGGCGCCCGCCGGCGCCTTCCGCTGATGCTCCAGGCCGCCCCAAGGCCGCAGAAAACAAGGGGTTGACAGCTCTCCGAGCGTGGTCCTAGAACCACATCAGGCCCGGCGGTTCACCGGGTCCGAGAGACCTGTTCAACCGGCCGAGGAGCCAGCGCAATGACCTACTTTTCTTTCACCGACAGCGGCGACGCCTACGACGCCTGCCAGTGCAACGAAGACCTGACCACCGGCACGGTGTTGAAGGTCCGCGACGACAGCTACTACGGCCGCGTCACCGGCCGCGACGAAGACGGCTTCCGCGTTCGCGAGTTCAGCGAGCCGATCAGCGTCACCATTATCGGGCTGGCGTGGGCGTGGCCGATCGCGGTCACGATCGAGGCCGGCGAATTCCACGGCATCGAGGAGGACACCGGAGCCTATGCCCGTGTCATCGCCGATGCCGGCTTCACCCGCGAGCAGATCGCCGAGGCGGTGGCGATCGCCGACAGCCTGTCCGCTCCCGTCCGCCCGATGTTCCGCATGTGGTTGGCGGCGCAGGCCGAGGCCGAGGCCGATCGCCTGGAGGCCGACACCGATTTCGATTTCGGCGACGACATGGCCACCCCGGCGGCGGAGATGCGCAGCAATGCCCACATTGCCAACGGCGGCGAGCGCGGCGGCGGCAGCGACGCCGTCGCCTGCCCCAAGTGCGGCGGCGCCGGCCGCGTCCAGTGGGGCGAGTGCTTCCGCTGCAAGGGCAGCGGCCGCGTCGGCAAGCGCAGCGCAGCCGCATCCAAGGCCCGCGCCACCCGCGACGCCAATGAGGAGGACACCAAGCGCAGCCAAGCGCGATTGGTGGCGCGGCTCGAAGAGGTGCAGGAGTGGAACGGCTACGCCCAGAGCCTGCTCGCCAAGGTGGACACCTACGGCACCCTCAAGTCGTGGGATGTCGAGAAGGCCACAGCCATGCTGGACAAGCTCGACGCCGGCAAGGCCGAGCGTGCGGCCGGCAAGGCCGAGGCCCGCGTGGCGGCGGCGCCTGCGATCGATAATATCGGCGCCATCGTGGCGCTATTCGACAAGGCTGGCCAGCGCATCGCCAAGCGGCCCATCTTCCGCACAACCGAGATCACGATTTCGAAGGCGCCCGATGCCGGCAAGAACCCCGGTGCGCTCTACGTCAAGCGCACCTCCGACAAGGCCTATTGCGGCAAGATCGTTGGCGGCCGATTCCTGGCAGGCCACGGCGCCCCTGATGTGACCGAGGCCCTGCGCGCGGTGGCGGTTGACCCGACCGGCGAGGCGATCAGGTACGCCAACGAATTCAAAGCCTGCTGCTGTTGCGGCACCGTCTTGCGCAACCCGGTTTCGGTGGCGGCCGTCGTCGGCCCGATCTGCGCGAGCAACTGGGGTCTCGAGCATCTGCGCATGGCAGCGGCCGAGATGCTCCAGGACGAGCGCGACATGGACGCGCGCATCAACGATGCGAACCTAGTCGCAACGATTATGAACCCATCGGGTGAGGCATGAGGCAGCACCCACAACGCGAGGAGAAATCGCAAATGAGCAACCCCGACATGATCAGCGAGCGCGACGCAATCGCCTATCTCAGGCAGCGGTTCCCCGAGGCGCGGCTTGAGTTCATCACCACCGGCGGCACCGGCGGCGGCATGGTCACTGGCCACATCTTTCACGTTGGACGGTCGAAGCATGCGGCCGGCTACCACATCCGGCGCGACATGCTGGAGTTGTTCGCGGACGGCATCCAGTACAGCCGCGACAAGGCAGCGCAGCGCAAGGCCGAGCGCGAGCGCATCGCAACCCTGCGCAGGCACGAGCGCATGGTGGCCGACTACGTCAGCGAGGGGCTGGGAGAATGAGCCATCACCAGAAGCGCGAGACCTGTGAGGCGTTGGACGCCGTCCTGATGGACGTGCTGCGCCTGAAGCAGGAAGAGGCGTGGCGCGTCACAGAGGCCTTGCATGCCTATGCGCAGGCCATCGCGGACGATGAAATAGACCGGCTTTTCAATCGCGGCGACTACCGCGGCTGAGTGTCATCTAGTACTACATCGAGACCGGCCGCCGAGGCGGCGGCCGGGAACAGGAAACAGGAACAGGAAACAGGACCATGAAAACCGTGACCATCGAATGTTGGGACATCAGCGGTAACCGCTGGCGCCCCGTCGGCACCGCCATCAGCCACATGCGGGCGCAGCACTACATCAACGAGCAGAAGGCCAAGGGGCTGCAGGCCCGCTATCGCGTGACCCGCGACGGCATCGTGCTGGCCGCTCCGAGCATGCGGAGGGCGCAGGCATGATCCGCACAGCAGCAGAGATGCGCAAGGCGTTGCGCAAAGGCACATGGTGCGGCGTGATCCTCTACGAGGGCGCTAGCCAGCTCGACGGGGCGCCGATCGTGGCGATCGCCAACAAGATCACCAAGGCCAGCGCCAACAGCAAGACCGGCGCCATGGTGCAGACCTTCGTTATCCGCTCCGATACCGATCCCATGGCCGCACTGGCCAGCGGCGCCGATGCCAGCATATGCGGCGACTGCCAGCACCGGCCGAGGGTGATCAATGGCAAGCGCAAACGCACTTGCTACGTCAACGTCGGCCGCTCCGTCCGCAGCGTGTTCGAGGCCTACAAGCGCGGCCGCTATGCCCGCCCCGGCATCGACTACGACCCGGCGATCCTGCCCGACCTATTCGCCGGACTGGCGTTCAGGTGCGGCACCTATGGCGACCCAACGGCGGCGCCCTATCAGGTTTGGCGCCGCGCCACCGTCAAGGCCGCGGCGATCAATGGCTACACGCATCAGTGGAGGCAGGGACGGTTTGCGCCGTTCCGTTTCCTGTGCATGGCCAGCGCCGACAGTGTCGCCGACCTGGAGGAGGCGCACGCCAAGGGGTGGCGCACGTTCCGCGTCCGGCATGCGTCAGAGCCTGTGCTGGCCAAGCGCGAAAAAACCTGCCCGGCCAGCGCCGAGGCAGGCCACAGGACCACATGCGACAAGTGCCAGGCATGTGGCGGATTGTCCGCAAAGGCGCGCGTTTCCATGGTGATCGTGGCGCACGGCTCGACCGCCAAACATTTTCAACCACAGGAGTTAGCAGCATGACCGAGGACTTTAAGTGGCGCTTGTTTTGGTCAGAGCCGCACAAGCGCGCGGCGATCGTCACAGCGCAGGGCTACACGGTTTGTCAGCCCAAGCTGAGCCAACAGGTGGCCGCCGGCATCGTCGGCGAGCACAACCGGCTGGTGGCACTGATGGAGCAATATCGAAAGGATGGGCTGCTATGAGTTGGGTTATCGTGTTCGACACGCTCTGCACCGGCTTCGAGCCGATCCGCGATGGCGAGACCAATGAGCCTTGCACCTATGCGACAGAGGCAGAGGCGCAGGCCGAGATCGATCTGGATCCAGAATTTTACGCTGATTGTTGGCCGGCGCCGATCGATGAGATTGGCCACAAGGCGATTTTTCACGGGAGGACAAGCGCATGACGACCAACACCGAGTTGCTGTTGCTGGCACTGCTCAGCGAGGCGCGCGACCTGATCGCGGAAGCGATGGACGCCCACATCTACGACGCAGCCAGCGGCGAGGCGCCCGACGCCGATTGCGGATATGCCGACTTCCTGCAGCGCGTCGAGCGCGTCCTTGCGCGTGAGCAGCCGCAGGAGCGGCAGCCTTTCACGGTCGTGGCCACCTATGCGACGCCGAGCGGTCGTTGCGGCCGCTGGGAAGGCCGAGTCCTGGCGACAGCCGACACGGTCTATGCCGTGGCCGAGGCAGCGCTGCGCAGGCAGCGCAAGATCGGCGGCAAGATGGACATGCAGGCATTCGGCCGTGACGAGGCAACGCAGCGCATGGCCCCCGTCCGCGCCTGACCCGGCAGCACCGACCTCGAGCTAACGCCCGGCCCCGTGCCGGGCGTTTTCGTTTGTGCTAGCGTTCTGGCCACACAGAGGCCCACAGGACGAGCGAGACGCATGAACCGGCACATTCGACCACCCAAGGCGCCCGCGCGCGCTGGCGGCCCCTCTGAGCGGCCGCTAACGCCCAAGCAAGAGCGGTTTGTGCAGGAGTATCTCACCGACCTACACGCCACCAACGCAGCCAAGCGGGCTGGATACGCCCCGAAATATGCCGACAGGCAAGGCCCAGCCTTGCTAGTGGACTCTAGAGTTCACCAGCGTATCGCCGAGGCGCAAGCGCAGCGCCGCGCCCGCGTCGAGGTGGATTCGGACTTCGTCCTTCGCCGCCTTCTCGAGGAAGTGAACGCCGATGCCGGCGACCTCTATGACGACAACGGCCGCCTTCTCCCGGTCAAGCAATGGCCCGAGGCGTGGCGCCGCGGGCTGGTCAGCACGATCCGCACCACCAAGCTATACGGCCGCGGCGAGGATCGCGGGACGGAGATCGGCGAACAGGTGGACGTCGTGCTCGTCGACCGCGCGCGGCGCCTGGAACTGCTAGGCAAGCACATCAAAGTAAATGCCTTCAGCGACAAAGTAACAATCGGGCTGGAATCGCCCCTGCAAGAACTGTTTAAGCAGATCGCAGGCAACGTAATCCGGCCGCGCGACGGCCAGGATGCGCGCGTGATCGAGCATCAGCCGCTGGATCCAGAGGACAATGCAACCTAGCATGGGCGCAGCGTAGGGGCGCAGCGCAACCGCGGGGTTGCAGGAGGCCGCAGGCCGGGAGGCGCCTCGCTTCGCTCGGCGTGCGGCGTGCTCGCTTCGCTCGCACTAGTTAGTGGTCGAAGAGAGTGCACTCGCTTCGCTCGTGCCTCGTCGCGCTGCGCGCTCCTCGCTGTGGTGTTCGCTGCGCTCACGAGTCTTTGCTGGGTCCCGGCCCTGGCGGGCCGGGGGTGGCATCTGGATGAGCGTTGGAGTCCCACGATCGGATTCCTCTGATTAGTCCGTCGGCCTCACGCCCCATTTGAGCGGGTCCCTTTTGCCCCCCTACCAGGAGACACCAAAAACGAATTACCTCCCCTAACGCCGGTGGTCTCATCTCACCAACCACCAAACCGCGTACCTGAAGGTGCGCCACCCGCCGCACTTTCAGGGACGTCAAGGGACCGAAGGTCGCCCGCCCCCCGCACCTTCAGTCCCGCCCCCTGAGAA
>Ga0193692_1000003_pt1 | contig 70644 bp, 95 predicted proteins | sample L3a1metaG_FD_144917 | JGI IMG/M metagenome (GOLD analysis project Ga0193692, IMG submission 144917) | Soil microbial communities from a riparian zone of the East river system, Colorado, United States - L3a1 | ecosystem: Environmental > Terrestrial > Soil > Riparian zone | place: USA: East River... | reverse complement strand
ATCAATCTGGACTTGTTCAGCCTGATCGTGTTGAGCCTTAAGCATCTTCTCAGCCACTCCCTTAATCTCATCCTTAGCATCCACCAGTTGCTTGAACTGAGCGGAGTATTCCTGTGCCTTCTTGTTGAACATTGGATCTTGTCCAAGCAATTGAATGTGTCCCAATGTATGAGCTAGGTTATTCTCCAGATACTTGAATGCATCCATTGGAGAGATGGCTTGCTGCTTAACACCGTCGATCATCTTAACGCACTTCGCAAAGTGAGAATCAATATGCACCACATGATCGTCAGTTCCAGCAAGTATGATTTCATTGGTAGTGAAGAACATATCGTTCTCGAATGCAGCAACACGAGAGTCTTGCAGATTAGCAAACTTGTCTGCCGTAAGTGGGACAGCTATGTTCACTTCCTCGATTGGCATTCCCTTTGCAACTAGCATCATACGCTTGAAACGATTGCGTGCATATGGAGTCTCTGCCATCTGCAATGCAATAGTGATAGTGTCGATGTTCGTAGTGACAGGATCAAAGATGAATGAATCAATAACTCCTAGCACCTTGTTTACATCAGCATCAGTCTTTACCAACCATGGCAAAGCTTTCTTTAGGATTTCATAGAAGCGATACTTACCTTCATATCCTTTATCAGTCTTGTTACACTTAACTTTTGGAAGTCTCTGTAAGATACTAAGGAAGATGGCAGAATAATCTTTAAACTTAACGTTACCTTTTGCTGCATCGGTGAACTTGACTTCCGCTGTAACCTGTTCAACCTCTCCCTTGTTTGGTCTAGATGTAAGTCGTCCTTGAATAGATGCGTCATACTGCTGAGTGTCACGATTGAACTCTCGTTCTTCAAATCCAAGGACATTGATATGGGAAGAGACATCGAAGGTTGGCTGGTTTGGTAATAGGTTATGGGATGGAGGAAGCAGAAGGAATCCTTGGCTTACAGTTAGCTTGAACTTCTCACCTGATCCTGTGTTGGATTGTTCAAACATAGGAGAACCAACAAAGGTCATCTTGTTGTTCATGTTGTTCCGCCCTCTATTGTAACGGATAGAGTCCTCAACACTGAACTTGCAGATGCCTCTAAGGTTCTGGATATAGTTATCTCCTGACGTATAGCCCGAATCCCTAATGAGTCCGATGAACATCCTCTGGTTATACACTCCCCTATCCTTGGAGAATAGAAGAGAGCAACAAGTAAAGGTCTGTCCGGTAGATCTATGTTTACCATGCTGCCATTCATTAGCGTAAGGGATATAAGTCTCTGTCAGCCTACCATTGTTCTCCTTATAATAGATCTTAGCTACCATGATGGACTGTGTATCCATGATGACAGCAGATGGATCGTCGTGATATAGTGGGATGACTTGATCCCATGATGTCACGGTGCTATTGTTGATCTTGCCTTGGTATGCATGGAGTAGAACTTCCTCCAATGCTTCAAGGTTCCATCCAGAGGAAGCGATTCTCTTAGGCTTGGATTCAGAATCATCTACCTTTACAGTCTCATTGTATGCCTCGATCCACCGATCATACAACTCAGATGCATCAACACTCTTGAATGTTACCCAGCACTTGATGTCATCCGGCTTGGTCTTAGGTTTGAATGCTATGTTCCGTGGGTGAATAGGAGTAGGCATCCAATCGAATGTCTCATATACCAATGAGCAGTATCCGAATGAGAAGGATGGGTATTCAATCTCATTCAGCCATCCTGATAGCCGTGTCTCTTTGGATAGGGTCGAGGCCAAGGCCATACCAATATTGGCAGCGACTATGCCACGCTTCTCGAAGTCATTAAGGAAAGACAGGATCTTATCATCCTTGTATTCCTCATCATAGTTCTTGAAGGTGCAATAACCTAGAGACAGAGCAGCAGATACCTTGGCAACAGATTCGCTAACGTTCTTCTCGATCTTTGCTCTTGCCTTACCATAGTTGAAGTTGGATGCCCATGCCATTCCCTTCTTCTTCAGCTCATCAGGATCATACGGCTTCTTGCCATCAATGTGATCCTCACATGCGGCAATCACATCCCAGTATTCTTGGTGTGAACTGACAGCTTCGTCTGCTATTTGCATGGCAACCGAATAGCTAGAGACGAAGTTCTTGTTTGGAAGAGAAAGCTTCTTTAGGTTTGCCTTCTGATCCTTTGGTATAAGTGTATTACTCATTACTGAAGTTGGTTGAGGTTGTTTTTAACCAGCATAGATCTGGTCGTCTTCCGTTTAGTGATGGATCTTCTGGATGAAAATCTTCTATCTTAGTTACTACCATCAAAGCAAGAGAGCATTTGCAGAAGCCGCAATAGCTACCCTTAACTTCAGCAGGGATAGCAATGCCAGATCCCTTCTTTGCTCTAATCGAGCTGATGACTTTAGCGATTCTGCCACCCAATCCACATGCACTGCATCCACCTACAGTAGATGATAGAGGGCATGAAGCACAGATAGCAGAGCGGCGCTGAATCTCTCCGGGTGAAGTTGACTTTCCTGCCGTAAACTTGAGAGCGGCCATCGCTCCAGTCATAGCCTCATTGAATCCGATCTTCTTCTCAGCCACATAGAAACCAGACTGACGCTCGATGGCTTTCATTAGATCTTCACGAGAATAATTAATATTACTTTTCTCGAAGAACTCTTTAGCCTTCTCAAATACGACATACTGTGTAGGCCCATCGAAACGATGAAGCTCTCCCTTATGGCCAACGGTGTATCTGAATTTGTTCATTTGATTATACTACTAGATCTTCTTCCCATATCTCCAAGTGTTCTTCCTCATCACTTCTGTAATCATCCTTAGTCTGATTAACAATAGCATCATTTGCTATCGGAGTCAATGGTAATCCTCTATAGATCAGCATGTAATAGGCTGCTTGGAATAGACAGTCTAGTATCTCAGGGGAGAATCCATACTTCTCCTTGAATTCTTTCTTAGGTTCAAGCTGAAACCTGGAGCCATAGATCAATGAGTTCTTTAGATAGAACTCTCTATGGTATAGTTCTTCCTCTAGGCTACGCTCATGCTTCATGAACTCTAGCAATGCCTCATTGATGCCCCTTACTCTGCCAGCTTTGATGTATTCGCGTAGCGCCCAAGCTCCTAGACTGATGAGATTCTCTGCTACGTGGTGAGCGCATACCTTATCTGCTGGAACATCATGCTTGAAGTCAGGTTGTATCCCTAGCCTTATCTCCTTCTCTACCCTATTGGTAGTCTTGTCCTTACGGATACCATCTGGAACACCCTTGTGATAGGTGATACGCCGGCATACAAATCCATTAGCCTGCATTATCTCAGCCTGTGCTGGCCGTCCTGTCCAATCTAGGATAGCAGCACCAGACTTAATGTTATTCTGCTTGGCTATATCTAGTAGCTTCTTGGATGATTCAGTGTAATACTTGATTGACTCAGTGGACTTGGTAAGAGGATAGCATCTATGAGGGCCGAATACCCTCTGCTTAGTTATGGAACATAGACCTTCCTTACATACCACGCACATATTCCTATCAATCTCGGCCTGTGCCGAGTCGAATGAGAAGAAGGTATGGGTAACTTCACTTAGGTTCAGTGGAGAATCGGCCATGTTCTCCTTCACTAATGCCTCATGTATCACACAAGTATCACCAGATTCCTTAACTCTAAAGCCAATCCAGAAACGCCTATATGATATGTTATTAGCATTGCGGTTCTTCTTGTCTGGATAGTTCTTATCTAGTGTCTTCTTGCTGGGTAGATGAGGATATGCCCTATGCCCTTCCTCTGTCATGCCTGGGCTTAGGTCGTTATTGAAGTGCAGAACAATAGCCTTAGCCCCATTCTGTGTGGTAGATACCCATGATCCAGTATTCTCATCCACACTATCCCACCCTATATCTGGCTTAGAATTAGCAGCCAGAGTATCGGTATTCTCACCCCAGTTACCTGCTCCAATGATACGTGAATCACCTGCGTGCATGGTGAAGTTAGGTGCTGCCGTCATAGGAGCATCAGGCGTAGACTGAATCTCATCCATGATATACAGGATGAAAGGATGTCCGTGGGAACCAGTCAGTTTATCAATGATAGACTGCTGGTTCATAGAGTTACCAATAAGGATACCCTTGAATACACCACCACGATCCTTGTTCTCAGGTCTTGCTAGTGTGTGATCCCCTGCAATCCTAGCCCTACCAGCATATAGACTGATGCCTTTCTCTGTTGCGCTATGGATATTGCATAGGTATGCCCATGCTACAGAGTTAAGCTTGTCCTTGTTGACAGTAGATATCATACATCTGGCACCCTTCTGAGTGAAGATGAAGTGATCGAATACCATCAATGCTAGTGCAAGAGCTACTAGAGTCTTGCCTTGGCCACCACCCCCGAACCATATATCATACTTTATATGCTCATCACTTAGTCCATCAACCCTACGCTCAGACCATGGGTCACGAATGAATAAGCCATGATGACTTCCATCTGCAAGGATAGTTGTGGGCCAGCGAATACCTGCTGCCGCGAATAGGAAGTCTGCCCTAGAGATACCATATAGAGTTCTAGTAGCTAGAAGTTCATCTATCTTAGTATCCCATCCAGCCTTACGATCCTTGATATGAAGGTTGCGTAGGATGGATACCTCTTCATTTAGGATCTTATAGTAGTTAAGCCATATGAATACACAAAGATCGTATTGGTATCTATATGGATTAGGCTTGTAATCATGCGAGTATGGCTGTGCAAGGTGGAACTTTAGCCTATAGAACTCTTCATGGTGCAGCCTAAGATATTGAATACCATAGTCATAGATATGATCTATGCCCTTATTGCTGGCTTCAATGGTCTTCGCAAACCATGCTGTTCCTAAGTGAGACATAATTAATATTAATTAAGACTGAGACGCCTCAGCTTCTTCAATTAAAGTAATGTATTTAAAGTATGCCTGCTTCAATAGTAGGTATCCAATAAGATCCTTTTCGACATCCTCTCCTGATGCTTGTCCTCGCATAAGTCTAGATATCTTATCGTCCATTCGAATATTGATCTGTTCAATAGTATCTGCTTTAGAGAAGCACCTGATCGGATCGAATGCAGAGTTACCGTAGGAGTCATTCTTATTCAGGAGAAATACTTTAATCTCATCGCATGCATCACTGATTGCCTGTCTCGCTAGATGGTTCTTGGTCATATTGGATCTCATTGGTGAAGGAGTATTTATGGTTGTCCTGATTGTCTAGGCTGTCTATGATTGCTTTGGTTAGCCAGTCTACAAAGTAGCAGAAGTTCTCTTCATCGCATTCGTAGCAATTCATATCCTTAGGTAGCGGTATCTCTCTGCACCTAAAGAAGAAGATAATAGAATGAATGACTTCATGGATAATACTGGATATTTGGGAAGAAGTTCTTTCCCATTTAAATGGAAGACATATGATGGGAACATCTTGCTTACCGATAACAAGCCTATACATACTGGCTAATGAATCTTGCGACTGAGGTTCTAGTATCTTTCCGCTCTCATCCTGAGCCTTCATGAACTCATCCATCCTTGCCTTGCTCTCACACCATACCCAATAGAAATTGAAACGATGGATAGGATTATAGCAAGAGTGACAGTATAGCTGATCTGCTTCGACTAGGTATTTTGGCATAATTAATATTAACTTCTGATTTCAAAGTATTCTGACATCTGTGCAATCTCTTCGTCAGAGTTGCCTATACAGCAAACGAACGATCCAGTCTCATCCTTTGTTAACTCTACCAAACATTCGATATGTCCATCTCCATATCGCTCTGTTTTGCTAGGAGCAGAGAAGAATACTGTGCCTGCTTTGATAACAATGTCTTTTTTTAATATTGCTTCCATGATAATTAATGTTAATGAAATAGGGAGTTGAATACTTTTTTCCAACTAGACTCGGAAGTCTCCAGATAGCACATCTCTGCGGCTGCTGCTCGTGCTGCTTCCGCCATTTTATACCGAAGATCGAGGTCATATGCTAGACGAGATCCATAGTAGATGAAATCTCTAGGTGTATTACACAGGAATCCTGTCTCACCATGGCGAATCATGGACTTCCATCCACCACGATTGTCCACAACTAGTGGCTTGCCAGAGAACATGGCTTCAAATCCTATACGCGGTAGGTTCTCCGTGGTATCCATGGGTTGAACCACAAAATCTATGGTATCATAGAACTTCTCTACTGGAAATTCCCTCTGATCTGCGTATGTCTTGATCCAATTGTATGGCTTGCCTATCTTTTTCTCTGATCGCTCATCAAATCCTAGGAAGTGAGCGCGTTTTATCTTGGGGGAGACGAGATATTCGTAGATGTGCAGGGTATCAGCAGAGAATTTGTCTGCATCCTTTCGAGAGATGCGTCCAATCTGTGTATATTCCTGATCCTTCACCGAAAAATTCAGGGACTCGCTGTCAAAGTAGGGCTTGAAGTGCCAGAATTCAGCCTTAGATCCTAGAGATTGTAGTTTCGTCCTATGATCGTGAAGGATTTCCTCTCTCTGGTAGAGATGATGAGAGATAAATCCCTTATTTGCCAGCTCTATTTCCTCCTTCATCAAGAATGTCATGCAGTTTACGAATGCCACTCTCTTGGTTTGCTGGTTAATCCGCTCTAGATCTTCTAAGAACACTCTTGAACAGAAGTTAATCACCGCATCATCCTTATTTATGCAGGAGTAATCCCTGCATTCATGATATTGGACACCCATTGCTACGCACTTTCTATATAATGGCTCATTCTGCCAGCCATGCATTACTGGAATGATATGCAGTTGAATGCTTGGAAAGCACAAATGCCACAATGTCATCTGATGATCTAGCTCGGTAGCAGAGCCGGCATAAAGGCCTGGATGCCCAACGATAAACAATCTTCTCATGTTAATTAATATTAATTATCTGAACCCTTGATCCCTCCGTCTGTGTCCTGACTTCTCGTGCTGGAGCAGGTGCCGGACCTGCTGGTCGGACTGACGAATCAATCGTTAAGCTACACGATACCGAACAGAAGATCAGGATACACAGGATAGTTTTCATTTTATCTGATTCTTTTCCAAGTTGCCACAGTTCCAGTTATGCTTTTACATGCATACTCATACCATGTGTTTGCAGCCAGAGCAGTAAGGGCTGGACCCATAAGAGCGCCTCCATTAAATACTGACACATTAAATACAGCGGCAGCAAAGTCAGAGATGAAAGAGACTCGTTGTCCAATTCTTGTTTCATCCCATCCCGGCAGACTCAGATTGACTGGAGTAACTGCGCTAGTTGGCTCAAGAATGAATGTGCGATCTATATATGGTCCGGCATAAATGGTATATCCGCTTGTTACTGGAACGAATTCTACTATTGGCTCCAAGCCCAAGATGCCGCTAAAGTTTGGCAATGTATTCATTCTCTCTTCAGTAGCTTGACTTAGCAGAGCACTAGAAGCTGGACCGCTAATAACAGTTACCATTGGAGCAGAAATAGATGTAGATGCATCAAGCCTACTTGCGACAATGGATACAAATTCAGCATCAGCTAAACGCCATGCCTTTTCATTTACAGTTGGAGCGTAGTCATCTGGAACTATAATGACCGGAGAGTTTTCTCCATACGAATCACCAAGCAGTTTATAGAAATGCAAACTTTCTCCTATGTATAAAATCTGAACTGTTCCAGCGGCCAGGTTTACTGTTGGAACGCCATCCAATTTAGTTGGACCTCCACCAGTAAGTCCATTGATTGCAGGATTGTAGTAGATCTGATTCACTCCAAGAGCGACTCTCTGAGCTTGCACATCTGTTGCCTTTACTAATGCTGCTCCTGCTGGAGTCATTCCCCATCCTGCAAATAAATCATTGATGGTGATCTTCTTAGATCCGCTAGCACCTGCTGATATATCAACGATTGGAAGGACATCGCTGAGTGGATCAACTCCTGTGGTAAGTGCTACCCGTGCTGTAATTTTCTGGTCGGCCATAATTTTAATTAATGTTAATTTTTCAAGGTGCAATTTCTTTGATCTTCAATCACGGAGCAAGCTCCTGAACGGGATATGTTACCCCATCCTCGTTTATCTCTACCAAATCATCTTCGGTGAGAATGTGAAAGGTATCGTTAGGATTTACTGGTGGTGGAGGTGGATATGGATATCCGCAACATGCTGCCCTACTAGCTTCGAGGACAGTAATCGCATCATCAATCTCACCATTGATATCACGCATACATTGGATGCGATCCATCAAAAGTTGTCTTGCTCCTTCTGATATAAGTCTCATATTAAAGTAGGATTAGTGGTCCTGTAAATGTTCCGCCTACTCCATAAGGATATAAGAACTTTCCACATGGAGTTTCGATAACTATTCCAACAAGCTCGTCCGGTAGTGCAATTGGCCCTATGGTAATAGCAGCAGCCTCACCCATCAGCAAAGTCAATGGAGGGAATGATGGTGTAACACTATCAACAAGTCCAGTAGGAAGAACTTTAATTCCAGTAATCAACACCGGATCAGGACCATCATTAGTTACTTGGCCAACAAATAATTCTACTCCTGTTGGAGTCCAAGCAATCCCCTGAAGAAGAAAGTCACATAGCATTTCAGCTTCTGAAAGCGATTGGGACTGAGAATCTGAGAGTGATTTGGAATCAGAGATTGATTTAGAAATCGAGTCAGAGTCAGAGATGGACTTAGATATGGAGTCAGAGTTGGACTTGGAGATGGAATCAGATTCAGACTTTGAGTCAGAGTCCGAATCAGAGATTGATTGAGAAATCGAATCCGAGAGAGACTTGGATAGTGAATCTGAATCAGAGTCTGAGATTGATTTAGACAACGAATCCGAATCTGATTTGGATTCGGATTCAGAATTGGAGATAGATGCAGACAGTGAATCAGATTTTGATTTCGAGATGGAGTCTGAGATGGATTTGGATATCGAATCAGATACAGCAGATCCATGACAGTCATCATTCATCTCTTCAAAATCCTTAAGCCTTTCATTGGTGGCACAGACTTCAGCCTCAAGCAGCTCCAGGATTTCATAAACGTCTTCATCCAGATCGGTAACATTAATTAAATACTGGAACTCCGGCTCGTCTGGAAGACATGGCCCGGCTGGGCAACACTCCGGTTCACTAATAGAACCAGAATCGCTGGTGGACGTCGAGGATGATGGAGGGCAATACCTGATAAGGATTGATGTTTCAACACGAATGCGTTGCTGCATATCACAGAACAACGCATTCACTTTGTTGATACGATCAATCACCCGCTGCGACGGAGAATCCTTGGCAACGATTACCTTTCCTTTTGATTCTATGCAAGCGGTTGTTTCCATTAGCTTAGAGGTTATAGACAGACCAGCCTTGTGCTCCACCATTGAACATTAGTTGCATGTGAGCATTGCTTAGATCGGCAATAAGGTTTCCAAGATTGGCATCAATCTTCTGACCGTTATTTACAATTGTAAGATTGTTAATGCCCCATGTTGATTGCATATCATAGAACTCAATCTTATCTCCTAGCTGTGGAGTAGGAGGCAGGATAAGACTGATTGGTCCAACAGTTGTGTTGACGTTATATGAGTTGCCTGATAGCACCGGACCGCCTGATGTGATTAGGATCGGTGGCGCGGAAGTTCCTCCGCCACCAGTTGATCCACCAATAGTGTTTGCTGCTATAAGCATTAACAGGTCTTCTGTTTGAAGACCCGTCAAATCTTTCATAATGGCACGATATTCATCTGCTTGCGCCTCAGTGAGAACGCCGTCAGTAACCATACAATCTACTTGTGAGAAAATGTCCATAGGATTATGAGTTGATGATTTGAGTTGCGGCGATGAACATGAGGATGTCTTGCTCTTGTAGGCCGGTCAGCCATTTAGCAAGAGCGCGAACGCTATCGGCTTGAGCTTCTGTAATAGCCCCCGATGCGACTAAGCAGTCTAGTGATTTGAAGATGTCCATAAAATTAATGTTAATTAAAGCCAGAATTGATTAGGAACTGTCCCATCAGTGGGACGAGCAGAAGGCATTAGTGAATTCCATACAGTCTTAGGAAGGAGAGCAGCAGGCAAAGTGTTTTCATTTAGGTGTCGATACACCACCCAATGAAATCCATCTCCTGTATATGTTGGAGGATCAAGTGGATCGCCGGGAGTTCCAGGATCTGTGATAGTGTATAGTTGACCTACTTCACAGATTGCAACATCGTAGATGTCGGCCTGCATGATGTGTTCTACTCCATCAGCATCAATGAAGGTTAGACCTGCCGCAGAGAATGCTATTAGAGCTTCTGCCGGCGTAGCGTATTTATTGATTGAGTCAATCATGGAATTGTAAGTCCGGTGCAGGTTTCCCAAAGAGTTTTAATATTTGCCGTGAACGCTGAATCCTCAGCATCCGTCAATCCAAGTCCAAATCCGAATCCTCCGAATTGGATTGAGCTGAAATCATTCAGGATTCCATTCCCATTATCGTCGAAGTCATTTACCGCAACTAGAACATTTCCCAGTGGAAGAGTTGTGACAATGGCCGGAGTTCCAGTGGCTAGCACTGTCCTTGCAGAAATGGTTCTCTTACACAAAGATGAAGTTCCTGAAATTCTACTTCCTGAAATAACACCCAAACATGGTTCACCAAGCAATAATACTGCTCCACTGCCAGCGTAAAAAGCAAGGTATGCAGATATTCCACGCAATCCAGTAAATGTATTTCCGGTTCCGATTACGGCGTAAGTATTTACATCATAGCTTTCTTCCAATGACAATGCCCAAAAGTGACAATCTCCAGCGGCAATTCCAACAGAATTTATTGGAGTGTTAGTATCAAAATATGCTGCTCCACCATCACCTTGAATACAACCCGGAAGCGGGGCCATGTCATATGCTGTTCCTGTTGTCAGGGTCTTCATGCAAATAGCGTTCGCTAGTTCGTTCTCCCATATAGGAAGATAGATCCTTTTGTGCTTTGCCCAACGGCCACCAGATTTTTCAAGCTTAACAAAATTATCAATAGCCGTCCTCTGAGTAACTGTCGGAGGAGTTCCCATAGCTATTGTTACAGAATCAATGAATGCTTGTGCATCAAGATCTGTATTATTTGTGAGCTTGATAAGATCAGCATCAGGAAGACGCTTTTTATAATACGAAATTCTTGCAATAGTTCCATTAAAAGAATATGTATCCCACAATGTTCCTATTGAAAATCTGGTCATCGTCTCAGATGGCCTAGGAGATACAAGAGTTTCAACCGGCAATCCATTATGAACGCTGGATGATTGGGTTGCATTGAAAGCTAGCGCACGCTTGAATCCCATTCCTACTGTCACTTGGTCGGCAATTCCGATTGTGTTTGTAGAAGCATTACGCAATTGAGCGGAAACTCCGGGAATTACTTCGTCATAATATTCAAGGAATCCATGAGCTTGGGTATTATCATCGACACTATAAAGCCCTCGGTTGCTTCCTTTCAATTGTGATACAACAGACTCAACAACAAATGTTCCTTCTGGTGGATTGTAGAAACTAGTAAATGCTGCACTAGAGATTGAGCAGACATCCGCGCTACGGGTTACTGCTGCCGTGGTAGTGGGGATGTAGGAGGTAGGGAATGAGCCCACTTCCACCTGAACGCCCCATATATATACTCCGCTAACGCCATCTCCTTGATAGGTTCCGGTTCCAGCTATGGCAGGAGACATATAGATTCCACCTCCTGCGGATGATGCTGTTCCTGAGTTGCTGCATCGAAACCATCCATTAGGATATTTAACAATAGTAGCAATATTAGATCCAGAAGGAGTGGCTGTTCCATTACCAGTTAGGTCGAAGGTGGCCTTTGCAAGATGATCTGCTTCCATTGTAAAACTAGTCCTTCCATTTGGCTTGACCCATACGGAATGAGTCTGTGTGCCAGTTGGTAGTCCTACCTGATAAAGAGTATGTAATGCATTCGCAGTAGATTCGATTAATTTGTATGCAGAATTAAGTCCATCGGGACCAATTGTGCTGCTTGCGACTAAGCTAATGGAAGAAATTCCCCAATTCGATACCTGAAGAAAGTCATTTGAATATAGAATCGAATTAGTCCGCTGCTCTTCACTTAGGTATCCAAGACACGCATGAGTTACAGGGTCATAGGTGATTCGTGGGCCATAGGCGGGAGCAGTGGTGGTGGGGATGTAGGCACGAGCAGATGCATAGCGTTCTATTTGTGGATGCCATGCCACAATATTCTCACCCGTGGACCATGTGCTGAATTCACCAATGTAAAAGTTACCAACCGCGTTGGCAGATGCTGCTGTTCCAGCAACGGAGAATCTCTGCCAAGTAGGAGTAATTACAATGGGGAATGTATCGGTTCCTGTTGCGCTATTTAATAGCAGACTTATAGAAACATTTGAACCTGTTGCAGATTTAAGCCAGATAGAAGCAGTTAAAGGCAATACATTACCAGATGTAAATGGTTGAACAAGGGATGAATTAGCTGTGTTTGGAGTAAGCAAAAATGCAGTATTGCCTCCATCTGGATCTGCTTGACCAGTGGTAATTGCAATGCCTGTTTTAGTCCAAGAGGATGATGTAAAATCTCCTGATTGAAGAAGTAGATTCTCTGGTCCCCATACCACGTTCCCATTCACATCCACCATCGTTGCTCCACTGGCACGGGAGAATGTAGGAGTCGGACCTTTAGTTGAGGCGAAGCTACCACTGGCCGGATTCCAATCAAGAGCCAATGAATTATTGGCCCCCGTTAACATTAATTTTGTTGTAGAAAACATGGTAATTAATATTAATTATTAATAAGTGAAACCTTGGATGTAAGAACCATACCACTTTACCCCATCCGAAACGAATGTGAGTATGTCCATCTTGCCGGCACCAACAGTAATTACAGGCGCTCCAGCAGATCCCCATTGCACACCCGTAAAGGTTGCAGATGCATTACCTGTTGCGGCAGGTTGTTGCACCATCAGAGTGAAGCTCTTGCCTGCCGCGACGATAGGCATTGTGAACACACACGCTACACTAGCAGTAAGCGTAATTTTCTGGAACGTAGAGGCATTGATGTTCAGGGTGCAGAGAGCGCCACCACCAGTAGTAGTAGCTACAGTTTGACTCTCAGCATAACCACTGAATGTCTTGGTTCCAAGGATTACTTCTGAGCCATTGATGTGAACCACCTGAGAATCAATTGCTATCGTTCCGCTTGCATCAGGAAGTGTCCATGTGCGCGGTGATGTTGCAACAGGAAGAGCAAGCTTTAGGGTAAAGTTGACAGTCCAGACTAGACTAAGAGTAGCTCGTTCGACTGAAAACTTTTGAAGGTTAGCACCGTTTACAAAATCAGCAATGTTGGTTCCACCATTAGATCTTGCCAAGAGTCCTAAGACGCCAATACCAAACAATCCAGTGCCGGTTGTGCTTGTCCCTGAAACACCAATGTCACTGGACGATACGCCTTTAACGCCAGCTCCAGATGTGCTCGTTCCTGAGACACCTTCACCGAAAGTTCCAGTACCAAATACGCCCGGAGTCGCAGTAGCCGAAGAGCCTGTAATTCCACCAGAGGCATTGAATATGAGAGCCTTGCCGGAATCGGCGGATTGGTTGCCGCCGGTGCTAGTTCCTATGGGCAGTGCTCTCGCGAATCCTAGGACAGTTGATAAAAGTTTGTCAGCCATGGCCGTGATAGTTAATGTTAACGAACGAAGTGAGTATCCTTTAGGAAATTTTCCACCTAAAGGTTACGGGACAATCTCGAACTCGAGTGTTGCCGCATTGAAGATGACATCTTCTCTACCGAAGCCTAGAGGTGCGCGAGCAGCAAATGTGCCTGCTAGCTCTGGACGATCAAGCACGGCTTCATCAAGGAAGTGGTTCACTGCTGTGGCGAGCTTATCGAACTCGGTCACGGAATCCTTGGAGGTCTTAACATCAAAGTTGAGAGCCTCCAAGAGTCTTACGTCAGGGAGGCTCCAGAACTCTGCACGAGCATTCTGTAATTGATTGGCTAGGTTGTATGCCGTCTGTAAGATCTGGTATACTCCTTGCTCTCTCTTTGAGATGTCATCCTGAAGTTGTGTGAGTTCTACGAAAATGCTCATGGTGGTAATAGTTAATGTTAACGAAGTTGATCGCTATCCCTAATTAACGTCAAGCTTAGCATATATCTCGGGATAAGTCAACACTTATTTTACTTTACTATGTAATACATCCGTGCTATATTAATACGTATGGGTGACAATCCAAGAACTCCAGAAGAAATAGAAGCAGCCATAGCTAAGTCAAAAGCGGATAGGGAAAAGAGGATCGGCCATAACAGGAAAGCAAAACAGAAAGTATTCGATCCTGCTAAGGCACATGAAGATATCAATTGGTGCAAAGCAAGAATTGCCGAGAACAGATTTACTATGGGATTATCTTGGATTCATATATCAGAGTTTGATTTAAGAAAGACAATAAGAATACGAAATCAGATAATGGTTCGATTCAAGGATGGATCATTTGAAATACTTCCCAAGAATACTAATGGAAACAAGATTAAAGAACACTTCGGCTTTAGATACTCAAAGATTGCATATTGGTGCATCTTGCCAATAGTTAATGTTAACGAATTTCCTGCTGAAGCAGATCTATATGCAACCTCAACCTCATCAGTCTATTACGATATGAATGCACTAACTAGAGTATGCGTGCCATCACGCGAGCGCCTTAAGCAACTATACGCATACGGGTATTCTAATGCAGAGATGGCAGAGATAATGAACCAAGAGTTCTCTGACATCGAGTTCGATACTTACAATGCCAAACGGATCAAGGAAGTCATCCAGTTCAACATGGAAGAGTTCATTGAGTTCAGAGCGCAGATGCAAGGCAAGTGCGTAGATCAGATTCAGAAGCAAGTGAAGCTGATGTTCGAGGCTACTAAGGACGTAGAGTTAGTAATGGTGCGCGTGTATGTGAAGAAGCTCCAAGATGCTATGGAGAGCCTGGATGCACTAGCTCTGGATGAGATAGATGAAGAGACAGGCGCATATAAGAATACCTCTAGGATCTTTGTCCTTATCGAGATGGCAGAGAAACTCCAATCGAAGATTGCCAAGATTGTTGGGACTGATGCGCTCAGGGAGATTGAAATCTTCAAAGCTAAGACTGCCCTGAAAGCAGAGGCGGAGAATAAACTTGGACACCTCATGCCGACATTCGGCAGAGAGGTCGAGGCAACTCAAGCAACTAGATTTATATAATAATGATGAGCGCCCAGTGCAAAACAGATCGTCTCGAAAGAGGGAATGGGAACTTTCGGATTTAGCCGGAACGGTGTTTGCTCATCGCTTTCTTAATTAACATTAATTATTTGCTTGTTTGCCTCTAACACTGATCTAACATCTAACGATTAGATTATTCTGATAGACCTTGTTTCATAGGTTATAACAGACGTTAGATTCTGTTATATGCTTCTGTTTAAGTATAACAGAATGGCCCCGCCGGCATCCACTCTAACAGTGTTTTGGACTGGGGCGGGACGGCGGATCTGGCGCAGGGATGCGGTATGCCTTCTTTCGCACGAGGATTGACGCTGCTGCTTCGCAAAGGGAAGGGTGGGACTTTATCCCATAAGCTCTAACCAATCGCTCCTAGAGCCTCCTAGCCTCTAACGGTTAGGAATAGAGATAGTTAATGTTAATTAGTTAAGTTAAGTTAATTAACTAGATACGATGGATAGTTGGGATGGAATGTGGTTGGAAAAATAAATTGCTGGAACTCATCCTCAGGATCAGATACGGCCAGAAAGTTTACGGATGTTCATTACGTTTCGTGGGCAAAGTTAATGTTAATTATTTATTGCTCTGGTTGGATACTCTTTGGTTTGGAAATGGGGAATTTATGTTTGGGGGGTGTAATACCCGCGGAGCCATGGGGGGTGCGACATCCGCCGCCTATTGCGAATGAATCTCAATATCAAGAGATTCCTTAATGAGATTGAATCGCATCATCATTAGATGATTGCCTAACGATACCACGTCTCATCATCACTAGACATTATCTATTGAGAATGAATCTCAATCCTAGTAGGTGGCGGAGACCAATCCTGGCAGATCCTCCCGTTAGACTACTGATAGACTACTGCTAGACTACTGCGGTTTTTCCCGCATCTCAGTAACAGGTCGATCTGTTAGCTAACACCTATTGACGATCTAGTAACAGAAATCCCTAACGGCATGTTAGGCCGCTCCAGGCATTCGCTGGCGTGGTCGCAATCGGTCGCAATCGGTGGGGAAATTCCCTAGCGGACACAAGCTGTATCGTCGATTCCTTGGCTTGTAAGTCACTGATATTCAAAGGCTTAAAAAATTAATATTAATTACTCAGAATTCGCTTGCAAGTCATAGGTGGGTCTGGTTTCCTTCGTCCGTCCTGCCGACGGTTGCAGGTCCGAGAGACAGTTAGTCGGTTGCGGTAGTAATACCCGGTCGGCCAATTAGTCCCCTCGATATCGCTCTTTTCCATTCCCCGATTGCTTTTCTTTTCAGACTTGCCACGTCAATTCCCCAAGCGGGCGAATTGAATTTCCGTGCAATAGTCTGGAAACGAAACAAAATAAACACACAAGAATTATGTCTAAAAATAATACGCAAGAAGCAACCGCAACCGCAACCGCCAAGCCTGAGATGAAGGTGACGCCGGAATCTGTATCTCAAATCGCAACCGTGGCTAACGTCTCGGAAGCAGACAAAGAAGCGGAGGCAATGAACAGAGCGCGTGCAACCGCACTAGAAGCGGAGGCAAATCGACTCGCCAAGCTTGAACGCTGGAAAGCCCTTTTGAACGCCTCGCCTGATATCACTATCCTTGGCCAAACGTTCAAGACAATCCAACTCGAGCGCATCATGCAAAACGTCAATAGTGACGCTGGCAAAATCAAGACCTTGATTAAAGACAAGGGACTTGGAACGGAACGCATCAACGGCATGGGAGAGGCGGTGCTGGTCCCCGATGAGAAAGCTTTTCAAGCGATTGGAAACGCCGGATTGCTTGGGAGTAAGGCGGAAACAAAGGTCCGCCTTGATAACGCAACCGCGTTGCGGAACCTCATTGGCTCACTAGTCCACTTCGGACTTTACGAACGCCAAGAGGACATTTGATCGACTACCAGACTAGCGGAGGCTAATCACTCCGCTAGTTTGAAAAGAGAAGCAATCGGAATCGGACCTAGGCCAGTCATGGCAAGGTGAAGCTAATCCCTTCACCTTGCCATTCCGGCAATTTACTAGGTCCATCCAATCCATTCAATTCTTGCCGCTAGCTAATCCCTACCATGGCATGACGAGATTGGAACGGTAAAGGTTAGCAGATTGGCAAACGCTAGACGGGATTCAATTCCCGATTGTTCTTTTATTATTCAAACGGCAAACCCTTAAAAGGTTCATAGGTTAAGCTACCACGCTTTACTAGTTCGACTCTGATTCCTTAGCGTTTAATCGCTTTACCTTCAGACTCTCCCTAGTTTGATAGCGTGTTTAATTGCTTCTTATGTTTCTAGTCTTTAAGGTGCTTCTGATTTTATCAGTCGCTTCGCTCCACGGAACGCGATTCCCTCCTAGGGAATGGTGCGATTCGATGGGGTTTTTTGCGTTCATTCGCTACCAGGCTATTTCTCATTCAGGGATAGTGCGGTTCAGCTTGAACGATGAAGCGGATTCAATTGTCAGGAGTTGGTCTTTCAAGCAGCCGCACCTTGATTAATTAATATTAATTAATAGTGCGAAAAGATCATCTCGTGAAGTGTACAGTAGGACCACGAGAGAACGGGCAAACTACCCGACTGCCATGGCTATGCAAAGTATTAGACTTACAACCTTTACGCTTTGAGGATGCTGATTGTGTGAGTTATTGGAATACACGGTAGAACTTTCCATAAGCACCCTCGCAAGAGGACATCTGGTTTATTGCGTGAATTTAGCAACCAGGTTTATGAATGAAATGTTCGAATACAGCTTGTGAGTGGCACATCCTTAATGGGTCGTGCTGGCAAGCCGTTACTTTTCCAATGCTAACTCGGCGCACAACGAAAATACAATTTTAGATATGAAATGCTAAGTCTTCACGAGCTCGTCGCCCATCGAAGATGGGAGTTCAACATAAGGGCCGAATGTCGCAAGATGTTCGGCCCTTTAGTTGAGTTATGAAAATGAAATATGCCTATGACACTAAAGGGCAAGAGATTGCACGGGCTTTATTGCTCGTCAATCTACTTGCGGAACTGCGGGTTTTGATTGACCCGCAAATCAGGAACAATGGAGCTAATGAATTCGGAGTTGATACTACCGATGGATTTATTGTTCTCGGAACCATTGAAGATGAGCGGGTTTAATTAATATTAATTATTCAACGTAGCTTCCAGGCTTTACGGCTTGGAGGCTTAGTTGAGCAATTGCTCTATTTGAAATATGAAACCTAAATTGAAATACACAGTGAATTATAATTTTCACTTCGCACCTCAGATCCAGGCTCTCATGGAGAAGCATGGAGTTGAGGTCAAACCCTTGAAAGAGGGACGCTCTAAGTCTATTGGCTTTATGGGTGATAGTGGAATGTATAAAGTAGCTGGCTTAATTGTTGATGACTTTGCACATTATCAAACTGTTAATGATGATAGGAGTTGGGGCATCCATTCTATTGATGGATGCCGTAGCTTTACTATAGCTCAGGATGAATCCGGTGGTTATTGGGTGGCGCGTAGCGCGTTTGCTTCGCTGACTGATGAATCAGTTCAGTGGGAATCCTTTGACATTGAAGCACGATGACTGAGCAACTAATCATAATTCAGCTTCGCAGGAAGTCTGATGTTCAAGCCGCCAGGATTGCAGGATTTACCAAGAATCATTTCATGGTTGAGATGTATTTCCTAGGCAAGTGGCGCGCAGTTGGATTCTATACGCATTGTCAAGTCTTTCATGGACTAGCGGAGAAGCGTGTAAAGTATCTATTGAAGACTAATGCAGGAGGGACTGTTCCTAATGCCATTGTATGGCAGGAGGATATCCTGTAATTAATATTAATTATTCAAGCGAGAAGCCGCACCGTTTAACTATGGTGCGGCTTTTCCATTGAGTCATTAACAACCAGGCTCTTATAAGGTATGACTAATACAGTTAAAGTTGAAGACTTTAAACAATGGGTGATGTCTCAGCCCGATGACAAGAAAGTTGATATGTTGGAGTCAGACTCTACATATCCATGCGGATGCACTATGGTGCAGTATGGTAAGGAAGTATTGAAGATTGATGAAGACTTTAAGGTGGGTTCATACTCATGGTTTGGAGAGTCTCGATATATCTTTGAGAATGAAGTAGAGATTACTAAAATCTTTTATTGGAACCGCGCGGTGCGCGTAACGAACTATGGAGCGTTGAAAGAAACAATGAGATAACATTATGTATATACTAATCGTAACATATAAAAACTTGAACCTAGATGTGAAGATGAACACATCATATCATTCAACCTATGGTGATGCTCACGATAGAGTGCTTGATAATTGGTTTTGTAATGGAGTGGCAAGAGATGATGATGGCGAACTTGTTTGCCGCATTGTCTCTATTGTTATTCTTGATAACGGTTGAGCATTCAAGGTAGGGGCTGAGTATCTCAAGGAGAATGCTCAGCCCTTTACTTGAGTCTTTATAACCAAGACTCTATACGAAAATGGACAGAGTAAAATTCATTACCCCAACAGAGAAAGAGTTGGGAACTTCGACAAAGCGAGCATTGCTCATTGATTGTCAGATTGATGATGTGCCGTCGATGGGTGAGATTACACTTGCGTGTGGCATCCTGCGTAGAGCGCACCACGCAAATGCAGAAATGTGCCTGAAGATGATTGAAGATGAAGACTTCTTCAAGGATGCCGTGAAAAAGTATCGTCGTATTAGCTAAGAAACAAAAATTAATATTAATTATTATGAACATCAAGAAAGACATCAGCCCAGTTACAGTTCCACTTAAGCAACCAACCAAGATGACTCGAATTGAGTTGCGTGTTAAGACTGAACACTTGGATACATACAGGGAGAACGATACGTTTTCCAGAGTTGCTGTTGATATTCCGTTCCGTGATATCGGCATTGATCGCATCAGTCAGAATCTCCGTGATGAATTGGAGATGAAAGGAATCTCTCGCGATATTGCGGGTAAGGCGTGTGATGCAATGGTTGAACTTCTTTATAAGGAGCTAGTCGTTGAAGCATTGCGCGAAATGATTTGTGAAGAACACGACACCAGGATTTAATGAAAAACTTCCTAAGTGAAACCTGTAAAGCTATCTCTGATAGCAAACATACTCCTGCCGACATCAAGTATATCGGTAGTTCTGATGGATACTCATGCAAGTGGGATCAGTTTGAAATGCTGGCCAATCATACGTATGATAATGGGTATGGATCTGCTAAGATTCCAAGCGATCTTGTTATTGTATTTAGAGACGGTCATTATCTTGAGCGCGAAGAGTATGATGGCTCTGAATGGTGGAGGCATGTTCAGCCATTCAAGATTCCGCGGAAGCAATTCATGATTACCAAGGTAATTGGAACGGGGTATTCTAGCGGTGGATTGAAGGAGCTTAACACCGAAGACTAATGACACCTAAATATTGCGTTATAGTATATAGCCAAGTTAAGCGAGAGTGGATGCTTGACTTCGTTACCAATGTGCTTGAAGAAGCTCAAGACTATGCAGATTGCCATGATGGAACCGTATTTGTTAACATGGAAAAGCCTTGACTAATCCTACAAATCATTTATTATTAATAAGTAATGAGTGCAAGACGTATACCATATAAGAAAGTGAAAGTCGGAGAAAAGATTCCAGCCAAGGAACTAATGGATGCTGCCAAGGTGCAAGCCCATGAAACCATAGAATCGAAGGTGCAGTTTGATGCATCAGTAATCAAGCAAGTCATCATTAAGAAGTGTGATGGCGAGTATCGTGTTCCCGGTCCTGATGGAACGGAGGCGCAAGCCTACTATACATTCGATAAGGATGATGCTGAGATGACTGCAAGAGTCACGCATGGCAGCCTAATCACTATCACTCACCGCACGGTGAAAGAATTCCCATGACACAGATCTTTAATTCATATAAAGAGTTTGCTGTTCGGGAGGACAAGAGCATCAATGGAGTCTCGAAATAGATTGCTGAGAATCATCCTGAATGGGAGAAGGATAACGAAACCAATGTTGGATGTTGGAATTGTATCGGGTGTCAGTATTGCACTGACTGTTGGGAGTGTGTGCGGTGCGCGCATCTCACCCGATGCACTGAATGTTCAGCTTGTGTTATGTGTGTGGCGTGCCATCGCTGTGCTAAATGCAAGGAGTGTAAGGATTGTGTCGATTGTTGGCGCATTGACCATCGAGAAGGAAGAAAAGAAGAAGAAGGAAACTACGTGACAAGGTAATCACAAGCGAGGGCATAATTAGTTAACATTAATTATGCCCTTCATTGTGCTTAAAAACACATGACAATGAGTGAAACGAATCACCATTTATGGTAACAAAACCCGTCAACTCAGGAAGCTCGCTAGACAGCAGAAGTCTAGATACGCTATGGGAAATGTCGCAAGATGTTTCCATTGAAGAGATCCGCCTTGCATGTATTGACGCAAGGAGAAATGTATTCTCATCTAAAGGTGAGGATGCGAAAACCTGGAGGGAGTGGATGGATAATCTGTTCACGATATTTTTAGAAAGAAAGCAATCATGATTACAAAAATTATTACATGCCTTGTCATTGCCTACTTTATTATAAGCGCGATCTTATATATTGGAAGCAATCAACATGAAGAGAGTATGCAGGAACTACTAACTAGAGAGGCTATTCAAGATGGAAGACGTTAAGTATCAATCATGGAGTGTAGGTCGGGTAGCGTATAAGGTATATAAGTATATCTTACTCGCTGTGTATAGTGGCATTGCATTCTATGGATGTAAGCTCATCGGTCCCTCACATGAGGCAGCCGAACGTGTAGGAATCAACGAAGAATTCAATAAACAAGACAATGTTAGAAAATTTTAAAACCAAGAAAGCTCTGCGCGAAGCAGTGGAAAAGAATCTCAAGGGAGAAGGTCCGCCTGTTATGTATAAGAGTAATGCGCTGCATCAACTTGGAGTAACAACTCCTAGTGATGGTATCATCAGCATTGAAGGTCCGCACTTTCCTAAGCCGCATCGTTGGTATGCGGAGTGCATTGCGGAGAACTGGAGAATCATTAGTGTTCGTTAATATTAATTATGAGAACTTACGATAACGATACGGCCAGGGTTTTCTATCTAAACAATAGTGGATCACGATGCGTGAAGATAGATGCAAATGGCAATAGGGAGAGACTCCGTGTTACATTTGATGGCATCACCATGAAGATGGTTGCCGTCAAGTATTGGGAACAGTGTGGCAACTTCTCTTTCCCCGTTGTGAGACACGGTAAGAAGCTTGTGGCTGTGTATCCTGACAGTGAGGTTGAGGTGTCATGCTGGATGCCGATACAGATCAGACATCCTGACATCAGCATGCCATGAAATTAGAAGCAACGGTCCCAATCATGCATAAGATGTTGCGTGAACAGTATCCTACTTGCTGGTCCCATAAGGGGGCAATCGTTATGGCTATGTGGCTGAACGATTTCATGGAAGAAGACGCTGTGTTTGATGCATCGTATGTATCAACCACGTTTAAGGAATATCCTAGTGCTATTGCTTTTGCTGAAGAACAGTTCAGTGATTACAAGAAACACTTTGCTATCCGTGAGCATGATGGACCATCGTTTGTATATGAACTAATCATTGCGTGGCTAGGCAAACGCACAATGGTGATTGAGTTTGATGATGGTGCTATCATCGTGAAAGAAATTGGAAAAGAATTAGAAAACAAGAAACAATAATATGGCAATTACAAAACTACCTATCCCGATCCGCTTCTACCTACGTCGCCAACTCATTGGCAATAAGACTGTCATGAAGGGGAAGAAATATATCTACGTGTATAAGAACTTCCATGGCAATGTTGAGGGTATCGTCAAGGCTTATGACTCGCGCGGTGCGCGGCGTGCAGTCTTGCGATTGTATCCTGATGCTAACTTCTTCCGCAATTAATTGATTGACAATGAACCTAATGTATGATATATATTAGGTTCATTGATTCATTAGAGGGTATGAGAACACGTCGTCGTTGTTCATGGATGAGGCACCGGTCTTGCCTCATTGTTCTCATACCTTCTAATGGGTCAATGGGTGTTGATCCAGATGAGCGTGCCATCGCTCCAATGGTTGTCGGCTTCGTGCCGTAGATCAGGTTAGGTGGGGCTGCGTCACTAAGTAATTGGTGGCGCAGCCTTTTAATTAATATTAATTATGGACAAGGAAGAATTAATAGAAGCCATTGAATGGCTTGAGAAAGATGCTGATTTCTTGGAGGAAATGATAAATAGATATAAACGCAAAGGCGAATGCGAAGCTTGGATAATAAGTAGAATAGCTGATGCTCAATTCTACTCAAAAACTAGAGCTGAAGGCTATCGTGATAAGCTAAAAAAATTAAAAGATGACAACTACAGAGAAAGCTAAGGACTTCTTCAGGAAAGAAAGTCTGTATCAACTAGAAGGTATAGCGCGAACATCAGCGCATCGGTTCATCATTAGAGCGAAGAACATCGCCACTAGTGAAGAGAAGAAGTTCATCGTGGATTATAAAGAACAAACCATAACTGATATCAGAAAGTGAATAAGCTACAAAGAAACAGGCTGATATATACAGCCATCGAGTTACTCAACGCAACAGATAAGAGGAACATGATACATCTTGATGGGGTAACTCTCAGGTTTGAGATGAGTTTGTTTGGTGCTGATGAGTTCAACGAAGAGATTGATAGGCCATGGAATATCCGTGAATGCGGAACGTCGTGTTGCCTAGTGGGGCTTGGTGCTGCTATGTATCCAGGCTTAATAGATATTGACACACCATGGTCATCAGTATCCGCACGTTTGTATGGAATACCAGCTGTAGATGAAGAAGACATTGATCCCGATGAGGTGGGCTTTAACTCTAAGACATGGAACTTCCTATTCAATTGGAAGAATCCATCTGATCCTATTGATGCAGCCAATAGGATCATTCATGTCCTGAAGTTTGGATCACCTGATGCTGGCGTATTCTTCAAGCCATTACATAGAGATGCCGCCAAGTTAGTTGAAGAACTCACAGCCATGCTAGTGCCATGAGTGGACGCTTCAGAGGGATTGGCAAGGATAAGAAGATCATCCTTGCTATTGGAACTAGTGAGCCTGATCCTAGAGAGGTAGAGGTTCATACTAATGAGCACTACTGTGTAGGGTGGGGATTCATTGGAGGGCTGAACTCTCTGAAGCGCAGAAGATTTTTGCGGAGTAGATCCGCGGAAGGCATCTGTTCATATCGTCTGTGGACAGAGCCAGACCGAGGCAAAGAATACTTCTTTGTTCGGCAGTTTAAAGGACGAGTCAAAGTAACCAAAGAACAAATAGAAAAACATTATGATCGAAAGAATTGTGCCGACAGTTAAGGGTGTTCAAGCAACCAAGTATGATGCATGGCTTGAGAAGTTTACGACTCCGGGCCATGCTCTCTTCTTTACTGAAGAAGAACTTGGAAGACAGACAGCATCCAACGTAGCCAAGAGGATGATGCTTCTTGATTCAAAGAAGGGTGGTCGTAAGTTCCATTCATACTTCGATGTCATTGAGCAGATGGTTGTCATCCGTGTTCGCCCTCAAGGAGAGGTGCCGGAGAAGGGAGAAGAAGAAGAGAAGGAAGAGCTTCCAAAGCAAGAGACATTCCAAGAGATGCTTGCTCGTCACAATCCAGACGAGGATGATCCAAATTATGTCACTGAGCCGGTCACTGAGCAGCCAACAGACTTCGACTTGGACTAATTAATATTAATTATTATGGCCGCGAAACCTAAGCCCATCATTACAATGGGTAAGTATAGAGGCCAGCAAGTAACCATCACAAGGAAGAAGGCCAAGCCTAACTTTGTGATGGTGAAAGTTGCTGGCGGAACAGAGGTGCAGATACATAAACAATTCATTAAGTGACACTATCAAATCTATTAAAGACAACGCCAGAGACTCTGGCAATCGCGCAGTATGCAGCACTCAAGACACATGCTATTAGTGTGCTTGAAGATGTGATAAAAAAATTGAAGGCCGATGACATCAAGGCTGTAAAAGCAATGACATACTATAGTCCTGCTGGAGACTGCATGGGAACTGACAGCACATGCATTAACTTTTTGTATGGAGAGCCAGACACATCAGACTTTGGTGATCTGCTTGACAATCTTGAAAGGCTTAACAGCATCTCATTAGGTAACAAGAAAAATTAATATTAATTATATGGCAGCGAAACCAAAGTATGCAAAGAAGGAAGTGGTGCAGCGCATCCCTTTCAAGCCTGACTATGATCCATCAGAAGAACAAGATGTTATCTTCACTGAAGTCAGAGGCACCAAGGATAACATCCACATTGAAGCGTCACCGGGTAGTGGTAAATCTACCACACTAGTATGGACCATGACGTTTGATAGAACGCCACGCTCTGCGATGGTTGCATTCGGTAAGGATATCGTGCTAGACATCGAGCCTAAGTGCGCTCCGCATGTTGTAGTTGGAACGTGTCATAGCTTCGGTCGTCAGGCTGTGGCTACTGAGTTCGGTAACTATCTATTCCTATCACAAGATAAGGTGCGTAACATTATCTGTAAGGAATATCCAAAGCTGAATCCTTTCGATGCGAAGGATAATGAGAAGGGCAAGGCATTCTCTAGGATGAATCACTTCACCAATCTAGTGAACATGCTTCGTGTCAACCTCACTGATGAGACTGATGCCGAAGCAGTGATGAACATTGCTAATCAATATAACATTGAGGCTGATGATGAGATGATCCCATTACTTCCAAACATCTTCAGTAAGATGATTGAGAATCCAAAGGTGATCGACTTCACTGATATGATCTGGCTTCCGATAAGGATGGACCTTAACATCAAGAGGTTTGATATGGTTTACACTGACGAGCGCCAGGATTTTAACACGATGATGATCGAGTTCGTAAGGCGCATGTCTGGTGGTCGCATCATTACAGTGGGGGATCAGAATCAATCCATCATGGGATGGGCTGGAGCTGACCTGCAATCGACAGCACGATTAGTTGCTGCGTTCCCCGGTCAGGAACTAGGATTGAATACATGCTATCGTTGCGGAACTGACATCGTTGAGATGGCTGCTACGATCTATGATAAGATCAAACCATTCGATAAGAATCCAAAGGGAACTATCGAGTATCGTGACAGGCTGGACATGGACATGCCAGAGGGCAGCATGATCTTGTCTCGTCGCAATGCTAACCTAATCAAGCCATGCTTTGAGTTGCTCAAGGCTGGGCGCAAGGCTATCATCAAGGGTAAGGACATTGGAGCAAGCATGATTAGTCTCATCAATCAGATGAAGGCTATCGACTTGAATGATCTGCGCTCCAAGATTGAAGAGTATCGGTGTGCTCGCATCAAGAAGTTGCTGGATGCTAAGGAAGTTAAGGTTGCATCCATTGAAGCAGTCAATGATACATGCGATTGCCTCATGGTCATCGCTGATAACTGCTCTAGTATTGAGGATATCATTAGGAAGATTGATCAGATCTTTGCTCAAGATACCAAGGGTATCACGTTATCCTCTATCCATCGGTCGAAGGGTAGAGAATCCAAGATGGTATCCATCATTGATTACAATCGTATCCGTCTTAGCCATGATAAGATGAGCGATAGCGACCATGTGCAAGAAGCGAACCTTCACTTCGTCGCACTAACCCGTGCAATTGAAACCCTTCACATCATCGGAGCATGAACCTTCAAGAACTTCACGACGATATTAAGGCAGAGCAAGAGGCATTGAACAAGATGCGTGACTCAGATGAGAAAATTAATATTAATTTATTCCTCAAGTATCTGAGAGATGACACGAGACGCTTGATGAATCGAGCCAAGAACATGAGAGGCAAACTTGATGAACTCAAACAGCGGGTCAAGACAGAACTACAACAGCGTTAAGGAAGTAAGATACTTCTGCGAACGGGGTGGACCTACCATTGAGGGGTCCACCCCCATCTCATCACTAGCAACACAACCAAAAAACCACGAAGAAACCATGTATGCTGTTAAAAATAAGGACGGATTGTTCTTGACTGAAGATGGTAAATATGTTAGCGACCCCGATATCCACAAGATTAAGTGGTATAAATGGTATCTTCACGCTGAAGAATCCACATGCGGGACCAGTGATACTGTAATTGCAGCCACGGCAGTGATGGAAACCATCATCGCTGCCAAGGATCTTGAGATTGCTAGCCTTAAATTGCAGGTGAAAATGAAGACTGAAGCCTGTGATATGATGGAAAGTATGTATGTCAGCAAGCGTAAGCAGCATGAATTGATGAAGCATACAGTCGTTAGCCTTCAGCATCAGGTGGAAAAACTGGAAGGAGATGAAGTGCTATGAAAAAAATTAATATTAACGTTGGTGCAATCATTGATGTCAAGGCAGTCGAGGATGTTAAATCTAATGACTATCTCAAGGATGAGGACATCTTCTGGAGGCTGGGAACTGGTGTTGTTGGTGGTCGAACGCTACCAATCCAAAGGAAGAAGTGTCTCGATGGGTTTGAATACAAGTTCAACAATCAGGTATTGAATGCCAAGGACATCGAGTCATGGAGTGCTACTGAGTTCTTTGATTGGAGGGACTCATGAGCGCAGCGAATAGCCCCGACGATAGGAGGGACGGATCATGAACCTTGGACACCATCAGGATATAGATCGTAAGATCATAGTGCTGATAGCATTAGTATCACCACTACTTGTAGTCATAGGGGCATTGATGATTGTCGTCACTATCTTTGCCTTAATATGCAGGGAAGTGGAGCGTGCTTATCGGTTCGTCAGTTCCAAGTTGAGGAAAAAATAATTGTTGACAAACCTGATCCGGTATGATAGCGTTCGTGAAGTTAGGCAAAGCAAGCATTGAGCGTGCGGTTTAATTAACATTACCGATCTGTCACCGTTGGCCTGAGATATGGATGCAACGCTGGCACCTTAAGAGGTCACAGCTTAAGGCGCAGTTCTACCGGGCGAAAATGCGGTGGGTGTGGTGGGTTCTAATCCCATTCGCTAGCGGAGACATGCGGCTGTGATTCAGCATGTCTTAATGTTCTCGTCGGGAAACCGGCGGGCTACTAGATAAAGTAAATAGGGATTGTATTTGAGATGCCGCGTCCTGTTCCTTTATCGCAAGTTCTAACCTTGCAGTTCTAAAGCTCGGCTCCTCCTGTGGACTCAAGAAGAAGGACAGTGGTTCCCCATTTCGGTGGGGACCACTGTGTTCATCGCTGACCCCCCACGGGGATCTAAGAAGAAGGATATAAGATACTCTTACTATACCTAATTACTCTTACACACATGCATACACGTATAGTGTTGACATGCACACACATTGGGTATATCATATACACTCATATGAGACAAACAATACTTACAGAACAGCACATACAAGACGGAGCTTCCATGTTCGGATCATGGTCAAGAACACAGATGGCATTGATCGGAGTTGCATGGCCGCCCAAGAATGGATGGAAGAAACAAATCGTAGGCAAGCCTATTGATGAAGATGATCTTGAGAAATTTATTCATCTAAAGAATAAACATATCACAGAGAAAGGATTGCCAGGATTAAAAGCAAAGCAAAGAGAAGAGTATATTGAGATAGCAAAAAGAAAGCAGTTGATTTAATTAATATTAATGAACGCTCGACAGATATACTATCGGCAAGTGTATCTAAAGTCTGATCATTGGAAGACGTTCAGAAAATATATAATACAATCAAGAGGTAGGATGTGTGAGAAATGTGGTGCTCGAAAAAACCTGGAGGTGCATCACCTATGCTATGATAATCTATGGCATGAGAAGGACAGTGACGTTCAAGTATTGTGCAATGTATGTCATGCTAAGGAACATGGAAAGAAACCAAGAAGAAAGAAACGCAGATGATAGTAAGAGAGATAGAACTAGATCCATTCGTAGTCATAAGCAAGTTTGATTTCTTCAATGACTACAAGGACACACGGTTATGGTGTGTCACTAATTTTCCAGAGGTGTTACCTCAGTTTGATCTTGCTTATGATAAGTGGATCAAGGAATGCCAAGACAAATACAACAACAGATATAGAAAGAAGGACAAAAAGAAATGAATGTATATCAATGCTACTACCAAGGCAAATCAATCCAGCTTAAGGCTGAGACTCTTTATGACGCCAAGAAGAAAGCAGCCGATCACTTCAAGGCTGGAAAGAAACATCACATGGTATCAGTCATCCTCATCGAGAAGGATGGCAAGCCAGTTCACATTGACCCATCACAACTATAATGAAATCAACATTAACATTAACTAATCTTAGAACACCAACCATAAGAACATACGGAAGGTTTAGAAATCTATCTAAGGAACCTTGGACATTTCGTAAAGCATTCTATGAAGCTCTTGAGGAATTGAAGGAACAAACTGCAAAAGAATATAACGGACTAAGGAATCATATCAAAAGAACATCAGCATTGAAAACAATTAATAAACAAGATAAATGATTAGTGTATATACTGACGCGTGCAGGAAAAAGATAGGTGATGGTGGGTATGGGTATCTTATTAAGAATACTAACTTCACCACCTTTGCCGGCAGCTACTTAGAAGGAATAACAAATAACTATGCCGAGCTTGAGGCTGTCATACAGTTGTGCTATAGACTTGGGAAGGATTTCAATCATGATAACTATTACATGATTCATTGTGACTCCGCTTACTTTGTGAATGGATTCAATGAGTGGATGGAGCGATGGTCAAGACAGGGATGGACTAAGATCGGTGGGCCTAAGAATGCTAAGGTCGCTAACCTAGCACAGTGGCTTAGGCTATTTGAGTATAAGAACTCTCTTCACCTCAAGGCTAAGTGGGTGCGTGGTCATGCAGGCGATGAGTGCAATGAATTCTGTGATCGAGTGGCAAACTTCTGTCATACGAACAAGTGTTCCATCAGTGGCATCATACCAACAGGCGCAAGCTTAGTTGGTCTAGACCTCAATGCATACGTTGATGGTGGAATAATTAATATTAATGATGTGATGGGTAGCTATGGGTCAGTCAATTAAAACAATCGTTTAAAAAATAAATGCAAACTTGGCACGCTAAATTTCAGACCCCTCCTGTGAGGCCCATGAAGCGATTGGTTAGAGTGAATGGGATAAGTATCAGGACAGACCCGCCGGACGCCGCCACGTCAAACGTCGGCGCGGGAACGGGGTGTTCCGCTATCGCCACGGATCTGCCGCCCCGCTCCCTCACTGATCCTGTTAGGGGCGGGACGGAACTAACGGAGAAAAATTCTGTAACTCATTGACACTCAGTCAGTAACAGATCTAACAGTAGAATAATTAATATTAATTATCCATTACGTAGTAGGATTTATCCATTATGAGAGAACCAGAGATAGTAGTAAGATACAAGACAAGTGATGGTGAATTATTTGAGGGCCAGTCTGATGCAAGAAAGCATGAGAAGAAAATTATTAATCGGGATCTAGCTAATGAAATGCTGGCCGAAGGTTGTCCAGTTGGATCAATACTTCGCAAGCTTGGCCATGCTTGCATTGATCCCGTGCTTAATAAGGTAACAAAGGATTCAATGATGTGTATTCAGCATTGGCAGTGCAGTGATTCGGCAGCGTATAGGATACAACAATTCGGTATTGGAATGAATGTATATCTTCATGGCAATTGTTCTACTTGGAGCGCAGGCTTTGGAGATTGGATCTCACTTGAAACTCTAGTGAGATACGCAGAGAATAAGAAATCAAAACTATAATTAACATTAATGAACAAGGACGCAATCGCATACAATAATAATCCTAAGCGCAAGACATCAACAGTGGTGATCGAGATGCCGGGAGCAGGAGGTCAACTCTTACTTGAACTAATGGCATTGGCTGGCGGCACAAAGGTAACAGGCAGACAAGAGAATAGTTTCTACAATGCCATCACTGTTATTGTTGAGAGCTTGTCTTCCAATGGTAATGACTATGGGCCAGTAGAGTCAGTTGCCAAAGGGAAGAATGGTCTTAGCTTCTATGGCAGAGACACTAAGGATTTTGATATCAACCTCACTCTTCACTATCTAAAGAACATCTTGCTCAAGACAACATCAGGCGCAGGCTTGGCATTGGTTGGAACACTGATGGATGGTGGTGAAAATTGGGTATCAAGATTCTGTGATGCTATTCGATTCATGGATGAGCATGACTTCGCATCATTCAGGATTGCATTCCTAGTGTGTGACTTGTCCGAGGTTCCATATGCAAATCCGATTGAACATAATAAACAACTGCAAGCATTCAAGGATGCGATGGAGTTAGGAGATATGTGGATTAAGAAGTCTGACCTGCTAAAGAATCCAAAGCAAGCAATGTTGAAGCTTCAGTGCCACTCGTATCCTAATGAAGAGAAGATAAAACAAATCATGCAAAAATATGAAGGAGCTATTTGAATTCCAAGTAGAGTTCAGAGACAATATCCGTAGAGCGTTCAAGGGAAACAAGCGGATCATTGCATGTGCTCATCCAGGTTTTGGAAAGACAATTACATTCTGCGATATAGCACGTAGCACGATAGCCAAGGGTAACGTGGTATGCATTGCCGCTCATCGAATTGAAATCTTTCAACAGACCTTCAATCAACTGAGGTCATTCGGTATCACTCCTAGTCTAATCATGCCGGGCAAACATCCAATGCCGGGAGCGCAGGTCTATCTCACAATGGTAGAAACATTCTGCCGTCGTATGGATAAGGGGCTGACAGAAAAACTTAACATTAATTTTTTCATCCTAGATGAAGCGCACCTTGGTAACTATGCTAAGCTCATCAATGAATTGAATGATGAGTATGTATTAGGATTTACTGGATCACCTAAGGCAGCAGGCAAGATCGAGCTAAAGGATCTGTATGATAACATCGTGTGCGGTATTGGAGTTGAGGAACTCATTGCTCTTGGCAGGCTAGTGCCGGCACGAACCTTCTCAGTGAGCCATGACTTCAGTAAGGTAAAGAAGAAGGGTAAGGACTTCGATGATGCAGCATTGATGCTAGAGTTCAAGAAGCCCAAGCTATACGAAGGAGCAGTGAATATGTATCTCAAGCACGCTCAAGGATTGAAGGCTCTGTGCTACTGTGTGAATGTCGAACACTCCAATGCAACGGTGTTACAATTCAGAGAGCGCGGTATCAGAGCGGCGCATGTTGACGGGACCACGGATGATGAGACTCGCAACAGATTGTTTGAATGGTTAAGAGAAGGCAAGCTCGATGTGTTGAGCAACGTTGGTATTGCTACCGTTGGCACTGACATCCCATCAGTGAAGTGCATCATTAAGAACTACGCTACCCTATCACTGGTGAAGGATGTGCAGACATCAGGACGGGGAGCGCGTGCCGATGATGACAAGCAGGACTTCATCATCATTGATATGGGTAGGAACTACCAACGGTTTGGATTGTTTGGAGAGCATGTTGATTGGAAGAGAATCTTCATGCATCCTAGTGAGGCATTCAAGAAAGAAGCCAAGGTTAAATCGAAACGTGAATGTCCAGAGTGTGCATTCGTTATGAACTTCGCAACCATTGAATGTCCCAACTGTGGATACAAGACACCGAAGGAGAAGCTAGAGAAGATGATGGTGATTGGCATGACAGCGGAAGAGGTGAAGGAATACAGGATGAAACACCTGCCCGTTCACCTAAGAATTCCAGTGGACAACATGAACTATGAAGACCTCAAGGACTATGCTCACTTCCTTGGCTACTCACCTCGATGGGTGGGAGTTATGATGGGGCTTCGCAAGAATAGAAAGAAAGCATGACAACTTATATTATAATATATGAGAAACAAATCATTGGAATTGCAAAGTCAACAAGCAGAGTTATAGCTAGACATCTTGCTCAGATGAGAGCAATTGAAGAAGGAAAGAAACTTCAGTTCTGTAAAATTCAGGCCATAGAATTTAATGACAATCAAGTCCTCATCTTTTAATTAATATTAATTTCCTTGCATATAAATATAAACCAGATACAATTTAACCATGGTTGAGATTCCAATAACTGAAGCGACACTAGGTTTCGCATTGCCGGTCTTCTTCATTCGCACTGAGCGAATCGTTGAAAGAATTGCTGACTGCTCAAGAGAAGAGCTGATGGATCTATCATTCTTCTATCTTGGAATCCTTGAAGAAGTTCAAGGCTCATCCGAGAGATTGAATGACAGACTTGAATCAGTAATGGGATATCAAGAGAGCATGTTCACTGTCAGCCCATCACCTCACGTATGATTAAAGCAGAGGAACAATACTATATTGCATCGGTTGAGGTGAACATATGCAGAGAGGGCAAGTCTATAGTTGATAGCAGACATTTTAAAACTCCTGCTGATTATAGATACTATAAGTTCCAACGAAAGGAAGTAAGGTATGTAATCAGGAATGCTTATGGTGTATGTTACCTACCTCACCGCATATATGAAGGAGCTATCCAACATGAATGCTTCTTCGCTAGTGGTGTATGTAAAGTAACACGCAAGTATGTAAGGGATCTTGATAAGACTTACTTCAAATTCTTTGATGATGCAGAGGAAGTATTAATTAATATTACCAAATTCATATCATGGCTACGAACGGTCCCGACCCTGAACCTGAAGAACGTCCAGAAGAAACACATCATGCAGGAGAACGAACACTTCCTGAGGGATGTTCCAGATTTTCCAGATCCAGAATTGATTCAAGCTTTGAGGAATACCTTAGTAATAAAGAAGCGAAGCGACTTGAAAGCACTAAGCCTGTTCCATCAAAACGAATTAGATCTGGTAGATTGAATCCAGTAAGTAAGAAAGGTAGAAAGAAAAGACAAGAGTATGCCAAAGCTAGCAAGGAACATTATCAGAACGATGAGAACAGACGGTGCGCCTTGTGTGGGTCACAAGGAAATCTATCTATACACCACATTAAGAAGAGGCTCGAAGGGAATCATGCAGAGAAAGAAACCTTCATCACTTTGTGTCTTACGAGTAAGTTCATGGACGAAAGATATCCGCAATCGAATCACTCTCATAGTGGTGGGTGCCATGGATGGATCGAAGGCAATAAAGAGTGGGCTAGGGAAAACGGTTATCTAGAATAATAAAATTATGTTCAGACAAACAATACTACAGCAGGCAGGACCACCAACTGAGGACGATCAATACGATACCTTTAAGTCAGCAGAAGAGATTGCTGAACAACGAGGACTAGTAGTAGTCTATCCTAAAGACAACGAGCTTCAGCTTGACATTGATAGTGAAGAGCAATGGACTGAGTTCATTAGAAGAAAAGCATTCTTCGATGAATTCTTTTGGGGTCAGTCACAAACGTATGAGATGGTGACAACTATCTCATCATCAGGTTATCCTAAGCGACATATCACATTGACATTCAAGAATGAAAAGTTTGATCACTATCAACGGATGGTATATCAGGCTGCATTGAATGATGATCCTAAGCGCACGTTCTTAGGGTTGGCCCGATTGCTAAGGGGCATGTCGAACAACCCACCAACCACATTATTCGAAGTGCCATGAAACACACCGCTCCTATTATCCCAGGCCCACTCGAATTCGACGGGCTTGAGAATGAGTTGATCTTCATTGAGGTGGATGAGGATGCAGAAGTATCATTGCTTGGCTCCGCGCTTTGGGGAAAAGTAATGTTAATTTTCTCTCCAGCTATTGATATAGAACTTGGAATAAATAACAATGACTTTGAATACTCTGTTGTAGTTCAAGTGGATTCAACATACAAGATCTATAACTACCTAAAGAACATGCGATGCAAGCTTGACTTCATAGTAGTAGATCGTATCGACATGCTTGATAACGAGCTTAACCCTAAAGAGAGAGGAGCACAGCAAGCAGCGTTCATCAACATGCTGGCAGCACCAAACAATTTACGAGGAGCGAACTTAATAGTGACCTCTTCCTTCCAAGAGCAGAACATAAAGAAGAAGTCTAGTAGATACTTGAATCTTAAATCAAAATGAAAAGAATATTTAGGACTAAGCATTTATGCGAGCATCCGTTTAATGGATTCTTTACACTTGATTCCAATGGAAAAAGAACATCAGTGTTTATATACCAAAAAGGAAACAAGTGCCTTCATATCAATTATTCAAGATACTTAATGTGCATTAAGGTTGGAAGAATATTAGAAGCGTATGAGCATGTTCATCATAAGGATGAAGATAAAACAAATGACTCGATTGATAATCTGGAAATTATTTTAGATGTCGATCATTATAAAATTCACCATGAAGGATATGGTTCCATGGAAACCAAATGTCACGGATGTGGTATAGATTTTGAAATTGATATTGCAGACTATAATGATAGAATCAAGAGGACCAACAATCTATATTGTTCATTATTATGTTTCCATAAAAGCAGAACAATTTCCAATAAGAAATATTTCCGGAAGATTAATATTAATTTTCCTCTCTCGAATAAAATAAACAACACAACAAACTAATTATATGTCAGTTAGCAATCCGCGTCCAGTCGGCAACAAGAACCCAGCAGTAAAGTTTATTAAGTGGAAAGGTGGAGACGAACAAGGATGGTTCGAGTATTATTGCCGGGAGACTAAGAAGAATATCCAGATCGAGTTAACGGAATTTGCTCTGCTCGACAAGGATTTATTTTCTGTCACTGGATTCATGAATGATACAAACTCTACCATCATCTCTAATGAGGTAAGGTCTATTGATGACATCATTACAGTTAAAGCATGGAAGGATAAGACATCTAAGGTAATCCTCAAGGGTTCCTACAGGGAGATTAAGGACACGGTTAAGAACAGCCGTGACATGAAGTATACGAAGTCTGTTTACATCCTGTTCCAAGGCGAGCTTTGCCACCTTCAAATGTCAGGTGCCACATTTGCATCTTGGTTACAATCAGTTGAATCCAATGCAGACCATGAGCGTTGCTTCATCTCATGCACTGGTGCTGAAGAAGGGAAGAAGGGTAATGTCCGGTATAAGTTTGCCGTCTTTGAAGTCGGTGATCCTGTTGATGCTAAGACATGGGAGCAGATGATTAAGGTGGATACCAATATCCTCCAGCCATACCTCAAGGATTACTTGAATGGTAACGGTGGATCTACTGTTGCATCTGGACCCACCCATGATGATGAGGATGAGGAACAAACATACAACACTGACAAGTGGCGTGAGTTCCTTAGTCTTGATGGAACACCACTTGGTGGACTGCATCGGAATGCAATCATTGAATTGAACCAGCATCTCATCGAAGATGGACAAGAGCAATCGGAATTGTTTGCCAATGTTGGACAAGCCATGTTCGACTATCAAACCCTATCTACCACATGGGGAGAGAAGAAGAATCAGGCCGGCAAGTTCATCAAGGATTATACCGAAGCTGAACTTAAGGATGCATTGTCCAAGATTCCAGTGACTCACAAGGCTCGTCAGATCCTTGAGATTGCAATGGACAATATGTATCCTCCATCTGTCGCGAGCGAATTCTATGATGACGATGACGATATACCCTTTTAATTAATATTAATTTTGTTGACTTTGCCATAAGTAAATGGTAATCTCTTTAAGTGTTCGGGAGAGAATAAAGAAGCCGAACCACCCACGTTACTACTACCAAACAGAATATGAAAGCACTTGAAAAACTGAAGATTGAAAACGAAGCAGGCGAAATCGGTGAAGTTCTCCGCAAGGATTACATCGGCCACATCGTCAAGGAACTCGATGTCCAACCATATGTCACCGAAGAGAATGGAACCACCGCTCCTGATAAGCTTGTGTCGTTCATCCTCAAGACCATCGAAGCAGGACAAGACATCGACGAAGGTGTTGCTTCTGAATATGGTGAAGTGATCCTCCGTATCCAAGAGGATGTCACTCGCACCGTTGACAATCAAGTTGATAAGAAGGCAGAGGCTGAAGCAGCCAAGGCCAAGAAGGCCGAAGAGAAAGCAGCTCGTGAGAAGGAAGAAAAGGAGAAAGCAGAAGCTCTCGTGCTTACTCAGACCGAGTTCGCCAAGAGCGCGATGGCTGGTGCTGACCAAGCAGCAGAAGAGTTTGCTGGTGAAGTTGAAGAACTCATCGGCTCCCTCCAAGATGGCGTTACCGTTGTTCGTAATGGAACTGGTTATGGTCTGACGTTTGCTACTGATGCAGACAAGGACACCGTTGGTTCCACGCTGGGCTATCTGTTGCAGAAGTCTCAGAACTCCACGTTCATCGGCAACCAGATTCAGTTCTGGATTGGTGATACCATCAAGCTTGCAGTTGATCGCGGTATCTATTCCACCGCATCGGAAGCAGGTAAGCATATTGCCAAGGTTATCAGTGACACCACTGGTAAGAAGGTTGAGCCAATCAGCCTTGACCAATACAAGCGTATGGCAGAGCGCACTCCTATCGAGTATCGTAACCCGAAGGCAGACCAAACCGCTTACCTTGCCATCACTCAGATGAAGGTGCCACGTAAGGAAGCAGCAGAAACTGACGATGCATTCAAGGCTCGCCTTGGAGAATTCGAGAAGGATCGTGAAGGTCTTCAGCAGAAGCTTGCAGTTGGTGAAGTTACCAAGCGTAAGGATATCATCCCGCTTCGTGATGCTGTCGCTATCAAGCATGGCATGATGAAGGCTCCAAGTGATGAACCTCAGATCAGCATTGGTCAGCAGTTCCAACTCTACTTCCATGCATCCTATGGCCTCACCAATTTGCTTGGTGTTCATAAGCCAGAAGTTGCATTGTATAAGGATGGATCGGATGTCATCACTGTGACCAAGGAAGAGCTTGAAGAGATTCAAGCATCGGCTCTTGCTCACCTTACGAATGCCCTCTACACTGAGGCATCGTTCGGTATGACACCGCTTGACTTCAGCCGTGGCTATGTCCATAAGGTTGTGAAGACTGAGGTTGCCAAGGATGCAGATGGCAAGCCAATCATGGAAGAAAGCAAGGTGAAGAATCTCATCTATCCTCGTGCTTTCTTCTCGAAGCCAAAGGAAGATGCGGCTCCTGCTGCAACTCCTGAAGCCGATGCTGCACCAGCAGCAGCAGAAGAGAAGCCAGCAAAGAAGAAGGCTCTTGCCACTGCTTAATAGCTAGACAAGAAACACAAGGGATGGGTCGAGCAATTGGCCCATCCCTTTTAATTAATATTAATTATGATCGAGATTGTAAAATCCGCCACCGCAGACACACGGACCTGCGACTATGCCAGAGTAACAAAGGATAAACTAATCGCATCTAGTGTCACTCACATCAGCGATGTTGTTAAAGCATTAGCATTCTTCCAGAGCTATCTTACTGAGGCTGCTGGACGCCATGATAATGACAAGCTTATTGACATCAACTGGTTCCATGATGACTTCGTAACTGGATTCAAGCAGACTGGATGGTGGGAGAACCATAGGAAAATTACACGCCATCACTTGAACCAAGAAGATGGAGTGCCAATGGATGTCAACTTGCTTGATGTTCTGGAATATATTGCTGACTGCGTGATGGCAGGCATGGCACGAAGCGGAGACGTGTATGAACTAGTCATGCCTCCTGAACTTCTGTCTCGTGCATTCATCAATACAGTTGCAATGCTAAAGGCACAAGTTGTAGTCACCGACATGGCTGCACCAGCAGAGGATCTCCCCAAATAAATAAACAATATGATACCAAAAAACATTGGATTCGCAGTAGCAGCATTGAGCAATGGACACAAAGTCGCTCGCTATGGATGGAATGGAAAGAACATGAGCCTTGAGCTTCAGGTTCCTGATGCCAATAGCAAGATGACTAATCCTTATGTGTTTCTAAACACAGCCGATGGTGGTCGTATTCCATGGACATGCTCTCAAGCAGATCTGTTGGCCGAAGATTACTACATCGTAGATTCGATTGCTGATTAATTAATATTAACGAGAGGTCCGACCCCTCTCAACCCTCTAATAATATGGAAGTAGAAAAGCTTTGGGTTCAGTATGGATATGATGACACATCAGAAGCCCCAATAATACAGACAGCAAATACAAAGGAAGAAGCCACAGAAGAAGATGAGCTTGTGATGAGTGGATGCTGTTGGTATTGCTATGATGTTGGTCCAGGAAATAAACTAATCAATGAGGATGGTCCTCACTATCTGACAACAGAAAAGAAATTAACAAGATGAACCAGATATGCTTAGATTGTGGAGATGATTATGAATATACTCCCGGACATTCATTGGGAGCTTCGTCCACCCGATGTGCCAAGTGCCGGAAGCGTGACACCAAGAGACAGAAGCATGTCAATCTCTTGATGATTGCCGGCAATGGAACAGTGCAGTGCAGGATGTGTAGGTATAACAAATGCACGAGTGCGTTACTTCTTAAAGATGCGGTTGCCCTTCTGTCTGGAGATAGCTCCATGACGCCAGAGACAAAAGCAAGAAGGCAATACATCTTGTGCTTAAATTGCAATGAAGAAGTAGCATCGAGTAAAGTTGAAGTGAAAGTAACCAACTCGAAGTCTTATCCAGTAGAGGTAAGCTTCTTTATAAAAGAAGTTACCATCGTGAGAAAACAAATAACATCAGCAGTAAACTATACACCAGATTATCATGAGCCAGAAATCGTCAGCGAAGATCATGGACGAGAGGCAACGAGAGTTAGCCCAAAGACGAAAGGACTTATTGGAGAACAAGCCATCGAAGTGCAAGCATTGTGAATCAAAGGATAAGCAAGATCTGGTTGATTGGTTCCGTCCCATTCCTATATGGAAGTGTAGCAGTTGCAGAAGACAATATGAGTTCCAGCCAATCTGTTGATCCAGGACTTGTAATAGCAATCACATTAGTAGTGGGATTCATGATCCTATTTCTGATTGATAAAAATTAATATTAATTATGAGAAAAGATCTAATGAAAGAGTTGTTGCTATTCTTAGCCGCGCTCATAATACTTACAGCAACAATCATACAACTAATTAAACTCTGTGAATAGATTAAAACGATCCGAGATGTTCTCGACTGAGCTAACTAAATTTGTAGATAAGTCTCTGAGAGAATTGGAACTGTCATGGGCCGAGGTAATCGGCGTCATGGTAATCAAAGTAACCGGCCTGATACTCCAGGCATTAGGAAAATAAATTATGAAACAAAACATTATCTATCATAATGCAGACCTAGACGGCTTCTGCTCCGCCGCAATCGTAAAGATGCACCTTCTTGAATCAGGATTTGAACCTCAAGATATTAACATGATTGGATGGGACTATGGCCATCCATCACCTCTACCAGTAGAAGGCAAGATATGGCTAGTTGACATTAGCCTTGAACAATCAGATATGAAGTTGCTTGATGGAACTGAATATGTAGTATGGTATGACCATCACAAGAGCGCAATCGAACTATCAGAGAAGGGCAACTGGGATTGCATCAGTGGAGAAAGAAGGATTGGTGACTCTGCTTCATTGATTACATGGCAAAATCTATTTCCAGATATAGAAGTTCCAGACCTCGTATATTGGATTGATCGTTATGATGTATGGAAGAAAGAAGATGGCCTTGATTGGGGAACGGTTCTTGCTGTCCAACTTGGAATGAAGGCTGTATTAAAAGATCCATCTGATCCAAATGCATACGATGTGTGGGATAGTTACATGAATATCATGCCAACCAATGTTGCATATAATGGAGTTGTCCTATATCAGTATGTTCAAGATGAGAATACCATCATAGCCAAGCGCGCATTCGATCTAATGTTTGAAGGATATAAGTTCTGCGCTGTTAATGCTGGAGGAAACAGCGAGGTATTAAAGTCTGTAGTTCGTCCATACCATGATGGAATTCTGATGTTCCGATATGATGGACGACTGAATGAGTGGGTGGTGTCATTGTATGGGACAGGAGTCGAAGGACGAGGACCAGTTGATCTATCGGTCATCGCCATGAGATACGGTGGAGGTGGACATGCTGGAGCTTGTGGATTCAGGACTGATGACATTGGTCGTCTGCTTGCAGGAAAAGAAAATTAACATTAACGAATATGCCAAGACAAGATCCGCTAATCACCGCGAAGGTAATCTGTGATTCAATTAACAAGCACGGGAATAGGTTGACTACCATGGTTATTACTTATCCTCGTATCATCATGGCTGAGTTCAATACTCATCGAGCGTTCTCCAGATCGTCAGCTAGTTCACGAGCCATCCCACTCAGCCGTCAGATTGAGAAGACGAAACGTAATACATTCTATCCTTCATTTGTAGGAATGAATGAGCCGGGTATGCAAGCTAGTGCTGAACTTTCTCCTGAGAATGAAGACAGGTTTAGGCAGGAGTGGTTGATTGCGGCATCTGTAATGTGTGGCATTGCAGAGACAGCAGATAAGTTATCCGTTCATAAGCAGATTGCCAATAGGCTATTGGAACCATTTCAATATGTCACAACGATTGTTACTGCTACTGAGTGGACAAATTTCTTCAAGCTTAGATGCCATCCAGATGCTCAACCAGAAATGATGGTGCTGGCATTCAAGATGCTAAGTGCTTATCTTGAGAGCAAGCCCGAGAAAACTGAAGATCATATTCCATTTGGGGATCAGATGGATCAAGGTCTTTCCACTGAAGAGAAAAGGTTGGTCGCTTGCGCTCGCTGCGCCAGGATTTCCTATGATAACTTCGATGGATCAAGAGATGCACAAGCAGACCTCAAGCTTGCTAATAGGCTAATGAGTTCTGGTCATATGAGTCCGTTCGAGCATGTTGCAAGAGCGCACGTAAGTGATACATACGTTGGCAACTTCAGGGGATGGGTGCAGCAACGTAAGAGAATTGCAGGGGAGAATGTAATCAGCCTCGATCTGGAAAAGTTAATGTTAACTAAGCCATCATGGGTGTAGCATATGAATAATTACACAGACTACAAGGTATTCATCTTTGGTCAATGGATTAAAGATGGACACAATGAAATCATGCCATACATGGGTAGCTGGAGTGAGCTACTCAAGTCACAAGACTTCTCCGACTTCAGAAAGAAGCATGAAATAACTGACAAGCAACTCGCTATAATCAAGCGAGGATTTCATGGATGGCCGTTAGAGGCACCAGAGACAGACCAGATAGTTCCCTTTCCTTTTGGATTACACAAAGGCAAACCCTTTGATGAAGTCCCGAATGAATACTACGCCTTCATACTTGGCCAAGATTGGATAGGCAAATGGCCAGAAGTGCAACGCTACGCCGAGCAAGTAGTAAAAGAAATGAATGTGAATGCGGCGAGTAAAGAAGACATCAAAACAATACTTAGCAAAATAAATTAATATTAATTATTATGTGGCAAGTAAAATATAAGCACGGCAAAAATTCTTATAATAGCAGATCATTACAGAAATGTATTGATACGGCATTTACAGAAGTTTATAAAATGGGTGGAATGGGAGGCCATGATGGCGTATTTCTCAGTAAAGAAAAAGATGGATACTCCGTTGATTTATACAATGTAGGATATGGTCACGAATCACAAGCAACAATTAAACAAATAAAACAATAAAAATATGACAACACCAACAAGCGAATTCGATTTGGTTCACAGCAATGGGATCTTCATCCCTCACCTGAGTCCATCAACAGTATCAAGCTTCATCGAGAATCGGTTTGGATTCTACCAAAGCAAGGTGATGCGTGCGCCATTCAAAGGCAACCATCACACAGCATTAGGCCAAGCAGTTGAACACGGTGTCAACGTATGGCTTGAGAATCCCGGAATGAAGATTGACTACTTGGAATCTGCCAATACCAAGTATGATGAGCAGATTGCAGATAGCGGAACACCGAAAGCCAAGGTGATTGAGTATCGAGCATTGATTCCCGGAATGCTGGATCTTGCATTGCGCCACTATAAGAGAGTGTTTGCCGAGACTGGCGCAGTAACTCAGCACAAGATAGAGACAACTCTCGAAGGAGTTGAGAGAACCATGTTGGGATACCTTGACTTCTACCAAGAAGGCTTGGCAGTTCGTGACTCAAAGGTTGTGGGCCGTTCACCTAGTAAGTTGAAACAAGCATACGTCCTGCAAGGAGCAACGTATCGTCATGCCACTGGGCTTCCAGTATTCTTTGACTTCTTCATTACCAATAAGACTCCTACTCATAAGGAGATTGAGTTGTCTGATGATGACTTCGAGTTTGGTATTTCCTATATCACTCGTGCATCTCAGGTAGTGGAAGAGATTGAAGTGTGTGAGTCTCCAAAGCGTCTCCTTGAGTTGATGTCCTTCCCTAACTTGGAAGCATTCTACTCACCCGGAGAAGCTATCGCAGCAGCGAAAATTTGGGGCATCACTGTCCCATTGGGATACTTCGATAAATAATTAATATTAATTTCCCAATCAGGGGTGTTGAGAAGTGAAATAAATAATTTACTTCTTGACATCCCTGTTTCTTTTCTATAATCTTAAACCATAAACGAATGCCAAACTATTCTCCATTGACGATCAATACGGTATTTGAAACCTTATGGGATACGTGGATCAATAAGGAAGGTGAATCGGCAGCTTTAAAGGCTGTAACATTCTTTCTCAAGGAGCATACAAAGGAAGAATTGATTAGGGCATGTGAGTCATACACTCTTGAGAATGCTGGTTCCGATCCAGCCTTTACATATAAGCTATCCAACTTCATCAACTTCGATCATTGGGTAGATGTGCTAGAAGCAAACAATCTTGAGAAGCTTCTAGCTAAAAAGAATGCTGCAATTGCAGTAATCAATGCATGGAATTCAGCTTGCCTTCCTCATTGGGTAAAGGTGCTGTGTGTGGATACGAGGATTCCAATAGCTCAGAGAGCATTGGCTGACAAGTTCTTTGCTAGCCATTGGAAAGATGCTCTGGAGAAGGCGAAGAAGATCTTTGCATTTCGATTCAAGGAAGGGGATGTGAGAGAGAAAATTAATATTAACTTTAAATTCTTTACTAATGTTTCCGCTGATAAGCATACTGTGTTACGCATTATGGAAGGCGACTATGGTGGCCCGGCAGCGAAGAGGATTGTCAAAAGCTACACCACGAAAGAAATAGATCATGCAGCAAGACAAGCATTAGCTGAAGAGATGAAGGCAATGTTTCCCACCATAAAGTTCGAGCCTCCTTTAAAGAAAGAGCGGTCCGTTGAAAAATTAACATTAACGAAAGAAGCCCATGAAATCGTGCAGCAAATCAAACGACATATTCCCAACGAAGTATCATGCGAAGCACCCGACAAAGTCGGAGAAGGAGATAGTATGGAGGGCGAATCAATTGATGAATTCACATTTGAGTAAAATAATTTCCGTGGATCTCTCATATAGGGACACAGGAATATGTATGATTACAAATCATAATGGATCACCTACTTTGGTTCATGCATACAATCATACGAATCCTCCAATGGGATATGGGTTTGAGAATCTAAGGACTATGGCAAGCAATGTGTATAAAACTATTAATGAGATTAGATTAAAGGCTGAATGGTTTAAGGCAGATGTCGTTCTAGTTGAGATGCCATGCTTTTCTCAGAATGCCAAGGCGGCAATAGCAGTTGGCTTATTGTGGGGAGCGATTGTAGACTTGGATTACATCTTAGTTGAGCCTTCATTTTTAAAAATCTGGTCCCTATCAAAGAGGGGCGACCACAAGCAAGAAGTAAAAGCAAAGGTAGAATCAATGACTTGCCTTGATAAGAAACAACTTGCTAACGATAACATAGTAGATTCAGTTGGAATTGGACTAGCTTTCTGTGATCTTATGAATAGACTATAAAATATGAAAACGCTTTTAGATAAATTCATGGATCAAATCTTTAAAAGATCTGATGGATGCTGGATTTGGCTAGGTCATACAGACAAAGATGGATATGGAAAAATTTATGTTAATGGAACACATGTCGGATCACATAGATGGATCTATGAATATTACAATAGTCCATTAGGAAATTTATTATGTATGCATACATGCAACAACCCATCTTGCAATAATCCAGATCATCTTGAAAAAGGAACACAATCTGATAATACAAAATATTGTGTATCCTCTGGAAGAAATTACATGAGTAATAAAACTCACTGTAAGCATGGTCATGAATTCACAGATAGCAATACAAGAATCGAATCTAATGGAGGAAGACGATGTCTAGAATGTCAGAGAATCAAAAATTCTAAAAGAGCATATATAAAAACAGGGTCGAGAAAAATTAAATTAACATTAATTAAATGAAGACTCACTTTAGATTAATAAATCCTAATGGGCCAAACAAGTATCCACAATTCATCATTCCTTGTGGAAGCCCAAATGCTCAGTGGATACAGAATACCACTTCTGATAAAAGTAAGGTGACATGTAAGACCTGCTTGCACAAGATCCAAAAATTAACATTAACTAAATGCAAGATAAGCCAATAGAAGAAGGATGCAAGTGTCCGAACTGTGATGGAACAATGGAGTATCCACCAGTGAAGGATTGCTACTGTCATCAAAGCCCTCCATGTCATCATTGCGTGGATAATCCCCTTACATGCAATGAGTGTGGATTTGAAGTAGAACCACAATGAGAGTCCTGATCGCATGTGAGTATTCAGGAGTGACAAGAGATGCCTTTGCAAAGCTTGGGCATGATGCTTGGTCATGCGATATAGAAGAATCAGATCGTCCGGGCAATCATTATCAAGGGGATGTCAGAGACATACTTGACGATGGCTGGGACTTAATGATCGCACACCCTCCATGCCGATACTTATGCGTTGCTGGCATTCATCGCAATAGTCATGGTAGAGGATGGCATGAAACAAATAAGGCAATTCACTTTGTTGCTTTGCTAATGAATGCCAACATACCTCGCATTTGTATTGAGAATCCAGTATCAGTAATCTCAACCATGATTAGACCATCTGACCAAAGGATCAATCCTTGGCAGTTCGGCCATGGTGAGAAGAAAAGGACATGCCTATGGTTGAAAGATCTGCCATTACTTCGTCCTACATTAATCTCCGTTCATAGACATGAAAGAATCCTTAACATGCCACCGGGTAAAAACCGATCCAAGTTAAGATCAAGAACATACCAAGGTATCGCAGATGCGATGGCGGCGCAGTGGTCGAATCTGAAATAATTAATATTAATTAAAGTTAATATGGCTAATCAATATACAGCAACACCAGATCCACTTGAAAGATTTATGGAGAAAGTATTCAAAACTAAGTCATGTTGGATTTGGTTAGGATGTATAAACAATCATGGGTATGGCAAATTAATGCTTGGCGGCATACAACATAAATCCCATAGATGGATCTATGAATATTACAATGGACCATTAGGAAATTTTGCATGTATGCATAAATGTAATAATCCAGCATGTGTAAATCCAGATCATCTCGAAGCAGGAACCTTAAAAGAGAATTCAATCTACTGCGTTAAATCGAATCGCCATTTTCAAGCAACAAAAACTCACTGTAAGAATGGACATGAATTTACAGAAGCTAATACAATTCTTAGACACAGCGTAAAAGGAAGGCATTGCGCTGAATGCCATAAAATAAACCATCCAAAACGCTTACCAATTCTCCACCTAAAATGAACACCATGATAACACCACTAAACAAACGAATAATTTTAAGTCCTAGCATATCAGCAATGAGAGGCACCATATTTATTCCTGAGTCATACCGAGATGGATCAACATCCTGTAAGGTTGTTGCCAAGGGAAAACTTGTGAATCCAGTAATTAAAGTTGGCGATGTTGTATTCTGCCAGAATGGATTGGGAAATAGAAATGCTGGTCATTTTGAGGGATCAAAAGACTTTTGGGCAGAAGAGGCAAACATCTATGCAATCTTAATAGCAGGAAGCATTTTCCCTCTAGGACAGAAGGTTCTGCTACGAAGAGACATCGAGGATAAGTATGAAGGATCAATTGTGATTCCAGCAAATCGTAGATACCAATCTCTCTTTGCAACCATCGAACGTATAGCAGTAAGCCGGCAACCCTTAAGAGTGGCCGGCTTATCTGTTGGTATGAAGATCCATCTTACTGAATGGATGCCTCACTATATTGAGGTTGATTTGGAAGATGGCGGATATGGTCTTATAGTGAATGACACTGACTTACTCTATGCCATAGAAAATTAACATTAACGAAACTAACACCATGAACTTAGTAACCATATGTGAATGGAAAGGAAATAACTTCAGAGAGATAGTAGCACTGATCGCTGAAGTTAATACAGAAACAATGATACGCATCTTAGGAAAGCGAATCATTATTCAAGACAAGCAAGTTGACTACTACCAGAACGTAGTCATTGGCGACATGATTGAGATACCAATCTATGAAGAGTGCCTCATCTGTGATGAGGTTGAGGAAGAACCAGATTTCATACAACCTAAATATCCTAGTGAAGAATCAAACAACATGCTCAAAACTTGGGGGCTTTTACCATGAATAAATTCGATATAGAAATGTGGAAACCTCTTCTAAGACAATTAAGCAATGGTCATCTCATTAAAATCATAGAAGGCGTAATTGGGCATTTAGATAAAGTTTGCAAGGAACGAGATGAGTGGAAAGCTAATCACGATAATCAGGTGAAACTTAAACAGATTATCTCAGATCGTCCTGACTTGAAGGAACGTGCTGCGCTTGTGCAGGACTTGATTGGAGAACTTCGAGCAACTCAAGATGATAATGAAGAACTTCATATCAGGATATCCAAACTGGAAGAAGCGGTTCGATTTATGAATCCAACCAATGAGATGCTTCCAGAGAACGTCCCAATTTAATTAATATTAATTATGAACATTACAGAAGCACTAGAAAAACTAGATCAATGGCAGTCACAAATACTCAAGCCATCTACAATGGGAGAAGTTGCTGATGCCGTCCGAGAATTCATCAAAGATGTTGACGAACTAAAGCGCGACTTTCATGATTGCCTTGAATGGATCGAGCAAGGCAATGACAATCAGGATGGAATGATGCTGATCGTCGGTCCACTAAGAGCAAAATACTTTGAGGGATAATTATATGACATCAGAAGAAATCAACGCATTACCAGAAAACGTCAAACGTTATATTCATGATCTTGAAACCAATGCCGATCCCGCTGGAATCATAAGAGAGAACATCTTTCTTAAAGATCAGGTAAAAGCTCTTGAGAAAATGGTTAGTGACGACAAGAGAAAAGAGAAAGTCAAAATCTACTGTGCTGCTCTTACTGGGATTTTAGCAAATCCAAAATATGCATATGATGGAGATACAAGTAATGCCGAAAGAATTGCCGATTACTTCAAGTATAAAAGGATCTGAGGGATAATTAATATTAACTAAAGCCCCGATGAGTAATCCCATCGGGGCTTTTCATTTAGAATCCAGCGAAGTTGAATGAACTCTTAGGATGTTTCTGAGCTTCCTTAGCTGCGGGAAGTTTCTCATTCTCGAATTCTTGATTCCGTTTCCAAGTAGCATCTTCAATTGTATCAATATGATTCATCGCCTTTGTAATCTCGGACTGACCAAGACCAGCGGTAGATGCAGCGGAGATGAAGTCAGTATAGTTCCACTCCTTAGTTCCAAGGAAGAATCCCTGAGCTTCTGCCAACTGGCGATAGTAAGAATCGAGAACGCTTCCATAGATTCCCGGCGCTCCAAATCCTTGCGAGTTTGAATAAGCGAATGGGATATACTCAGAAGCACCTATGACAGTCTGTTGCTCAGTCAATCGAGCAACCTGTTTCATATCCTTCTTCTCTTTGGCAATCTTAATGTCTGATGCAATCTTAGCCTCCATCTTCTTCTGTCCTTCCTGAGCCATTGATCTAGCGAAAGCATCTGGAACGAAAAACGTAATATTCTGCATGGTTTGGTTGTTGAACCCAAGCCATACAGATTGAGATGCATCTCTGATAACACTCTTGAACCATGCATCAGTTGAGATGTTATCCTCCATCTTGGTAATCATGGAGCGAACAGTCTTTGCGTTTGCTAATTCATTCTCTGCATAAGCAATCTTTATCTTGTTCTTTTGCTTCCTAGCAATCTGCACCTTTGTTTCCAGTTCTTGGATCTTACCATCATCATCATCGAATAGATTCTGAGCAAGCTCAATGATTGCTCTACCTGTCATAGCGCCGATGGCAAAACGTGCCGAAGTAAAGAATAATTGTTGAGCCATAATGGCTCCGATGGTTCTTACTTTGGCAGCGCGTTCTCCCGGTGGAGCATCTATGCCTCTCATGTCAATCAAGTCTCTGCAAGCCATATTCATCTGAGTAGCAAGGTTAGCAGAGTGAGATGAAAATGCGAACAGCATGTTACGAATAGTCGTAGTTGACATATCACGATCAGAGAATAGATCTGAACGAAATGCCTTGTTTGATGTATTGGATATCCTCTCAGAGTTAAGCGTTGCTTGAGCAAGAAGATTGCCTTCAGTAACATCGAAGTCAATAGATCCAATATCAGCATAGCGATAACCCTTCTCTTTCCGCAATCTATTATACTCAGCAAGTAGAGTAGTCTTTGCAGAGAAGTTATCTCCAAGCCTAAGAGATAGAGTCATAATATCTCCAGCCTTCTCATAGAAGTTACCCATCCATTTTACGAATGGCATCTTAGCAACTTCAGATTCATCAATAGGTGTTCTCCTATTGTCTAAGCTAGCGACATCGAGAGCTTCGCGATCACCAGTCCATCTGCTGTTATCAGCAAGCCACTTGTTTACCTTGGCATAGTTGGCAGCGTAATATACAGCAGCATCCATCCATCCTTTCAAGTCGCCAGTTCTCAGAGCATAGTCCGCAACTGTAGCAATAGGCTGAGTGATGATGTGATGCATACTGCTCAGTGTGCCACGAGAATAAATCCTAGTAGCCTTGCTGAGAGTTTCAACCAGAGCATTCTGTGGAACACCTGCACTCGTGGCATTCTTAAGGACTTGGCAAACAAGTGATTCGATATGATCGACACGCTGTTGATGGAATGTATTGTCCTTAGTTTGAGTGATGATCTTGTTAAGCTCTCCACCTTTAGCCAGACGAGATTTGATAACGAATCTCTCTGGCAAAGTCATGTGATCTACAGACATGCGCTCCACGTTTCTCTTGAGAAGAGATTCATTGTTATAACTGTATGCTCCTTCTTCTCCAAGATCTGTTTGGCGTTCCTTATAGTGGAACTCTTCTTCTGTCAGACCTCTGGATTGTGTGAAGCCCTCTGGAATCAATTGATTCGTCATGTCCTGTTTATCAGGATTGCCGATCCTTGTTGATACAACATCATTAGGAATATAGGATACCTGCTCATTGAATGTCCTTCCATGGAATCCTTCTGCAAGAATCCTGGAAGCAAGAGTATAGCGTGAGAATATCTCTTGAGTTTTATCCACAAGTTGACGACGAATATCACCTTGCTTGATAGTTCCTTTTCCGCGAGCGCGTTCTGCGAATGTATCCATGAAGTGAATCATTGCTCCTTCGCCATGATCTTCGATACCTTTGGTAATCTGATCTAGCAATGGCTTAACTACGAAACTGAAGTGCTTACGCATATCGTTGGTAGCAGCACCATTGATTCTATTGTTAAGAGACTGATACTCTTTCCTGATGTTCTTCAGGAGTGCGCCATCTGGATCTTCATCCACTCCACGTTGGACGAGGCGTCCCATAATTGCACACACAATCTTATCCTCTGCTGTAGATTCCTTTCCTCCTAGTAGCTTATCACGAAACGCGATATACTCATTGGTATATTGTTTCTTCTGGTTCTCCGCGTCGATAACAAGTCCGCGATAGAAATCTCCAAGCAATTGATCTTGGATAAACTTACGGGCAGTTTCAAATCCTGTGATTCTCTGAAGCTGAACTTGATGAAGTTCGGCTTTTTGATTGAGCCAGCTAAGAGTTCTGATGAATACGTTCTTATCAGAAACAGGATCTCTGAATAGACCTGTAATGCTCTTGAGATTCTGTTTGCTATCCTTCAGTTTTCCAATCTGCTTTGCAGTCAGATCCATGTTCTTAAAGTTACCATCAAGCATGTTATTGATGGCAAAGAAGTGTTGATACAGATCCTTGCTTTCCAATACAGATACATCTAGGTTGGTAAGATAATCAAAGTGATGTCCTAGGAATGTCCTGAGAGATTGGTTATTAGAAAGGTCGCCACCATGCGTAGCTTCCATCTCTTTAATATAGTTCTCACGATCAGCAAATCTGTCCTTAACCTGAGTTCTGATTTCCTCATAGACATCACGATACTTCTGATACATCTCTTCGACGCGAGCCTTAGCTGCTGCCGACCTATTCTGACGCTTAACAAGGTCGGCAGTATTATTGTCTTCCATGTATTTGTTGATGACTGCTTGGACTGCTTTACGATCATTAAGATTAATTCCCAGTTTATCGAACTCGATAAGACCATCGTAATCAGCAATCATATCCTTGATGCGCTCTGCATTGATAGCTTCTGATACGGCCAGGATTTTCTCAATCATCTCATCCGAGTCAATACGCATTGCTGGATTTTGAACCGCAGCCTTACGTGCTTGATAGATGTTATCAACAAGTTCAAAGAAATGATCTTGTGTTTCATTGGATAGGCGGAAGATATCGCTAGCCTTGATATCCTTTAGAAGACTTAGGATCTTCTGAGTTGGAGTGTCGATCTTATCAGTGATTTTTCCTTTCCTGATGTCAAAGAACTGACGGAAACCATTAAGGAGTTTCTGCGCACGAGTCTGAGCAGGAAGATAATTAATATTACTTTTTTCTTTCTCTCCTGCCAAGTCCATGAATCCCTTCGCAACTTCGCTTGCAGCAGCCCGTTGTTCAGGAGTGGTTTCTCCAGCGGACTCATCGCCAGTAAGAATCCTAGCAACAATAGTTTCCTTTAGTTGCCTACGATATTCTGGCTTGCTGTATGCCTCTCCTTTAAAGAAATCTATCTGAGCCTGAGTTACCTCAAAATCAAGAGCGGGATTAGTTTCTTGAATGAAGTGTCTAATTCTTTCATTTAATATAAGGGCTTCCTTTTGTGCAGGATTTAGATCAGAGTATGGATTAAGAATTACTTGTCTTGGATCAGATTCAAGCGTGTCGTTATTTCCGGCGCCGATCATCATACCAGTAACTCCCGGATTAGCTTTGAAATATTCATCAAACTCTGCCGGCATAGCGACTACTGGATACTTTGAATCTAGCGTTTCGTTTGGAGAAGCATTAGGAGCAACGGCACTACCAGTCAAAGATAAGGCTGCTGTTGCTGACATTAGCTTGTTCTTGAAGTCTTGGAACTTAGGAAGATAATTAATATTACTTTTTTGCCCAGCCTGATCTGTCCCAGGAAGATAATTAATATTACTTTTTTCATGTCCGGCAAGCGAGCGATACCCCAAGACTCTTGCTTTAGGGAATGATGCAACAAGAACAGAGTCGTGAATGTTACCACTAATAGTAATGACATTATCTCCTACTTCTCCTAGATAGAATGAGACATGACCACCATATCCATTCTTTCCGCCAGTCTCTTCATTGTCATTCCACATCACAACAACGTCTCCATATTTTGGTGACGTTGTTTTTTTGCCAGCACTAAGGAACTGTCTTGCAGATTGAATGCTGCTCTTAATTCCTCCTTTATTCAATGCCCATGAGATTGCAGTAGCACACCAAGCGAATGTATCTGGACTCTGATTAGATCCAGTGCTTGTAATCATCTGCTTAATGCCCGGCGACTTCTTCTCATTCTGTCCAATGAGTTGCGACAATGCAGTAACAGCTTTGTTATCTCCCTGTCCCAGCCAATAGGTAGAAGTTTCAGGAGATAGAACGACTGCATCATTTCCACTAGCTCCTTTGTTTATCTCTTCTGTTGTCTTCTCAACTGGTGAAATCTGTGCTTCAACAGTAGGAGCGGCAGGAGTAGTGGTTGCAGGAGTAGCAGCAGGCTTTACTTGACTGATGGATTGATCCAACTCAGACATCGACACTTCTCCTGTGTCCATGGAAAACGTGATGACTTTATTAGAATCATATCCTTCAATGTTATTCAGTTCATCATTGTAGTTTTGCTGAATTTCTTCTGCTGGTATAGCAGGTAGTTCTTCAGTTGGGAGATTAGGATCAAGCGTGTCCTTGTTTACTGTTTGATGTAGAGCAACGATATCGTTATTGGAAATATTCTCAGTAGTAGTGGCATCGAACTGACCAAACCCAACATGAGATAGGATAATGTTTCTTGCTGTCTTCCAGATTAGATCACCAAACCTTACAAGAGATTTAAAATTATTGGATAGCCATAGCTTGAACTTATTCTCATCTCCAATCAAGACAGCGGCATCAGTAGCAGTAGCAACAGAATGCGGAGCAGTTTGAGTGACCTGTTCAATTGGGGCATCATCAGGAAGTGTATCTAGTTGCTCTGTTTCTTTAGCTACTTCTGCTACAACTTGTGCTGTTTCTTCTGGAGTGTTCGCAATATCAGTGACTGCAACAGTTGCAGTAGGCGATCCAGTTGGCACAGCAGTTGCGACAGTAGCAGCAGCATCAGCAGCAGCCTTTGCATTTGCAGCAGCAGTCATAGGCTCACGAATATCAGATTGAATTATCTGATGAGCGGCAGCAAGAGTAGCAACAAGAATGTTATTGTTGTTGCTTCTTGCAAGAAGCTCAGGATCATTGTTCTGAGCAATGTCCTTCATCCATCCCATTGCATCAGAAATTGTATCAACTATATGCTGCCATAGAGTTTTACCATTATACATGATGGAAGCAAGCTTCTCTTGGAAAGACTCCATAGACATAGCTTCTGCAACAAACTCATCAAGAGATACGAATGAATAGGCTTCTTGATTCTTGCCATAGAATTCAAAATTGCCTTCATTTATTTCTACACCTATATGAGCTGTATGCTTAAGCTCTTCTGCTGCTTTGAAGTAAACATCAATAAGAGTTTTGATATGCTTAGGCGTAGACGAATCAGCCAATACACCACGAAGCTGCACGGCATAAAATTCTCCCGGAGCAAATCCAGCATACTCCTTAATGTCCCACTGTGTCAATGCATGAGCAGTCTCGTGTGAGATAGTTCTGTAATCTCTCTTTGATATATAGATAAGATTTTTATCTCCATCATAAAGGCCATCAGCACCAATTGGGTAATCACCACGTTCAAATGTAAATCGAAGATTAGGATTCTTCATCCTTACATCTGCCATCAGTTTTACGAATCCTCGAACCTTGTTGCTTGGCATAGTAGGCATCATAGCACTCATAAACTCATATACGCTATGAGTTCCTTTGATTGCTGGAGCGGAAGCAGTATTAGCTACAGGAGCAGGAGTTGCTTCTGTCGCTACTGGAGTTGTAGTTCCAGCGATTATATCTCTTAGCTCTTGAGCAAGATCTTTTAGCTCTTGAGGATAAGCTTTATACCTAGCTTTTTCTTCTGGAGTTTGATCTTTGCTTGGTTTTCTTGCATTAAAATCATCCTCAATTTCTTTTGATCGTCTCCTAATTTCCTCTTTTCTTGCTTCAATATTTGCTACTTTTTCCGCACCTTGACTTTGTGTTGGTGCAGTTCCCGTTTGAGTTTGGACTGCTGCGCCGACGACAGCGGGCTGGACTTCGACAGCAGGTATCCCACCTGCTTGGCCGACTTGACCTTGGGTTGTGGTTTGTGTTTCATTTGGTGTTGCGGTTGCGGATACTGTAGAAGCTTCAGGATATTTCCTGGAAGTTTGATTCAGTTTTTCATTAGCATTATCAGATGCTTCAACGGCATTTTGTGCAGTTTGCGATTTAGGTTTTGCTGTAGTTGGTGCAAATGGAACTGCTGGAACTTGAACGGCTAGTCTTCCTCCTGCAATTGCTGGAGTAACTCCTTGCATAGCTGCTTTAATTTTCTGACCATGCTCAATCAATTGATTAACATCAAGCCCAAGACTTTGTGCAAGAGCTTGATATGCAGGAGCAGATTTAGATTTTCCACCAATAAGATAAGCAAGCTTGTCAAAGTCAGATGCGAAATCCATATCAGGATTTCCAAATTTATTTCCAAGCTTTGGCTTAGCATCATTAAGAGCTTGATGCGTGATGACCTTGTGGGTTTCGTTAAGATTAATTACTGGCGCAGCAGTGGTAGCGACAGGAGTTGCGGCAGGATTTACCGCTGCCGTCGCAGCAGGCGCAGTGCCAGTCGTCGCAGCAGGATTAACAGCAGCACCAGTAGCGGAAGTTCCAGCAGTAGCAGTGGCTCCAGAAACAGCAGGAACAGTAGCTCCAGTAGTTGTTGCAGCAGCAGTTCCAGCAGCCGCTCCAGTTGCAGCAGGAACATTCGCAGTGGTTCCAGCAGGTGTGGCAGCAGGTGTGGCAGCAGGAGTAGGAGCGGCAGCTTGGGCAAGATATTCATCAGAGAGTGCGCGAGCTTCTTTGTATTTACCTTCGGCCAAAAGTTGGAATACTTCAGATGACTCATTGGCCCTAAGACTTGGAATCATCTTCTCAGTCTCGGCAACATCACGCTCTGATTTAGTAGAGTATTGTGGAGTAACCTCTACAGTTTCACCATTAGCATTTACTGTAGTTACAGGAGTTCCTTGTTTATTTCCAACTAAGTCTGGAAGATCAACAGCACCAGCAAGACCGCCACCAATAATTGCTCCAATAGCAAATGAATTCAGACTCTCTTTAGCAGTAGGAAGATAACTCTTATCTCCGCTCAAAAGGTAAGGACCAAGGCCAGCAGCATAATCACCACCTGCCTCTGAAAGACCTTCAGTGATCGCAGCTTCAGCCCAGTTAGTAAGCTTGCCTCTAAGAGAAGCGTTCTTGGTAATCTCCTTGAACATCTCGGCCTTAGCAGCATTAGATCCGGTAGCGAATACCTTATTCACCTTTGCCGGCATAAGCTTAGATGCTAGGATTTTATCAGACAATGCATCAATAACGGCAGCAGGCATAGCAGACACGCCAAGATCGTGAGCATCGCTATCGCTTACTCCATTCTTAATAGCTTTGGTGTATGCTTCATTGTAACGCATTATGCCATTAGATGCTAGAGATGCGCCTACGCCAATAGCTTCAGCAGTTGCAGCAGTAGCACCCAAGCCACCAGATGCAGCAGCAGCGCCAGCAATAATAAGAACAGAAGAACCAGCACTTCCCAATCCCTGAGCAAGTTGAGCAGAGAAGTCCTCATCATACTTAGTATTTTCATGGAAGTAATCTTGGATTCCTTGAGCGGCAGATTCAGCACCTACACCAGAAGCAAGACCAGAAGCGAATCCTTCGAGCAGACGTTTACCTTTGTCTGCTAGGTATCCTGTATCTTGTCCATTGACTTGACGCTCAAGCTCTCTGACTGATTGGTTGATAAAGTATTCCGCATCCTCCTTTTGTGTTGGGGCTGTCGCAGCAATACTGGGAACCTTCAGTTTGTATTCCTCAATCTTCTTAAGCTTCTCTTCCTTGCTAAGTTCTTCAAAGCCTGGCTGTTTATTAGGAAGATTGATATCAACAATAGGAAGAGCGCGTCCTTGTCCTGTAGCGCGAAGGTATCCTTTGTTTGTTCCTTCTGTGATGGTATCAACATCCTCTACTCTAGCTTCTGGATTTTGCTGAAGATACCAATTGCGAACACCAGCAATAGACTCTTGCTGTTGTTGCGGATTCATTGCGGCAAATCCATCTGATCCGATATGACCGTTGAGGGCTTGGCTATATTCTTGAAGGTCCATAAAAAATTAATGTTAATTATTTAGATTTATCCATCACTTTGGTGGCTAAAGCCGCGGCTGATAATGCTGCATATAATCCTCTAAGAGTCTCTTCTTTCTCTGTTGGATCTTTAATGTTACTAATTATCTTATAGATATCATCTGCGTTTTTAATTGTAGATCCCGGACCAAATGATAGCGATTCAACAGGTTCTCCCTGATCTGTTCCAAAATGCTTATAATCATATTCAGTATCAGGAAGCGAAAGCTCACGCGCGCCTGCGGCATACTTACCATTTAATGCAACACTACCGGCAAGATAAGGATCAATAGGAATATCAACATCTTTATTTATCAGTTTAATAAGATTGTTTACTTTGGCTTCAGTTATAAACTGACTAGGTTTTCCCTGTCCTATTTTTTTATTTAAACCAACTTCTACATTCTCTCTAATTATATCTCTTGAAGCAAGCGTGGGCATTTCTCCTGTGCCATGCTGATGATACCAAGACATATCAACATTCGAAAATTCAGTTTGTTGAATTGGAGTTGGAATTTGTTTTCCTGTTTCTGGATCTATGGATGTTCCTCTTACGGCATTAATAACATCTGACATACCTTGAAATTTCTCAGCACCAAGTGGGTCCATAATAGCGCTCGGAGTAGCATAAACTCCTAATACTCCCTTTGATGGATCATTTGGTTTAGTGGCTGGCGGGCCTGTCGGAGTAGCAATAGCTTGAACCTTTTCTGGAATTCCAAAGATCCCCTTAGATGCATTCATCTTTAAGGTTCTATTTTCCTCAGACCTATCAAGAATTTCCTGCTCAGTAGTCTTTAGAAGGGTCACCATTCCAACCAGATCAGCTTCAGGTTCATTCTTAGCCCTAGCGATTTCAATCTGTGATCTTAGCTGTCTTGCTTTATCGGATTCCTTTTTGATTTCATATTCATTTCTTTGAACAGTATCATTACCAATTCGAATCTTTCCATACTCTTCATCAGTATAAAGACGACGATACTTTTCATCTAGTTTAGAAATCTGCTCTGGACTCTCAGCACTATAGTATGAGACAGCAGTTGAATTTCTGCTACCAGTCATGGCTGGGTGGCGCGTTGCGTATGCAGCTCCGAGCTTGGGGGATACTTGCTCAAATAGAAAATTCTTCTCAGGAGAGTATTCCATATCCGCTCCTTCGACCGGCTTCACTCCTACATACTTAGATCTAATCGTATTTAATCCTTGCTCAAATGCAGCAGAATCAAACTTTCCTCCCTTTGCAATATGGTCGCTAACCTTGGCTTTATATCCAAGATACTCTTGCGCCATAGCCGTGCTTTCTGTTTCAAGCAAAGCGTATCCCATTTGATCGTCATAGATAGAAGTAAGAGAATTCAAATGATTCTTTCCTTCTTGTTCTTTCTGGCGTTGAAGAGATAGCCTTGTAGCTTCCAGTTGAAGGTTGGCAGTCTCAAGTTTAATTGGCATCAGCAACTTATCGGCCTCAAGCTTTTGAGCTTGGAGATAATTGCCTGCCCGCATGTTGATTATCTGCTCATCATTCATGCGTTGAGTTTCTGCAAACTGAGCAGCCTTCGCCATTGCATCGACTTCAAACTTTCCAGCCTGAGCTTCGACGTTGAGACGTTGCGTCATGCTCTTGTCGATCTGATCATAGACATTAGCAGATACGGCAGCTGCGCTGTTAAGTAGATTGAGATATGTTTCGGCCATGGTAGTGGAAAGTTAATATTAATTATTTCAAAATGGAATCAACAAGATTCTTGAATACTTGTTTCGGATCTTGAACTCCGTAATTGTTATACGCATCCATAAATCTTGTTTGTAGTGGAACTTGAAGAACCCCATTCTCATCAATGTTGCCATGATTCTGTTCCGCCCATTGATTCATTTCTTTTACACTATTGAATCGTGGATAGTTCTCAATACCATGGTCCTTAGCGATTTGAAAAGCTTCATCCTTAGAATATCTTTTTCCTCCAACCATAGTGGGAAAGGCAATGGTGTAATCATACTTATCATCTTTAGTCATGATATCTTCGCCGCTCAGAATAACATTAGAAACACTACCATCTTCATTCTGAACAAATGGATGCTTCGTCGGGAACACTGGTTTCTTCTCAGGTTCCGGATTGTATGTTTCAGTGGGGACATGATATCCCGATACAGCAGCCCAGCTCATTGTAGTAGAAAGTTAATATTAATTAATGGCTAATGATATTAGCTCCTACTTGACTAAGAGGCGATGTTCCAAAGCCAGTGTATCCAGTGACAGCAGGATTCATGTAGAATTGATTGGATGACCAATTAGGAGTTCCGCTTCCAAAAGTAGTTCCTCCCATTGGGGTAGCAAGTGTTACTGGTCCGCCACCTGTATTTGAAAGATCACCATTTCCATAAGGATCTAATCCATTATTTACATTCTCAGGAATTATATTATTTAAATTATCAGGAGATGGAAAAGCATCACCATTAGCAGCGCCTCCAGTTGGGCCATCTCGCCAACTACGACCACTTCCGCCTCCGACATTAAAACTGCCCCCAAGATTATTCATATAAGTTGGTAAACCTGTGGATGGATTATAAGTCTGTGGAGGAACTTGACCTTTATTAGCATATGCCAATCTAGCAATCTCCAATTGCTTATCATTAGAAGTCCTAATAGTCTTTTGATTCTGGTAGTTGTTGTATGCACTAATGATAGAAGAGCCAGTCTGCTGGGCAGCATTACCATATGCAGTAAGGCCAACCCCTTCAGTGGAGGCCTGGCCGAGGGCATAGTTGTTTAGGTTGCTGACCTTATCACGATTTAGTTTGTATCCAACCTCAAACTTCTGATCCATGATGCCAAACTCATTTCCTAGAAGTTGATACGCTTCCTTACTAAGATACTCAGATATGCCCATGGTTGTCTGAATGCCTTGACCGCGGAGATTCATTTGATCCTGTGCAGCAAGACCAGCGAATGTTCCGATGGGAGCACCAGCTCCAGCAGTAGCAATAAGAGAGTCTGACAATGATTGCTTAAGTTGATTCTCAAATCCAGAGAAGTCTCCAGCAGCAAGAGCAGAGTAATCAGACTGGGCTTGCCGTAAGTTCTTCAGTGTATCTGTATTGCCAAAAGCTCCAGTGCTTTGCATCCGGTCAAAGATGTTCCCAAGATTGGAAAGCTTGTTCTGCTTTTGATTGGACAGTTGATTAATGGCCTTTTGTTGTTGGTCATACAACTGTTGCTCTCTTTGAGCATTAGCTTCATTAGCAGCACCAATAGCAGCAGCACTCTTAGCTGCTCCAGAAGCAGATATTCCTGCGCCTACTGCGGTAACTGCTACGCCTGCGACTGCGATCCAGCTCATAATATGTTTTTGGTTTGAGGATTGTTTAAAAGGAATTGCTCATAAGCCTCGTAGCTTGGAGCTATGATTTCTTCTTCTAGATCTTGTAGGTCTTGTGTATTAGTTGGATTAAGATGAACTGTAACCCATACCAGATCTGTGATAGCATATAGCGCACGCTTGGTTCCTGCTTTGGAAATGATTGACTTGGGGCCAATGATATCTTCACTGCTAAATTCAGTGACAACTCTCACGATTCCACTAAGAAGAAAGTTAGGATGAGAATGCTTGTGGATCTTTCCAACAATAAACATGCCAGCAGGAATGAAGATTTCCCTTACATACATTCCATCAGCAAATGTATGCGTAACTGGGCATGTATCATTATCACCAATCATAGCTCCTTCAGTAGTCTTGAGAAACTCTTCCATTGCTAGAATGTCTTCTCTCGCAACTCCCGGTCTGACGGCTAATGATTCCATAATAATTAATATTAACTATTGTAGCGCAGCGCATCAGGAAGATCGGAGTAGCTGTGAGCATCGACTTGGATGGGAAACTCTTCTGGAGATTCTTCTTCTCTCTTTTCTTTCTCCAGAATGGTAATACCCTGGGCTACGTAGTTTGCGCCGACCTCCTGTTGTTCCTTATAGTATATGTTATAGATCCCTTTTGCAAGCGAAATCAGCGCCTCATCATTTGAAACCATGATGGTATCAGATGGGCTGACAATCTCTTCTTGCTGTCCTATCTTAAACAAAGCATGAAGGCAATCCCGTCCGCACAATTCATCTGGAACAAGATACTTCCGATACTTGGAGAACCTGTGATTCGGTTCCATTCTTGCCACACGATGCCCATTGTTGAATGCATCAATGACAATGATTTCAACTGGTGACTTTGTAAGACTCTTAGTGATTGAGGTGATATCCTTGAACTTAATGTTGCTGATATAGTTGAACTCATTCGTGATTGGTAGCTTGATACCATTGACGATATCAACGAACTCTTTCTTAATCTCGCACCCACATGATTTTCCGAACTTGCTGTTCTCATAGGAGTAGATCCTTTCATCATCTTGGTAGGCTCCGTTAATATTAACGAATTCGTTTTCACCAACAAGACCGATAGCTCTGACTCCTACCATGACTCCGAGGGAAAAGTCAATACCATCAGTATCAATGATTGGTGTAGCTCCGACATCATAGACATCCTGATTCCATGAGCAACCATCCCTATTGCGGATGTCTCCGTATCCATTACGATGGAACATGAAGTGCTTGCTGCGAATAGAAAGTCCTTGATTGATTCCATTGATGGCTAACAGGATCGGGTGGCTCATTGGAGCAATAAAATATTTCTGCCCAGTATAGTCCGTCTTTACCTTGACATAGAACTCAGCAGTCATTCCAAGCCACTTACCCTCCTGCCAGGCTTTATTCACGCCCATACGAAGAATGCCAAAGATCGCATCACGATCATTGGGATACTGCTTGTCAATAAAGGGGGCAACTAGTTTGCCTGCGTAGTCTGCGTTCATAATTAATATTAATTAAAAATTAGACATCCATGATGACCCAATCAGCACGAGAGTCTGCATCGGGAGCGGTGAGGTTATAGTTCTCTAGCTCAGATGCAGATAGCTTTCTGAGATATGATGGCCTGTTGTCAGAGTTCGTGTGGATGAATGGAACATTAGGTGGGTATTCATAGATCAAGACATAAGATCCAGCGGAAGGAATACCAATTGCAACAGGAGGATTGGTCTTTATCCAGATCTTTGAAGTATTCGATGGAGGCTGAACATCCGTGAAGACAACTTCAGAGAATTGCTCAAGCTGATTAGGATCAACTGATAGCTTCCTTGCCATCAAGCTCACAAGATCTGCTGGAGTTTCAATGCCCTCCCAAGATCTAAGGGCTTCAATGTCCTTGGATGCAATTAGCGGTAATACTGGTCGCGTTGCCATGATGATTTAGATGTGAGGATTGATTTGATATCCGAAGTCAGGTCGAAAACTGTAGGTAAGATAGATGGTATTGGTTTCTTGCGCCGTAACAGTAGCGTCATATCCATCCACTGTAGCTGCCACGATAAGAGAATCAAGATACAATGGTCCTTTGAACTCAAGCCTGTATTGGACTGACAAAAACTTAGTTCCCGGATAGCAATTGGGAAACTTCTCAGAAGACATATTGACGAACGGTCTGGTCTGAGGCTTATGATTGGTAGGAACCAGCATGTGATTCTCAATGCTAACCCTGCCAACCAAGTGAGTGTTGCTATACATCTCAGTCCATTCACCATGAGACTCAGGACGAGAGAATACATTCATGCTAACCGACCGACTCATTGAATTCATTCTATAGAACCTGCGGTTGGGAGCCTTGAGCAGCAGAGGATTCTGATGATTGTATGCCCGTGTCTCAATGAAGCCTTCTATCTCTACGGTCTTTCCATTGCCATCAATGTCGTGATCGGATTCTTCATTGAGGAAGTAGAGTCTATTGATACCATCTGCATCGAAGGAATGGATATACATTCTATCCTTTATATTCTCGCCTGTTACAACTGTCAGGCACCATGGGCGAACTCCAGTGAAGACAGATTCAAAGCGTCTTGGAATGTTGCCTGTGTTACTATAGGATGCAGCAGGATGGAAGGATAGAATGCCGTTCCAGAATATATAGCCATGATCGTTGCGCTCTGGAGCTACAGTGGTATAGAGTCTCTTGTTACATGCTCTAGTATAGCACTTGGATAGCATCCAGTCTGTATCTCTATCTAGGAAGTAGGTTGCCTCTATGGATTGGTTGCCGGGGGCGTCGAGTCCCGTGAATTGATACTCAGATTGGCGAAGATCAGCAATGCCATACTGCTTGGTCCTGAAATACATATTAGTATTGAAGGACTCGAAGGAGGTTGAGCTAGCAGCAGAGTAGCCGGGGACAGTCTCAGATGTCTTGCCCACCTTAGTTCCGAGGTTAGCCCAATCAGTTCTAGATCCACGAACATCAGCAGAGTAGATGTCACGATTCGATGACCAGATAAGATTTCCACCCTCGACAGTTCCAATGATAGACTTCTGCTTTCCAATAGCAGTGATGAGTTCATCCTCATCTGGATTCATGAATCCGAAGATGTTTGTGAACTCACGGGTGAACATGATCGGCTGATTGTAATCCGATGCAAGGATGCGCCGGCCACTCTGGTCAACGACAAAGAGTCTATGCTGAACATAGACTCCCATTTGTCCGATGCCAATCTCACCGACTAGTGGATCTGTCCTTCTTGCAGAGTCTTCAGTGACATAGACAGGAAGATCAAATCCGTTATTAACGATACATCCATTTGGAATTGTGATGACCCAAGCGTTGGTTCTTGTGGCCTGATTCCGATCGTTAATATTAATTAATTCAGCATTGAAAGAGTTGCTGGCTGTCTGCCGAAACTTGAATATATATCCATCTACCACCACGATAAGATAGATCCGAGTATCGACAGAGAACCAGCCTTCACCTTGGACGTTGCCCTTGGAGTAAATATTCTGTTCGACTTTATCAACGAAGGAAAGCTCAGCACAATGAATGCCGAACCTTGATTTGATTCCTCCGAGTGAACTAGGGATGATGACATTGGTAGCCTTAGAGTATTGGGACTCACCAATATCATTGGGCTGACGAGATGTATCCATCCCACCAACCCAACCCACCGTTCCATCTGTCAGAATTTTCTCAGCCATTTCGGTGAAAATTAATGTTAATTAATAGTGAGCGCCAATAAGCGTCACCTTAACGTAGTAGTGATGCGTGCCAGATCCACCAGTATGAAGCAGCTTCAAGTTGAGAGGATAGTTTCCAGCCTTTAGAATCTTCACTGGAGATGTAATGGAAATTCCGCCAGTGTTATTATCTGAATCATTATTCATGGTAACTCTGCCGAACTCTCCATCATTAAGCATACATCTAAGCGTATGAAATCCACCTACATGAGTATGAAGGCTAACGTCAATATTAAGAATGGCATAAGCATGATCCCTTAGGTTGAACAGATCTTCTAGATAATCCTTCAATGAGATATCTTTCTCAAATGAATCATCACCGGGAATCGTATCCCATGCATCAAAATCATTCAGGCTAGCCTGCGATTGGAATAGCACCTGACGCGGCACCTGCATGTGAGTGAAGTAAGTAGGCACTACCTTCTCCGTATTCTGAGCAAACATCAATGTGTGAGACGCATTGGAAGTAAGGCCAACAGAATAGTTATCCATGCGGACAACTTCATTGGTAGTCTTATGCTTACCTAGTCTTTCGTAGTTAAGATCAAGAGCAGTCTTCTTGGCTAGGGCAGTAAGGATAGGAGTTCCAGCTTTGAATAGAACTCCATAGATAGCCTGAATGCATTTCTTCACACTAAGATCGGCAGTGTCAGATTCAACTTTACCAACTGGACGAAGAGTTGCCGTAGTGGAAGAGGTCTTCATGTTTGGCATACAAAGCTCAGTAGCACTAGCAAGAGCAGAATTGATACGCTCTTGATCTTGGGCATCCGTGTTGCACTGAGGCGTAGGCCCAACCACAAACGTGGTTCCCTTAGAGATGACAACATTGGTAGGATTGCTATCAATAGTCTCTCCATTGGGACACTTGTTGGCAAGCGTAAGGATGTTGCCAGAAATGTTGGTGATCTGTAATGCTGCTGAAGGAGAGGAAAAGTGAAGCCACATGGACAACGCATAGACAGAAGCGTTACAAACTTCCATTGGTGTGCTGCTGCCATCCTGAGGCATAACGAAGTCGCTCATCGAGATATCATACGATGGCTCTTGCTTGGGGCAATTGGCCGTTCCGCCAGCAGCGGTTGGTCCTCCACAAGTATTAGCTTCGCTAGCAGTGGACTTGACAAGAAGGTATTCCCGGTTATCGGAACCAGATGGAGAATTGCATCCGCAGTTGGGGTCGGTGTTCATAATTAATATTAACTTTTAGGATTGAGGGAATGATAACGGCCATAGAATTTAGAGTCGCTAGGCAACTGTTATTTCTATGGCCGCTTTCATGGCTTAATTAACATTAACGATTAAGCATTGACTCCGCCAGCTAGGTTGGTTGCAGACATAATAGCAATCACTCCTACTCCGGTATCTGGAGACTTCAGTTTGGCGCTGACCAGATTGTTAGCCTGTGGGTGCGCATTAACGGCGGCAACTATCTCAGATGCAGTTGACAGGGGCGCGCTTGCGGCACTTGTTCTAGCGTTAATCTTAACTAGATTTCCAGTTACCACTATGGTTAGCGGTTGACTTACGCCAAGACCGGCATACTGAACCTGAACAGCATTACCCGCTGTCCCAACTTTCTTGGCTGTGTAAACAATATCATTGTCTGCTCCAGCAAGGTTGGTGGATAGCGTTGCGAATGTTCCGGCAAGAACACCATTACTAAAGGATGATAGCTCGCAATCATTAATATCAGGGAAGGTCGCCAGATCAACTCCAGCAGCAAGGGCATTCAGGTAAACCTGGACCCAATGCGCTTTGCGTTTCTCTAGCACAACAAGATTCGTTTGACACGCTGGCTCAAGGACAGCGAAACGTTGCTCTTCGTATCCTGCTTGCACTAAAGCAAGTTGCAGGATTTTGTAATTGGCGCGACGGACCAGAAGATCATGCGCCTCGTATTGAAGGTGGGATGTTAGTGCTGAGTTCATATTGGTATTTAATTAACATTAATTTTAGAGTTAATGGGGTGGCCCCATTTCTGAAGCCACCCCAACCACCTTACCAATTAGTCATCCCCTTTCTTGTCTTCATCATCCTTAGCTGGCAGTTTAGCTGTCACCTTGGTAGCCTTCGAAGTCTTAGTAGTAGACTCGGGATCGCCCTCGGGTTCAGACTCACCATCAGCCAGAAGAGTATTCGGAGTGGTGCAAGTAACAGTTACCGATGCTTGCGTTGGATAGGCATCAGCATTGAACGTAGGATCAGTAGACTTGATGAGATAGTAGAAGCGATCAAGATCGACCTCCACCACCGTGCCAGTCTTGGTTCCAAGAGAGACGGAGGCAGCATCAAAGTATTGAATGCTAACTGTTCCACCAGCCTTGCAGCTAATGGAATCATTCAGGAGGAAGTTGACTTGCTTAAAGTTAGGAGCAAGATCAGGACCATCCCAGCTATCAATTGCATTGCCGGCGAGCGGAGTAAGATCCGCGCAAGCAATACCCTTGATGCACTGTCCTGCTGTAAGGGCAACCGTGGTTTCCACGAACACCCGAGCTTCAGGATACATCTGAACATCCGACTTATAAACACCTTGGATCTGCTTCACGTAAACTCCATGGTCATCATAGACGTAGAGGTTGACGGCAGATCCGCAAGGGCATCCCAAGGAATTGTAGTCAGGCTGGTTAGCCTTACGGTCAATCTTGAGCATGTAATGGTAGGTCGGACCACCGGCGTTACCGCAGTTGATAGCCGTGCAGGAAACATAAGTAGCTCCACCAAGATCGGTGATACCATCTTCGACACGACGATTGTTGTCACCGCAACCAACGGTTGTCAGTGGGCAATCAATCTCATTTGGCACCACGTTGAAGATTGGAGCCAAGTCGCACTCGTTGATAGGACGCATTGGGAAAATGCGACGACGGAACAGCAAGGCCGTTGCTGCTTGAGGATCATCCATACGAAAGCCCATTTCATAGAACTTCTCAGAGTATGGCTGATTGAGTTGCTCGTTACATACCGCATCGTAATCGTTGCGGATTCTCCAAGGCATGTCACCAGCAATCGGAAGGATTGGGAATCCTGCTCCTGACTGTGTAAGGGGAGGGCGGCTAAGGATGGTGCCTTGCTTGCCAGAGACAATCATTGCAATACCAAACGGCGCATTTTCAAAGTCAATGGAGCCGATGTATTCCTTACCAACTTCGATGTCAACACCCACAAGGTTATCGACAGGAACGATCCGACCATCGGAGGTAGGAGCGAAGCGTGGAAGCCAAGGCATCACGCGAGGCGCCCAGTTACCGATGACTTCCCGATCCCCCGGTGCTAGCGTGGTGCCAGCAAACAGCAGGTTCGGCATCGTTAACTTTAATTTTTCCATGTAATCTGGATTCCGAATTGCTTCGGACAGATACCAGTCATCTGGATACCAGAACTCATAGATGTTTTCTCCGCGTGGTCCTTTGGCTGCTTCATTGCCAACAGGGAATTGCGCCCAGTGACGAGCCATGCCTTCCATGGAATCCACGGTAAGTGGCACCATGTCGGCAAGGTTAGTTGGTTGAGGGAAGCGTTCTTCCATGTAGTTATAGTAACCACCATGGAGAGGATTGCGGGGATTGTTGTCAGGGCAAAGCTTGAGCAAGCCATTGGCATCACGGCAGCCTTGCATGGTAATCTTATTGCCGGCAGTTTGAATGCCAGCCATCAGATAGAAGATGTTCATGATCTGCTCATCAGCACGCTCACGATCATCAATGATCTTCGAGGCCCACCATTGGAACTGGCGGATGTGACGGATGTTTGCAATACAATCACGAGGGGTCTTCAGACCAGCCTTGAAGAAGACTTGGGAAGGAAGAGTTCCACGACCACCTTCGGGAATCTGGCAGGCAACGCGGTTACACTCGTTTGCAAGATTGGGATCGCAGATCGCAGACTGGCGAACAAAGTGGCTGAAGGTAAGAGGAATATGGGAAGGCGCATAGTATTCGCGGATAAGGTCCATGCCTTGTCCGTCTCCCCAAACTTCTTTTCCAAACAAACCACCGAAGTAGTTATAGGCTCCAAGTGGTTTAATCACTTGACGTTCTTCGACCTTCTCATTGAACTTAACGTTCGTGACGGTTGAAGTGACAAGCTTGCTAACTGCGTCTGGATCGGCGAAGTTACAAGCTGTGAGAGTGGCGGCAAATTCCGCATCTGTAATCGCAGGCATGACTTTATGAAGTGAGTTGTTCAATCAGGAATTAATCTACACCGAGTAAATTAATATTAACTTTCGAGGGAGATGCCACTTCGACCTCTATCGTGATTAGGCAACAAGTAAGAATGTAACCAGCATTCTCCTAGCGTTAAGGCCACGCTCTTGATTCACTTTCAAGAGAAGCATACCATACTTTCAATACAATGTCAACAGTTATTTTACAAATAAAAAACCCCGATGACCTAAGCCACCGGGGTTTAATTAATATTAATTACTCCGCCTCGCTTTTCATAAGCTCGATTCTTTTGCCAAGGATATCAGAATATGTCTCCATGCAGTTGGCTTGCTTAACTAGTAGCAATCTTTGACGGTTGGGCAGATCGGCATAATCGTCACTAGTCAGGAAGATATTAAGCTTGACACGTTTCTCGTCAAGCTCTTCTTTTTCCTTGACAGCCCTTTCGATATGAGGTTTCATTTTAGTTAATGTTAATGAACGCAGTGAATGGCCTTCAGGCAATTATCTCATTGTAAGCCAGTCAACCTTACCATCCTTGGATTTGATGGAGTCGATTCGATCCTGACCTGTCAAGTCATTTCTTTCACCCTTCTCGTGAAGTTCCTTGAACTCACGAAGCTCATTAAGCTCCTTGGAATACTTCTTCCAAAGCCTGGCCTCGACTCCACGCTTGATGAACTCGTCATACTCTGGAACCTTTCCATCTCTGATGTCTTCTCCGAACTGAAACTCTTCACGAACGAATGCTTCAACTTCCTCATTGGTGACGAATGGAGTATCATCAAGATCGAACTCGCGGAATGCCTTGCCGGCTAATTCCTTACGCTTGGCAGAGAGAGCTTTATCTGTTTGCTCTTTCCTAACCAAGTCATCTGCCATGCGCTTGGCTGCCGATTCCTTCTTAGTAACAGCCCAGTTCTCGTATGCGTTCTTCAACTTAACAGCCTTATCCTTGAACCCACGTAGGGCATTCATTATGTTGGTAACACTAGGAACGATAGGCTCTTCACCTGACTCAGCTTTGTATGCCTTAACAAACTTGGCAAGCTCACCCTTCACTGTTACTCCATTAGAATCTGGATTGGCAATGAGGAAATCATTGAATGTCTTAGTAGCAGCAGGCGCGATAACAGCATCACCTTGGATGTTGGCAAACTCTAGGAATAATTCCTGAGCGGCAGCCTTGTATGGTTGGTCAAAGTTGTTGTTGAATTCCTCACTGTATCTGATGTCAGTCTCAGTGATTACTTTTTCTTTTTCAGCAAGCTTTGATTCCAGTTCTGAAACCCTGTCTTTATATGTCTTATACTCTTCAACGAATTCCTTAACAGTCGTCTCAGTGATGGGACCATTGGCAATCTCAGCAACGATGTCATAGATTGGTTTGATAACTTGTGGTGGATTGTCTCCGAATAGTTCAGAAAATCCCTTGTGCTTTTCGGCAAGCTCATCACGTTGTTTCCGCAAGGTCGCCAACGATTGATCTGGCGTTGCTTTGATTGGCTTCTCCCTCTTCTCTCGTTGAAGGATAAGCCCATCTTCTTTCTGCTTATCCTCACGGGCGCGCTTCTCGATGTCATCCTGCTCATCTTCTTTAGCTGGTTCTTTTGTTTCTTCCTTCTTTATCTCAGATCCTGGAGGGGGTGCATTGCCCTTCATGTCCTTGAAAAAGTTCAGCGCGATTGCGCTTGGTTCTGCTACTTGTTCTTCTAGCTCTGGCATGGTGGTGGTTTCGTTAATGTTAATTATTCTTCGTCAGTCTTTGCTTTATTGACTTTAATGAATGGATCATCTGATGGTAGAGATGAGTCATCCTCGCCGGCAAGCGTGGTCATCAAGTCAATTGATTCCTGCCATCCTTTTAGTTTGGCAAGAGTTCGGGTAGGGCTACCCTTTGCATCATCATACTTCCGTAGCTCGTTAAGGATAAGAAGCACGAAACATTTCTTAGTGTTCCTATCCGATACGAGTCTCCAGAAATCTGGATCTTCTGTCTTAGATGGCAAGTCTTCTCTGCTAGTGAATACGTCTAAGCTCATTTAATTAATATTAATTATGGTTGATAAAGGTTCTTCTGTTGTTCTGCTTGTGCATCCAGCCTGATCTTCTCAAGCTTGGCTTCATGATCGAGGTCGATCTGCTTGTTCTTCTGTTCTGTTCTGCTGGCTGCGAGAGCGTCCTTGCGAGCAATATCAGATTGCGTCTTGGCATTCTTGGATGCAATCTCATTCTGAGTTTCAGGATCAATCTGGACTTGTTCAGCCTGATCGTGTTGAGCCTTAAGCATCTTCTCAGCCACTCCCTTAATCTCATCCTTAGCATCCACCAGTTGCTTGAACTGAGCGGAGTATTCCTGTGCCTTCTTGTTAGATCGGAAG
>Ga0193692_1000002_pt1 | contig 96595 bp, 143 predicted proteins | sample L3a1metaG_FD_144917 | JGI IMG/M metagenome (GOLD analysis project Ga0193692, IMG submission 144917) | Soil microbial communities from a riparian zone of the East river system, Colorado, United States - L3a1 | ecosystem: Environmental > Terrestrial > Soil > Riparian zone | place: USA: East... | reverse complement strand
CGGGTTGTGGACTCTCGGGGGGATCACACGAGGCGGCTCGGGATCGGCTGTGACTTGATCATGGAATGGGTGGGCGCAGTGAGCGGTGGTGCGTGACGCCGGGCGGCGCATGTACGGGCGACCGTTGGCGGCGAGGCCGTACGTGCCGAGGCTCTTGGCCGAGTGGTTGATCTTGACTCTGCGTTTGTTGACGCGGAGCACCCAGGAGCGGGGGCGTCCGTGGACCAGCCGGTACCGCTGCGGCCAGTGCGGGCTACCGCACCACGGACATGCGTTCATTGGTCTGCGAGGCTCGCAGCGCGGGCTGCGGTGACCTGTTCGGGGGTGCAGTTGTTCTTCACCCAGCCGACGAGCAGCGTCATCTTGTACGCCCACCGGTTGGCGCGGTCGTTGGCGGCATCAACGTCGAGGACGAGTTGGCCGATCATCGCGTCGCGGTCGACGTGTTGGGTGGCGTGCAACTGCCCGAGGGTTGCCAGGACGTGATCGGACTTGTACCCGCCGAGAGGACCGGCGTAGCCCATCTGCTCCACTGCATCGGCGCACCGTTCCCACCTCTCGATGACCTGGGTGGCGTCGGCCTTCCAGGCGCGCAACCGGTCGATCTCGTCCATCGCCCGGTCGCAGTCCACGGCACCGAGGGCGCCAGTGCGGAACTTGTTGCCGGTCAGGTGGTGATACTCGTCGTAGGCGCTCACTTCAACGCCTCGTACAGTTCGGCACACCGAGCGGCATACCCGCTTTCCCACGGCGTCATTCCCTGGCTGTTCGGCTGCGGCACCGGCTTGGACATCTCGGCGCGCAACCGGTCGATCTCGTCGCACATCGGTCCCCACACCGCTTCGGTGCAGGTGCCATCAGCACTCGCCGGGCGGAACTCGTCTCGGGCGCTCATGACTTGGCCTTGGGTGTGGCCGGTGGCGGTGGGATCTTCTTCGCGGCCTTCTTCGGCGGTGGAGCCAACAGGTCGTCGTGTTCGGTGGCGGGAGGCGTCTGGTCGAGGCGCCCGGCGGACTGGAGCATGCGGTCAGCGAGGCTGCCGGTCAACTCTTCCAACGGCTTGTCGGCCTTGCCGTCGTCGCGAGGCTTGGCCGGTGTCCGCCACCAGTCGTCGCCGTCCCGTGGGTTGCGGCGCATGCCGCCACGGTTGCGGCCCGTGCCCTGGCGTGCCCGGCCGAGGATCGTTTCAAGACGATCCTGGCGAGCCGATGGGAACATTCGGTCGTACTCGTCGGGGCCAACAGCGTCGTCGTCTTCGATGTCTTCGAAGCGGCTCGTCCACCAGTCACCGTCGGTGCGCGGCGGGCGTTGCAGTTCGTAGAACGCGTTCCAGGTCGACATCATCGCCCGGTACATCTGGCGGTCGTTGCCGGACACGGACTCTTTGACGTGCGACGTGTACGACATGTTCATGATCGAGTCGGAGATCGCCTCGGCGACATCCTCACGGGGAACGTTGGCGTGCCAGCGGTAGTCCGGCGGGTTCGGGCCGTAGTCGATGATCTCGTCTTCGGTCAGGTCGAACGTGTCGAGCAGGTGGGCTTTGCGCCGTGCTCGTGCTCGGATGAGTTCAGGGTCGGTGTCGTGTTGCACGAGGCTCACGAAGCCTTTGTCGGAGATGATCCACATGGTTGGTTCCTAACTTTCTTGGTCTGGGTCTTGGGGCGAGTATATCGGAGTATCAGAGGAAACCTCGCGGAGGCGTTCCTGCCAGTAGGCGAGACGGATGTCGGCGATCTTGCCGCCGACCCACGCGATCGTCATCAGCACGGCAGCGAGCCACCACCAGCCACCGAACGTGACGGCCAGTGCGATGTACAGGAGGGCGAACAGCGGGGTCATTGCGCCACCGTCGGTGCGCCGTGCGGAGGGACGACACGCCAGACTCGTTCGCCGCCGAGCAACGGTTTGTCGTCGGGGCCTTTCTTGTAGGCGCCGATCAGGATCAGGCGGCGTTGGGTGCGGCCGGGGCCGAACGGCTGCCACCGCCAGTGCGGCGACACGACCCAGGAATGCTGCCAGTCCCTCGTGCCGGTGCCGTGGGCCTCGGTGGTACCCTGGTCGAGGCGCGGGCCGTGGAGCGTCAACACACGCACCGCAGGATCGAATCCCTTGCGCTTGGCGCGGCGGGCGGTGGACCGGTGGACGTGTTCTTGGACGAGGGAGACGATCGGGGTGCGGGTGATCGCCCACAGGGCGGTGATCAGCTTGCGGTCCTCGGTCATCGACTGCTGGGCGTTGTAGCTACCGAGAGGTGCGCCGGGGGTGACTTCGTTGATCGGTCGGCCGTCGAGCCAGTCGGTCCGCCCGATGTAGGTGAACAGGCTGCCCTTGATGACGTGAGTTGAGCCGGGCGTCCCGGTGGACAACAGGGGCATGTGGTCGGCGAGCGCGGAGAACGTCCCGGCGTGGATCGCCATCTCTTTCCCGTTGATCCCTTGACCGAGATCGGCGCGTGTCCACATCCCGATGCCGAGGCCGATGCGGCCCGGTTTGTCGGCGAGCACCTTGCCGCCGGGGAGCGGGAGGCGCATGCCGCCGATCGGTGGGAGTTCGACCGGTCCCCACATGATCGCCGAGACACGCACCGGTTCACCGGCCGTGTACGAATCGGAACCGGTCAGGTCTTCGTCGAACACGGCGAACCCGGCCGGGACCGGGACGTCTTTCCAGTCCATGACGACGTCGTCGGGGATCGACGGGGCGGAGGCGGCGAGCAGATCGCATGTCTCTTTCGTGACCCACCACAGTTGGGCGGTGTTCAGTGTCTCGCGGATGAACCGGGAGTCGGTCGACAGTCCGCCTCGTTCGATCGCTGCGGTGTAGCGCGACTCGGGGCGGTACAGGTTGGCGAGCCAGGCGCGGACCTCGGGAAGGTCGCGTGGGCCGCGGCACTCGGGGAGCGACACGGTCGTCATTCCGCACCGTCCAGCACGCGCAGTTTCTTGTCGGCCGCGGTGACCGCCTGGGTTGCTTTGCTACGTTCGGAGAGCAGGCGTTGCGAGATCTCGGTGGCGAGCGCCGGGACGGAGCCGTCCCAGTTGCCGTCGACTTCGATGCCGTCGCAGTGCACGAACACGCTGCCACTGGCGCGGATGCCGAACAGGAACGTCTGCCCGGTTGCCGCAGCGACACGCTTCGCGGTGGTGAGCGTTGCCGCTCTCATGACGTCGCCCGCCGGATGTCTTCGGCGGCGATCAGCCGGTCGACGATCGAGCCGTAGCGGTCGTTGTCGGGAGAGTCGTACAACTCGGCGACGATCTCCAAGATCTGATCGGCTGCGGTCGTCGCCTTGTGTGCTGCGACTTCCTCCATCGCTTTCTGCGGGGTGGCGCGGAAGCCGAGGTTGGTCGTCCAGCCGCAGGCGCATTCCAGCCACACGCCGTCGTCGAGGTTGGAGTAGGTCAGCACGATCGAGTCGTCGATCGCTGAGTACGCGCACCTCATGACGTGATCTCCGTGACCTTGGTCCGCTTGATGGCCGGGTCGTGGAACATCTCGACGCAGTTCTGGACGTCGGCCATCAGCGTTTCGAACTCGTCGCCTTGGGAGACGGTGTCGTCGATCTCGACGAGGACCATGATGGATCGGTACGTCATAGCGAGTCGGCGTTCTCGATGTCACCGCGGAAGGTGTCGATCTGTTCTTGGATCCAGTCGCGCCACTGTCGCTCGGACTGTTCTTCCTCGGCGTCGATGCAGTGCTGTTCGAACGACACGAGTTCGGGAACGTCGATCGAGTCGAGTTCGTCGACACACGATTCGACTTCGTCGGCCTTCTCGGCGTTCGGTCCGCCACCGGAGAAGTATTCGTCGGCTGCGGAGCGGTACTCGTCGGCGACCTCTTGCACGGAGGCAACGAGCGAGTCGAGGATCGACTGCAAGTCGGTGGACTCGTCGGCTTCGGCCAGTTCGTCGTAGGCGCCGTCGAACGCTTCGTAGACCTGCGCCAGCTTGGAGTTGGTCAGGTCGGAGCGGGAGAACACGCACGTCCCGCAGATGATCATCTTCGGACCGTGGAAGCCTTGCGCCCACTGGTACGGCTCGCCCTTCAAGATTTCCTTGCGGCACTTCATGCACTTCGGGTCGCGCCACGGGCGCTTCGTCGAGCCGGTCGCTCGTTGGACTCGGTTGACTCTCATGACTGCTCGTCCACGTCGTAGCCGTCGAACCAGCCTTCGCCGTGGGTGTCCTCACGTTGGCAGTGCGCTTGGGCCTGTGCCAGCGTTTGGCCGCGGGTGATGATCTCGGAGTCGGCGTCTTGGTAGAACCGGATGATCTTGTAGGTCTTGTCTGTGTCTGGTGTCTGTGTCATGGCGGTAACTATACCTCGCTATCGTTGGGAGCCAACGTGAGTGTGAATCTTTCGGTCCACGATCCGATGGCATGGGGGATCAGGTCGTACTCGGAGACGACGAGGCCGCGGTCGACGAGTGCTTGAACGGTGCGCCGGGCACGGCCGTTCTGGACGACGGTGCCTTCGCTGCGGACTCGTTCCAGCAGTGCTTGCTGTGGGCCGGTGAGAGTGGTGTTCATGATGTCCTTGCTCGTTGGAGTTTGTTCTGCATGCGGGTCGAGAGGATCTCGACTTGGTCGAGGCGCAACGATCGCATCTTCTCTTTGCCGGGGCGTCCGCCCCAGACGTCGATGGTGACGACTTCGCCGTTGTCGATCCACCAGCCGCGGATGCGACCGATGAAGCTGGTCTTGTTCCCGGCGGTGGGGAGCACCTTGATGGAGTAGCCGACGGCGATGGTGCGCCCGGCGATCGTGACTGTCTCGTCGGTGATGTCGGCCATCAGGCGACCAGCGCGTCGGCGGTGAGGGCGAACTCGCGGATGGCGCCGAGTGGGCGGTTGGGGCGGATCGGGCGGCAGCGAACGTTCCAGCGGGGGATCTTCGGGTTGGCGCCGGTCATTCGGTAGTACCACTCGTTGCACGGTTCGACCGCTTCGATGTGGAACCGCTTGTTGCCGTCCCAGGTGAGGGTCTTGCCGACCCAGTCGAGGGGGGTGGATGTGATGTCTGGTGTCTCGGTCATGACAACAGTATACCACGGTATCTGCGGAATGACAACGTGCCTGGTCAGCGGCCACGTTTCCGAACACGTTGCAACACCACGAACGTCGAGTAGTTCCGGCGGGCGTGGCGCTGGACGTTCGGGTTGAAGATCGTGTTGCCGAGCAGCAGCAGATCCTTCAGCCGCCACCCGAGCGTCCCGGCCAGCGCGGCCACGTCGTACGACTGCCACGCCGCGACCTGGTCCTGGCACTTGACGATCACGAACCGGTCGGCGACACGCAGCACCTCCGGCAGGCCCGAGAGCCACGGCTTGCCGATCGTCTGCGAACGCAGGTCGCCCTCGGAGCCGTAGCGGTCGGAGATGTCGATCCCGCCCTGGGTCATCGAGGCTTCGGTGTTGCCGCCGTGGCGAACCTTGTACGGCGGGTCGAACACGACGGCCGGGAACGACCGGTCGGCGAACGGCAAGGCGTGGACGTCGCAGCGGATGTCGCGGGCCTTGTCCGGGTCCAGGTCGCAGGCGACGAGGAACTCGGGTTGCCAACCGCTCCAGAATCCGCCGAGTCCGAACGTGCAGTCGAGGACCGGTGTTGGTAGGTAGCCGAGCCTCGCGAGATCGGAGATCCGCTGCGAGTTCGTCGAGTGCGTCGGGTCGATGGCGTACACCAGACGCGGCAAGGGGGCCGACCGATGGTCGACCCCCTCCAACGACAGTTGTTCGCCGGTCACGCCACGACGGCCCGCCGTGTCGAGCCGAGCGCACCGAGCCACGGTTCGATCAGCGCGTCGACCCCGGCGGTGTTGTAGTGCGACTTGGTCATCACCTCGGGAGTCATCTCCAGGTGTGCCCGTCCCTCACTACCGTGCAGCCGGACAGCGGCCGAGATCCCCGTCAACGTGTCAAGGAAGTACGCCTCCAAGACTGCGTCGCGGATCTCTTCGGTCGTCGCCCTGCGACGGATGTTCGGGCGGGCGTCGAGCCATGCGCCGGTGTAGTAGTCGATGGCCAGTTCGTGGACTGGGTGGTCGACGTTGAGTGTCAACACCTTGGAGACACGATCCCAGAAGTAGCCGTAGGGGTCGACGTCGGCGGCACCGTCGAAGCGGGCGTGCCATTCGGCGTTCGACAGGTACTCCGGCAGCATGCCCATCGCCTTCTCTTCGACGGCGACCTCGGCCGGGACGTCACGGGCGCGACGAGCACGACGCTTCGCCCCAGCGCGGAACACCGATTCCTCGGCACCCGTGCCGGTGTGTGGCCGGTTGACGGTGAGCACACCGTTGGTCCGACCGCCCTTGTTCTCGGAGGGCTTGACGACCGTGACCGAGCCGACGCCGCCCTCGCGAGGCAGACGAGCCTCGTCGCCGGGATCCGCGCTGGGCGCCGGTGTGTCGTTGGCGACTTCGCCGATGACACCGGTGCCAGGCTTGCGACGCCGTGAAGCAGCGAGGACCTTGAACCGGTCGGTGAACTTCTCCATCACTCGGGCAAGGTGGCTGTTCGACGTGCTGATCCCGAGGGAACGGGCAGCAGCGTTGGCGTCACGGATCGCCAGGGGCATGTCGGTGACGAACGCCTCGGCCCACTCGTCGAGCGGGAGCGGCAAGCCGTTGAACGACTCGACCCGTGAACGGGCCGGGTTCTGCTTCACGTGCCAGCCGGGACCGGACGTCGGCGGTTCGATGACGATCGCCAGCCGGTCGTAGACGGCACTGAGAACGATCCCGAAGCGACGCATGTCGTTCTGCACCCTGTCGGACAGGGGCATGAGTTCGTTCTTGTAGCGGATCGCTGCGATGCCGCGACCGGCGTTCATCAGACGCCGGTTGTCGCCGAGTTCGTCGAGCAGCCACCAATGGATCCTGGTGCCGTAGTCGTCGACGACGAGCGGGTCGCCGGTGACCGACGGGCGATCCAACCAGGGTTGGATTCCCTTGATCTCGCGGCTGTCCAGACGGGTCGGGGCACCGTTGATGTTGACGACTGCGCCGCCGCCTTTCTTGTCCTTCGTGTCGGCGAGGGGCATTGTCACCTCGGCCACGATCCGCAGCGGGTCGCCGGTCGCCTGGTTGACCGCCGCGTAGACACGGTCGCGGAGTGCGTCTTGGACACCGCCGGACGTCTCGCCCTTGCGCTCGTCGTAGAACGGGCCGTCCTTGGTGTCGTCGCGGTCGAACAGGATGAAGGCGACGCCACGGGTGAACGCACCGCTGTGGGTGGGCGACAGTCCCGGGATCTCGTCGGGCGAGTCTGCGTAGGGCGTGACTTCCTTGCGGAGCGCGGCGAGCATGTCGGGATCGAGGGCGACGACGTCGCTGGACTCGTAGGTGGTGGTGGCCGGGTCGTAGAACAGTTCGATCTCCAACCCGTTCGGCATGATGTCGTCGTCCCAGACGGCGACGGTCATGTCGGCCCACGGCAGGATCGAGGCGCGGAGTCCGGCGTGCCGGTTGCCCTCCATGTTGTCGAGCCGCCACATCGAGCCGTCACCGGCGCCGAGGGTGGCGATGTACTCGTACAGCAGATCCTCGGTGATCGGTGCGCCGTTGTCGATCATGACGAGGCGGGTGCCGTTGCCGGGGATCTCGACGATGCGGATGAACGCCTCGGTTGCCGTGGGTTTGGCCCATACGTTGCGGAGCCATTCGATGGCCCACTGGTAGGGGGCGCCGGATGAGTAGTCCTCTTCCAGGCGGGATGCGACGGCCTCAGCCGTCATCTTCATGGGCGTAGCCATGCTGACCTCTCTCTTGACTAGTCGAGCTAGTCGTTCGTCGCTACGGTGTTGTAGCTGGCGGTAACCGTAACCGCTCGGGGCGGGTTCCGCAACCACGGATTTCGCGGTTCCGTGCCTGGTAGGGCATACCGTGGTATCGGCATATGGCGTGACGTGGCATGTTCGATTGATACCCGGGTATCAAATATCTTGCAGATTCCTTGCGGATCCCTTGATGCACCGCTAAGGTTCACACCATCGTCGTGGACTACGGTTCACGATCCGGCGGGCGGAGATTCCGCTCACGTAGAACCCTGAAGGGGACTGCTTTGAAAGCATCAATGAAGAAGGGGCGCGTCCTGCTTGCAGCAGCCATCGCCATCACATCAGTCGGGGCGCTCGTCTCCCCGGCAGCAGCCGCAGACGGCGACCAGCCGCTCAACATCAGCTTCGACGGGCTGGGCGTCAACCCCACGCTCCCGAGCGCCGGAGCGACGACTGCGTTCAGCCAGACGACGCTGTTCAGCCAGGCGAGCTACCCCGGTGGCGACGGATCCATGTGGGATCCCGGCACCTACGTCATCGGCACCAACCCGCACGACTTCCACCCGTTCTGGGTGGACCTGGCCGGGTCGACCGACAACATGCTCATCGTCAACGGGTTCACCAACACCGACCAAACGGTGCTGGACGTGACGGTGCCAGGCGTGGTCTGCACCACACCCGGCTCCAAGGTGACCTACACGTTCAGCGCGAACATGCTGAACATCCTCCCGCTCTCCGCTGCCAGTGATGGTGGCGCGGCGATCACCGTCTACATCAACGGTGTCGCACTCGGAGCCACGGAAACCGTGTTGAGCAACGACCCGAGCAACATCATCGAGATCGTCGGCGCTGTCCCGGCGTCCGACCCGATGAACGTCAAGATCGTGAACAACGGCACGGCGTACTCGGGCAACGACTTCGCCATCGACGATGTCAAGCTGACCCAGAACGGCGACTGTGAGCCGCCGTGCCAGCCGACCGTGAAAGGCGTGTGGTTCAACTACACCGGCAAGTTCACCGGCACCGGCGTCCCGTCGCTGAGCGACCCGAAGTGGCACGCACTGCCTGCGACACCGAACGGTGAGCATGCTCTGTCGCTGCGCGGCTTCAACAAGCCGTACAACCCGGGTGCCGACAAGGGCAAGGGCGACTGGTTCGTTTGGAAGGACCTGGGCACGACCTGCCCGACCGTCTGACCAACAGATCGCTGTTCGGGACGGAACAGCATGAAAGAGCGCCGGGTGGACCGTGAACCACCCGGCGCTCTTTCGCGTACCGGGTTATAGTCGCCGGATGACCGAGAACCAGGAACCCGCCGTACTCGTCTGCGTGAGAATCGCCGACATGCCCATCGCCAACGTCCCGTCGATCATGGCCGAGTGCATGGAATGCCGGGCGCCGTTGTGGAGATCCGAAGGATCCCTCGGCGCTCAGGAGATCTGCGACGTCATCTGCCTGTACTGCGCCGGTGACACCGAAGAGATCGCCAGCGCCGGGATGTTGCCGTCGGTGCGGGCGCAACTGTTGGAGCAGGGCTGGACGATCGCCGAGACGGAGCAGGCGGAACGGGACACCGCGAGGATCGTGCGGATGCTGGCCGGGCGGCGAGTGTCAGAGCGGTAGTTCAACTGCGCGATACTGGCGACTCCGTCCCAAACGCGACAATGCCCCGGCGGCAAACCAGGGCATCGTCATTTCTGAATTGAGGTTCGCCATGATCGTATCAGGCTCGCCGTTCGCGGTGTCGCAATGAGCGTCGTTCTCGGCTACAAGTTCGCAGCGATCCCCGAGTGGATCCTGTACCACCCCGGCCTGACCGGCGACGACGTCCGCGTCTACGGCGTGCTCGCCCGCTACGGCAACGACATCAGACCCTCCCAGCAGACGATCGCCGAGAAGATCAGCAAGTCGGCCGACACCGTCAAACGATCACTCCACCGACTCGTCGAAGTCGGTGCCGTGTACGTCGAAGCGAGGTCCGAGAACGGAGCGCAGCTTCCGAATCGGTACCACCTCGCCGGTGACGAACGGATCGAATCTGCACCCAGTGGGTGCACGGATGCACCCAGGGGTGGGAGCACGGATGCACCCAGGGTGGGTGCACCGGTGCACCACGAGAGAGAGCAAGACAACGAGAGCAAGAACAACGAGAGTAGGAAGACTTCGTCTTCCTTGGTGGATGAGGCGTTTGACCGATGGTGGGCGTTGTACCCGAAGAAAGCGACGGGCAAGGGCCAGGCCCGAACCAAGTGGCGGACGATGCGCGCGGCGGACCGGCGCGATGCGTTCACCGGGATCGAGCGCCACGCCGCCTGGTGGGCCACGAACGAAACCGATCTGACGTTCATCCCGGCCGGTAACGTGTGGCTCAACCAGCGGCGGTGGGAAGACGACGAACCGAGATCGGCGACGCCGCTCACCGTCGTGAAGCCGATGGGCAAGATGGAACGGGTGCGCGCCGCACTCGCAGCAGACGACAAGACCAAGACCGAGACGAAGGCGGAAGCACGATGACAACAACGGACCAGGCATACGCGGCAGCCGGGCTGCTCATCGCTGGCATCCCCGGGTTCAGCTTCGACGACGAGGTGGTGTTGACCAAGTTCGTCGAGCAGTTGCGCGACGGGACCGACGACGGCGACGCGCTGAACGACGTCTGCCGGGAGATGTCGCGCACGTGGACCGGGAAGCTGCGCCCGTCGATGCACCAGATCCTGACGGCGTACCACGAGCATCCGGCGGTGCGCGAGCAGCGCGAGGAACGCGCCGTGGCTGCCCGGCTGGCGGCGCCCGCGACTCCGTGGTGCGGTGGGACCGGCTGGATCCCCGACACCGGCGGCGAACCGGGATGGTTGCGGCCGTGCCCGCGGTGCAACCCGAAGCTGGACGAAGTGTTCCGCAACCCCGACAACTGGGAGAAGTACCTCGACGGCACCGAACTGGAACACCTCGTGGAGGTCCCCAAGGACTGGACGAGGCCCCCGGCGTGCAAGCTGGACACCCGCCACGACGACGACCCGAGGCAGCGGACCGTGTCGTGGGCCGAAGGGCAGGCGCTGATGAACGACGCCTACCGGGAGGCGACCGGCCGCAACATCGGCGACAAGGCCATCGGTGACCCCGGCAGGGCGGAGGCGGCGATCCGTGACCACGGCCACCAGAACCGCGATGGGGGCTGGGAATGCTCGTTCGTGAAGGTCCTCAACGTGTTCGGTGGGGACCAGCGGCTCACCAGGGCCAGCCTGGATGCTCTCGGCGGACGGCTCACCGACGACGATTACGGCCGGACGTTGGTGCTGGGAGAGCCACCACAACCGCTACAGCACCTCTCTGGCGGTCGAACCCCCCGTCCGGCGGCACCAGTACCCCCGGAAACGGCAGACGGGCCTACAGAGCCTGTTACGGCTGAGGAACGGTCGATGGCGGATGCGCTCGCCGAAACCGCTCGCCTGCTCGGCGAACGCCCCTAGATTTCCCGGCGAGCGCACCCAACCTCTCACGGGGCAGGGGTGACCGTCCCGTCCTCGTCGACGTCGGCGTTGGTCGCCGACAGATCGTGCACCACGCCACCACGGTGGGCGGCGATGTTGGCGCTCGCCAGGTCGTAGGTTCCGGCGTACGCGGCCGGGGCTTGCGCGCCCTTGGTGACGTTGGCGAACCCGAGGGTGTGACCCTGGTTGAACGAGTCCGGTCCCATCCCCAAGAACAGGAACTCCCACGAGAACTCGTCGGTCTGGCGCTTGATCATCTCGCGGATCGTGTCGCCGGTGAACTCGCGGCTGGAGTTCTCCTGCCCGTCGGTCTGGGTGACGAAGTAGACGTGCTCGGGCCGGTCGGCCTCGTCGAGCGCGGCGAGTTGCTCACCGGTGGCGGTGATCGCCCGGCCGATCGCATCGAGCAGCGCCGTGTTCCCACGGGCATGCAACTGGTACGCCGGGGCCTGGTTGATGTCGCCGTCGTGGACGACGTGGTACCACGGAATGGACCGCTCGGAGTCGGCGAGTCCCGCGCTGGCATCGAACTCGACGAGCAGCAGCGTCGCCTCCCCGGGCACCGCCTGTTGATCGGTGACGAACTTGTTGACTGCGCCCTGGGCGTCGGTGGCGATGCGCGACATCGAACCGCTCCGGTCGACGAGCATCGTGATGTGGCTGTATCCCTGCTTCATTTCTGTCCTTTCGTCGTTGGTTCTCAACCACGTTACACCCCTCTGTTACGGTTACGGGATGAATGATTCCGACCGTGCCCGCCTCGCCGCCCTCGACCGATCCTTGACCAACCAGACCCCGTCCGCCGACGGGATCGAACGCATCGAACACGTCCGCGACTGGGCCAAGAAACTCGGCTTCGTGATCGTCGACAACTGCCAGGACAACCGGGAACGATCACTGGCACTCACCCACCTGGAGGATTGCGTGATGTGGGCCGTCAAGTCGATCGTGCTGACCACCTCGCACCCGACGTGAACCTCGCCAAGATCCTCCAACAGGTCGCAGCGATCGACGCCTCGGTCAACGAGTTGGACGTCGACGCCGACTGGGCGCGCCAAGACATCGACTACGCCGTCGAACTGTGGGACCGCCTCGACAAGCTGATCACCAACGCCATGATCGTGCGCCGCGACCACGGCGTCATCCTCGCCCGGCGGATCCCCGACGAGTACACCACCGCCGACGGCCTCACCGTGCACCGCACCATCGAGACGCACCACGAGTGGGACGGCCACGCAGTCCTCGGCGCCCTCGCCCAACCACTCGTCAACATCGACACCGGCGAGATGGTCGAAGCGATCCCACTCGCCGACGCCCGCGACGTCATCCCGGCCTGCGGCCAAGGCGCCACGAGTTCGAAGTGGAAGATCACCGAACTCCGCAAACGCCTCGACCCGACACCGTTCCACAAGGTCGAGTACGGGTCGTCGATCATCGCTCGCGGACCGAACACGTACACGCGCAACAAGACACCGAAGACGCCTTCTCCACAGGCCCTCACAGATGAACCCGAGATGTCCACACCGTTGTCATCAGAATGACGCACATGATTTCCCCCGTAGTCGGGTATACATACGTGCATGGCCGCACCGAACGAATGCACGGGGACGATGATCCTGTTCACTGTTCCTGCCGACACGCGCTTCCCCGACGAAGGGACCATTGCAGAATGCAGCGATTGCGGATACGTCACGATCACCGGCGGACCACTCGATGAGCGACACCGAGACGCCCAGGTCATCCGCGCCGATTGACATGTACGACGTCCTCGCCGAGGTCGCCGATGAACGCCGCCACCAGATCGACGACTGTCGGTGGACACCGGACCACGATGACCTGCACGGCATCCCCGATTTCGCCTGGCTGGTCGCCCGCCGGGCAGTCGACATGTGCCACAAGGACGCAGCCGAGATCGTCGACGCTCGACGTCTGTTCGTCGAGATCTCGGCGATCTCTGTTGCTGCCATCGAAGCCATCGACCGCAAGAGGGTCCGCCGTGAAGCGTTCGCGCCTCCGACCGGTGAGTGACAAGCGGCTGGCCGAACGCGATGAACGCAACGTGGTCCGTGAGATTGCGTTGCGCCGGGCGATGTACCGCTGCTCAGCCCCGGGCGCGTTCGGGATCCGATGCGCCGGTCCGATCGACGTACATGAACTTCAGTCCCGCGGGGTACGCCCCGGTGGCCACCTCGACCCCGACAACTGTATAGCACTGTGTAGAGCACACCATGAGCACGTCACGACCCATCCCGCGCAAGCCCGTATAGCGGGGTTACGCTACGAGTCGTGGGAGCAACTGCCCACGAGTAATCCAGACCCAGGAGAGCACAAAGGAGTATCAACATGACGATGACGGACACTCGGCCCAAGCCACGCCGGGAGACGCTGGCGTCACGGCTGTACACCACGCAAGAAGTGATCGAACAGACCGGGATCAGCTTCCGTGTCCTCGACTACTGGCTACGAACGAGCGTGGTCGTGTTGACCTCCCAGGACAACCAACCAGGTTCAGGCAACCGCCGGTTCTTCACCGCCCCCGAAGTCGCCGCGATCGGGCGCCTCGTGCAGCGATACCGCGCTGCGAACGCCGAACTGGAAGCGATCCGCACAGGGAAGGCGTGGGCCGAAGTCGCGGCATGATCGTCGCGCTGGTCATCATCTACCTGTGGGCCGGGATCGGCTTCGCATGGGCATTGGACGGCAACGGGATCCAACGGTCGGTGACGATCCTGTTCTGGTTGCCGCTCGTCACCTACGGCATGGTCTTCGATCTGGTCGAGTGGTGGCGCGCCCACGGCTACGACTACGGCGACGGCGAAGAGAGCGATGAGGACATCGTCGACGCCTGGTCGGGATCAGACGGGGTACCAGTCGAGCGCCAGGATCTCGTCGATGGTGACCCCCTGCTCTTGGGCGATCATGTTGATGTACCCGGCGTGGGAGGCGAGGCCCTCACCGCGGAGCGTCCCGAGCCGCCTCCGTTCGACCCAGTCGCGCAGCAGCGCCTTCTGGGTTGGCATCGGCAAGGACCTGAGTAGTTGCATGTCTTCGTTCACACTTCTACGAAGCGACGTTCGACCGGCCGATGTAAACGATCTGGGAAAGAAAGTTTCCGAGTGTAGCCAGTTATACTGTGCTCCGTGACCCAGACCCAGAAAGCAGGCACCTGATGGCCTCATTCGAAGCATCCGAACCGTTCGACAAAGTCGTCCCGGCGTTCGTCGCCGCGCTTAACGCGATGGACGACATCCCCCGCACCGCGACCGCAGAGATGGACAAGTACAGCTACTCGTACGCCCCACTCAACGTCGTGCTGGATGCGATCCGCCCGCACCTGAAAGAGAACGATCTCGCCCTGACGCAGGTCCCCACGATGGACGGTGTCGCCACCGTGTTGTGGCACACCTCGGGCCAGTACATCGAGTTCCCCCCGCTGTTGATCCGCCCGGCCGGATCCACCCCGCAAGGCGTCGGTTCGGCGATCAGCTTCGCCCGCCGGTATGCCCTGTTGTCGATCCTCGGCCTGGCGACAGAAGACGACGACGGGCGCGCCGGATCGGTCGACACTGGAGCGGCGACGGCGGAAGAGAACCCGCGGGCCGGTCGTGTCGACGACGTCCTGCGACGGTTGACGGAACTGTCCGACAAGCAGAAGCTGGAGATGAAGTCGTTCGCCGAACGTGAGGATCGCCGGTTGTCCGGCAAGGCCCTGTTCGAAGACGCCGAGTGGCTGAACCAAGTCGAGGCGTACCTGGAGATCATCGAGAGCGACGCCCCCGAGGAACCCGCCGACGACACGGTCGGCGCGGACTGAGTGAACTGGGACTGGAAGATGGTCGCCTGGTTGGGTGTCGGCGCGCTCATGTGGTTGGTGATCATCGTCGGGTGTCGAGCGGTGGTGTCGCAGTGAACTGGAACCAGGTCGCCTGCGGCCCGTGCTGGACGAGGATGAACCCGGACCGTTCACCGGTGCAAGCGATCGGGGTCAGCGCCATCGACGGCAGCGATCGCTGCTCGTGGTGCGGGATGCCGACCAACAGCGGGATCTTCGTCCGCGCCGATCCACGCACCGTGCCGTTCCCGCAACCCGACGACTGAAACGAAACAGCCCCCCGGTTAGGAGGGGCTGTCTGTGCGGTGTTGCAGTCTCACCGCTCCTGCATGTCACCAAGGTTATCGTCGATCTCGATCAGATCATCGGTCGGCACGAGAGCCAGTACACCAGCGACCGCCGCAGCAACACCGGACACCGCCGAGAACACCAGCGCCAACATCGACACGTGCGCGACGAACTCGACCTCGTCGAGCCAGCCCTTCACGAACGCCAGCCACCAGATCAGCAACGACACGACGAGCATCAACGCGTTGACGACGATGGAGGTGATGGCGATTGGCAGCGCCAACCGCCGGATCAGCGTGACCACGTGTCAGAGCACGAACTCTGACTTGAACGACTCCAAGATCGCCGGGTCGTTTCTGGATGCCTCGTCCAGTAAGTCGAGCGACATCCTCGGCATCGACCGTGCCCCGTCCTTGCGCCGGTACAACGAGTCGACGATCTGCGCCGGGTCCTCGGAGATCAACGCCCAGTAGCGGTTCGCCTCGATGAGCAGCGTGGTGATGTCACGCACGGCGACGTCGCCGCACCGTTCACAGAACCACCAGTTCCCATCGGCCGGGTCGTCGCCGGGGTGCATCTCTTGGAAGCGTGGCAGCGGCGGCTTGATGTCCGGGCACGACGGTGCGTGAACGACGACGGATGCGCCGATCTTCTCCATCACGTACGCACCGGCTTCGGTCTTGTACAGGCGTAGCTCGGTCCAGCGTGGCGCGCCAGTACGCCTCGATGACACCTCGGCGAGAAGCTGGCCACCGAATTGGAGGACTCGGGTCGCCCCGTCGCGTACCTCGTAGTAGCCGGTGGTCTGTGTTGTCATCTCGTCGTCTCCAAGTCTGTGTCTAGGCCAGGCAGTCTACAGCGCGTTATGCAGATCAGGTGATCGTCGCCGAGAACACACCGCACGGGTTCCACACCGCGACCGCCCGTCGTTCGGCCCGGCCGACCCACTCGTTCTTCGATCGTTCGGTGGCCTCCAACACGATGACGCTGCCGAGGTACACGTCGACTTCGCCGATCACCCCGATGATCTTGTCGGAGTCGAAGTTGCCGACGATGACCTGCGACCCGGTCGCCCGGGTGACGAGGTTGTCGGGGTCGAACACTCCGGCTCCGGCGGCTTGGGAGGCGATCACCGGCGACATGAAGATCGTCCCGGCCTGACCGATGTGGTCGGAGGCGTCGAGCAGTTTCGCTTCGACCATCCCGACCGCTTTGGCGATGTTGGTGGCCGACCCGACGTCGAGCGCGGTGGTCGTCAGGACCGGGGGGACGGCGGCAGTGCCCATCACCCGACCGGAGATCCCGCCGGTCGAGATCGTTCCCGAGATCGTCGGCAGCACCAGCGGCGACCCGGCAGCGACGTCGACGACGCCTTCCCACGTGAGACGCTCCAAGACGGCCGAGGTGCCGATCTCAAAGGCTTCGGTGAGGATGTCCTTGGGGTCGGCGCCCATGTCCATCATCGACCATTGGAGGCCCACCTCCAGCAGCCAGGCGTGCGCGGAGACGGCCGGGGTGCAGTCGTGGAACGGTGACTTGTTCTCGGACGGGCAGCCGGGCGAGTGAGCGAAGATCGTCTGGCAACCGTGGGGGGTGAACGTCACCCCGTCTTCCCACTTCTCGTCACCGACGTCGATTCTGTTGCCGACTTCGACGAGTCCGTTCTTCGCGGCTCGCAGGGCCGGGGCCTTCACGATCTGGAGCATGGGCGGAATGGTAGTTCGCTCAGGCGCTCGGAGAGCGTTCTTGCCGTCCGAGGCGCTGGTTGACGGTCCGCATCACTGCCGCCAGGTCATCCCACGGCTTCAGCCGGTGGTGGGCGACGGTGCGCCCGTACAGCGCCGGAGCGATCTGCGGGTCCGGTTCGTCGAGCGGTGTCGCCGTCGGGGTGATGAACGTTTCGGCTTCCTCGGCGCGCACCGACATGGCCACCGCTTCTTCGCCGTCGGCGGTGATCCCGATCTGGACTTCCTCGATCCGTATCGGGACCTTGATGTTGAGGCGGGCCACACTGGCGACGCGCATCACCAGCGTGTCACCGATCTTGAAACCAGGGTTCCAGATCCCCGGTTCCAGCGTGATCTTGTACGTCGGGCGGATCGTGGCCAGGTCGGACAGGTGCCAGTTCGCCTTCTCCAGCAGCGACGGCTCGGTGATCACATCCGAGTACGACACAGCGACTTCCCACAGCCCGAGCGGCTTGGTGGCCAGTTGCACCATCTGCGGCGCCGGTGGCGGGTAGACACGGTCGGGGTTCGGTGGGTCAGGGATCGACGTTTCGTTCTGGGCGCCGGTCGTCACCACCAGCGACGCGTAATCCTCCATCGCCGACTGCCGGACGAGTTCGGCGATCTCACCGCCCCACCGCCACTCGACGTCGTGAGCGGTGCCACGCCGCGGTTTCTGCGCCCACCACACCTTGTGGGCGTCGATCCACCAGTCGAACCCGGCGTCGGACTCGGCGAAGTTGTTGATGCACTCGATGATCGTGTCGCCCCAGTTCAACGAACGCTGACGGCGGACCCCGTGAGCGGTCGTGCCACGGGTGATCCCGAACGACAGCTTCGCTTGGGTGTAGGCGATCAGCGACCAGGCGGCGTCGATGTCGAGCGTGTCGAGCACGTACGTGCCTTCGGCCCCGAGGCCGTCGTTGGGACGCAGGATGCGACGCTCCAACAGCTTCTCGTAGCCGACGCAGGAGAAGTGCACGGCGTGGCCGTCGCGGGTCAGGGTGTCTTCGGCGTCGGCGATGCGGACCAGGTAGGTGAGTTGATCGTTCCAGTAGAACTCCAGGTCGGTGACCATCATTCGCATCACGGCGATCATCGGGTCTATGCCGTTGACTTCCAGTTCGATGCGGACACCGTCGTGGTCTTCGCTGATCGACAACGACGTCCACTGGTCGAGCACGACGCGCTCGGCGCCGTTGACGACCAGGATCTGCCACAGGTGCGGGGCCTCTTCCAGCACTTGCGGGAACGGCGGCATGATCATCGACATGAGATATACCCGATCATACGAATGTGTCGTAGAAGCAGAAGTTGATATCCAACCGGCCCGGCTCCCCGGTGCTCGGGTCGATCCTCGTGGTCCACGCCCACGGCGGCTTACCACCAGGAGGCGGGTTGTTCGGCGGAGTCGTTCCCGGCGGCGTCGCCCAGTTCGTCGGTGTCTTCGCCGGGTTCGGAACGATCGGCGCGGTCGGCTGCCAGTAGGCGAACGGGTACCCCTCGACCGTGTACGTGTCCTGCTCGATCGTCAACGTCGAGGCGCCCGGCGGGACCTGCGCCCAAGAGGCGTTGCCACCGACGTACTTGTAGCCGGTTTGCACACCGTCGATCGTCACGGTCCGCGAGAACGAGTCGATGACGATCGTGTCACCGACCGACGTCTCGTAGTCGAGTTGCAGCACCTGTTGACCGTTGAGGATGAACCGCGGTTTGATCGACTCACCGACCAGTGTCGCCTGCCAGTGCGCCGGAGCGGACCCGTTGTTGTGGATCGTCTGGGACTGGGTGTCGGCGGTGTTCGACGAGAACATGTACGCGTAGCACTGCGGATCCCACGACAGCAGCGCACCACGCGGCGCGACCCACGAGGCGCTGATCTTGTTGTAGTTCCGTCGGCTGACCGCCACCGACCCTTGCGCGCCACGCAACATCACCTGCTTGACCCGAGCGTCCTGGTGCTCGGAGAAGATCAGCGTCGGTCGCACACCCGGGTACATGTAGGCCAGCAGCCGGTCACGCAGCACCGCTTCAGCAGCAGTCGGCGACGACGTCGAGTCGAGGCCGGTGTGCGGCTTCACGATCACATCGAGCGTGATGCTGCGCGCCCCGTAGAAGTGCGAGATGTCGTACGTGCCGTCGTCGAGCGAGTTCGGTACCGACACCTCGCGCACGGCCGGGAACCCGAGGTCGTAGGACGACACGACGTACCCGGCGTCGCAGTCGAGATCCAACTGGCCGAGGCGCGGTTCGGTCAACCGGAAGTGCATCTTGCCCGGGGTGGGCCAGTTCGCCGGATAGGTCATGACGCCATTCTCCTGTATGCGGTGGCGATCTTCTGGACGATCATGTCGGCGTCGACTGGAGCGGTGATCGTGGCCCGGTCGATGTGCAACATGGTGACGTCGCGCCCGGCGACACCGGCCGGTGCGTCAGTGGATGAACCCATGTAGGCGTTGAGGACCATCTTGTCGAGGCCCGCCTGTTGCATCACGGCCAGCGCACGGCCGGGACGTTCCATCGGCACGATCGCTTCCGACTTGAACCGTTCACCGACGATCACCGGCATGCCCAACGCCGAACCCGGGATGATGCCACCCATTTCGAAGAACGGGACGCCGGGCACATCGAAGCCGGGGGTGAGATCGGGCAGCAGGTTGATCGCCGAGGTGAAGATCCCCTTGATCGCCCCCATCACATCCGACGGCGACGGCAGCGCCTCGGTCAACGTCGTCCACAGGGTGGAGGCCAACCCCTCCAAGCCTTCGACGATCCAGCCGATCATGTCCTTGCCGATGTCGATGACCTTCTGTGAGACGTCCTGTACTTTCTGCCATACGACGCCGGGGAGTTCGGTGAACCAGGTCCACAGGTCGACCTCGGCGTCGTGGATGCCGTCGAGGATCCAACCGATGGCGTCGAGGCCGATGTCCATGATCTTCTGCGAGATCCCACTGACGGTGTCCCACGCCGCCTGCGGGAAGTCGAGGAACCAGTTCCACACGTCCTGGGCGACGGACACGAGGCCGCTGACGATCCAGCCGATGGCGTCGCTACCGATGTCGATGATCTTCTGCGAGGCGCCACTGACGAGATCCCAGAGGGCTTGCGGCAGCCCGGTGAACCAGTCCCACACGGTGGTGGCTGCGGTGGTGATCGCGTCGAGGATCCACTGGATGACGCTCGACCCGATCGAGGCGACGATCGGGGCACCGGCGAGGACGAGGTCGAGCAGGGCTTGGGGCATGCCCATGAAGAACTCGTTGACCGACGCGAACACCTCTTGTATACCGTTCCATAGTCCTTGGATCAGGTCGCCGCCGACCTGCTTCAGCCAGTCGATCGTCGACGTGAAGTAGCCCATGATCCGCGCCGGTAGCCCGGTGAAGAACTCCAGCCCGGCATCCCACGACGACTGGATGCCCTGCCACATCCCGTTGATGATCCCGCTGCCGACATCACGCAGCCACATGGCCGAGTTGATCAACGCGTCGAGGATCCGTCGTGGCAGTTTCTTGAAGAAGTCGAGGCCGATGTCCCACGCCGTCTGGATGCCTTGCCACATCCCGTCGATGATCGACCTGCCGACCGACAGCAGGAACTTCCCGGCGGCTTCCAAGGCGTCGATGATCCGGCGCGGCAGCTTCTTGAAGAAGTCGAGAATCGACGGCCACGCTTCGACCAGCCCGTCGATCATCCACATCAGGATCCGCCAGCCGATCTTGACCATCTCGACGTTGGCCTTGCGGAGCAGGGTGAGGATTTCGAACGGCATCTTGATGAAGAACACGAGGACCTTCGGCAACCATTCGACGAGGCCCTCGATGATCCACTGCAAGATGTTCGTGCCGAGGCCGGTGAGCGCCGAGAACGCCTGACCGACCCAGCCGAGGATCTTGATCGGTAGCTCGGTGAAGAACTGGGCGACGACCGGCGCGGCGGTGACGATGCCGTCGGCGATCCACTGGAGGATCCCCAACCCGACGTTGGCCAGCCCGGAGAGCGCGTCCATCACCAGACCGGGGATTGCCGTCAACGCTCCGAGCAGGGCGCCACCGATGATCCCTGGCAGGCGACCGAGGAACCCGAGGATCGACTCGCCGACCCCTTCGAAGAAGTTGAGGATCGACAGACCGACCCCGCCGAGCAACCCGGGCAGCTTGCCGATCAGGTCGGGCAGTCCCGTGAAGAAGTTGAATATAGCGTCCCATACTCGGTCGACGAACCCGGCGATCGCTTCCCAGTTCTTGAACACTGCGATGACACCGAAGATCAGCCCGATGAACCCGAGCAGCGGGGCCATGATGATCGCCGTCATCCCGGCGAGGATCCCGACGAGGATCTGGATCGGCGTCGACAGTTTCGTGAACCATTCCCACGCAGTCTTCAGCCCGGCCATGATCTCGTCCCAGAAGTGCCACACGGCCCAGATCGCTGCGATCGCCGCGGCGACGGCCAGCAGCGGCCCGGCGATCGGAGCGAGCGTCGCACCGAGCGATTGCAGCCCACCGGCCGCTTTCGCAGCAGCGACCCCTTCACCTGTCGCGAACAGACCCTTGCCAAGGTTGAGGAACCCGCTGCCGACGGCGAAGACGTCCTTGGCGAGGTTGTCGAGTTTGAGGAACTTGAACACCGCGAGTCCGCCGTAGATCGCCGCCAACGTCGGCGCGACCTCGGCCACCAACGGGTCCGACAACACCTTGGCGAAGCCCTCGATGACCTTGGCGAAGGTGTCGATGGTCGCCACGATCGTCGACGACCCTGAGAACGAGTTGATGAAGTCGACGAGGGCGTCGGCGAGTGTCTGAAGGGCCTCACCGACACCGGCGTTACCCAACGCGTCGAAGATGTCCTTGAAGGTCGGCAACCAGTCGGTGCGGAGTGTGTGGACGAAGTCGATGGTCCCCTGCTGCGAATCGACGTCGATGATCGGCCCGATGACGATGTCGGCGATGTCCTTGATCAGCAACCAGATCTCGTGCATCAACGGTTGCGACTTGGCGAACCAGTCCTGCAACGCGGTCTGCCCCTCGATCGACTGGGTCCACTCGGCCCACTTGCCGGTGACCTTCTCCAACGAATCGAACATGCTCGTGCCGAACTCGGCGCCGACACCGAGGATCTCCCACAGCGCGGTGAACACGTTGCCGATGATCCGAAAGACCTGCGCGAGTTTGTCGTACCAGTCTTGGAACTTGACCGACAGTTCGTCGAGCTTGCCGGGTTGCGCGAGGAACTCGGCGAGGTGGTCGGCCATCTTGCGGAGCGACTCGGCGAACTGCACGCCGAGCGGCGCGAGGATGGCGAACACCGGGATCAACGCATCGAAGACGACGAGCAGCGATTCGGAGATCAGACCGAAGAACTTCTCGCTGTTCTCCATGATCGTCGCGAAGGCGTCGAGGTTCTTGTTCGACGTCAGCACGTTCCCGGCCATCGTCAGGAAGTTGCCTGCGATCGTGCCGATGTGGTCACCGAACTCGACCCACATCGGGATCAGCAGTTGGCTGGTTTCGAGGAACCCGAGCATCGCCGGGAGGACCTTCTTCTGCACCGCGACGGCAACGTTCTTCCACTGGCCGATGAGCGGCTTGGCGGCTTCCTTGAATGAGTCGAGTTCGTCGGTGCTGACCTTGAACGCGGCGAACAGGACGGCGAGCGCAGGGATCGCCACGACACCGATCCCGACCAGTGCGGCACCGGCACCGGCGGCGGCTTCGACGAGGAACCCGAGGGCTTCGGTGATCCCGGCCAGCGACGCCCCGATGATGTTGGCCAGACCGCCGAGAACGTCGGGGGCGGCGAGCAGAATCGCGGGCCACTTCAGCTTGGCCATCCCCGAGAACACCTGACCCAGCGAGTCGCCGAGCGACGCGAACGGGTTGTGCTTCTTGTTCTCCTTGTCGTGGCCCTTCTTGACGCGACGCGAGACGTTGGCCCCGGCCTTCTCGGAGTTCTTGTTGATCTCCGGGGTGTTCAACGACTCGGTGACACCGTCGCCGATCTCGCCGTCGCCGATCTCGCCGAGCATCCCCTTCTTGTACGATTTGCCGCCCTCGGAACCGGACTTGGCGATGTCGTCGTCAGCGTCGGCGGCGCCCTTCTTGAACCCCTTGCCGATGTCTCCGGCCAACTGTTCGGTGTTGGCCTTGATGATCACATAGGCGGTACCGACATCGGAGAGCGCCATCAGGCGCGCCTAGTCGAGCGTTGAACCGTCGGCGGGCATGATCCCTGCCGACACGACCCACGCAGGGAGGCCGGTGTCATCGTCGTCCCCGGCCATCTGCAACGAACCGTCGACCCGCCGCATCGCCTGGTCCCGGGCACGAGCCACCGGTTGCTCGACGACCCCTGAGAGCACCTCGCGCTTCAACAGGAAGTAAGCGATCTCGACCAGCCGTGGTGTCGGCACATCGCCGAGCCAGGCCCCACCGTTGTAGAACGCGTACTCGCCCGCGGCCGAGATCCAGGTTTCCCCAGCCAGCCAGGAGATCAGGCTGGTTGAGGCACCGTAGGGCGGTTACCAGCGAACGTCTCTGCGAGCCACCCGGAGATCTCCGAGAGCGTGTCGAGACTGATGCCGTTGACTTCGTTGTCGGCGAACGCCCAGAACTCTTTCGCCGATTCAGGGGTGAGCGCGGTGTTGATGATGTCGCGCACAGCCTTGGCCATCGCACCGAAGTCCTGCACGGACTCGGCCCGTTCCATGTACTCCAAGAACTTCGAACCGGGGACGTTGGGCTTGCAGCGGAACGTGACGGTGTTGGTTCCGTCTGGCGACTGAAGTTCGAACGTGACGGTTTCGGAGGGCACGAAACCCTTGAACGACTTGACCATGTGGGTGCTCCTGGGTTCACGACGTAGACCCCATCTCTGGGTGGACCATTGGGTTCGTCTACGTCGGAGTCCGGGTCTGCGTCTTTGTCTCGGTCGGTACCGTAGCAGACGTACTAGGGTATACAAGATGACCACGACCCCAGACCTGATACCAGACGATCCCACCTCCCTGCTCGGTGTTGTCCAGCCACCCGACCAGGGATGGCAGCACCACAGCGACGAGGACGCCCTCGACGTGGAGCCGCCGATGTTGTCACCGACCCCGCTCGACGAAGCCGCGGTAGCGATCCGCCGGGCAGCCGAACGAGTCACCGTTCAGTTGGCGACACTGCGCGACTCCCGTGCTCAGATCAACGACGAGATCCGTGAACTGGTGATCGAGGACGAACGACTGAAGCGCCTCGTACGGATCCTCAACGCCAAGTGATCTAGCGCGCAGGTTGCGGCGGAAGGTTGCCGCCGGGCGACACGACCTGACCACCGTTCAGTGGGCCACCGGCGCGTTCCATCGCCGACGGCTCGTTCGGTGCGGTACCAGGTGGCCCCTTCAACAGTTCCGACACGTCGTCGGGGATCCCGGCCTGTTCCTCACCGGCCTTCGCTGCCTGTTCGAAGAACGCCGGGTTCAACGCAGTGAGCATCACCGACGCCATCTCCGGCGGGATCGGCGCCCGGGCCATCGCCACGCGCAGCACGAGTTCTTCTTCGGACGGCTTGTCGGTTTCGGAGAACCCTCGCGACCGGCGCCACGCCTCACCCGACAGCAGCATCTTGTCGAAGCCCTCGTTGGATGCCTGCGACTTGTCCGGCCGGGTGACGATCGCCGACGTGTCGGCCCACACCACGATCCGTTCAGCGATCTTCATCTGCGCTTCGTCGAGGCCCTTCATCAGCATCGGGCGCAGGTACACCGAGGTGAGCGTGTCGACGATCAGCAGCACCAACGGTTCGATGTGCGCCCGGTACAGGTCGTCGTCGATGACGATGGCGTTGGCGTACTTCACATCGGCCAACCCCTTGACGACGTCCTTGGGGATGTCGATGCCGATCAGGATCCGTTCCAGCAGCTTCTGCGCGGCGGTCGCCAGGTTCGGGTCGGTCGCCTGGGTGAGCGTGATGAACTTGATCTTCTCGCCCAACTCCGGCGGACCGGACACGACCTTCGGGGTGACGGTCGACAGAGCCGATTCCGACTCGACGGCTTGCAACGCCGACTCGGCAATCGCATCAGCGATCGTCTGTTCCTTGTCGGACGCCGAGTAGGCAACGATCCCGTCGGGGAGGAACACGAGTCCGGCGTTCATCGCCCGGCGGGCCATGTTCCTCATCGCCTGGTCGAGCAGCACCAACTGTTCGCACTGGTCGAGCACGCCCAGCATGGACGAGTCGGGTTCGTCGCCGAAGCGGGGGTGGGCGCGCCACAGTCGAGCAACCCACGCGTCGCCGGGCAACGTCAGGTCCTTGGAGCCTTGCGAGTTCGACCGTGCGCTGCGTGACCGGCGGATGCGCCACTGCTTCGACTGCGACGTCAGTTCCTCGGACGACACGACGAGCCACTGCTTGTTGGCCGTGTCCTGGCACAGGTACACCTCGCCGGGCACACCGAAGTTCATCGCCATCGTCCGCATCATCCCCGACGTGCGGCCAGGGGTGTTCTCCGTCAGGTCCTCCATCAACTCTTTGGCCTTGTCGACGACGTCGCGGGACTTGTCGGTGTTGCCCTTGTCGTCCAACGATTCCAGCCACGTGTCGACGTGCACCGGTGTCTCGTTGGCGGCGGCGACCACGGCCGGGAACAGGCGGACTCTGGAGCAGATCGAGCCGATCAGGTTGAACGCGTAGTGGATCTCGCCGATCTGTTCGAAGAACCTCCACGCAGCGATCTGCCACTGCGCCGTTGGGCGCTTGTCCAACTTGTCGCCGACCTTCGACAGGTTCAGCTTCTGCGCGGCGCCGACCATCGGCCGGGGCGTGTTGTACGGCGGCAGTTTGCGAGGGCCTGGCTGGTCGACCGTCGGTTCGTCACTGAAGAACTTGGCCACGTCGGGGAGGTTACTCGTTGCCCTCGACGTAGACGGTCATGGCCAGATCAGCCGACGACAGGAACGAACCGATCCCGGCGCTGGCGGCGATGGCCAGGAGGAACTCGCCCCAGCCGGGCCAGGTGGGGGCGACCATCCACGCATACCAACCGGACGCAGCTATAGCGAACCATACGCTAAGGCAGAATGGGCAGGTGATCAGGGCGTTCAACCAGCGCCCGGCGCGCCCGTGCTCACACGACTGCTTGTACGCCCACTTGCGGACCGGTTCGCCGATCTTGTCGTGGGCCAGCACCCGAGCGAGGCGGTAGGCGACCAGGCCGATGATGATGATGACCGGCAGCGTGAAGTACCTCATCCGGCGTCCTGTCCTCGTTCCAGTTCCAGTGGGGTGGTCAGCGAGGTGCGGACCCCGTCCAGCTTGCGGCGCAGTTCGGCGATCCGCTGGTCGCGCTCGGAGCCTTGGGTGTCGAGCGAGATACGGATCTCCGGCGACAGACCGGACCGGTCGAGGATCTCACGGGCTGCCATCACCCGGGCTTCTTCCCGCCTGCCGTACATCGCGATATCAATCAGGGTGCCGACGGCGACGTCGGTGGCATCCACGAGGGCGGCGTACGAGGCGACGAGTTTCGCCTTGACCGCAGCTTCGACGGCGGCGGCTGCCTCGTCGAGCGACACGACGCGCCGGGGGATGTCCATCACGTCAACGGTATACCCAACTGCTACTCAGGCACTCAGGTCCCCGATGATCACCCAGGTGTTGGCAGCGATCTTCTTCGCCGTCGCCGCCGAGTACCGGGCGCGCATCTTCAGCCCTGGCGTGGCGTTGACCACCGCTGCCGGTCCGGCGAGGAACGTCGGTTGCCCGACACCGAGCCACAGGTAGCTGACCTCGGCGTTGATCTGGAACGGTGCGGTCGCATCACTGGGCATGGTGATCGTGATCGCCGCGGCGTTCGACAAGGTGCACAGGCAGTTCTCGTCGGCCAGCACGGGAGCGACGGCGTTGGACGTGAAGTTCTTGACGGCGAACGCCGGGGGTGCCGGACCGACGGGGCCTTGGACGCCTGGTGGACCTTGCGGACCGGGGGCACCATCGGTGCCGGGAGCGCCAGGAGGGCCGACCGCACCAGGGGCGCCGGGAGCGCCAGGGGCGCCAGTCGGGCCGGGAGGGCCGGTCGTCGGGACCCAACCGGTGCCTGGGATGTTGACCTTCAAGACACCCATCTGGTTCCCCCTTTACGCATCGAAGTAGATCGTGATGGCGCCCGAATCGGACGCTTCGTTCTTGCCGTACAGCGCCTTGAACGGTTGGCCGTTGCCGACGACGCAGGCGCCCGCGTTCTGGCCGTTGGCGAACCCCGGGTACCAGCCTGCACCGAACTGGGTGTTGTCGGCCACGACCGCCAAGCTGGGCGCGTGGAAGATCCCACCGACGCCGGGGACGGTGCCGTCGTAGTTGGCCTGGTTGTGCACGGCGAGGTAGGCGGTACCGGCGGACGACAAGCCGGACACCTTCTGCGACCAGAAGAACATGCGGTCCGGCGTGAACGTCTTGCAGATGTTGGTGATGTTCGCGCCGTACCACCAGAACCCGTAGTTCTCGTTGCCGCCGTAGCTGCCGCCGACGCAGCGGTCGTTGCCCATCCAACCGAAGCCCGAGACGTTGCCCCACGTGTAGCTGTTGTTGGCGTAGGCGATGAACCCGCCGAGCGGTCGGGTCCACACCGTTCCCGTCGCCGGACCGTACGTGGTGTTGCCGAGAGCGTCGGTCATTCGCAGTCGGAAGCTGACGGTGACACCGCGACCGAAGCCGCCGACCAGACCCGAGTAGGCCGGACCGGCCGGGTAGGCGACGCCGGATTCCTGCCAGCCACCACTGTTGATGTTGTACTGGAACCTGGTGACGCCGTTGCCGGACGAGTCGTAGTGGGCGGGCCACGACACGTTGTACGCGGCTTGGTTGACGTCCCATGCGCCGATGGTGATGGCGGTCGATGGTGGGCCGGTGACGTCGGTGGTCGGGGTCGCAGGCCCGGACTGTGTCCACCCACTCGACATGCCCTGCGAGTTCGTTCGGGAGCGCACGTACGCCGGGGATCCGGTGCCGAGGTTGTGTGGGCCACCCGAGGTCGTGCCGTAGATCCACGGCACCCACGACGAGATGTAGTAGTCGATGTCGTAGTTGTCGGCGAGTCCGGCTGCCGGTCCCCAGAACGTGTACTGCAACGTGTTGAGTCCGACCGGTCCCCAGGTTTGCGGGCGGGTGACTCGTGGTGGGATCCCTGCGGTGTTGGTGTTGCGGCCGGTGGCCTGCGCGCCGGACAGGTACGGCCACACGCCGATCGTGAACACCCGGCCCGGTGTCATCGCCGGTGTCGTGAACGTCCGCGCTGATCCGGCGAGGCCGGTCGCCAGCCAGCCGCCTTCGGTGGCGTTGTAGATGTACCACGCATCAGGGTCGCCCTGCGGTCCGGCGGTCCAGTTGACGATGATCGTTTCGCCCGACACGGTCGCCGTCGCGGTGGCCGGTTGCAAGCTGATCGTCATCGACGCCGAGAACGCCTTGGAGCCTGTGTAGGCGCCCTGGACGCCCTCGACGCTGTACGTGCCTGTTCCGGGCACCGGCGAGCCGTCGTCGACCGTCAGCGTGCCCACAGGCACCGTAGCGACGACTGTGCCGTCGAAGCGGCGGACCACCCACGTGTCGGCGCCGGTCAGATCCGGTGGCACCCACGCGACGGTGACCTTCGTTCCGGCAGGCACGTACACCGCTGTCACCGACGTCGGTGGGTACAGCGTGATCACGACTGCTGAGGCGACAACTCCGACTGCGCTACGCACCGACGTCTCCCATCACGACCCACGCATCGGTGGCGATCTTCTTCGCTGTCGCTGCGCTGTACTGGGCGCGCAGCTTCAACCCTGGTGTCGCGTTCACGGTCGCTCCGGCACCGGCAACGAACGATGGTTGCCCGACGCCGAGCCACAGGTAGCTGATCTCGGAGTTGACCTTGAACGGCACCGTCGCGTTCGACGGCAACGTGATCGTGATCGCCAACGCGTTCGACAGAGTGATCAGACAGTTCTCGTCGCCGAGCACCGGTGTCACCGCGGCGACGGTCGAGGGTCGGACGACCGAAGCGAGCGACGCCGAGATGGCAGCGATCAGCACCGGGTCGCTGGCCAGCGCGTTGCGGAACGCCGGGTCGGCAGCGAGCGCCGCAGGGTCGACCGTCCCGGCGTACTGCCACGTGCCGGTGGCCATGTCGTAGATCTTCAGTCGGCTCATGGCGTCACCGAGAACGGAGGAACGGTTTCGAGAGCGAACCACTCGCCGACCGCCGGGCTGGTGACGTTGAAAGCACCGGCCGTGGTGATGTCGACGCGACGCCAGGCACCGGCCGACGTCATCATTCCCGTCAACGCGGTGAGCGGTGGCCGGAACCCGGCGGGGAACGTCCACGCCGTCGAGGTGACACCGGTGGTCGCTTGGAGCAGCCCCCGGAGGTACACGAGATCGCCGATCTTGCGGTACCCGCAGTTCTGGTAGCCGCCACCGTACGTCTGCCACCCGGTGGTGAACGGCGGCGCGGCCCACGGAGTACCGATGATTGCCGCCTGGAGAGGCACCAGAGACGATCCAGCGGCGTACGGGGTGGGAAGTGACAGCCATGCCGTCGACCCGTCTCCGATCTTCAACACGCCGGTTGTGGTGTCCACGCCTGGTTCACCCGCGGCGAGCACAGGGTTCGCCAACGTCCACTCGGTGGTGGTGCCGCGGCGGAGTCGGATCTTGCTCATAGGGCACCGATGTCTTCGATGTAGTAGTCGCGTCCGTAGATCGTCATCACGTTGCCGTACGTGCTGGTGCGGATCCGAAGTTCCATCAGCCCGTTGGCGGTGAACAGGAACGTGTAGGCAGCGCCACTGTAGTAAGCGGTGTCGGTGGCGACGATCTGATCGACACCGTTCTGGCCGGTGATCATGTTCCACAGCCAGAACTGCAACGTGCCCGCCACCTTGCCAGCCGCCGCGCCAGACATTGCTCGGATGGTGTAGTTGATCCGGTACAGCCGGGTCGGGTCGAACTCGTAGCGGATCGAGCCGGTGAGATCGACCTGCGCGCCCGCCGTAGCGATGGTCACCGGGTCGAATGCGACACCGGTGGCGACGACCCCGCGTGGTGCGCTCGTCTGGAACGACAGTGGCGCGTACGGCAACGGCAGCGAGTTCCAAGCGGTGGCGCCGTCGCCGATCTTGAAGTCGCCGGTATCGAGATCAACCCCGGGTTCGCCTTGGGCGAGGACCGGGTTGGCTGTCGCCCACTCGGCGGTGTTGCCGCGACGGAACTGGAGTTTCGGGATCCTGCGCGGGACCGTCCGAGCAACGTGCTGCGGGGGAGGGATCACCACGACGGGTGCGAGCAGGATCGAACCGCCGTCCTCGGTCAGCAGTTTCCCGCCGTCCTCGCGAAGCAGCCCGTCGGCCATCAGGTATACCTCGACGCCATCTCGTATGAGCCACCGACATTGAGCAAGCAGCCATTGGCTCCTGGGTACGTGTTGTCGTACTTGCCGATGCCCCCCAACGTCCCAGACCCGGTGCAGTTGAGCATGTGGCCGTTGAGGTTGTCCTCTCGTCCCGTACCGATGACGCGTGAAGCGGTCGCCACAGGCAGCGTGAAACCCAGCGACCCTGCGCCGGTGCCGTTCGTCGTGATTGCGAACGATGCTCCCCATCTAACCCAGCCACAACTGCGGCTGTAGCGGAACGATTGCGCCCCGACCGTGGTGAGCGTTCCAGCGTTTGCCACCAGGTTGGGTGCATGGGTTGTGATAGTCGGCTCCGACATGATGATCCAGCCGGTGCCGTCGCACAGCCAGTCGCGCAACGTGTCAGTGGCGAAGTAACGACGCCCGGCCAACGCCGCGACGGCTGCCGGTTTCGCAGCTTCCAACCCGGCGTTGAGGAACAGCGGGTCGGCGAGCAACGCCGCCACCGTCATCCGCTTCGTGGTGCCCGACGCTGCCATCGTCGCGTCGGACTTGTCGACGATCACGAACTCGTCGACCGAGGCCAACACGGTCAGTGCTGTCAGTGAGGCAATCGCGCTGTCAGGCATCAGGCCGCTCCAACATCTTCGACGTAGAAATCCCGACCGTAGACCGTGACCCCGGTCAGGTAGTTGGTGCTGACGCGAGGCGCGAACTGGATGGCACCGCCGACTCCGCTGATCAACCACGTGAACGTCGCGCCGCCGTAACTGCGGTCGGCGGACATCCACTGGTCGCCACCGATCGAGCCGCCCAGCGTGGGGCTATACAGACCGAAGTTGATGAACCCGGCGGTGATCGCACGGATCACGTACCAGACCCGATAACGGCGGGTGATGTCGAACGTGAACGTCAACAGACTGCACAGGTAGGTGTTCGACGCGTTGATGGCGATGCCGTTGATCGCCGATCCGATCCCGGCAGCGGTCACGCCTCGTGGTGTGCTGGCGATCATCTACGCCGGTGCCCACTCGGCCACGAGCGCCGCCCACACGGTGCGCCCGTCACCGACCTTCATCAGACCGGTCGTCGTGTCCAGACCGGGTTCACCGGCGGCGAGGATCGGGTTCGCCGACGCCCACTGCGCGCTGGTGCCGCGCCGCATCTGCAACCGGGTCATGGTGGCCCACAGTCGATCGTGTCGGTGCTCGACGAAGCGGGGCTGCCGCCGTCGACGTCGACACCGTTGTCGACCGATGTGTCGGCAGTGTCCCACCACAACATCCCCGATGTCGGCGACGCCGGAGCGACCGGCCCAACTTGCGCCGGTGGTACGGGAGGGAACGCGCCTTGCCCACCGATCGGGACCCACGCCCCACCGACCCACGCGAACAGTGCGCCGGGCATCAGATCTCCGAGTTTCCGGTGACGAGGGTGAGCGCGGCGACCGAGTGGTTGGAGTTCTGGTAGAACATCGACCCTTCGCCGTAGCCCGCGACGATGTTGAACACTGCACCGGTGCCAGCTTGCGGGGCGTGGGTGACCGTCGGGATCGCACGTTTCTGCGCCGTCCAGTATCCTGGGATATACGGAGGCACCGTGGCGTTCAACACGTACCCCGTCGTCTCGAAATAGCGCCTGCACTTCTGTAACTCTTGGACGTAGTCGCGCACTTCGTACGGGGTCGCCTGGGTGCCGATTTCCATCTGGACGTTGGTCACGACGATCTGGTTGCCCGCGGTGGCAGCGATGGTGTTCGTCATCCCGGGCCAACGGTTGGCGTTGACCACCGCCCCCCACGAGGATTGCAACACGCCCGACGTGTACGTCGATCCGCCCGTGAGCGCGAGGACGAGGACCAACCGCGATGCGTTGTCGTTGGTGATCCCAGCGGCCGTGTCGCCGGGGAAGGTCACCGATTGCGTCGACCACCCCGCCGGGACAGTGACGAGCGCCGAGATCGAACGCTGCGCCGTCTCTTGCCGGTACAACTCAACGACGTAGTTCCCGGCGACCGACGAGTAGATGTCGAAACTGACGGTCAACGATTGCGCTCCCGGTGTGCCCCAGTTCAAGTGCTGAAGGAACTGGCCCTCGATGCCTTGGGCGATCTGCCAGTAATCGCCGACGGCGAGCGCACCGGCAGCCTCACCGGTGGCGACCGTGAAGTATTGCTGGTTGCCGGGACGCGGCCGACCAGCGGCGAGGGCACCGGCACCGAACGCGGCGACGCCGACGTTGATGACACCGACGCCGTTGTTGTACAGCCCCCACCGGTCGGACAGGAATTGCAGCGCACTGGAGAGAGCGAACCCGGTCGTGGCTCGTTGCTTGACGGCCATCTGGCCGTTGTCGAGCAGGTTGCGCCCGGCGGCGAGCGCCACCGTCGACGTGCCGACGTCGATCCACTGCCCGGCGACCTTGACGCGTAGCACACCCATCAGAGGTACCTCGTTGCCATGCGGTAGCGGAGCCTGGCGAAGAACGAGTCGTTGACACCGATCGCTGCCGGGTACGTCGCCCCGATCTGCCCGAGCGCCGGTGCACCGCTGCCCACCGTGGCAAGGAACCGTGGTTCGAAGTAGGTGGGAGTGACCAACAACGGGTCGAGCGAGAACACCGGGCCGGTCGCGTCGTAGAACGAGAACTGGCCGATCACGTTCAGCACCTCGTTGGCGTGCGACGCTCGCGGCAGCGTGAACGTCGGGCCGGTACCGATGCTCCCCGACGTCGACGAGCCGAGGCCCATGATGAGCAGCGCGTCGCAGTAGCCGTCGCTGCGATGGAACGTCGAGTTCACCGACCCGCCGCCACCACCGAACGACACGTTCGTCGTTGTCACCACCCACGGCTGGTCGGGTTCGGACATGACAATCCATCCGGTCCCGTCACACAACCAGTCGCGACCCGTGTCGGTCGCGAAGTAGTGCATCCCGGCGAGCGCCGGAGCCGCTGCCGGTTTCGACCCATCCAACCCGCCACTCGTGGCGAGCGACGCGTTGGCGTCGGTGTCGTACCACAACTCGTAGCTCGGATCGGTCGGTGCCGAAGGGTCGACCCAGATCGGGTCGCTGCCACCACCGACGTCGACCCAAGTGCCACCGGCACGAACACGGAGGACGCCCATCAGATTTCCGCCGAGAACTCTAGGTAGCCGTTGTTGTTGCTGTAGATCGCCCAGTTGCCCGCCGCAGCGACCGTTGCGATCGAGATCGTGTACGACGTCGAGTTGACGAGGACATCATGCGAGGCGACCTGCCCGTTGTTGGCGAAGGTACCCCGGAAGGTTCTTGACGGTGTAGTTCGCATTGGCACTGGGAAGGGGATGTTGTGCATGAAGGTCATCGCTGATGGGCTGTAGCCGTACCAGCCGCCTTCACCGTGGAGGTTGGATGACCTCTCGGTCTGACGGAAGTAGCGCATGCACTTCATCAATTCTTGGTCGTAGCCGCGCACCTCGTACGGCGTGGCTTGCGACCCGGCCTCGATCTGCACGTTGGTGATCCCCACGACGTTGCCGACCGTCGCCGCGAAGGCGTTGGAGATCCCGACAGCACGGTTCGCCGACACGGCCGGTGCCCATCCGCTCTGCATCACGCCCGACGTTGCGGTCGACCCGGCCCCGATCCAGACGATGAAGTACAACCGGGCCGCGTTGTCGTTGGTGACCGCCGTCCCGGCGGCGTCACCCGAGATGGTGAAGGTCTGGGTGGAGAACCCGGCAGGGACCGGCAGCAGTCGACAGTTCGAACGCGCCGCTGGCTCGGTGCGAATCAACTCGACCGCGTAGGTCGTGGCGATCGACGAGTAGATATCGAAGCTGATCGTCAACGGCTTGGCATCAGCCGTGCCCCAGTTCAAGTGCTGGAGGTACAGCCCTTCGATGGCGTGTTGGAACAGCAGTTGATCGCCCGCGGCGAGCGCACCGGCAGCCTCGGCGGTGGTCATCTGGATGTACTGCATGTTGCCCGGCCGTGGTCGACCGGCGGGCGGAAACTGACCGAACCCGGCCAACGTGCCGTGGGTCAGAGTGGACGCGCCGAGGCCGTTATTCATCACGTACCAGCGGTCGGCGAGCACCGTGGCGGCGCCCATCGCCACCGACGTCGCCAGGCGTTGCCTCACGGCCATCTGCCCGTTGTCGACAAGGTTCCGACCGGAGTACAGCGGTGCCGAAGCGACGCTGGTGGCGTCGGTGTCGTACCACAATTCGGCGGTCGGGGTGAGAAGGATCGGGTCGTCCGGTCCGACGACGACTTCGTCGGACGCGCCACCGATGTCGACCCACACACCGTTGACGAGAACACGTAGGACGCCCATCAGATGTCCGCCGTCCATCCACCGCAACCGGCCTGGCCCGAGTTCCTGAGCATCTGGTAGTAGCGACCGACAGTGAGCACGGCGTTGCACGTCGACTGGAGCGCGGCGACCGTCGGCGTTGACACCACGTCCTGTGCGATGGCCGACACCGCCCCGGCGGTGCCGATGCGATCGTGCAACCCGTAGATCGTTGCTGCGGTGCCGTTCAGGTCCCAGGTGGGCGCCGTTCGCATCGCCACCGGCAGCCAGAACAGTGACGCCACCGACGTTGTCGCCGTCGCCATGCCACCACCCAGCACCACATAGTTGGCAGTCGGGATGTCCTTGCCCGGGTAGAACGCGTACCGCTGGCAGCGAGCCAGATCGACGTCGTAGCGGAGCACCTCGTACGGCGTCGGTGCCGACCCGACTTCGAACTGGCAGTTCGTCAGAGCGAAGACCTGGTTGACCGTCGCCTGGATGGCGTTCGACAGGCCCACGGCACGGTTGGTCTGGACGACGTTGCCCCACGCCGTCTGCAACGTGCCGGACGTGTAGTTCGATCCCGCTGCCAACCACACGGTGACCTGCAACCGGCCCAGGTTGTCGTTGGTGATCCCAGCGGCCGTGTCACCGGGGAAGGTCACCGACTGTGTCGACCACCCGGCCGGGACGGGCAGCAGCGCCGAGATCACTCGTGCCGTGGTTTCGGCGCGGTACAACTCGACGACGTACGTGCTGGCGATCGTCGAGTAAATATCGAAGCTGTACGTCACCGGCTGCGCGTCGGCACTGCCCCAGTTGAGGTGCTGGAGGTTCAACCCTTCGACGGTCTGGATCCATTGGCAGTAGTCGGCAGCGGCGAGCGAACCCGCCGCTTCGGCGGTGGAGATCTGCACGAACTGGACGTTCGCTGGCCGAGGGCGCGAGGCGACGGACGAGAACCCACCGAAGTTGGCGAGCGTGCCGTAGTTGAGGGTGGTCACGCCGACCCCGTTGTTAGGGATCGACCAGCGGTCACTGATACGCGAGATGACACCGTTGGCGTTCTGTCGCTGGTTGACGGCCATCTGCCCGTTGTCGAGCAGGTTGCGACCGGCGAGCGGGGGGGCGAACCATTCAGTGTTGAAGTCCGTCGCCGATTTCTTCCGAAGCACCGTCCCGGCCGCACCACCAGGAGGCAACCCGGTACCCGCTGGTGGGAGCGCGGAGGCGTCGGTGTCGTACCACAATTCGAACGGGCCAACGGTACCCGGATCGGCCGGACCGACCCACACTTCTTCCGCGCCACCACCGCTGCCGGAGCCGCCCCCGATCGGCACCCAGGCGCCGCCGACCCACGCTTTGAGTGTCCCCATCAGACCCTCGTCGCTCTCATGAACCCCGGCGCGAACGCGGCAGCCGCGTTGCCAAGACCGCCGCGAACGGTGCCAGTGCCACTGGCGCTGACGAAGGAACGCACGTGGTAGTTGTGTGAACCGACGCTCGGGGTGAGCCGACGCATCGCATGGACAGGGACGACCATCGAAGCCGCAGCGACGTTCATGCACTGCATCCAGTAGCCGAGATCGGTGGCGCCGTCGAACAGGTTGAGCAAGATCTGGAGGTTGGCACCGGTCGGGGGGAGCAACTGGGCGAAGAACTCCAACATGATCGGCGACCCGTCGTAGCTGAAGGTGCCAGGGTTGACGACCGTCTGGGCGGATCCGACCGCCAGCGCGGTGATCGTGACGTCAGCGGTGAACTCGGTGTGGAAGATCTCCGAGTTCCGGGCGTGGATGTGATCGCCACGCGCCCACAACGGCGACACACCCGGCGAACCGGTCGCGGCGATCGGTGCCGGTGTCCCGGCGTACGGGGTCGACACGACACCGCTGGAGTTGTCGGATTCGTCGTACCAGAGTTCGACCGACGGATACAGCGTGTGCGGATCCGTCGGTCCGATGAACACCTCATCCAACGGGTTCGGAGTCGTCGGCGTCGTCGGCGCGTCAGTGTCGTACCACAACTCGATGTTCGGGATCCCCGGCCGCGGATCGGCCGGACCGATGAACACCTCGTCGCTCGATGCGCCACCAGCGAGCGCGTCGACGTACTGCTTCGTGGCAGCCTCCAACGGCGCCGTCGGGTCCGCGGGAAGGACGATCGGGACGAGGAACTGTTTGGCCATCAGTAGTGGACGATCACCGTGAGGGAGTTGGCTGCCGGGGCCACTGGAGCGAAGCGCAACGTGACGTTGTTGATGTCGGTGTGTTCGACGTCGCATTCGATCTCGTCGTACGGTGCGACGTTGGAGTACACCTGCACCATCACGGCCTTGTCGCCCATGTTGTGGTTGATGACATGAGTGGTCGACCCACCGGCTTGGGTGATGTACTTCTTGACCAACGTCGCGGCGAGCATGTTGGAGAGTTGGGCCATCGACAGATCAAGGGGAGGACCCGCCGAAACGTTGTTGCCCTTGACCGTCAGCGAAGCCATGTTCGCCAACTTGGCGTTGGTCACCGCAGCAGCGTCGATCGACATCGTGGTGCCGGTGCCGCCAACGGTGATGTCGCCCTTGTCGCCGTCGGTCGAGATCACCCCGTCGCGAGAATCGACGTACGCCTTCGTTGCCGCGTGGTTGTTTTGGACCGGGGTGAACGCCGGGAGCGTCACCTGGTCGGCGAGGTTGGAGAAGTCCACCGACGAGAACGAGCCGCCGACCGTCAACGCCGCGCCGGAACCGTGAAGGTTGACGCTGTTGCCGTCCAGCCCTCCGTTGAGGGCGACGAAGGTCGCTGCCTGAACTGCCGAAGCGTTGGCGGCGAGGCCGATGCCGAGGTTCTTGGTGATGTTCAGCGTGTCGGACATCGTGTCGCCGGTGACGTTGACGTAGGTGGCGTCGTGGTTGTGGTCGGAGCGCGCCGCGGTGACTGCCGAACCGTTGGCGCCACCAGTGCCGGGGTAGCCGACTTGGATGTCGTCGGGGCCGACGACGATCGAGCCGTTGGCGGCAACAACGTCGAGTTGGTTGCCCACTTGGGTCATACCGGCACCGGCGGTGACCGCGCCGCCGCCAACGAACTGGACCCAAGTGATCGTTGTCGTGCCGATGGTGATCGGTGCGTTGGCTGTCTGCACCCATGCGGTGTCGGCGTTGACGGTGCCTTCGGAGACGAACACTGCGGCGTCGACCAACTCGGCGCTGGTGTCGGCGTCAGTCGCCCGAGTCCATGCACCGACGGCTGCGATGTAGATGCCGTTGTTCGCTGGCGTCGATTGGCTCTTCAGCAGGATGCGGTCACCAGCAACCGGAGTCACGCCATCGACTGCGATCAGCCCCGCCAGTGTCCCGTAGTTGGTCGCAGGGGCACTCGCCAACCGCACCGGCGCTTTCCAGATCAGACCCGCGGCGAGGTTGTCGACGTACGCCTTGTTGGCTGCGTCGGTCCCTGCGGTCGGTGTGCCGAGGCTGGTGATCTTGAACCCGGCCATGCTGAGATCGGCGGTCGGCGCGGCGAGCGCCGAGAGCGAGACGGAGGCGTGCGCGGGGCCGTCGTGGTACGGGTTGCCGTGGGTATGATCGGCTCGTGCCGCCGAGTTCGACACACCGTTCGCGGCGTCGGCGCCGAACACCTTCTCGGACGTCGACGGGCCGAACGGGTTCTGCAACGCGTACAGCGGGATCGCCGAGTGGGCTGCGTTGTCGTGTGCCGGGTTGCCGTGCTTGTGATCGGACCGTGACGCCGTCGAAGCGACACCGTCAGCCGAGGCGCTGCCGAAGGTCTGCTCCGCTGCGACTGGTCCCATTGCGATCGTCGACGTCGCTTTGGCCGGGATCCACGACGTACCGTCCCACCAGTATAGGGTGTTATCACCACCGGTCGAGTTGAAGTACAACTGGCCCTTGACCGGCGTCAGCGGTGCCGTACCAAGGTTCTGGACCGCGGCGTTCTGCAACTCGTTCTTGTTGAGGTTGATCGCGGTGAGGAAGTTGCGTGCCATTGCTGTGCCCCTTTACGAGAGGTAGGCGGTCCCGGTGAAAGAGGCGCTGAACTGGATCCGCATCGAGTTGTGGTCGACCTGGGTGATGTCGCCTTCGACGTTGGCCCCGGCACTGTCGATCACGAGCACGTTCGGGAACCAGCCGAGGTTGTGAACGATCGTCCACACGGTCGTCAACAGGGTCTGGTGGTGGACGTAGCTGAGTCCGGCGCCGGTGCCCTCGTCGTCGACGTCGTACCACAGTTCGAATCCGACGTCGGTGCCCGGGTCGTCGGGTCCGATGAACACCTCGTTCGCGTCGTCGCCGGACACGTACGGCCCCGGGTAGAACGTGAACCCTCCGAAGCCGTCGTCGACGGACACCAACGTCTGCCCGGCCTCGGAGGGGAGGCGCACCGATGTCGTCCATGCCGACCACGCGTTGAACTCTGCGGTGTAGACACGGAACCAGGTGTTCGTGTTGTCACCCATCCACATCTGCATCAGGTCGTCGCTCAGACCTTGGAACACGGTCAGCGTGCCGGACGACCAGCGCGCATCCGGCGCCGCCTGTTGCCCCGTCGCGAGATCGAACTCTGCCGAGTAGTACGGCGGGATCTCGGCGAAGTTGGCGTCGGCGGTCGCGTAGAAGTTGGCGACGTCGAAGGCGGTGCATCGAGCGGCGGCGTCGCGCATGCTCGTTTCGTCGGGGCAGGCGTGCACGAGATGCACCCACTGCGACGCCGGGAACCCCGGCACGTATGTCGCATAGCTTGGTATAGCGAACGTCGTGTACACGGTGTACGTGTTCTCGAAGACGATCGAGAAGTCGGCGACCGTGGCGTAGTCGGAGACGATCGGATAGTCGCCGTGGTTGAACGCCACCTTCCACCCGGCCTGCTTCGCTTTCGCGTAGGCCGCGGCGTCGGCCATGTACGTGATCTCGGGAGCCGAGGCCCCGGTCGGTACCCGGTCGAAGAAGATCCCGTCGACGTTGTACAGCGAGAACCACAGGTCGATGTCGGCCTTCACGGTCGTCAGCAGCACGGCCCCGTAATTCGTGTCGACGTAGCCGAGCAGCTTCGACCCGAGGCCACGCAAGGTGTTGATCCCCAACGTGTAGTCGGAGTTCGGTGCGGTCCCCGGCCCACCGGCGACGTTGACGACGCCCCAGTCGGGAGGGTTCGCGTAGTACGGGTCCCACCATCCGAGGTAGCTCGGGTAGATGTACAGCGGAGCGAAGACCGTCGGCTGGACGATCTTGTCGGTCGAGTACATCCCCGGTTCGGTGGCCGTGAACCAGCTTGTGGCACCGTCGATGTGGAACTGCGGGAGCAGCCCCGACTCGCCTGGCGGACCTGACGGGCCTTGGATCTGGCCGGTGTTGATCCACTCGTCGCCGTCCCACACGATCCCGTCGCCTGGTTGCGCCGGACCGGTCGCCGATGGTGGCGCCCACGACGGGACAGGGTCACCGAGGACCCACATGTCACCGGTCGACGGGTCGACGGGCGGCGGATCGGTTTCTTCGATCGAGCCGATGATTGCGACGCCGGACCCTGGCGGACCGGCCGGGCCTTCGGGGCCTTCGGGGCCTGGCGGTCCTGGCGGGCCGGGGGTGCCGATCAGGCCGACGTGGCCGACTGACGGTGTCGGCGCGGTGACGCCTGCGGTGAGGCGGGTCGTGCCGCCGACTTGGGGAACGGCCGGGCGGATGGCGGTGAGGGTCGAGGTGCGTCCACCGACGACAGCGGCGACTGGTTGCGCGGCGATCGTCGAGACGATGACCCCGCCGACAGCGGGGCGCGCAACAGCAGCGATCTCCGGTGTCGGCCCGGCGGTGACACCGATGTCAACGGTCATGCACGGGTCGACGTCGCTCACGTCCTCGACACGTCCTTCTGGACGATGACTCTGCCTTTCAGGAGAGTCTGCACTTCGCCGCCGAGGGTCATCTCCAGATCCCACACGCCGCCGGTCAACGTTCTCGACGTGATCGAGTTGAGTTGGACCTCGATGGTGTCGGTTTCACCCGCGACGGGGTAGACGTTGAGCGACGCCAACGGCGGCTCGGCGTCCTCGCTGGTGCGGATGTCGCAGTCCCACGTCGCGGCCGACACATCGAGCGGGGATCCGTCGGGGTTCGACACCGAGACACGGAACCGGCCCGTGTCGCCCCTGTAGACGACCAGGTCGACCTCGGTGGGCTGAGAGAACACGATCGTCTGCGAGGCGGCTTGCAGGCTCACCTGGACGGTCTGCTGGGCTTGTGGTGCCACCGAGCGTGCCATCGCGCTCGGTTGCGGGGCTGGAGCGGGGTCCGTGGACCCGGCCCAGACCGTCGATACAGCGGGAACGTTGCTCACAGCCCGCAACACTACGTTGCCGAGGCCACCGGCCCCGTGACCTACAGGACGGTCAGCGCCCCGGTGACCTCTTCCCAGGTGACGGTCCCGGCGATGATCGCCTCGGCCTGCTTCAGCGTGACGGTCGGCCAGTGGTATTTCTTGGCGCACGTCGGACCGTACGACTGGACGAGGGAGCGGGGATCGTTGAGGGTCCGGCCGCATGCCACGCAGGCGCCGTACGCCTTGCCGAAGTCGCGGGCCTCGGCCCACGTCAGCTTGTCGACCTTGCGGAGAAACCGCATCGCGTTGCCGTTGTAGACGAACCGGACTTCGGTGTAGGAGGTCCCGTCGGGGTTGTGGCGTTCGTAGGTGACGACCTTCTCGCCGTACAGCCGCTTCGAACCGCGGGCGTGACGAACTCGGTAGATGTCGCCGGTGATGTAGCTGTACAGGCCCGGCTCGTCGACTCGGTCGATCTCCAGCTTGGCCTTCTCGGCGTCGGTGATGCAGTCGCTACCGGTGAGGTGGTAGGTCTTCCAGCGGCCGGTGCTGGAGTCCTTCTCGATGCGTCCGGCCCCGGCGGCAACTTCGCCGCTGCACTTGACGCACGCGCCCGGGTACTTGTTCGGTCGGACCGGCGGCTTCGTGGAGGGCAGCTTGACGAGGGCGTCGATCAGTTGCGAGGCCCGCTTGGCGGTCATCGGCGGGCCGGTGCATTCGCTCTTGGCGGCTTGGACGAGGATGTTGGCCGGGTCGCGTTCGGCGATCAGGCGGGCCAGCAGCGCACCTTGCGGAGCCGAGGCCAGCTTCACACCGGTCGGTGGGTGAGCGGCGACGACGGCTGCGACGGTTTCGGCGATGGTGGCGGTGGTCGTCACGTACTCGCCGTCGGTTTCCTCGGCGACACCGTGGACGTCGGCCCACTCGATCTCGGGTCCGGCAGCGGTGACCTTGTCGTCGGCTGCGGGCGCACCCCACGTTGCGCCACCGGACCAGGTCGACGAGGACTCGGGGGTGCCGCCGTCGATGTCGCCCCATGTCGCCGTGTTCTCTTCGGCTTCCATCTCGGCAGCACGGCGGGCGAACAGCGCAGCGTCGTCGGCTTCGCGCTCGACCTCGGCCTCGGGCAGCACGGCGTCGGGGCCGTAGCGGGCGTGGAACTGCTCGTAGGTCAGGGCCTCGGTGTCGAACTGGCGCCACGTCGAGCCGTCCCAGGCGTACGCCTTGCCCATGTTCCACGAGATCTCGCCGACCTTCGGGTCGAGCGGGAAGCCGGACGGGATCACGTTCCAGGTGGCGCCGGTGAAGATGTAGGCGCTGCCGTTGTCGTGGTGGTGAACCTGGCCGGTGGCCGGGTGGGCGGGGAAGCCGGGCGTCGGGATCGTCGTGCCAGGGATCATGGGGCGGACCTCGGGGTGCTCGGCGTCCCAGGCGTCCATCGCGGCTCCGGCCTCGACAACGCTGGGTGCCGGGAACTCGGGTGCGTAGCTGGTGGGCATCGCGCCGCAGGTGCAGGCGTCCATGAAGGGTGGGATGGTGCCGGTATCGCCGCACTTCTCGCAGGCGGGCGGGGGAGTCTGTGTCTCGGTCATGGTCTGAAGTATAGCACCGTGTACGGTAGGTGCCACAACCTCAGAGGTTCATTAATCCTTGCTCGACGAGCCAGTCCCTGCGCGCCTGCTCACGGTCCCACTTCGACACACCGGATGCCGCCAGAGCGTCGGCGTCACCGACGAAGTCCTCCGCCTTGAACACCTCGTTCGCCTTGTCGGCCTCGGCAGTCGGCACCAGGAACAGGACGCACCGGCAGTTGTACCGTTCCTCCGGCGGGGCGGTCGGGTCGCCGGGGTAGCTCAGGCCCGGTTTGAACGCGTCGCCGACCGGGATCACGTTGGCGTGGAGGTGGCGGTGCGACTTGCGGACCTTCGAATCGCCACGCGAGATCCACATCTTGGAGTGCGGTTCCCCGGTGATCGTCTCGACGTCGGGGTGCAGCGTCATCGCCGACTCGGCAGCGAGTTGGGTGGCTTCGGTGCGCGCTGCCGCCTCCGACCATGCCTTCTCGTCGGCGAACACCGTCTGCACGGTCCGCAGCGACACGTCAGCGGCCTTGCGCTTCTCCCGCTTGTACACGGTGGACCAATGCGCCCTCGCGTCCTTCACGGCCCGTCTGGTGACATCGTGGGCGGTGCTGTCGATCCACTTGGCCCTGTCCTCGCCGCGGGGCATCGGCACCGGCGCTCGGGTCATGCGCTTCAGCGAGCGCAGCAGCATCAGTGAGAGCGTCGTCGACGCACGTGCCAGTGTGGAGTCCTTGGCCGGTTCCTCGTCCTCGCCGTGGAACGCCACCCATGCGAGCGCCGCTGCGTACACCAGCTTCGTCTGAGTTTCGATGTCGTCACGCGCTCGTGCCGCCTCGGCTGCGTCGTCGGCGGTGGCCACGACTCACGTCCGCCGGTCCGCGGCGACCATGCCGAGCAGCGTCATGAACCCGAGCAGCCCGAACCCGCCCATGATCCAGCCGGACACGGTCCGGTCGGTGACCAGCAGCACGGTCCCGGCGGCGATCAGCACACCGGCGAGCACAGCAATCGCGATCTGCGCGGCTCTCACGTCAGCAGGTTCAGACGCGGCCGGTTGTACGGGTTGACGTACGTCAGTGTGATCCGCCCTTCGGCGGGAGCGGCGTTACCGACCTGCCCGGCGCCGCACACGCACGGATGCTCGACAGTCATGATCGTCTCACCCGAGATCATGTGGAACTCCGAATGCTTCTTCGGGCGCACCGAGGCTTGGGCGAGTTCGCCGAGATCTTCGTACGTGGCCCGTCCGGTCACAGGGTCGTTCCAGGCGATCACGCACGTCATCCGAGCGTCGATGTCGGCCGAGTCGGCGAGGATCCACACACGGCCACGAGGATGGGAGCGGGCACCGGTGATCGCCACGTAGGCGCCCCACACGAGGAACACCGGTGTGCGCGCCGGTGCCGAGATGACACCGGGCATCAGTCGGACCACTCCAGGGCGGTGACCGCTTCGCCGGGTTCCAGCAGGCGCAGCGCGCCGTTGTCGCCGACCACGATCGGGGAACCGGCCGAGTTCCAGCCGACGAGCAGTCGACGGTCGATGTCGTCGATCTCGCCTCCGGCGGTGATCACTCCGGTGTAGATCGACACAGCGCACGGGGCCGGGATGACGACTTCCTCCGTGCCCTCCGTCGGTGCGTCGTTGTACGAAACTCCGGTATCGCTCATGAACCGCGAGCGTAGCCACTCAGTACGGCGGGTCGATGTCTTCTGCCTCTTGGCGCCACGGCATGTGCCCGAGCGGCTTGATGCCGCGACGCCAGCGGGCCTCTTCGACGTGGAGCACTTCGGACGTCTCCTGAGCGTCCAACCGGCCGAACCGGCGCAACGGCTTGTCGTCGACAAGCTGGGCGCGCAACGCCGTGACCAGCGCGTCCATCTTGTTCGGCGACCAGCCGGAGCCTTTCGACACGCCGGGCACCGGTGGTTCCCAGCCGGTCATTTCCTCTTGCATCTCGACGAAGTCCTCGATGTGGCGGACGCGCCCTTGGCGGTAGGCGAGCACGATCGGTTCGGCACGAGCAGCCTTCGAACGTGACGCCGGGACGAGAGCGATCGGCAGCGCGTTCTCTCCGGCGACACCTTCGATGGTGGTGGCGATCATCTCGCCACCGGCGTTCTTCTCGGCGACGATGATCGGCACGTTCCCGGTCAGGTCGTGTTCGGTGCGCCACGCCTCGACGACACGAGCGGCCCACCGTTCTGGTTGCAGCCCGTCTTCGGTCCAGTCGGCAACGACGAGCGCCCGCCGGGTTGTCAGCCCGAGTTCCAGGGTGGAGCGGGTGACGACGATCCCGGTGGCGTCACCGCCGGTCGTCAGGCCCGGGTCAACACCGATCACCGACAGGGTGTCGACTCCGACGAACCGTTCCAGAAAGGTATGGTCCGCTATAACAATGTCGTCGGGTTGCCACAGGGCCGTCTCGACGATGTCGAGCAGTTCGCCACCCAACTCCTGGCGCTCCAGCGCGGTCCCGGCGTACATGTCGAACAGGTTCCGCAGGTAGTCGGCCGACAGGTGCGCCCGGTTCGCCAACGTCGAGGCCCCGTGCAGCGACACACGCCGGGTGGTCCGGCCTTCAGCGACGAGGTCCTTGATCGCCTTGATCCGCTTCGGTGTCGTCGTCACGAAGATCTGCGGGTGCGGCCCGAGGCGGGTACCGATGCGGACGTGGTCCCAGGCGGTCGCCCCCGAGTTGTCCGGCCGGTGGTTGAGCGCGGCCATCTCGTCGACCCACGTCCAGTTCGACTGCGGGCCACGCAACTGCGACGGTTCCTCCGACGAGAACGTCAACGCGTGCGAGCCGTTGGGCCAGTCCAACCGGCGCAGCGACGGCGTGTACGTCGGCATGAAGTCCGGCCGGGACAGGGCGAGGATCCCCGACTCGCCTTGGATCATGACGTCACGACAGTCGGACACGGTCCGCCCGACGAGGTGACCGATCGAGCCGGGTTCCGCTTCGGCTTTCTCGATCGACCACGAGGCACCGACACGGGTCTTGCCAGCGCCACGCCCGGCGAGCATCGCCACGATCGCAGCGACGTCATGCAGTGCTCGTAGCTGCGACGGCCGGAGCCACAGTTCCGGGTCGTGGAGATCGTGCTCGTCGAAGTCGCCGATCAACCGGTCGCGTTCGTCGTCGTCGAGCAGCGCGATCTGTTCGATGATGCTCATGTCGTCGATGTCGACGTCAGGAGCGATCGTGGTCATGGCCCCGAATCTACGGGATCGGTAACTGTAACGTCATCTGCACCCAGGCCAGATTGCCGGTGTTGGCGTACACCAACGTCACCGGGACCCCGGGCGGGATGTACCAGGCGTCGGCCCGCCACTTCTCGCACTGCTCGCGCAACGCTTCGGCGTCACGGTCCTGTTGGGCGGACACGGCGTCCTGCTTCGACCAGTCGGTGGTGCCGTCCTCGTTGGCGACGAACGAGCAGTCGCGAGCGGCGATGATGATCACGGTCGCCATCTCGATCTTGTCGCAGTTCCGGTTCCCGAGGCCACCGCCACCGGTCGGGTCGACGTCGGTGATCGTCTGGATCGTCACGTAGGTGCCCGGGCAGTCGATGACGACGTCGCCGAGTTGGGCGTGGAACGGGTCCGGTAGCGGCCCGCCCGTCGGGAACGGTGGGGCCAGGTCGACGGCGAGCGCCTGAGCGAACCCGAGCGGGGTCATCCGGCCCCGGCGAAGATGATGAACCCGACCGCGACCGAGGGTTGCATGTTGTTGTGCGCCGCGCCCGAGCCGGTGTTGCCGCTGGAGCCACCGAACGGTGGCATGTCGAACTGGTGGGTGTGCGACGCTTCGCCGTATGTCGTGACGTTGTGGGTGTGGTCCGACGCCGCGTAGGCCGTCGTGTTGCCACTGGTGACCGTCGCACCCGAGCCGGGTTGCAACTGGATCGCCGACGGGCCACCGACTTGTTGGATGACGTAGTTGTACGACACGCCGAGCACGGTTTCGTGGACGTGGTTCTGCGACTGTCCGCCGGTGTAACCGGTGTGGGCGTGGGCGCTACCGGGGCCGGTGCCCGCCGAGCCGTGGTCGTGGTTGATCGTGTGCGAGTGCGACGGGATCTCGGTCGCTCCGAGGGCGACGGTTTCGGCACCGATCTTGGATGCCAACGGCCGGTCGGTGAGGCCGGTGCCGGTGCCGGTGCCGATCGGTCCCCGGCCGCGGAAGTCGGGGATGTTGAACGTCGACCCGTCACCGGGTCCCCACACGGTGCCGATCGCAGCGAACAGCGCGGCGTACTGGGTGCGTGACAACGCTCGCCCGTCGCACGGGAACCAGTTGATCGGTGTCGCCACCCCGGGCCACATCTTGATCTCGCCGATCAGGATGCCGCCGAGCGGGATCCACTGGGAGCCGTCGTAGATCCACGACGTCAGCGACGGGGCCAGGGTGATGCACACCGCGCCGGTCGGTGGTGTCGTCCACTTCGTGTTGCGGTCGGCGATGTCGGCGAACCGTTGGATGACGTGTTCGGACGCGGCGATCCCCCAGTCGGCTTCCAGCGCCTTGCCGGGATCGGGCGGATAGACCGGTTGCGTCTTGGCAACAGGCATCAGAACACCTCCAGAGCGACGAGGAAGCTGACGTTGACCTTGGCGTTCGGGATGGTCCCGGCGCCCGAGATCCACACGACGGGGATGGTGACATCGGTGGCGTCGATGCTCACCGGGCCGGTCACGCTGAACCGGTGGGCGGTGTCGGCGTCGTCCCAGTCGTTGATGCGGATGTGCGAGTCGACGTCGAGAGCACGGAACAGGGCGGTGCGGTCACCGCCGTCGTTGTCGATCAGCCGGGCGACCATGATCGTCGCCGCGGGCAGCGAGGCGTTGTTGAACCGCACCTGGCTGCCGGTCGGTGGCGGCGCGGCGCTGGAGTATTGCCACGAGTAGCTGCTGTACACGTACTCGGGCCGAGACTCGACGGCGGCGATGCGGGCTTCCAGCGCAGCGAGGTAGGCGTTGAGGTCGTCGCCCCACGGTTCTTGGCCGACGACTGGCGGGGTGTCGCTCATGAGGATCCTCCGTAGGGGCCGGTGCCGTAGGGGCTGGCGCCGTAGCCGGACGCCGGTGGTGGGATCGGCTCTGCGGGAGCGCGGTCTTGGCGTTGGCTGAACAGGCGCGTCGAGCGCAACGGGTCGATGATCCTGCCGCCCAACGTCATCTTCAGTGGGGCCAACCAGTTGTCGACTCGCGACATCCCGGTGTAACCCTTGTCGAGGAAGTCCTGCGGGTCGAGGATCGTCCACGAGACACCTTGACGGGTGACGTTGGAGATGCGTTCCGGCAGCGCGCACGCCTGTCCGGCGGCGGCTTTGCCGTACTCGACGGCGATCCAGGCGACCAGTCCTTCGCTGCCCGGCGGGAGGTTCGATTCGATGTCGTAGGCGACACGCACGACGTTGTCGTCGCAGCCGCAGCCGAGCCTCGGCATCGTACCCCCGCTGTAGTATGGGTCGATATACCCCGGGTACCACGGGATCGGTTGCCCGCCGGAGCAGGCCAGCGACACCTGGTTCGCTGCCGACCAGCACCACCCGGAGATCTCTTCGCCGATCTGGTTGCAGCGGTGCACCGACTTGACCGAGGTGACCGCTGCGACGGGTTGGCGGCGCAGCGTGATCGTCGACGACTGCACCCGGTAGTCCTCCAGCCAGGACTCGTAGCCGTGGAGGCGGTAGCCGGTCAACGTGTCGAGCAGCCATGTGGCCTGCGTCGTTGCCGTGTACAGGCGCAGCCGTTCACCGGTCAACGCTTCGTTGAAGTCCCAGACGACGTCGTTGGTGGTCGGGTCGATCCCGATGCTCGACTGCAACGCGGTGTAGATGCAGCCGTCGAACGGGCACTCCCCGGCGAGCACGTGCTCACCCACTTCGTAGGTGACGAGCGGATCCCACGGCAGCGCCGGGGTGTACGTGTACATCCCGTCGGAGAGTGCGGCGACGATCGCCGGATGGACCCACATCTCTTCGTACGTCGGCACCGTGGCTACATGCACGGACCGAGGCTAGTCCGCGGCCACCTCCACCAACGGGAACCGGGTCAGTGCTTGGTGTAGCGGCGCATCATCTTGGTGAGCGGGTCGGTGAGAAACGGTTGCGCCTTGGTGCCGGGATGGCGGACCGACATGAACGCCACCCACTTGCCGACCTTCGGCCAGAAGAACCTGAGCGGGTAGCCGGGGCCTTTCGGTTTGATCGTGTGCGCTGCGGTGCCTTCGTGGACGAACAGCGAGTACCGGGCCTGGGCTTCGACCTTCCACTCGGTGGCGCCGGTCGGCGACGGGACGATCGAGAAGGTGAGTTGCCAGGTCTTCTTCGGTGCGGCCAGCTTCGCTTCGGCGGTGGTTTCCAGGGCGATCTTGCGGATGTGTTCGGCGACCATCCCGGTCGGCCCGTTGAACTCGCGTTCCCAGTTGACGACGTTGGGGACGAACACCATCTCGGCCACACGCTCAGACTATGGGCTACCGTCGCGCCCATGACAGACACCAACCCAGACACACCCACAGAGGACAACTCCCGACTCAGCAATCTCGTCGATGAGATCAAGCAAGCGGTCACCGAGATCAAGGCCGAGGTGGGGCCGAAGCTGGCCGAGTTGGCCGACGATGCTCGCCAGCGCGTCCAGACCATTCAGGACAAGATCGACCAGAAGCTGGACGAGTTGGGCAACGCCCTCTTGGACAGATGAGCGACACCCCCGAACCGGAGCCGATGATCGAGGACGGCGGACCGGCGACACTCGACCCGAAGATCATCCACACCGTCGGTCCCGAGCCGGATCTTCCCGAGCCGGAACTCCCCGACGATCATCCCGGCCCGCCCGAGGGCGTGGACGAGGAACCGTCCTAGTCGGCGCCGCGGATCGCTGCGAGGGCGACCTCGTTCAGCTTGTCGAACACTCCGACGTGTGAGCGGGTGTACCGGTCGGTGGCCCCGTCGAACGCGCCGACCAGCGTGAAGCCGGGGAGCAGCATCGCCTTGCGGACCCAGTGGGTGTACGAGCCGCTGGCGATGTTCTGTGAGCGGTCGGTGATCCACACGATGTGCGTCCCGGCCTTGATCATCGCCTGCACCCAGCGGTAGGCACGCTCGGCCTCGTTGGACTTCACGTACTGGGCGTCGGAGACGACGATCAGGATTCGTGCTGAGGTGCCCGGCGTGGTCAGGTGGAGGACCCCGTCGAGTGCCGCCATTGCCTGGTCGAACTCTTCGGTGCCGTCGTTGGCGGTCTTGGTCAGTACCTCGTTGAGGACTTCGCCGGGGCGGGCGATGCGGTGGACGTGATCACCGAAGGTGACCGCGGCGGTGCGGGCGCCGATGCGGTGCCCGGCGTTGGCGTAGACGTAGGCGAACTCGGCGACACCGGACTCGGCCCATTTCATCGAGCCGGACGTGTCGGTGGCGACACCGACCACGAGGGGCTTGGCTGACGTGTGGCGGCGCACTGTGGCCTTCCACGGCTTGGCGGTCATCATCTTGCCCTGGGCACGCTCAGCGGACGCTCTGAGGGCCTCTCGTGACCGCATGCGGCCTGGGGGCGCCTGCTGTGGGCGGGCCTGCTTGGTGATCGAGGGCAGAGCGAGGCTGGACAGCACCGTGGCGACCTCGACGACGTGCTGGCGGGCTTTCGCCGTCGGCTGGCTGGCGATGACTCGCTGCGACTTGCGTCGGTTGCCGAAGATCTTGGCGCCCCACTCGGCGGCGTTGGAGAGTTGCACCATGTCGGTGTCTTTCTTCCAGTCGTCGTCCATCGTCTCGGCGACTTCGCGCATCAGCATCTTCAGCAGTTCGGCATCTTCGTCGTCGAGTAGTTCGTCGTCGAGGTGGGCGAGATCGGAGTCGTCGGCCGGGTCGTCCTGGCCGGGGGTGCCGTAGTCGGATTCGAAGTCGTCGCCGTCGTAGTGCTCGTCGCCGTCGCCGGAACCGGAGCCTGCGCCCTCGTCGCCCTCTTCGTCGTCGCCTTCGCCCTTGCCGGTGGATGGTTCGGCGATGACGTCGGGCTTCTCGCCGGGTCGTGCCCGTCGGGCGCAACCGGTGCAGCTTGTCGACTCGGCAGGTTCGCCGACCAGTGCGACCCACTCGTCACAGATTCGCAGCAGCGCAGCGCGGGACGTCTCTGAGTCGAGCCGCAGCGTCAACGCTTCCTGCAACAGGTCGGTTAGTGCGTCGATGATCTCGTCACCGAGCAGCGTTCGTGCGGCGGTGTCGACGGCGTCGGTTTCGTCGGGTGCGGCGACCCCGGCCAGGGTCCGGCCTCGGGCCAGCATCCATGCTCGGACGACGTGCGAGTTGTTCTCAAACGTGTCGGGCAGGTTGGCCAGGATCAGACCGAACGATGCCCGCAGGAACCGGCGGACCGGCGGTGCGGTACGCACTGCGTGGTTCTCGACTCGGAGTTCTTCCAGCGCGGTGAGCAGCGACTGGTGGTGCGGGGCCAGCTTCTCGATGACCGTGATCCGGTCGGAGATCCCGGCGTGTGCGGCTTCGTGGGCCAGCAGGCCGAGGATGCGGGCCTGCTTGTTCGATATCAGGCTGGTGCTGTGGATGTCGGCTGCCAGGATCCGTTCGGGGCTGCCGACCTTGGCGTCGTCGACGTGGATGTAGATGTCGCCGGTGTCGGGCAGGTACCACGCCGGTGCTGGCGGGTTCGGCAGGTCACCGTTGTCGACGTAGCGGGCCAGCGGGTACTTGCCTGGCCCGGCGATCGTGCCGACGAACGAGAGAGCGTTCAGGTCGGCGGAGCGTTCCATCAGCCTGGAGTTGGTGGAGTGCAGGTTGTGGAGGATGGTTTGTCGGGGCATCGGATCGGCTTTCGTCTAGGTCTGGAGTCAGTATAGCGGGTTCTACACCGAGACGGGCGTGACGGCCGGAACGATCCACGACGGATCAGACAGCAGCTTCTCCATCTTCGCCGGGAGCGGCTTCGACACGACGTCCATCACGAAGTCGTAGCGGCCGAAGTCGCGCTCGATCCGGTAGGCGCCACGGAACCGGGCCGGTGGCATCGCGCCGGACTCGACGGCGGACAGGTCGTCGGCGGTCAACTCGACCACCACAGGGTGACCGAAGAGGCGCACGTTCGGGCGGTTCAACGCCTCGTGGACGACCATCAGCGCGTGGGCCAGCGACTGCTCGGTGCGGATCCGCCAGTTGGCCCGGGTGTCACCGGCCGAGCGGTTGTACACGTAGATGTGGCGGTCGATGACGAAGAACCGGAGGTGGGCGAACGGCGCCCCGGCGGCGGTGAACACGACCGCTTCCATGTACAGGCCGACGACGCCGGTGCCTTCACCGGTGCGGGCCTTCTGGACGAAGCCGGAGCAGTGCGGGATCGCTGCCAGCTTGTCGAGCAGCAGCGTGTTGGCTGCTCCGTCGCGGGCGTGGATCGTGACGTCGCCTCGGATCAGGGTGCCGATCGTGGGGCCGGGTGAGTTGGGGACTGGTGTGCTGGTCATGGTGTTGCCTTTCGTCTGGGTCTGGAGTGGAGTATAGCGGGGTATCTGTCGGGTCACACCGTGAGCGGGGCGACATTGTTGCCGAACACGGCCTCGACGGCTGCCTGTGCGATCGCCCTGTTCTCGGGACGCACCTGGGAGATGAAGTTGCGGAGGGCGAACGTCTCGCCGAAGGTGGCGGACACGTCGCGGAACTGGAGCAGTTCACGCAACTGCGGGGCCTGGGTCATCTCGCCCCGGCCGTACTTCTCGACGAGGTTGCGGGTCACCTGGATGATCTTCGATCCGCAGCCCAGCTTGGTGGCCAGGCCCCAGTCGGTGCCCATCTCGACGTGGATCACGAAGCGGGACAGCAGCGCGTCGGACATCTGGGCGCCGGGCACGTTCGGGTTGCAGGCGCCGATGACGGCGAAGCCTTCCTTGGCCTTCACGGAGCCGCGCAGCGGGTTCTGGGTGACGACGAGTTCGCCTCGGCCGTCCATCATGCCGTAGACGACGGCCATGACGCGGGAGTCGATCAGAGCGATCTCGTCGACCAGCAGTTTCTTGCCTTCCTCGGCCGCACGGATCAGCGGGCCGTCGACCCACAGGTAGGTGCCGTCAGGCTGCTGCACCCACGAACCGACGAAGTCGGCCGTCTCGGTTTCGACGGTGCCCTGCACGGTGTACAGGTCGTCGCCGAACGCTGCCTCGACGAGGGCGGTCTTGCCGCAGCCGGGTTCGCCGTAGAGCAGGACGGTGAGTCCGGCGGCGATCGACTCGCGCACCAAGGTGACGTCTTGTTTCTTCACCTCGTTGACCATCAGCGAGCGGGGCAGGTACACGAGGCCGTTCGGGCGCAGGTATTCCTTCTGCTCGACAACGACGCTCGTGGTCGTGGCGGGGATGGTCGGGTCGTCGGTGCTGGTCGCCGCTGACGTCGAGGTGAAGTCGGAGAAGTTGGCCTGGTGGGCCAGCGGCGACCAGAACAGCCCGACGAGATCGGGCAGGTTGATGGTGGATGTGTCGGTCATGGGTCTGGGTCTTTCTGTCTGGGTCTGGAAGTAACTATAGCGGGTTGTACAGGATGTGGCAACGTCCCAGCGGGATCAGTCAACCACAGGGGTGTTACACGGTCAGGATGCTTTCCGTGCCGGGGTGGCCGGGGTTCGGCGAACACGCGACACCGGGATCGGCGCAGCGGGATGGGTCGGCACACCGGCGTACCGGCGCAGCGACATCTGCACCCACGGCACCGTTCGATCGGCGGACGCGGCGATGTCTCGGTACCGTTCACCGTCGTCGACGGCTTCACGCACGAGGGCGTCGGACTCGGCAACGATCTTGTCGAGGTGCAGGCGGGCTTCGTCGACTTCCTTGGCCTTCTCGTGGATCTGAAGCAGGATGTCGTTCATCATCTCTGGTTCCAGCGCGGGCAGTGCCGACGTGCGGGTGTCGACCTTCTTCGCTGGCTTGCGGGGCTTGCGGGCCTTGGACTTGGTGGGCTTTGTGGCTGTGGACATGGGTTCCTCGGGGATGAGGTCGATGGGCGGTGGATGGGTCTTGGTCTTGGTCATGCCCCGAGTATATCCCAGTATCCCAACTTCACAACCACGCTATACGAGTCCCCAGACGCGAGAGTGCGCCGACCCCGGGGTTAGGGCCAGGGGGCCGACGCACTCTCGCACTCACGTGTTGTGGGTTAGACGCCTCGCCCAGACGCCCAGGTCGAACCGGTCCAGTGCATCTCGCCGGACGCACCAGCGATCGAGCCTTGCACGAACGTGTTCGTCAACCAGTTGCCGGTCGGTGAGGCCGTGGCGCCCATCGCGTTCGCTGCGGCAGCGTCGGCCGGTCGGCTCGCCGGGGCGGACCAGGTTCCCGCGACATTGGCTGCCCCGGCGGTACCGACCTGCACGACCGCGTCGCACGAGATCGAGTTGGCCGTGGTCTTCTCCCAGTCGCCGGTGTCCCCGGCGCCGCCGGTCCAGTGACCGAGCGAGATGTCCGGCTTCGACGTCGAGCGGACGTAGCTGAACGGGTTGGTCAACGCGTCCTTGTAGGTCACGAAGTCGTCACCGGCGTTGTCCGGGTTCAGCCCATCGGCGACGAGCGCCTCGTTGCCGACACCGGTACCCGAGTAGTCGTTGGCCAGCGCACCGTTGGTGAACTCGCGGTCGCCTTCGTAACGGACACGAACGTATGGGAACGCCCAGTGCCAGTACGGGGTGCCTTGTGCGGGCTTGCCCTTGACGATCGCCTTCGACCAGATCTCGATGGCCACCGGGTTGCCGACGGTACCGCCGACCGGTGGGGACGAGTAGCCGATGACTTCACCCTTGGCGACCACCGTGTTGCCGCCCTCGATGACGTCCGCGGCAGCACAGATGATCTTGCCACCAGCCAACAGCGCCGCGGCTTCCGGGTCAGGCGTGCACAACGACAGGTTGAAGGTGATCCCCTTCATCGAGTCGTCGGCCTTGTACTGGATGCAGATCGTGCCGTCTGCGGCCTTCTCTGTGATCTCGTCGCCGTCTTCGAACTCGGTACCGAACGAGGCCGTGATGAACCCGTTGGTGGTGAGGATTGGGCGTGTTGGGTCGATTGAGCCGTCGAGGTACAACGGCGTAATGCGAATCATCTCGCCCTGGATGCTCGCCGCACCATCTCTGCTTGCCATCGTTCAATTCCTCCGGTTTCAGAGTGGTCGGGATTACTCGTTGATGACGCCGGTGGCTGTGTTCACGCCGAGAGCCGTTGCCCCAGCGATCAGCACCGGTGTCGTGCCACGAACCGCCCATGCGTTGGCCGCGTCCTGCGGCCCCATGTAGGCGACCGTTTCGAACGTCTCTGCGAACTCGCAGAACTTGTTCTTCTGCACGTCGTCCTTGGTCCGCACGACACCCAGGTCGACCTGGCCACCGTCGAGGCGGGTGAACACGCCTGGCGTGGTCACCAACCATTCGGCGTTGAGCGGGAACCCGAGGTACGAATCGAAGTTCGCTGTCGCGGCCACGACGTTGTCGCCGACTGCCGGGACGTCGTCGATGAACCACACCGGGTCGATGTTGGCATCGTCGAGGTAGCCGTCGACTTCTGCGTACGACGTCGACATCGTGTCGTCGCCGGGCATCTGCAACATCAGGTCGGCTGCGACTGCGTCACGCAACCATGCCGGTGCGTACACACGAACCTGCTGGGTTGCCGAGAGGCGGTTGCGCCAACGGAACTGTGCGGCCACGACGCGGATCGTGATCAGCCAGTCGCGGGCGATGCCGACCTTGACGTCGGGGGTGCCGTAGATGTTGGCGGCGGAGTGGTTGACAACGCCGGGGGCGCTCCACATCGCGGCCAACAGGTACTGCTCCTTGAAGTGCGCCTGGGCGACTTGCACGAGATCGGTTGCGGCCTTGACGAACTCGGGGTTCGTCCGGCTGGAGAGCAGATCGAAGCACAAGCACATCGGCAAGGCGATCAGGTCTGCGTGGCGCTCGACACCACAGGTGATGTCGATGCACGGCTTCGTGTCGGCCGGGACGGTCGGCGTGGTGCCGATGACGCCGGTCTGGGCGATCGAGCCGGTCGCTGCGTTCGGGTCCCAACGCACGAATGCGTTGGCGCCCATCGAGGCGATCACGCCACCGATCGACGGCGGCTCGGTCCAGATGATGCCACCACGGTCGACACCGAACGACGCCATGCTGTCGGCCACCGGGGTATCGGTCGAACCGATGCCCGGGATGTCGTACAGCGGCGTGCGCGGGGCGCACCAACCGGCGGCGGTCATCGCCTCGCGGGAGCCGTTCTCCTGAAGGAACTTGCGGATCTTCTGCGAGTTCCCCTCGGGATCCGACTTGCGAAGCATCTTGTCTTCGTCGACGGCATCCTCATCTCGACGGAGCGAGGCAACGATGACGTACTCGCCATCACCACCGACGCCGCGCATCGAGTTGATCTTCTTCGTCATTGCTTCGACGACATCATCCATGCCGTCCAGCTTCTGACCTGATGTCACGCCGGGGATGTCTCCACCGGCTGTGATGGTGAACGGCATCGCCGATGCGGCCACAGGGACCGGCTTGTTGGCGTCCGGCACGTCTGATTGCGTGACCACTGCGGTTGACACGGGTGGTTCCTCCTGTGGCTCCAGTTCGGGAGCGACCTGCTCCGCCTCCGTGGGGATTGGTGTTTGTGCTGCGATCGCCATCTGTGCGAGCGCCTGCCGGTCTTCTTCGGGGAGCAGAGCGAGAGCCTTCAGTTCGGCTTCGGTCAGCTTCACGAGGGCCTTCAGGATCTCGTCGTCGGTGGCGGGGACTGCTGGGTCCGCGGGTTCCGCTGGTGCGCCTTCGGGAGCCTCTGGCTCCGCAGGCACCTCGCCGGGTGCGGGTGCCTCTGGTACGTCCGGGGTCGGGACCTCGGGTACCTCGGGAACGTCGGTTGCAAGGACCTTGTCGGCGTCGAGCACGTCGGCGGCTGCGGCGACCGGCGCGGCCTGCCCGGGAGCCGCTGGTGCGGCCTCTTCGGGTGGCGTCGCTGTCTTCGCTGCCCGAACCGTGTCGAGTGCGTCGGCGAGGGCCTGCATCAGGTCCACGTCGCCGGACGAGTCGGCCGCGTCGAATGCGGCAACGAGTTCGGCTTCAAGGGCCTCGATCTCATCCGGTGTCAACTCTGCGAGCCGGGCCAGACGATCTGCGAAAGCATCCATTTCGATTCACCTTCTCTTCCCGTATAACGGGATAGCGACGGAGGTCTGAAGGTCAGGATGCGGGAGGTACCAGACTCTGTCGGGTCGCTCCTGGGGCGGAACAGTAGACCACGAGTTACACCGATGCAAGCATCGGACGGTGATACCCTTCGGACAGGTCGGCCTGGCGAACGCCCGTCGCATCCGTGACAGCACCTTCAACCAACAGGAGACAGTCATGGGCGTACGTGCCAAGTTCGTAGTCAGAGACATCACTCAGTCGATCTCGGGCGGGTCGGTGTCGTTGTTCCCGGTGTGCCGCGGCGACGAGAACAAGTCGTGGAGCCAGGCGACACCGTCCGGCGAGATCAAGATGTCGATCCTCAACCAGCCCGCGCTGGACTGGTTCGCTTCGATCCTCAACGATGCCCGCGAGGGCCGCGGCAAGCCGGAGGTGTTCGTCGACTTCTCGTCAGCGACGGCCGACGATGCGCCCATCGCCTGACGCGCCGCTACACACTCGACCCGACGAGGTTCCCGACATCGGGCCACATCACATGATCGAGTACCACATCTGGATCCACGCTGGGGACTGCTCGTACTGCGGGCAGAACGGGCACCGATCCAACAGGTGCCCGAACCGGCCGGGCCTACGTCAGCGGGTCGTGTCGATCAGCAACGGGTGAACGAGCGAATTGCAGAACGATTCTGCGAATCGCTCGTCACTTCCAACTGTCGGGGATCGAGTCCATCGCGCCGAGCGCACGGGCACGCTTCTTTATGTGGGACTTGATCTTGGCCTTGTCGCCCTTGGCCCGGCCGAGGGCATGGACGGCCTTGGTGACGTCGCGCTTGTCGGAGATCGGGAACCGTCCGCCGGGCATCGCCGCGCCACGGGACTCGGCCTTCTTGCGTTCACCTGCCGTCCACGACTTCGTGGCTCGGGCGATCAGCGGGAACTGCTCGGGGTGGACGCTGGCGCGCATTGCCAACTGGTGGCAGTCGACGGTCGTCTCGTCGATCGGCATCCCGTCGCCGTCCCAGATCTCTTGCGGGTCGTTGGCGTGGACGCGGTCACGCAACGAGGCGACAACGGCGGCTGCCGAACCGTGGACACGGTCACGCAACGCGGCGGCGATCATCGCCTGGTCCTCGTTGTTGACCCGGGCCTGCTCGACTGCTGCGGTCATCGCCATACGGACGTCTTCGACCTTGCCGAGCAACACGTTCTCGACGAACCGCAACCGGTCTTCGAACGCTTGGGCGACGTCGGCGGTGGCACCGGTGTCGAGGTGCGTGGCCAGGTCGACGAGGGCGCCGGTCCCGGCGGCAACGAGAGCCATCGGGTGTCCGCTGGCGACACGGGCGCGGGGGATCGGGAACCCGGGCACGTTGACCGCGCACACGGCGACCATCTCCAACGAGCCGTTGATCGGACGCCAGTCGCCGGACACGCTGCTGGCGCGGATGGCACGCAACTGGTTCTCGTCGACGGTCGGGCGCAACGCACCGGCGACCCAGATCCCGTGCTTGTCCTCGCCGACGGCGACGTCCATGATCGCCGAGTCGGTGCTGTCGTAGTGGGCGACCGCTTCGGCAACGCTGGCTTCCAACGGTGCGTGTCCGCCGGTCAGGGTGATCTGGCCGACGTTGACCAGCTTGCCTTCCTGCGTCTCCAGCACACCGGTGGCGAAGAACGCGTACCCGGACTTCGACTTCGGGGCCTTGATGCTGCCGGACATCCCGATGTGGTCCTGGCGCCACGAGGCGATGTGCCCGAACGCGTGACCGTCACTGGTGATCGACAACGGCATCAGCCGATCGAAGTTCGGGTTCGCGAACCACGCCGAGGGTGGCTTGGCCGGGAACCCGGCAGCGACAAGCGCACTGGCCGGTTGGCGGATCATCCCTTCCCAGTCGAGGGTTCCGGCGTACACGCCGTCGGCCACGTCGAAGTCTTCAAGAACGGTCATTGGGGTCATCTCCTGTGGATCTCAGAGTCAAGGTCTGCGTCAGGGGTCTGGGTTCCTGTCAGGTCATAGATGTGGTTGGTGCCGCCGAGAAACGCGGCGACACGGTCGAAGCGGACGTCGTCACGGTCGTCGAGGCCAGCGACGTGCGGGATCCACTGCGGGTGTTCGTCGTTGAGGTCGCCGTAGTGGCGGACCGTGGCATCGTCGAGGGCGAGATCTCGGACGGTGTTGAACTCGTCGGCTTCGACGATCTTCACCGGGACGTTGCCGTCGGGTCCGAACTGGGCGTCGGCGTTGACCCCGGCGGTGAACGGGCCGACGGCGTCGCCGATGCGTTGGGCGGTGGAGATCACCCGGTGCTTGTCGATCGTCGACAGGTCCGCGGCGGGGCCGAGGTACTTGATCGTGCAGTGCAGCGGGGCTGCCTCCCCGTCGTCGTAGGTGTGCGTCTCGTCGCCTTCGACCATCAGCACGAGCGCAGCCCCATCGAAGCCGCCGGAGGCGACCAGGGCGCGCCGTAGGACCGCCGCGGAGGCTTGCAGCGCGGCACGCTCTGTGAGGTCGGTGGTGCGTCGCGAGCCGACCATCAACGCCCGGTACATCGAGCGCATCGCGTCGCGTTCATGCGCCGCAGCGATGAGGCTCGGGGGGTTGATGAACCAGCTAGCCACGTGGCCGTTCGACAGTCCCCATTTCACGAGTACGACACGTTAGACGCGCCGGTGCTTTCGGGAGCGGATCTGGCTATCGTCGTGGCCGGTCCGGCGTCCTTGGTTGGTGGTTGCAAAACCTCTCAACCGACCCGGGATGCCCGGGCCAACCAAGCGGATGTGGCTCAGTTGGCAGAGCGCGACCTTGCCAAGGTCGAGGTCGCGGGTTCGATTCCCGTCATCCGCTCCACGGCCCCATCGTTCAGCGGCAGGACTCCACTTTCTCAGGGTGGAAACACGGGTTCGAATCCCGTTGGGGCTGCTCAGCCAGCGTGTCCGTCCCACTCGCCGGGCCAGTCGACGGGATCGTCGAGGCGCTTGGCGGTGGTCGGGTCGACTTCCAGTTCCAACACGGTGCCGTCGAACGTCGGGATCGGTTCACCGCACGAACCGCACTTCATCATCATCCCGTTGATCGGGTGGGTGCCGTCGGGCATCGTCGCCTTCTCGGCGCGCATCGCGGTGCCGGGCACGAGCATGTCGTCGTAGAAGAACGCCGTGTCGCCGCACAGGGTGTGGACCAGCCGGATTGCCATCACGCTACGGTAGCGGGTCAGTCGAGCATCCGCCCGTGCGCCTTATCACATGCCTTGCAGAACGGACCGGACCAGGTCCACTCGTCGGAGGCCGAGGCCCGTTGGCCGATCATCGCACCGGCGACCAGCCCACCGCCGACCTTGGCGACCATCAACTCGTGGCACCACACGCACGTGTTGTTGGCCGCGGCCATCGTGGCCGGGGAGGCCAGCGTGCCGCAGTTCAAGAACACGGTGCCAGCAGGCACGAAGTCGGCCCCGGCCAGGAGGGAGGAAGTCAGCATCTCGGTCACGGTTCTAGTATAGCGCGCTATCCCAGTATCGCAACGTGTCACCCAGATCGGGTGTGCAGCTTCGCTTGCCTTTCGCTGCCTTTCGCTTGCCCTTCGCCTTGCCCAGACTTGCCCTAACTTGGCAAGTAGCGGCAAGTGCTACGGTGCGCGCATGATCGCTCAGATCTCGGAGGGTCACATCGACCTGGCCGATTTCCTGTTCCTCGTCGCCGCCGTCGTGTTCGCCGTCCACGTCATCTACACATGGACCCACACGCCCGCCCCGGCCAAAGACAAGGCCGCAGCGGTGCTCATTGCGCTCGGCCTCTGTCTGGTGTCGGTCGCCGCGTTCGTGCTCTAGCTGACGACACGCCAGTCGATCGACACGTTCCACCCGGCCACTCGCGACACGCCGTCGCCGAGGTGGATCATGATCGGTGTCGAGTGTGACGCCATCACAAAGTTGCGGCCGTCGATGAACTCGGAGATCCACGCCGCGGCGAGGTCGACTGCTTCGTGCAGTGAGTCGGCGGCGGTGATGTCGACGGTGCCGTGGTGCGGCCCGTTGCGGTTCTGCGGCGACGTCGCGTGTTGAGCGATCGGTGGGATCGGCGACATCGGGTCACGTTCACTCATGGCACGGTCCCGGTTTGGTCTTGGCAGACGGTGTTGAGCGCCAACGCCAGGTTCGCCGGATCCGGGTACGTGTCAGCGAGCCGGTACGCGGCCCGCTCACGACACGTCTTCGGATCATCCGAGTGAGTCGGCAGGGCCGAGCAGCCGACGATGACGAGGATCAACACGATGACGACCCCGACCCCGAACGCGAACGCCGACCAGGTCCACTTCGGGGTCACGGGTTCCTCCCGACGACAACGGCGACCACGATCAACGCGAGGGCGATCGACAGGCCACAGAGCCACCAGATGACGAGCCAGTGAGGGATCACGGCACGCACGCTACGTGAACGATCGTGTCGCCCAGTTCCGTGATCGGCGCCGGACCGAACTCCTGCAAACACAGGCCGCACTTGGCCCGTTTCAGCTTCGGGGTGAAGATCGCCTCGCTCATCGCGTAGTGCTTCTCCAGGTTGACCAACTGCCATCTCATATGCCCTCGTTGACTCGGTACTTGTCGAGCGACAGGTCGCAGACGTCGGCGAGGACACACACCAGGAACAGGCCCGGCGGGCGCGAGTTCTGGACGAACATCTTCAACGTCGACAGTGAGATCCCGCACACGTCGGCCATCTCCGCTTTCGACCAGCCGCGCCGGACCCTGAACCGTTCGACATCCTCGGAGAACGCCGGGACGTCGAACACGTTGACTGCGGATTGCTTCGGCATTACTTCGCTCGGATCCCGGCGCTGGCGCGGGCGATGACGAGTTGCGACGCGGCGATCGACTTCAGCGCCCACAGGACCCGCTCGGAGACGGTGTCGGCTTCGTTGTCGGAGTTGTTCAGTTGTGCTTCGGCTTCGTCGAGCAGGTCCTTGGTGGTCAGCATCCCCACGGTCGGCACCCCACCTGTCCGTACAGGGCCAGTGCGACGGTGGCGTTGACGCGAGGGTCGAACAGGTCGGACGGCTGGTTGACGCCGTAGTCGGCGAGCCAGGCCCGGTGGACCGAGTAGTAGATCTGGAAGATTCCGTAGCAGCAGTAGTTGGCGGCGTCGACTTTGAGGTTCGGGCCGGACTCGCGTTTGGCGATCCGCACCGCCCAGTCTTCGATGTTGTCGGGCCACACCTCGCGGATGATCTGCTCGGTGGACGCGGGATCGTTACCCACCACCGGTTCGGGCGCCGGGGCTGGCGGGTTGAGACGAACAGCCGGGACGGTGGGCTGCGCGCTCAGGTTCAGCGACCCGAGAGTCTCCGAACCGACGATCCCATCGACGACTAAACCGTTGACTTTCTGCCAGTGCCGGATTGCTTTGGCGGCGCGGGCGGGCGTGTCGATCGAGTAGCCGAAGGACCTCAACTTATCGAGCGCCCTCAACGTATTCGTCACCCCGATCGGGGTGGTCTTGGCGACGGCGGGCGCCTTGGTGGCCGGTGCTGGCGCGGCGGTGGCCGTCGACGATGTCAGGTACGGGCAGAACAGCCCGGCGACGAGCAGAGCACCGACGGCCCATCGGACCCAGTCGGTGGTCAGGTCGTTGCGTCGTAGAAAGTTGATCATGGGTTTCCCTCCAAGTTGCCCGTTGCGGTAACCGTAACAGGTCGAGTAGTGTGCCGTGATGCCTTCCAGACAAGACGCCAAGATTGCGGCAGCGATTGCCGCAGTGCGGGAACGGATCCGCGGCCGTGAACTGGCCTACAAGATCGACCCGGGGATGACGTTGGCCCGAGAGATCGAGGCCCGCGAGGCGATGGCACCGATGACACCATCTGCGATCGGCGAGACGCTCGACTTCTTCTCCGATCTCGCGACAAGATCAAGACCAAGACAAGGGGAACCATGACCATGACCGAGATGACTGACACCGTTTGGGAGCAGCGCCGTTACGACGCTGGCTGGTACGGCTGCAAGGTGCAACGGAAGGGCGACTTCGGGGTCCTGACGGTCACCCTGCTGGGAGCGATCCCGCACAAGCTGCACGAGGAAAGGGTCAAGTTCGACAGGCCCGACCCCGACAAGTGGCGGCTGCGTTGCGAGGCGGTCATCAACGACGTGGACCTACGCGAGTTGGACCGGCACTGATGGCCCGCGAGATTGACGTCGTGGTCACTGTCTCGATTCCCGATGACGTCGACCCGCACACGGCCGGAGAGTCGTTGTTCAACACGTTGGCCGAGTACGCCGACGAGGATCTCGTCGAGTCGATCGACGATTGGAAACTGCGACTGTGACGCATCGTCATCAGCCGTCGGTTCGCGGTCTGCCCGGCTCGGAATGCCGCGAGTGTGGCCAGGGGTTCCTAGCCGCCATCCACATCCTGTCAGCGGAAGAAGATCGCCCAGATCAACAGGATGACGATGACCAACAGGATCGCGCCACCACCGATGTACACACCGTCGGCCAAGAGACTGAGCATGCCCAGAGGGTAGCCCGATCGGGCGAGGCCGAAACGTGACCCCGGCGCAACTCGCCGCGGTCGCCCATCCGTGCCTGCTCGCCGGGGAGACGACCCACCCACGGTTCCGGCATCGGATCACCGACGCCTGGTCGCTCGTGTTGACGATCAACACCGGCTATGAATGAATTGAGCAGGGCTACGGCGGACCCGTGTGGCACGCCTCGATCGCATACCACGGGCGCCGCGGCGCGCCGATTGCCGACCACCTGGCGCGTGCCGAGCGGGCGTTGCGTGGCGTCGGCGACACCGACCACGAGTGGGTCGAGCGGGGCACCATCGCGATGCACCTGCGTCGACGTCTGTCGTTCGCCGAGCGGTCAGCGACGGGGCTGGTGATGCGTGATATCCGTGGGACACCGGAGGCCGATCGGCGACTCGCTGCGGTCCGCCAGTGGCTACCGGCCGGGTATGTCGAGTGAAGCGGACGGCGGTCGTCGAGGACGAGGCGACGTGGGCGGTCGGGATGGAGCATCGTTGTTCGCAGCCGCACTGCGAGAACCCGGCGGTGGCGGTCGTTCGCAAGCGCGGGTACCGGCGGATCTCGGCGCGCTATTGGTGCGACGAGCACCTGGCCGGGATCAATCGGTTCGTGCGGAGCGGCAAGGTTTGGTGGAGAGTGGCGGCGGACAGTCCGTTGGCTGATATCGGGTGGCCGTGGCCACCGAGGAAGGGAAGGCGTTGATGGAGCCGTACACGCGGTGGGAGCGGGCGTTGGCGATCGGGGCGTACATCGGTGTCCCGTTGTTGGCGGTCGGGTTGTACGTCGGGATGTGGAAGTCGCTGCTGTGAAGGCGTTGATCGGGATCTTGTTGATCGGTTTCGGGATCGTTCTGTTTGCCCGCACGGTCGGCCAGATCATGCGCGAGCGGCGACGTCGAGAGGCCCGGTTCGCCGAGGCGCTGCGCGGGCCGGTGCCGACGGTGCTGCCGGACCAGACCGAAGAATGGGCCGCGTACGTCCCACCGGTCCGTCTTGCCCGTGGCTCGTTGGCCTACACCGTCGACGACGGTCGCAACTGGATGTACGGCGACGACGGCTGGACGGAGGTGCTGCCGGATGCGACGCCGCGAACGTGAAGAGTTGATGATCAAGGCCGCGCAGGCAACGCAGGCGTGGCAGGCGCTCGGCGACATCCTCGTCGCCGCCGGGGTGATGACGCCGGGGCCGTACACCGGGCCGGAACTGTTGAACTCGGCCGAGGCGTACATCGACTACCTCGACAGGTTGAAGCGGTGAGGCGCCACACGCCGCACGATCACCGGTCGCACACCTTCTCGGCCAGGCAGCGACTGATCTGCATCACGTTCGACACGGTCGAGGACGCCGAGGCGTGGGACCGTGCCGGTCAGCCGATCTACGTGTTAACCGACGTCGACGATGCCGACGACGATGTACAGTCCGAGCAGCGCAGGGTAGAGCAGTCCGGTAGCTCGTCGGGTTCATAACCCGGAGGTCGCGAGGTTCGAATCCCGCCCCTGCCACCAGATATCCGGTTATTCGCCGTTACAGGTGGGTACTGTGCGGGTGGTGAAACGCACACTGGCCCTGCTGAGTGGATTGCTACTCGCGAGTTGCGGCACCGCCGCACTGGCACTGGAGGACAACCCGTACCCGACGACGGAGACGACGGTCGAGGTGTCGCACAAGGTGTTCGTGTGCAAGTACGTCGGCAAACCCGGCGTCGATGAGCGGTTGCAGACCGGCGACAATCCGATCTCCGTCGACACCAACAGTCTCCGCAACTTCGTGCGGATCGGTGACTTCTTCAACGACGCGCAGGGTCGCAGCGTGGCGATCGCTTTCGACGTCGGTCAGCCGGAGCCGTCGGTGCACGAGTGCCCGCCAGCCGATGGTGGTGGGACCACGACGACCGAGAAGGCCACCACGACCACCGCGGCACACACGACCACCACGGTGAAGCACGACACGACGACATACCCGCCGACCACCGTGAAGAACACCACGACGACGGAGAAGGCCACGACCACCACGGTCAAGGCCACCACGACGACTGCCGCTGCGACAACGACGACCGTGAAGAACACGACCACGACCGCCGCGGCGACGACCACGTCGAGCACCACGATCCCGGCGACCACGACGACGGGGCCGAGAGTCAGCCTGTTCGGCGTCAACGTCTTCGCCTTCTGCGGTGCCGACTTCCTGCCCGAGATCTCGATCACGTTCGGCAACCGGCCCGACTTGGACGGTCAGATCGGGGTCCTGTCGTTCAGCACCGGAGGGTCGGTGTTCCTGACCTTCCAGTCGAACACCACGGTGACGATCGCCTACCCGAACACGACACAGAACGTGAACCTGATCTTCTCGCTCGGCCAGGAGACAGCAACGGCGTCGGTGACGTTCCCGCCGGACTGCCCGCCCGCCACGACGACGACGAGCACCACCACGATCCCGGCGACCACGACCACAGGAGCAACGACATCAACGACATCGACAACGGTCGCACCCACTACTACGGGGACGGTTGCCCCGACGACCACGGGCGTCACGACCACCCTCTCGCCCACCGGCCCCACTTCGACGCTTCCGGCTTCAACGACGACGCTGCCACCGACCTTCAGTTTCGGAGCCGCGGCGACGGTGTGCGTCCGCGAGGTCCCGACGATCCGCATCGTGTTCCAGAACCAGTTCCCACAGTTGGCCGGGCAGACCGGGACGCTGACGATGGCCGACGTCAACGGCAACGTGGTGTCGACCCAGCCGCTGGTCTACCAGCCGGGCGCGACGGTGGACCTGCTGTACCCGGGCACGAGGGTCAACGCTGACGGCACGATCGCCGATGTGCCGGGATGGAACCTGAACGGCGCTGGCTTCTGGGTTCGTGACCCGAGCGACGAGTTCCTTCGGGCCGGGATCAACTTGACGTACACGGTCAACCCGACGGCGACGGCGTTTGTCACCTACCCGCCGGAGTCGGCGAACTGCGCCAACCCTGATGGCCCGTTCCCGCCTGGTGTCACGCCCCCACCGACGGGGCTGCCGCACACCGGTTCGACCACCGACACGACGTCGGGCATCGCATTCTTGATGGTCGGCGCGGGCACCTTGCTGGCCGTCGCTAGTCGCCGCCGGAAGATCGCCTAACCTGCGACCAACGGTCGGACTTGCTTACCACCCAGTCGCGGTTCGACCCAGGACTCGGGTCGGTGCCGCGCTGGCCCGAGTCCGCACCTAGCTGCCGACGTGCGTGGCGACACCATGCCCGCCACGCAGCTTCGCCAGATTCGTACACAGCCCCTTGGAGATGAGTGGGCCGACGTACTTCGTCAACTGGCGGTGGCACCTGCGCCATGCGCCTGGTGTGCCCCACCGGATCTTCGCTGCGCCGGGACCGAACGCCCAGTATTCGCGTAGCTGCGCCGGTTCACGCCCGCCCGGTGTCGCCTGCGACAGGGCCTTGCCCGGCCCTGCTGCGAGCAGCGCGAACTCGATTGCCATCTCGTCGGCCCGATCCGAGTACGCCGACGCCGTCGTCGCTTTCTTCGGGGGTTCCTTGGTGAACGGGATCCCGGCGGTCTGCTCGTCGACCTGCGGGAGCACCGACGCCAACTGTGCCTCGTCGAGGGCGACGACCGGCGGCGGTTTCACCGAGCGCAGCCGGGCGATGAACGACGTGTCTTCCTGCCAGGTGCCGTCGTGGCGGCGGTACACCTTCGGGCCAGGCGCGACAGCGATGACGTCGAGGACAGCGTTGCGGTCACCGTCGTCGACCACGGCGAGGATCTTGGCGCCTTCAGGAACGTCGACGGCCGGGGCGTCGGTGCCAGGGACCGGCATCGAGGTGGCCAGCATCGCCACAGGTGCGTAGCCCTTCATGATCACGCAGTCGTACCCTTCGCCGAACGCCCGGGCAACGAACGCGACCTCGTCGGCGTCGAGCGGGATCGGGTCGTCCACAGGGTCGTCCACAGGGAGCCATCCGGCGGCGGTGAAACACTCGTTGCCGCGCACGAGGGCGGTGACGAACAGGTCGTCGTCGACTTCGGTGCAGATCCCGAACGGGAGCCGCATGTCGTTGCCGAGGACCGAGCCGAGGATGCGGGCGTTCTCGCGGGCCAGGATCTTGCCCGCCCACCGGTTGCCGAGCGTGGCCGCGAGGTCGATCTGATCGAACGTTGCAGCAGCCCCCAGGAGGCCGCTACGTGCCCCCACAGGGACCGGGAACGTTCTGGGCTTCACTGGTCAGCCCACGGCATCGGAGCGGCCCAGCCGAGCGCCTGGGCCTTCCTGGCGACGTACCAGCGTGACTCGGGGTGGCCTTCAGCCCAGGCGATGGCCTCGGGGATGTCGGCTGCGGAGGCGACCACGATCATCGCCGACGCCGAGGCGGTCACCGCCGGGGGTGGTTCGGCACGCGACGGCCCGGTCGCCGACGCTGCGGGCGGGTTGATCGGCGACAGGTCACGGATCGAGATCACCTTGCCGACGTCGTCGGCCATGTCGTAGTGCTCCAGGTCCGACCCTGGGACATCGACGATGTCGAGCGATTCGATCGGCGAGATGTCGGACAGCAGGATCCACTGCCGCGAGTACCTTGCGTATAACCCCGTACCGGTTTCGAGGATCATGGTGTGAACGTCGCCTTCGTCGTCGACGGCTGCCGAGATCGACGGTTCGCTGATGGTGCCGGTCATGAATGCTCCAATGATTTCGACGGGAAGTGGGATGCCGAGGCTGAACATGGGCGACGCTGCGGCGTCATCTGGCCGGGTCGGGCGCAACACGACCTTGTCGCCGGAGTCGTCGAGGAACCGGAACTCGTTGTCGGAGTCCAACACGACGGTGTCGACGGCCATGAACTTCCCGGCGTAGTCGTCGTCGATGCGCGCCTCACGGGCGTGCTCGTCGTAGAACGCTTCGTTGACGAGGTAGATCAGTCGGCCGTCTTTGCGTTCCATCGTCACCGGGAACTGGTTGCCGAACAGTCGCTTCATGGCCATCAGATCGCTCCAGGGAAGTTCTCGGGCAGCGCCGTGAGCGGGATCTCCTGCCCGAACGACGGGGCGTCCTTGGGGAGCGCCGCCGCGCCGCCGGTGGTCACGAAGAAGTCCTCCAACAGCATCCCGTTCGGTGCGTGGGTGACGCCTTCCTTGTGCAGCCGGTCGATGTACTCCTGACGCTCGGAGGCGGTGAGGATGACGTGGCCCCACAGGGTCGCTTCCAGTCGCCGCTTGATCATCAACTCGTTGCCGGACTGAAGGCTGCCGGGCGTCAACCAGTTCAACTGGTCGGAGTTGTGAGCGTGCGGCCGTTCGCCGTACGTGTCGTGCGGCTGCCAGTAGTAGTCGACCTGCCGGTGGATCATCACCGGGTCCATGATCAGCGTCCCCTGCGACGACGACGTGTTGTCCTTCGACATCCGCAAGAACAGATGGTCGGCGGAGTCGTGACCGTGGTCGGCGACCGACGACATCCCGTTGTAGAACATGCCGTGCTGCCACCGTTCGGTGGTCGCCATCAACCCCGGGTGCTCTTGGGTCATCGCGCCCTCGATCGTCTTCTTCATGCCCTGCGACGAGAAGTGGTGGGTGTACGCCTTGACACCGTTCTTGGCGACGATCGCTCGCGACACGTCTTCGGACACGAGGACTTGCACCCGGCCGTCGTCGAACACTCGCAGCGAGATGTCGTCCATCGTCGCCTTGCGACCCAACTGTGCGCCGACCGCGTTGTCGATCGCCGTCAGCGCCTCTTGCGGCGAGTTCGGCTTCTTCCCCTTCGTGTAGATCGGGTTGAACTGCGCCCACACCTTGTTCGTCGCCATCTTCTGCAACGCCGCCTTGTCCGGCGGGGCCTGCGCTTCCTTCGACACGCCGACCAACTCCATCGCTTCGGAGATCTTGCGTTGCGCTTCGGGGTCGTCGACCGGGACGCGGATCACGACCTTGCCGTCGTTGGAGTTCCGGCCGGACGACGTCTGGTACTGGATGTTGGCGCCGTCGTAGTCGCGGTTCAGCACCCAGCCCTGGCCGACTGTGGTCGTGTTCGATCCGTTGCCGAGTTTCTTGACGGCGTCGTCGTAGCGTTCGTCCTTGCCGTCCTGGTAGTCAGAACGTTCCCAGCCGAGGCTCGTGGTCTTCACCGACCAGCCGTCGGCTTGGGCGTTCGGGTTGAGGCTCTTGTTACCGTTCGTCGTCCGCGGCTTGGTCGGATCCCAGAACGCTGTGGCGATCGTGTCGGCACCGTCGCGGTCTTCCAGGTCGATCCAGCCTTCGTCACCGTTGGCGGTGACCACCGGGGTGCGCCACACGTCGTACGTCCCGGCCTTGTTCTTGCCGATCAGCGTCGGTGGGCCGGTCACCGTCGCGTTCGGGGTCTTGCCTTCACCAGCGCCACCGTCGGGTCGCAGCGCACCGGACACCGTCACGCCACCACCACCGGAGACGCGCACGGCGATCAGGTCACCGGCGACGAGGTTCTTGGCGTTGCGGTCGTTGAAGTCCCAGTCGCCGGACTGGTTCGTCGACGACGTGATGAACGTGGCGTGGTTGGTGCGGGCGGCTTCGGTGTCGACACGGAAGCGGACTTCGACGAACTCTTTCCCGGCGGAGTCGCGTACCACTTGGGTCTGGACCATCATGTCTTCGATGACGTCGTGGTCGGCGAGGCCGTACGTCGAGATCCACGTCTTCTCACCGGTCTGCTTGTTCGCCTTGGCGGTGTCGATCGTTTCGGCGAGCGCGCCCATCACCGAGCGTGCCCCGCCGATCCCGGCGACGTCGAGGTTCGTGCCGCCGGTCGCCTTGTACGAGGGGACCCCGACCGACGACGTGGTGACCGCCGGGTGCGGGACCTCTGTGCCTTGCGGGTTGGCGCCTGCGAACACGGGGAGATCCGGCGCGGTGGGTAGCTCGCTGGGTTCCGGCAGCGCCACCTCGGGCGCCTGTGCAGGTTCAGCGACGGGTGGCACGACCGGCTGCACGCCATGCGCTGCCTTCCACTGTGCCGCGGTCTGCGTGTGCTCCTGGTTGGGCAGGATCGTGTAGGTCGTCGGCGAGGCGTCGTACTCTTCCTGCGTGATGATTGTGTACATTTCCTTCACCTTGTCGTAGACACCGAGGTCGGGCTTCGGGCCTTCGACCTTCGGCTTGGTGAGGATCACACCGGCCGAATCAGCCGGGTCGTGTATAACGGCGTATTGGACTGCGCCGATCTTGTCGTGCTGCTGGATCGACACCGTCAGCTTCATCGCCCCGGCGCTGTTGTCGTCCTTGTCGATGTAACCGACGCGCACCGAGTTGGCCAGCGTCGAACTGACATTCCACGACTGCACCTTGGTGCCGTCGATGTTGTACACCGCGCCTTCGCCGGACACGACGTAGAACTTCGACACCGGCTTCGTGCGCCACTCGGTCTTCAAGGTCAGCGGGTTCTTGTGGTAGTAGCTCTCTTCGGTGTCCTGGCGCCACAGCACACCCGACGTCGGTGACCAGTCGGCGCCCTCGACCTGGTTGATGATCGGTAGCGGGTTGCCGAATCCGTCGGTCAGCGTCGTCTCGTGGTCGACGACCATCGTGGTCACTGCACGCCACTTGGAGTTGTACGCGTCGCCGAGCGGATAGACACGCACCGAGTTCTTGTGGGATGTGTACTCCAGTCCGACTTCGGCAACGACGTACTGGGTGCCGTCGTTGTGTCGCAGGATCTGGCCGACCGATGGGGCGTAGCCGTCCTTGTAGTTGTTGAGGCCCTTGGCGGTGCGTTGCTCGGCGTAGTACGCGGGCTGGTTGACGGTCTTGCCGTTCGGGCCGGGGTACGGGGTCCCGACCGCCTTCTTCGCTTTCGGTTTCTTCGACGTCGAGTTGGCGATCTGTGCGGCGATCAGCGTGTGGGTGTCGTTGAGCGCGGCGAGGTGGGCGTTGAGTTCCTCGGCGGACGCGCCGGTCGGCAGTTTCTTGATCGTCGGCAGCACGGCCCCTTCCTCTTCGGCTGCCTTGCCGGGGGCGAACACCTTCTTCGACGTCGTCCAGTGGACGGTGCCGTCGGCGTGCTTCAACTTGACCTTGCCGTCGGTGGTGGTGTCGAGGACCAACTGGTTGGAGAAGTCACCGACGTCGGTGGCGCCACCCACTGCGCCTGCGGCATAGACCTCCATGCCCGGCCCGTACCAGTCGCCGGAGACGTCCTGCAACGCCTTCGTCTCCATCACGAACGGTGGTTCACCCGGCCCGGCGACGGCGACGAGTGTCGGCAGGGTGCGGTTCGACTTCTTCCACTTCCCCGTGGCCGGGTCTTGGAAGTTCAGCTTGATGTAGTTGGCGGCGACCGCGGCCGAGTACGCCGGGCCGATGTTCGGTGAGAGTTCGACGACCTTGCCGTACTTGCCGTCCTTGGTCGACATCACCCAGTCGCCGATCTGCGGGTACGAACCATCGGCGAGGGGGACGCCTTCACCGACCGGGGTCTGGGTCGGGTTGGCGATCAGGTCGGTGGTCGCTGCGATGTCGGCTTGGACGTTGACGAGTTGGGCGTTGAGATCCTTGATCTCCTGCTCGGTCATGTACACCTTGGTCGACTTCGCTTTCGTCGGCTTCGGTGCGATCGGCACGACGAGCGACGCCGGTCCGGCCTTCATGTTCTTCTTCTTGTTGGTCTGGAACTTCACCGGCTTGCCGGTGATCGAGTGGTCGGCGTCGATCACGCCGCGGTAGTAGTAGTAACCCTGGTCTTCGTATGGCCCGGTATACGGTGCGTGCCAGGTGCCGACGACGGTGCCGTTGATGACGATCTCGCCGGTCTTCTTGAACGTCGGGGTCATCGGCACCGGGGTCATCTCCACCGGGAACACGACCTTCGGGTTCTTGCCGGAGTCGCCACCGATGATCGTGGTGAACTGCCCGGACGGGAGTTGCACCCTGACCTTGACGACATCCTCCCAGCCGGAGTTGTACTTGCCCGTAGAGTCGTAGCCGCCGACCCATTCGTTGTTCAGCTTCACTTCGACGACGGTGCCGAGGCCGTTGGCGATCCCCATCTGGCCGTCCCAGTCGGGGTTGTCGAGCGCGCCGAGCGGCAGGACCACGACGTTCTTGCCCATCAGGTCGGCGGTGATCTGGTCGATGTCGCCGGGCAGCCACTCGGTCGACATGATCGGTTCGCCGGGGCCGAGGGCGTCGACGATGGTGCCGTTCGTCTTGATCTCGACTGTCGGCGCGGCGTTGGCGACCGCCTGAGCGATCGCTTCCTCTTCGGCGATCACCTTCTCCAGTTCCGGGTCGACGTCGTTCTGGATCTGGGTGGCGACCGTCGAGTCGGGGAACGCCTCGTTGAACTCTTCGTCGGAGGCGTACTTCCATGTCGTCGGGTCGGTCTTGACGAACACCTGGCTCGGCGCGTCGGCCGGGTCGGCTTCGATCGGTTCCGGCTTGTCGACATCGGTCGCCGACATCTGCTGGTACCACTTCTGGTCGTCCGGTGACAGGTGCGAGACGTCGACGTCGTCGGGGTTCGGCTTGGCGGCAGTCTCGGGGATCTTCGACTTCCAGATCGCTGCGGTGGTGTCGTTGCCCGCCCGGAACCAGTTGCTGTTGGCGAACGACTCTTTGTTCAGCGTCCATGTCGACGCCTTGCCCGAGGGTGAGATCCACTGCAACACGAGGTCGTCGCCGTCGTCTTCGGGGAACGTGGTGATCTCCCACAGTTGGCCGTACCCGTCGCGCAGCGCCCAGGCGTTCTCTGGCCCGTAGTAGTTGCGTTCCCGCCCGGCCATCAGCGTCTGCCAGTTCGGGATGCCGACTTGGAAGTGGTGCAACGCCATCGTGCCCGAATCGACCGAGTCGTCACCGACGAACATCTTCGTGTCGGCCATGATGTCGTTGAGCGGGACGCCCTTCGACTGGTCGACGATCTCGGCGATCGCCAGTTCACGCGACACCTTCAAGTCGTCGACGAGGTTGTCGAGGCCCGGGTCGTCGCGGAACAGTTCGCCGAGGACCGGCGTCTGGTCGGACAAGTAGATCTTCTCGACCTTGCCGTTCATCTGGTTGCGGGCAAGCATCGACACGTTGTCGGTGTTCGGCTGGTGGTTGTACTCGCCGTAGTAGGTGTGCAGGTCGCCGCCGCGGGCGATCACGGCGTTCTTCCACCACTCGGCACGGTTCGCTTCGGAGACGTTGCTGTTCCACACGCCACCGAACGTGACGGTCGACAGGTTGGCGAACTGCTGGTCGTAGGTGTCGACGGCGACTTGCGGGCCGGTGCCTTGCGGTGGCGGGTTCAGGTTGATCTCGGGGGCCTTCACCGGTTCCGGCTCGGGTGCCTTGAACGTGGTGACGTGGTAGGCGTCGAGGATGTTCTGGCGCCGGGCGACGAGGATCGGGCCGATCTCGGGGAGTTCGAACTCTTCGGCCAGCGCGAGCAGGTCCTCGGGGTGGATCGTGGCCAGCACCTCGGCTTGGGCGACCTGGTCGGCGTGAGGGATACCGCCGTATACGAGTGCGGCTTGCGGGTTGATCTGCGGGTTCCGCAGCGAGTTCATCTCGCCGACGGTGGTCCCGAACATCGCGCCCTTCGGTTTGCCTTGCGCCCGGTAGGCGAGCGCGCCCCCGGCGTCGATCCGCCACACGTTGCCGTCGGCGTCGACCTGCATGTTGTCGTAGGTCATCCCGACCGCGTCCCAGTTGGCGAGCAGCGCGTCGGCGATGAATCCCTTCTGCGCGGCTTCGATGTGCGCCGTGTTCGACGGGTCGAACGGGACGTTGCCGGGGATCAGCTTCGACGAGATCGTCTTGCCGTCGGTGCCGACCGCCACCTCGGGCACCGGGACACCGAGCATCTCGTACAGGTGGTTGGCCATCGCCTCGTTGCGCGCCCGTTCGGGGATGCTCATCGTCTTCACGTAGAACTTGTCGCCGTCGTCGGGCAGGCTCGACCCGGTCGATTGGATCAGCCCGGCGAGATCGTCGACTTCGAACCCTTCGCCGAGGTTCGTGCCGAGCGCGTCCTGGTCGTCGAGGACCGCTTTGCGTCGCTCCGAGTTGGGTTCGCCGAACACGTCGGTCGCCGCCCACTTCAGATCGTCACGCAGGACCCCGTCAGCGTCGAGCATCGAGCCGGACGCCGGGACTCGGTACCAGTCAGGCCCGGATCGGTAGAGGACATCCTGGCGCCCCTTGGTGCCGTCGAGGCGGGGCACGGACACGACGTTGGAGCCACCGGCGAACGATGCGGCGGGGAGGCCCTTGTCTTTCAGGAACAGTCCGTACAGCGGTTGCCCGGCCGACATCTGCATCAGCGAGTACACGGTGTTCGACCTGGGGCCGAGTTCGGGTGAGGCGTTGGCGTTGCCGCCGACGGTCTGGTACATCCCGCCGGGGTTCGATCCGCCTTGGCCACCGACCTTCTTCCATCCGTCGGGCACGGTCCCGTCGACGGGGTTGGGGAGGCCGAGGCGCGCTTTGCGCTTGGGTCGCGAGTACAGGTTCTTGGCGTTCGGGAACTTGTTCGTCGAGCCACCGGAGCGGACCGACAGTTCGCCGGTGTTCGGGTCGATGTCTTGGATCCAGCCCTCTTGCCAGTTGAAGTTCTTGTCGAGCCAACGGACCCACCCGAACCGTTCCAAGAACTTGCCGTCCTTCCCGCGGGGGTGGAGCAGCGGGTTCCACTCACCGGCAGCGGTCAGAGCCGGGGCGAGGCGCCGCAGGGAGCGTTGCGCGTACCACCTCGTCTCGGGATTGGCAGCGATCGCCGCGAAGTTCTCGGTGGTGATCTGGTCGACGCGGAGATCGAACGTCCTCGGTGGCACGGACCGAGGCTAGTTCTATCGAATCACTCCGACGGGGTACTACCGACGATGGCCTTCGCGTGGGCGCGGGCTTCGGGGACTTCGGACAGGTCGCAGAGCCACCACAGGCCGTCCTCGACACCGATGTCGGCGGGGAGGATGGCGAGTTCAGGGCCACCGAAGTTGATCCAGCCGTCGTGGCGCAGGATCAGTTCAGCGGCGTGCGTGGCGGCTTCCTCGTCGGCGTAGCGGGCGGTGTACAAGATGACACTGGCGGCGTCGGCCCACGACGCCAGCCCGGCGTTCGGGTCATTCACTGGGTGGCTCGGCGGGCGCGGTGTTGGCGGCTTCGCCGGGTCCCCATCCGAACACCTGGTCCATCGTGTTGCCGATGGCACGCAGCCGGACGATCTGGGTGCCGATCTCTTCCAACTGCTCGGGGGTCGCACCGGCGGTCTGCAACGCGGCGAACATCGTGGATCCGGCGCCGAGTTCTTCGACCTGTTCCCACGTCTCTTGGCCCTCGGTCAGGTTCATCGCCGGGTAGACCACGACGTCGGTGCCTTGGAACGCGGTGACCACCTCGTCGAGTGTCATCGTCCCTTTGCGAACGGCCTTGGCGATGTCGTCTTCAGTTTGCATGGAGTTCCTCGTCTCGTTTGGTCAGGAACCAGAGCAGTTCGTTGACGATGTCACCGGCACGTTCGGATTCGAAGATCCCGCCGGGGGTTTCAGTCCAGCACATCGACGCGAGGCCGATCGCTTCACCGAGCGCGGTGCCGAGCGGTGTGTTCTCGTCCCAGTCGAAGTGACGTACCGGGACGCGGTCCTCTTCGACGGGTGGTTCCTCGTCGCGTACCTCGGCGATGAACTTCAGTTGGTCGACGGGGATCGGTGGATCCAGGTCGGCGTCACGCGACGGAACGGGATCGGCGATCTGAAGTGGATCGTTGTGGACGAGTTGCAACGGTGCCGGGACGTCGTTGCCGTAGCGCAGCACTCGCCCGTACCACGACTCACGCATCCGCACGACACGATCGAACGCATCGAGCGAATCCAGCACGAACTCGGCGAGCAGATGATCGGGGGTATCCGACCGGTTCTCTCGCGAGTGCCGGTTGAGGACTTGGGCGATCTCGTCTCGTAGCTCGGCGCTCATCAGAACACCAGGTGGATGTTCGTGACGCACATCGAGCAGAACTGCACGGCCGACAGACCATGCGGACGGATCTCGCGTTCGTTGGCCCACAGGCTTTCCACCTCGGAACGGGTCAACGGATGGCACAGGTCCTTGTGGAACACGTGCTGGTTGTCGAGATCGGCGTGGACGATCGGGAAGCCGTACGCGCCGTGCGGGTTCAACAGGTAACTGTCGATCCCGTCGCGCAGCGTGAACTGGTCGAGATCGGAGAGTCCCAGCGTCACCTTGCGGATAGGCAGGATCATGGTCGGAGTCAGAGTCTGTGTCATGCCCCGGAGTATAGCGGGTTACTCGCCCTTCGGTTCATAGCCGAACGCTGAACCGTCACCGTGCGACAAGCCCTCCAGATCGGCGGGGTTGACGCCGTCCTCTTCGTCGGTGGCCATCTCGTAGTTCCCGTTGTCGTCCGGCGCCGGGAGTTGCGCCGGTGGACCGAACTCTGCGGCAGCGAGCATGCCCGACGCGACCGGTGCGATCTGCCCGGCCGGGAGCGACTCTCCGAAACCGAGACGCTGGACACCCATGTCGTCATTGAACGTGTTGGCGAACTGGAGTAGCTCGGACATCGGCAGGTCGACTCGGATCACCGGGATCTGCACACAGCCCGGCTCACCACAGTTCGACGACAGTGCCGACGCCGCGCCCCAACGGTGGTGGCCGTCGAGGACGTACCCGTCGTTGGAGATCCAGATCGGGTGCCCGTGGAGGTCCATCTCCCCGGCCCTCGCGGCGCGCATGATCCCGCCGACGGTCTTGCCGTCCAACTCGGACTGGGTCGCTTTCAGGTCGAGCGGGTCGACGATCCCGGGGCCGAAGTCGACACCGGATTCACGCAACCGGTTCTGGAACGCGTCGGTGTGTTTCTTGGAGATCTGCGGCATCTGCGAGCGGGGGATGCCACCGGCGCGCATCGCCGAGAACTGCGACATCAGGGTCAGGTCGACCGGGTTCTCGCTGTCGGCGAAGTGGTCGACGATGTCGTCGACGTCGTGGTCTTCGGGTGCGATCGGTTTGCCGGACATCATGTCCTTGGCCAACTGTTCGGATCCGGCCGGGGAGATCGAGGTGCGGTTCGGTCCACCGATCGTCGACACGTCGATCGTCGGTGCCGGTTGCTGTTCGGGTGTCAGGCGCGGGCCGACCTTGGGTGCGTTCTTCTCCTGGCCGGGACGGTAGGCGAACGCTGCCGCGCCGGTGCCTTGGCCTTCGCCGACGATCTCTTTCTTCGGGTGGCCTTCAGTGACGCCGGTGTTGTCGATCACCTTCCAGTCGGTGAACCAGTCCTGGGCGACCATCAGATCGAACGCGTCACGGTTCTTCGACAACGACTTCGTCGACTGCCGGTTGCCCTGCACGCTGGAGGGGACGAACCGTCCACCTTCGGGTGTCAGCGCGCCACGGATGTAGCGGTCCTTGGCCGACTTCTTCGATTCGTCGATCGGGATGTCGGCGAACAGGCCACGGAACGTGTAGCCCTCGCGAGCGAGTGGGGCCATCCGCTTCAGCATCCCGCCCTCGGAGTCGAACGTGTTGTCGAGCACCACGTTGTAGCCCTCTTCGCCGAGTCGGGCGGAGAACATCTTGGCGAGGTACGACGATTCTTCGTGGAGGAACGTGACCTTCTCCATCGGTTTCATGTCGTCGGACAGGCCCTCGGGCAGCATGCCGTGAGCGATCAGCATCTCTTTCACGACGTCGGGGTTGATCGACACGTGCGTCGCTGTTTCGGGGACGGGGACGTTCGGTTCCCAGGCGACGACACCGAACGAGTCGGCTGCTTCGCCGGGGCGCAGCGAGTACGACTTGCCCGCGCCCGGGAGTCCACCGAGCACGAACGCGTCCTTGTCCTTGGGGATCCCGGCCTTCTCGACGTCGGCGAGCAACTCTTCCCACATCGCTTCGTGTTGGGCGGTGCGCTCCGGGGTCCACTGGCTGCCGTCTTCGGGCGGGTACAGGTGGTCGTGGACCTTGTCGGTGTCGATGATCGAGAACCGCAACTTGGCGAGGATGGCGTCGAGGCCAATGGCTCGTTCTTCGGCGTCGGTTGTTGACAGTCCCTTGGCTTGTTCGTTGACGTCGTCGATCAGCGCCTGGCGTCGTGCTTGGTCGGCTGCGGCTTTGGCTTCGCGGGCCTGCTTCTCGGTCATCACCGCGTCGCGCCACTGCGACGGGCCGACGGTGGTCTGGTAGTCGATGTCGGCGTTGGGGACGGTGCGTGCCTCGCGGGCGATCGCTGCCTTCTCGTCGGCGTCAGCGCGTGCCTGGCGTTGTTCGGGTGTCTCGGGTACCACGGTGCGCTTCGGGGTCGCCAGCGGACGCCCTGGCGCCTGTGCCGGGCGTCTGGGTCCACTGGGTGCACGGTCGAGAGGCTTGTCGAGGCGGGCCTTCTCGGGTGCCTGTTCGACACCGTCGGGCTTGACGTGGACAGGCGGGCCGGGTCGGCCGTCCTTGTCGATCATGCGGACACGGATGTTCGGTCGGCCGGGGGTGCGCGGGTCGGGGTCGATGCCTTCGACGACACCGCGTCGGCCGGTGGCGTCGACCTTGCGTCCGTCGGGTGCGATGACGTTGCCGAGCAGTTTGACGATGCCGAACTTCTCGATGAACTTGCCGTCGTGACCGCGGGGGTGCAGGTCGGGGTTGAAGTCGGTGCGTGCCAGCAGGGCAGTGAGGGCGTGGCGAGGCGACCAGCCGCTGTCTTCGGCGACCGATTCCAGTGAGGCGATGATCGCCGGGTTCGGTTCCGGTTGGGTCAGTTCGACCAGCCACGCTGCGAGGACGTCGGCGTCATCGTTCACTGGTAACTCCGGGCGATCCGCATGCGCCATTCGTCTTGGAGCGCGTCGCGGTAGGCGGTCACCTCGGGTGGATCGACGCCGTACCGTGCATCTTTCACGAGCATCAACGCTTGGTACACCTCTTCGTCGTCCAACTCGGCCGGGTCCGACAGTTCAGTCCGAATCGTCACTGGCCTGCTGACCGAGTCGCCCCATCCAGAGGTGTGCGTCTCGTTCCCGTAGTACGTCCACTTCTTGTGACCAGCCTCGTTCGGTGTCTCTTCGACCTGACCGCGGTTGGCGATCCAGTCGAGTTCGCCCGGTGCGAACGTCGGCGCCGGTCCCTCCCGCTTCGGTGACCTCGGGATGCGGCCGACAGCGGGCATATCCGTTGCGTCGATGAGCCGGGCCTTGTCGGCGGCTTGTTCGATGGCATCCGGTTTGACGTCGATCGACTCGCCGTCGTCGAGCTTCAACCGGATCGTCGGGCGACCGGACTTGTCGGGGGTGATCGACTCGACCGTGCCGCGCTCGTCCTTGTAGTCGCCGGAGATGATCTTCATCAGTCCACCGATCTCGATGAACCGGCCGTCGTGACCACGGGGGTGCAGCACTTCGTCGAACGCGGCGAGCACGGCCTGCGGTTGCCAGCCGTTGGCTTCGGCGGACGCCTCCAACGCGGCGACGGTCACAGGGTCGGGGGCCGGGCGGTTGAGTTCGGTGAGCCACGCGGTCATCACCTCGGCGTCATTCATCGGTGCTCCCTTCGAACACGGTGTCGTCCGGTTCGGGCAGATCGGGGTCTTGTTCGAACGTGAGGCCACCGTCACCGGCGAACGGCAGGCGATGGTCGGCTTCGCTGGAGACGATCTGTTCGGGGATCCCGGCGGGGAACGCTTCGCAGGTCATCCCGTCGCCGGGGTGGAGACGGATGCACGAGTAGCAGATCGGCACGGCGATCGAGGTCATGGCCGTTCCTCTTCGGGGTCGACGAACGGGGTGGTGTCGTGCTTGGGCCAGTCGGGGTCGGAGATCTCGTCGTCTTCGTCGATGTACACAGGGTCGAGGTCGGTCACGGTCACACCTTCCCGCCGTAGACGACGATCTCACCGAGGGTTGAGTAGCCGAACCCGGTCGCTTCAGGAACCGCGAAGATCCGTTCGGCCGGGAGCGAGGTGGAGTACACCGTCATCCCGAACCGGTTGGCGATGCCAGGGTCGAGCGCCCACGACGACAACGGGTTGGCGATCACTTCACGCTTGGACACGTCGATGTTCACGCCGCGGTGCACGGTCAGCGAGGTGAGGCCGTTGAGTCGCAGGAAGTCCTGGGTCATTCGGGCCTGGGTGTCCATCACCGTTCGCATCGGGTCGCCGATCTGTTCGGTGAGCGCCGCGGCCCCACCGACGTCGGAGATCCGGCGTAGCTGGCGTGGCGCCTTGCCGCCGACGAGGCCCTGCATCGCGTACCCGAACGCCGACCGGGACGACTCGTTCCAGCCGTTCTGCATCGTCGTCACCAGACCCAACTCTGGTGTATAACCGAGTTTCGTCAACTGGTCGGAGATCTCTTCGTCGGAACGGCCCTTGGCCATCACGTTCGCGACGGCGGTGTTGATGATCCCGACGTCGTCGGCTGCCGCTGCGTGAGCGATCGCAGCCATGAACTGCATCGCCGTACGCCCGGAGATCGGCACGTTCGGGCCACGCAGATCGAGGGCGGTGTGCACCGTCTTGGGCAGCAACCTGATGTCGACCGCTTTGAGTTGTTCGCGCATCGCCGGACCGGCGTCGCCGAGGTTGTCGACGATCTCTTTCGCACCGCGGTACTGGTTGTAGAAGTCGATCCCGGCGCCGACCATCCCACCGGCACCTTGCCCGTTCGGCGAGATCGGCATCTCCGACAGACTGAACGGACGCTCCGGCGCCTCGCCGTAGTCGACCGGTTGCATCTCGGCCGGGCCGGTGTCGAGGTTGGCGTACCACAAGGCGTCGTCCATCGCTGCCGCTTCGGTGCGGGCCATCCCGGCCTTCAACGGTTCGTCGTGGCCTTCTTCGTGGATCGACCACTTCACGCCGTTCGGGCCGGAGTCGACGTACAGGCGTGTGCCGGACGGGTGGTCGTAGGTGAGTTCGACACCGTTGGCGTTGGCGGTCGCTTCCCACTGGGTGCCGTTCGGGCCTTCGACGACATCGCCCGGTGCGGCCGGGGTAACCACGGGGCCGGTGTAGTCGACCGGCGGATGGTACTGGGAGCGGAGATCGGCGTACTCGGCGTCGAGGCGGTCGAGTTCGGCTTGCGCGCCTGGGGGCCGGACACGCGGAGTCTGTGCTTGCGGGTCGCCGATCCCGGCCGGGTAGGTGAGACGCAGCCGCCGCGCCTGTGCACGGTTGGCGTTGAGCCGCGTGTACAGGTCGTCGAGTTGGGCGGGGTCGGTCACCGGTGCGGTTCGCATCGCCGCCGGGGCGTCTTCGGTCCAGTCGGCTGCCGGAGTCGAGTAGCCGTGCCCGAACGGTGTGGTCGCCTCGGGTGCTTCGGTCCCGGCCTGCCACGCCGAGTAGGCCGCGGCTGAATCGGGGTAGTGCTCGGCCATCCCGGGGAGATCGAGGTACTTGCCGTTGTCCTTCCAGAACTGGTCCTGTTCGGCGGCGGACAACTGGTCGAACGGGGTGGCGTCCCAGTGCCGGTCGGTCGGCAGGTGTTCGACGAGGCCCATGTACATGTCCCACTGCTCCAACGCGTTGTCTAGCTCGGGGCTGGAGTCGCCGGTCATCTTCGCGGTCCACGACTCGGCGAACGCTTCGGACGACTTCGACTTGCCGTACTTCGTCGGTGCCAGTTTCTGGATGTCGTAGCGCAGTGCCTGGGTTTCTGCCCAGTTGCTGGAGTCGGGCACCATCCCGAATCCGTCGTCGCGCACTGCGGTCGCGAACGGCTTGTTGGCGTCGCGCATCGCCATGTCGAGGAAACGGAACTGGCGTTGGTGGGAGAACTCGTGGGTGACGGTCAACATCGGGTCGCCGTACTGCGACGACATCGACCACGGGATGTCCTTGCCGCCGGATGCTTCCTGTTGCTGCTTCCAGAACTTCATGCCCGACATGTACTTGGCGCCGAACACCATCGAGGCCGGGCCGGTCTTCTCGCCGATCCCGCCGGGATGTTCGGTGCCGGGGTGGGCGACGGCGATGGCGTTGGAGTTGAGGCCCTGGCCGAGTCCGCCGGTCGACATGATCGGGTTGTCGATCCGGCGTGCCGTCTGCGGGTCCCAGTTGGCGAGGTCGCGGTACGTGTTCGCCGTGTTCAACGCGATGCCGGAGTCGAAGCCGGTGAAGTCGAATCCGGTTTCCTGCTCGCGCCACTTGGTGAAGTCGGCGTGCATCAGGTCGGTGATCCACGCCAACTGCTCGGGCTGGGTCATCGTTGCCCATTCGGATGGCGGGTTGAGCGGTGCGAACCCGGGGCCGTCGGGGTGCGGGGTCATCGCAGGCGTTGGCGTACGCGGTGGTATAACTGTGACGCCAGGTTTCGCCGGGGCGATCGAGGGCTTCACCGCCGGGACAGCGGTCGGTGTCCCGGTCTTCGGTGCGGTCGGTGTCAGTGTCGCCTTCGGCTTCACACGGGCCTGGATCTGGTGACGGTCAACGTCGACGGTCGGACCGAACTTGTCCGGCGACCAGCGCGGGTCGGTCATCTTCACGCGGACGACCGGGTTGCCCGGGTCCTTCGGGTTGGGGATGATCTCGGTCACTTCGCCCTGGACGTGCTTGTTGCCCCGCTGGCCGTGTTGGAACCCGGACAGGCCGAACACGTCGACGAGGCCGTGGAGTTCGATCCACTTGCCGTCCTTGCCACGAGGGTGGAGATCCTCACTGAACCGGCCGAACGCGGCGACCATGCCCGACGCCTTCCGGCCCCTGGCTGCTGCCTTGGCTTCCTTCTTCGCTTTCGCTTCGGCCTTGCGGGCTGCGGCGGCGTCACGCTTGCGTTGCCGGGCTTCTTCGATCCGGTCACGCAACTCGGCCGACTTCGCAGCGAGCGCCGCGTCCTCGGCAGCACGGGCTTCACGAATCGCCCGGCGCTCCGACTCACGGGTGGATCGCTTCGTCTCGTCACGGGTCCGCTTGGCGTTGTCGCGTGCCCGTTTGTCCGCTGCCGCCTTGGCGCGGGCTTCGGCTTCGGTGGTGGCGTCGACGACACGAGACGTCGCCCGGTCGGTCTTCTTCGATGTGCGTTCCTGCTCCAGCGCGGCACGGTCGGCGCGGGCCTGTTCCAACGCCGTGTTCGCTTCCTTGATCTGGTCGAGCAGTTTGTTCTCGTCGTCGGTGTGGCCGACCTGGCGGGCTTCGGACAGTTGCCGTTGCATCAGGGCGATCTGGCCTTGGGCGGTCCGCTGGTACGTGTCGTTGGCGCGGACACGGTCGTCGATGTCTTGGTCCTCGGCTGCCTCCATCGCCTTGCGCGCATCACGGGTTGCTTTGCGTGCGTCGGCTGCGGCACGGTCCTGTTCGTCGGCGTCACGGTTCGCCTGGTCGGCTTCCCGGTCGGTCTGGTCGTCGGCGTAGTGCTGCTGGCGTTGCTGCTCGTCCTCACCGGATCGGCGCTCGCGGACCTTGGCACGCTCGTCGGACAGCGACTGCTGTTCCTTGTGCCCGGCGACGATCTCGCCCTCGGCGATCGCTTCAGGGTCGTCGGCGGAGGTGAACTGGCCACCGCCACCGGCGCCGGACTTCTTGCGGAACTTGCCCTTGCCGACGTTCTCCGGCTTCGTCTTGCCGCGCTTCATCCCGCCGGGGTTCCCGGCGTCGCGGTTGGCCTTCGCTTCGTTGGCGAGGGTCTGGTACGACTTCCCGGTCGGTTTGATGTCGGCCTTGAACGACGGTTCCTTCTTCTTCTTCGTCGCCGCGACCAGACCTGCCGCTGTGAAGCCCCGTACGGACGCCTCCTGTTCGCAGGCCGCTACCAGTGCCGGGTCCTGAGCGAGGACCGCTCGTGCCCATCTGGCGGCTAGCAGGGGGCCGTCAAGGTCACGCAGTGCCACATCCACGGTCGGAGGCTAATCCACACGGTCCCAGTAGATGGCGATCACAACGATGACGGCTACGACAACGGCCAGTGCTTTCCAGAACCAGTCGATCGGGTCAGGTTAGTCGTACGGCTCCGCGTCGGGGTCGGCCATCCACGTGCAGTCGAGTTCGTGGCGTGTCTCCCAGACTGGTCCGAGCAGCACGGCGATCGCGCCACAGCCGGGGCAGACCGGCGCCGGGTTGATGTTCTGCGGTGTGTCGACGATCTCGTTCGGTGTGGTCCAGCCGTCGACGATCAGTTGGGCGACGTCGGCGACACCGGTCGGACCGTACTCGTCTCCCAGCTTCACGAGCGCGGCGACCAACTCGGGGGCGGTTTCGGCGAGGCGGGCGCGTGCGATCCAGGTGGCAGAGTTCTTCATCAGAACAACGCAAGCTGGTTGCCGAACCGCGGGTCGGTGCCGGTCGAGGCGAGGACCTTGGTGTCGGTCGGGGTGAGCGGCGGGCACACGTTGCCGTCGTTGTCGAGGTGAGCGCGGATGTGCTGGACGCGGTTGCGGCCCTGGCGGCGTGCGAGGCACGACAGTCCACAGTGCGGGCAGTCGATGCGGAACTCGGGCTGGCGGTGCCGTCCGGTTCCTTCGCGGGATCTCATGACGCGAGTATGCCCGAACCTCGGAGGTTCACACAACGCGATATAAGTCAGTCGGCGTAGAAGCATCCCATGCAGGTGCAGCCCGCCGGGTGGGTCGACAGGTCGCGTTGCGACGGTGGAATATGCCGGTCCGGTGTCGTGTCCTCGTCCGTTGGGACACCGGCGCGTGCGAGGCGGCGGAGTCGTTCCTGGCGTTCGTGGGCGTCGTCGGTGACGATGATCGCACGAGGGTCGTCGGGTTCGCCGAGCCACATGGTGCGGGCGACGTCGAGGCCGTCTTCGTAGCCACGGTGGTAGTCGCAGTATCGGCCGCGCCATTCGGGGCCACCGCAGCAGCCGCCTTGCGCTCGGATCGAGCGGGCGACAACCTCGTCGATCATCTCGTCGGTGATCCTCATCCGAGGGCGTCCTTGATCTTGCGGATGCACTGGTCTTGGGCGACACCGCCGTGTTCGTGGCGGGCGTACGCCTCTTCCAACTCGGTGAGTGCCCGGCGGATCGCAGCGACGATCTTCGGGGCGTCCTCGTCCTCTTCGGCCTTGGCGGCGCGTTCGATCTCCTGCTCGCGTACGGCGATGTCTTCCAGTTTGACGGCGTGTTCGCGCAGCACGTTGGCGGCGTTGAACCACTGCTTCGATGTGGTCATTGGGGGATCGCCGATTCGTAGCGGACTTCCCAGGTGCCGTCGATGTGGGAGTACAGCGTCGGGATGCCTTTGATCTCCTGGTCGGAGAACTCGCCGGGGTACTTCTCGACGAGGGCGTTGACGATCTCTTGGGTGGTGAAGGTCACGGTGTGCTTCCTTGTCATGGTGTCGGGATTCCGATCGTGGCGGGGCCGGTGGGCGGGGTAGCGAGGGCACGGCGGTGTCGGCGCAGGACGACCCGGCCGTGGATCCAGATGATGGCGAGGGCCGTGTACTTGATGGCGTAGTAGATGACGGTGACGCAGGCGACGATGATCCACAGTGCGAACTGGAGCATGCCGACAATGAAGCCACCGAAGCCGCGTACGGGGCGCCCGGCGACGAACACCGGACCGATGCTGGTACCGATCATGGCTTCACCAGCTTGCCGTCACGGACACACAGGCCGTTGATGACGAGTTTCGGGAGTTCTTCGACGGCGAGGGTCACGGCGGTGTCCCACGTGAACCGGTGCGAGGCTTTCCACTCGTCTTCGCGGTTCGACGGGGACGGTTCCAGGTCCCAGGATCCGTCGTGGGCGAGGCAGCGGCCGAGGCGCATCACGGCCCACAGATCGCCGGGACCGCGCCACTCGATCGTGATCATCCACGAGTAGCAGTTCTCGTCGTCTTCGGGGAGGCCGGTGACGTAGAACGTGACCGGGCGGACAGTGATCGTCGGCGCCGGACGTTCGGGGTGGTCGTGGTTGTCGCTCATGTGAACGTTTCCTTCGGGTCGGTGGATTCGACGAACACCTTGCGCCATTGGCTGCGGTTGCAGTCCGGTTCGTCGTACCCGTACGGGTTCGTCTTGGCTTCGTGGATGGTGCAGTGGACGTCGCACCACACGTGGCTCGGGCACAGGATCTTCATGTGACGGTGCCGATCAGCCAGAGGGTGCCGTCCGACATTCGCAGGTGGTTGTCGGGGTCGTTCGCTGCCATCTCGGGTCGCATCGTGAGTGTCACGGCCGGGTCGGGGTGGAGCACGACGAGGGAGCGGGTCACCTCGTCGTAGTTGATCTCGATGCCGTTGGGGAACTTGACGACGTCGCCCTGCACGGGCTTGTAGGTCTTCATGACGGTCGACCTCGGCGCAAGTCCATGAACATGATGACTGGCCACAGCAACGTGTTCTTCATCAGGTGCCACCGGAAGGTGAACATCCGGGTGACCTTGTAGGACGTGGCGAACGCGTAGAGGACGCCGATGCCGATGTACAGCCAGGTGAAGATCTCGCCGATCATGACGCCACCGGCTTGCGCTTGTAGTCGGCGTACAGGTAGCCGCTGGCCCAGCCGAAGTTGGCGACGATGATGTCCCATTCGGTGAGCAGGTTGTAGCGGGCCTTCGGTGCTGGTTTCTTCCAGCCTTCGGCCTTCAACAGGTCGCCGGTCATGTTGTCGACGAAGCAGTGGACGCTCTCGTCCTTGGCGACACCGTCGCGGGTGATGGTTTGGATGATGCGGGTGAACTTCAGGCCGGGGGTGTCGGCTCGGAAGCCGTAGACGCCCCATTCGTGGCGGGGTGTGCCGGGATGGTTGGTGGCCATCTCGCAGAAGTCGTCGATGGCTCGGAGGACTTCGATGCGTTGTTCGGTGGTGCTCATGATGGGTTCGCTTTCTTGTCTGGGTCTGTGGTTTGGAGTGCGCCGAACCGGATGATCCGGTGGGCGGCGGCGGTGAGGCAGGCGCGGCACGTGAAGTTGTAGTCGCAGCGGCAGCCGGGTTCTCGTTGGCCCCACTTGCTCATGACGCCAGGACCTCAGCGGCGAGAGCAGCACCGGCGGCGAGAGCGGGTGCGGTGCCGGGGCGGGTGAACGATGGGCTGGCCAGGAGGGCTTCGTACTCGGCTGCGGTGAGCCGGGCGTGATGGACGGCGACGGATCCGATGCGGACGATGACTTTGAACTGGGTGGGGCGTTCGCGGTCGGGGCCGTGGTAGGTGATGGTGGGTGTCTGTGTCTTGGTCATGGGGTAAGTATATCGGACTGTACAGGTTTCGCAACCTTAGTGGTTCATCCGAGTAGGCGGGTGCCGATGACCGAGCCGTACTGCTCGCCACGAGGATCCGGTTCGGCGTAATGCTCGTGGGGACGCTGTTCCAGGCAGAGCGGGTTCGGGCACGACGGCCACGGTGAGCCGGGGTGGACAACGATCCAACCGGTCGGCGAGTCGTGGTAGCGCATCAGCGCAGCGCGGCCATTGAGGAACATCTGTGGTGACGTGTCTCGCAGGATCTGGGCGAGGGACGGGTTCATGTCGTCGGCGCTCATGGCGTCCATTCGTTCAGGTCGTCGGCGATCGAGTCGATGCGGTCGCGGATCGAGTTGCGTTGATCAGGGGTCAGTGCATCCCACCAGCCGATGAAGCCGGGTTTGACGTCGACGGTGATGGACACCTTGCCGGACGACCGCTTCATGAGATCGTCACCGTGTGCTTGTGGAGGCGTTCGAAGCGGGCCTGGTCGGGGTTGACGCGCTCGACAACGAGGATGTCCATCAGGTCGCCGTCTTGCCAGTACATCACCGGGGCCTTCGGGTCTTGCTGTTGGAGTAGTTCGATGAGTTCGTCGACGCGCATCATGACGGCAGGTGCTCCAGTTCGCAGGAATCGGGGTGCATCGTCGAGTCGCCCTCGTTGCACGCCGACGAGTCGGAACGGTACGCGATCCAGTCCTTGCCGTCGAACACGATGTCGGCGTCACAGAACCGGCAGGTGCCTTGGGGGAACCCGGAGTCGACGTAGCGTTTGAACGCGCCACCGTTCCACAGGGTGCACAGGGGGCCGCGGGTGTGGTAGCCGAGGGACAGGCAGTCGGCTTCGCCGTACGGGCCGATCTCGCAGTCGGTGCGACCGATCTCGTGGGAGTTCTCGACGTGGAGACTGTCGACGTCGTGGGGGCGGCGGTCGCAGCGGTGGGTGTAGCCGTTGGCGTCCTTCCAGGCGTGTTCGCAGACCGGGGTCATCGTCCCGGCTCCGTGTACTCGTCGGGCCAGATCGCTGCGTTCAGTTCTTCGACAAGGTTGACGTAGTCGCTGGAGTCGGTCGCGTCGTCGGCCCATGCGGCCATGTCGGTGGTCGTCCAGGCTTCGGCGGCGTCGAGGACGTCGTCGTTGGAGAAGAACCCGTCGCGGCGGACCTGGGTGAGTTGGCACTGGGCGTAGGCCAGCAGCAGCCGGTCGTGGTAGTCGAGGGCGAGGGAGGCCCGGTTGGCGGGCCAGTTGGAGGGGTGGTCGTTGCGGGGCATGGTCAGGTTCTTTCTGTCTGGGTCTGAGATCAGTATAGCGGGGTATCTGTGGTTCACAACCCGGCAGCAGACTCGCGCCGGGAGATCCCGTGCTTGCGGTTCCACTCGATCCGTGCCCGGTCATCGGCCAGCGACTCGGGGTCGCCCTCGGGGCAGCGCAGCGTCTCGTAGTCGTTGCCGTCGAGATCGACGACTTGCATCGGTTCGTGGTCGGTGCAGAGGTGCCCGCACTTCGGGCAAGGCGGGTCGTACTCGTCGAAACGGTCGTAGCCCTCGGGTTCGCGGGTCAGCCAGCGGTCGTACGGGGTCATGACGACGTCTCGTTGAGGTGGCGGGCGAGTTGCTCGGCGCAGGCCATCGCCGGGCCGCGCTTGACGTGGACGTGGTCGCAGCGTTCGTACTGCTCGTGCCCGTCGGCGATCCGCCGGGCGACGCCGCGCAGGCCGCGAGCGACGTAGGTCTTGGTGCCGTTGCGAGTCCAGCGTTGGCGGCGCTCGTTGGCGTAGGTGACCGAGGGCTTCCAGGCGCTCATGACGTCCAGCCCTTGGTGTCGCTCGTGGCGTCGGCCAGCTTCGCGTTCGGGTCGAAACCGCCGTCGGTGCGCCGGGTGATCACCCAGGCGGAGCCGGAGAGGCCGTGGCCCGTGCCGGTGATGTCGGCGACTGCCGGTGCCCACACGTCAGCGACCTTGTAGCCCTTGCGAGCCAGCGTCTTCTCGGAGACGAACGGGTCGATCCAGGCGATCACGTTGGCGTGGTTGGCGAGCGCATCGGCGGCGGTGGCGAACACTGCGAACTTGGTGCCGTAGCGGGTCTTGACCAGGCGGGCCGGGACCGGGGCGTTGGTGTCGAGGTCGAACAGGGCGGGGAAGACTGCCATGCCGCCGTCTTCGACGATCTGGGCTTGGCGGCGCAGCTTGTCGGCGGTGAGGCCGGAAGCCCACTGGGAGACGAAGCCGTCGGTGTCGCAGCGTTCGAAGCTGTCAGCGGCTTCCTTGTCGGCCGCGGCTGCGGCTGCTCGGAGGGTTTCTGGTGTCTGTGTCTCGTTCATGAGGTAACTATAGCGTGTTATTACTCGATTGCAACGTGGGGGCGAGAAGTTCTACGATCGGGTCGTTACAACCGAGAGCCGGGCGCACCTCCGCCGGGTGCCTGCTGCTGGAGTTGTACGAGGGGAAGGGACCGCGAACGTGACGTCGGTCCCTTCCTCGCGACTCAGGGCTTGGGACCGGCGACCCAGGCGGTGCCGTTCCAGTGCATCTGGCCAGGCACACCGGCGGTCGAGCCTTGCACGTACTGGCCGGTCGTCCACACGGTCGCCGGTGACGCGTTCACGCCCGCGGTGTTGGCCGCTGCGGCGTTCGCCGGGATCTTCCCGCCCGGGTTGTCCCACGAGCCAGGAGTCCCGGCCGTCGCTGTCAGCGGATCGGTGGCGCCTTGGATGATGTTGCCGTAACCGAACGTGCCCGTGGTCGGGTACATGCCGGTCGGATAGCCCGACCCGACAGGCGGCTTGCTCGGTGCTGGCAGCGCGGTTGGTGTGACTTCAAGTGTGTCGGTCATGGGACCGAACCTTACGCCTCTGGGTCGACCTCGGGTTCGTCCTTCGGTTCGGCCTCTTCGCCGGTCGGGTAGCCGAACGTGCCTTCGGTCGGGTACTCGCCGGGCGGGTAGCCGGAACCTGGGGGCTGCGGGCCGGAGCCGTCGTCGGGGGCGCCCTCTTCACCTTCGCGGCCTTCGCGCGCGTCGCGCTCGACGTCGGTGCGGTCCTCGCGGTCGGGTTCTGCTGGTAGCTGTGTGGCTTCCGGCGGTCCGCCGGGGCCTGGGTTGGTGTCTGTCATGGCCGCACACTACCCAGATGCGACGATGCTGTAACGCGTCAGCAGCACCGGCCCTCCCGGCACGGTGCTGCTGCCTGATCACCCTTCGGCGTCCGGTCCGTAACTCCCAGGGCGCCGAACCCGTCCAGCTTGGGCGACCGGCGGATGATAGCGCGTTCTACGAGATCGCGTTTCGCATCACGCGCAGCAGCTTGTCGGCCGGGTTGTTGCCCGACAACAGGGCCAGGCAACCGACGAACTCGGACTGGTCGACGGAGTCTTCGAACAGGATCACGAACGACGCCGTGTCCTTCGATTTCCCGCCGTGGATCGGGGCCGAGTCGATCTCTTCGGCCTGCAACGAATCGAGCAGCGCCTGCAACGACTCGTTGCTCGTGGAGATCGAGGCCAGCAGATCGTCGAGACGCTCGGAGTCGTTGCGGGCCATCGACCCGATCGGATCGAACACTGCGAGCGCCAGCCGTTCCTGTGCCTCGGTGAGATCGACGTGGATCACCGGGATCACCGGGGTGCCCTCACTGATGGCTTCCTCGATCCGCAGGTGTCCATCGACAACGCGGCCGGTGACGTCGTTGACGACGACCGGGGCGATCCAGCCCAACTCGTCGAGCGAGCCGCGCATCGCATCCCGCTGGGCGCCGGGGTGTCGGCGCATGTTCATCGGGTTGGCCAGTAGGTCCTCGGGGACTTCCATCGTCAGGTTCTTGACGCGGTTCTTCCACACGCTCACGGCAGCACCCACTTCCACCGGTTGCTCGCCACTCTCTCCCACCGCGGCTCGGGGGCCACCGACGTCAGGGCTTCCAACGACATGACGGTGGTGCACGGCCGGTTCGCCGGATGATGGACGTATCGGGTCGACAGTTTGCTCGACGGGGTGTGCAGCTTGCCGACCGAACAGATCTCGCACGGGATGCCGGGGATCTGCAACCGGATCTCGGCGCGCAGCGTTTCCTCGTCCCAGCCGGGATAGTTGGCGAGCGCACCGATCGGTTCGCCGTCGTTCACTCGGCGCCGTCTTCGATGCGTTCCAGGTCGATGTTGACCCAGCCGTCCTGGTCGTCGCTCACGTGCCTCACTCGGAAGCCGTGCTTCATCGCCAACAACTCGACCTGCGGGACCGTCCCGGTGTGCGCCAGCCGCGACAACGACTGGTAGCCGAGCGCAGCGTGCGTCGGTAGCTCGACGTCCAGCTTGCCCAACTCCCACCCGGCGACGAACGAGTCGTCGTCGTACGGTCCACCGTTCGACTGGCAGACGATGAACGGCATGATCAACTCGTACTCGGTGTCGATCGGGTCGGGTTCGTCGGTCATGAGTCGAACCTAGCGATCGCAGCGAGCAGTCGGACAACGGTGTCGTGTCCGGCGGTCGAGGTGTTCGGGATCAGCGACTCGCGCCAGGCCCGGGCGGCTTCCAACAGTTCCTTGTTACGGTCCGGCATCAGGGCACGATCGTTTCCTCGTCGTCGTAGTTGTCCGGCATCGTCGGGCGCGCCGGGATCCAGCGGCGCATCAACTCGCAGTCAGGGGAGTGGTCGTTGATGTGCAGGGCCGGGCCGGACCACTGGCGGTAGCAGGTGCACGCCTTCAGTCGTTCGCAGTCGGCGGCGTGGGGGACGTCATCGGATGTCCACCGTTTGTCGCAGTTGCATTCGTGGGCGGGGAGCAGGTCGAGCAGGATCTCGACGAACCCGCGGCGGGACTTGGTGGTGCGTTCCTCGATCCTCAGCAGCGCGGCGAGGTGGCGCAGGACATCTTCGTCGAGTGTCGAGACGTGGGTTTGCCAGCCCTGGTCGCCGGACAGGTTGCGGACCCACATCTGGGCGGCGGTGTACGCCGGGTTCACGGGGTGATCGCTTCGTCGATCAGCGGGAACTTCCAGTCGTCCGGCGGGGGTGGGATGAGCAGCGTGATCCCCACCCCGGACAGGGTGGGGACGGAGACGCGGTTGGTGAAGTTGCCGTGCTCGTCGGCGACCGGTTCGAACGGCAGCCCGGCCTTGACCATCAGGCCCATCACCCAGCCGCAGTACAGGGTGTGCTGGTCAGAGACGAAATTGGACGGGCGTCCAGCGGGCTTGGTCATCGGGAGTCAGGTCCTTGTCTAGGGTATTGGAGGTTATACGTGAGGTGTGTCTAACGGCCAGCGACGGCGTTCGTCGCCGTGCTCGTCCTCGACGTGGTCGTCTTCATCTTGCGGCGCTCTGTGGCGACGCGCTTCAAGGTCAGGTCGATCACGAAGTCCTTCGGGGTCTGCCCGGCGGCGTCGGCGATCTGCTCCAGCACGGCGTAGTCGTCGAGCAACAGACGGAACTGGATCGGATCAGAGCGGGTCCTTCTCACAGGCGTAACCGTAGCAGCCGGGTTCTAGTCGGGGACACACACCGCGACCGTCAGGTCCTGGTCGACCGGGGCGCGCTGGTGCAGCGCCACCACAGCACCGTGGAACCCGATCGGGCACTGCGGACCGGGAGGCCCCGCTGGCCCCTGTGGACCGATCTCACCGGCCGCACCAGTCGCACCGACCGATCCTGGCGGACCTTGCGTTCCGGCCGCTCCCGTGGCACCTGGCAGCCCCTGGGCGCCCGTGGCGCCGGTCGCACCGCGCTGACCTTGGGCACCGTCGGAGCCTCTCGACCCCTGCTGGCCTTGGGCGCCCTGCGCGCCTGGTGGCCCCGGCGGACCGGACACGCCTTGCGGGCCGGTGGATCCCGGCGGGCCGGACACACCTTGCGCGCCCGGGGCGCCCTTCGGACCGGCCGGGCCTGGCGGACCTCGCGGACCGGGGATCGGTTCGGGGATCGTCGTCGTGGTCGTCGAGGTGGTCGTGGTCGTCGCCGTCGTCTCGACACCGGCCGCGGTCTGGTAGACGAACAGGGTGCTCACCGTCAACGCCCCCGCCGCAGCGATGCACGACAGGCCGTAGATCGGGGCGATCAGCCTCATTCGATCACCTTGATCTCTTCGGTCGGCGGCTGCTCAATCGAGTCGGAGTGGCCGTCGGGGCGGCGGTGCAGTTCCGAATCGGCCGACGACTTGCCTGCGATCACACCGAGCAGGGCGCCGAGGATGCCGGACACCAGAGAGGCGAGCGTGTTGGCGATGATCCCGGTGTCGGCCTCGGGGTTGCGTGTCTCCACGACCAGGATGAGCACGCTCAGACCGACGATGAAGAACCCGACGATGCACGTGAACACCAGGATCATGATCTCGATCACGCTCCGGTTTCTGAACAACGCTCACCTCCGAAGGCTCAGGGGGCGCTGCTCCATGTCTCGGAGCCATCCCAGGTGTGCTTGCTGTCGCCGTACGGAAGCGGGCCGACACGGACACAGTTGAACAGACCGGCGAGGTCGCCCTCCTGTTCGAACTTGTGGCGCTTGCGCTTGGCCTCGGCGCGGTGCGCCGTGACTGCCTTGTCGGCAGCACTGCCTTCGCCGCCGGGACCGGCCCAAGTGACGTACAGCGCCTGGCCCTCGTCGTCGGTCATCGCCAGGAACTGGGCGTCGCTGTCGGTGAGGATGAGCAGTCGTACTTGCACGTCGTCTCCTGTCGGTGGTGGTGTCGGGGCGCTAGCCCGGCGGGTGGCTTCGGCGCGCATGTCGTCCAGCGACCACGAGCCTGCGGTGTTGATCGAACGCGGCGACCATGCGCCGATGACGGCACGAGCGGTTGCTGGGTCGATCTTGCGGGAGGTGTAGGCGGAGTGACTGACGATGTCCGATGGCTTCAATCCGTACGCGGCGGCGAGCGCGTTGCTGCCTCGGAAGTAGGCGTCGATCATCTCTTCACGCCACGGCTCGCCGACACCGTCGTTCCCGGCCTCAATCGACACCGCATAGGTGTTGGCCTGGTCGCTGGGAATTGTTCCCTTGCTGACCGGCATGGCGTTGCCTTTGCCGTTGGTGTTCGTCGCCCCGGCGGCACACACGTGGTAGACGCCGTCGGTGTGCAGGTACAGGTTGGCGACCGGGGCGACCGGGGATCCGGTGATGATGTAGGCGACGTTGCTCGCCGACGACGTCCCCGGGCGCGACGCCGTGTGGTGCCAAAAGATCGCCCACGGTCGGCCGGGTTCGTAGCCGCCGGAGGAACGGGCGCGCTTCTCCCATCCGAGGTGTTCGACGACCTCGCATCCGGCGGCGCGCAGCACGTCGGCCATGTCGGTCAAGAAGCGGTCACCCATTGTCGAGCCTCCCTCGTACGAACTCGATGTCTTCCAGGGCCTGTTCGATCCGCAGCCGGGCACGGTCGGTGATCCCGTCCTTGAACCGCTGAAGGAAGGCGTGGCGCAGGAGGTTGAGCAGCAGATGGTCGTGGTCACCGGCGTCGACCTGGTCGAGCACGGCGAGGCGCAAGAACAGGTTGTCGATCTGGACCGGGACCGGGTCCTCGGCATCCCAGGCGTCTTCCGGTTCGGCGTCGCCGAACGACTCGTCTACGTCAGTCATCGGGGCAGTCTCCCATGCTCATGGTTTGGACTTCGTCATGCTCTGCTTCCACCGCGGCTCGGACCGGGCGTCGTCTCGGGCTTTCTGACGTTGCAACGCGTCAACGAGCCGGTCACGCAGGTAGATGTTCACGCTGACCCCGTGCCGCTCGGCCCGTGCCGCAGCGAACTCGTACAACTCGGGTGACAGGTCGAACGAGATCCGAGTGGAAGCCACCCCGCTACCGTAACTCAGAGGGCAATGGGGGCCGGGTTCTTCGGGGTTCCCGAGATCGAGACTTCGAACCGGCGGGTGTTGTCGGTGGTCCCGTCGGGACCGGTGCAGCCGTAGATCCAGATCGGGTTGATGACGATGTGCGGGTCGTCGGCGATCACGTCGAGGGCGACCATCACCAGTTCGAACGCTTCCTGCACCGAGTCGACGATCGTCGCCACCTTGTAGAAGTGCTCCAGTTTCAGTTCCTGGTCGTTCACGACTTGCCCTTCACGGAGTCGGCCAGCCCGGCGAGGTACGCGCCGACGGCGTCGGCGATCCCCGGGTCGCCGGTGCGCGGCGGGCGTTCGATCCGCAACGAACGCAGACCCCAGATCGAAGCGAGCATCCCGTCGGCGGCGATGACGATCTGGGCGGCGTTGCGGTCACCGGCGCGGGCCTTGGGCATGTTGGCGAACACGAGAGAGCGTTGGCGGGCGGTGATCTCTTCGCGCAGGGCGATCGAGCGGTCGATCGACTTGTCGATCAGCAGCGCCAGCCCGGCGTGGTAGTCGACGGTGACGTCGGACATGTCGCGCACGAACAGTTCGGCGACTTGGCGGACGGTGGCCCCGTTGACGATCAGGTCGACGGTGTCCAGTTGGCGGGTGATCAGTTCGGCGTCGGTCGCTGCGGACTCGCGGGCCTTGCGGCGGATGTCCTTGGTGCGGGCCTTGACCGACTTGCGGATCGTCTCGTGGTCCATCGTCACGAGCGCCGATGTTAGGTCAGGCGCGCCTCGGCTGCCTTCACGCACTTCGCGCAGAACCAGATGTCGTGGCCCTGGTTGGCTTCGGTGACGGCGGCGTTGAGCCACTGGTGGGGGAACGTCACGTCGCGGAACCGGCCACACATCGTGCGTTGCGCGGTCGGGGTGATCACCAGGTGCGTCGGTGTCAGGTCGCCCTTGCGGCGCTCTGTACGCAGCGTCACAGCCAGCACTCGACAATCACCGGGTCGTCGTCGGGGGAACGGTCGAGGCGGAACAGGCCGGGCGGGACCGCAGAGCGGGCACCGTCCAACGTGCGGGCGATCGCCGCCCACAACGGACGTTGCTCACCGTCTTCGATCACCCACATTCGGGTGACGAAACACGGCACGAGGACGTCGGCCGGGTTCTCGTAGATCACGAAGATCTGCAACTGGGTGTCGGAGACGATCACTCGTCCGTCTCTTCGGGGAGGCGGGCGACGCCTTCGATCTTGCGGTCGAGGTGCGGGCCGAACTGGCGGCGCGCTTCGGCGAGGGCGGCTTCACGGTCGGTCGAGTCGGCGTTGTACGGCGACTTCACGTCGAGGGTGTTGCCG
>Ga0193692_1000001_pt1 | contig 97600 bp, 133 predicted proteins | sample L3a1metaG_FD_144917 | JGI IMG/M metagenome (GOLD analysis project Ga0193692, IMG submission 144917) | Soil microbial communities from a riparian zone of the East river system, Colorado, United States - L3a1 | ecosystem: Environmental > Terrestrial > Soil > Riparian zone | place: USA: East... | reverse complement strand
TATATTTAATAAGATCCATAAGATCCATTAGATTTAATACTAATCCTTCCTTGCCTAAAGACACTCTAGCCTTCTTATTTGTAGCCCAGAATCCTTTATCTTTATCATAAAAGGATAAATCTCCTTCGGGTAGATTAAGTTCTTTCTCAATAAGTTTTTGCTCTTCTCTAGTGAAAATAGCTCTCCTCATTCCAGTACTAGCAATAACAGGTAAATCCATACTCCACATTGCATCAGTATACATAAATTCACCATCATGTCCAGTAGGTAGCCACTCATTACCCCTTTTAATAGGTTCTACTTTAACCTTCTTATCAATAAGAATATCTCTTAATTCCAAAGTTTTTAATACAGCTTTAATTTCTTCCATGTTCTTTTTTTAGTTTATTATAGCACAAAGTTAAGAAGAAGTTTTGATATAAACAAAAAAAGAGCAGGTTTTAGCCTACTCTTTTTTATCTTTCTGATAGCTAATTTATGAAATATTAGGAATCAATCGTGCAATTCTCATTGGATTATGGATTTTTACACCACCAATATACCACTTCATAATCTCATAACCATCTACTTTAGAAACAGTCATTGAAGGCTTAACAGGGTTATTAGGAGTAAAAGGATCTCTTAAACCAGGAATATATCTCATACCTTCTTGTTGTCCTTTTACAGAAACTTTTTGAATATTAGGTCTTCCTTGTTGAGTACCAAAATCTAAAATTAAATATTCATATGAACTTAATAAACCTCCATCAGGATGTTGTACAGAACACAAACTTGGATCATCCAAGAAAGGAATATACATTAGTTCAATTTCAATACCATTAATAAATGAATATTTCTTGAACTGACCTCCATAAGACATTTCAAAGCCTTTTCCACCAATCCTACTTTCAGTCCTGTTAGGGCCATAAGTTACAGATTTAGTTTCTACTGCTCTGTGGAAAGCTCTCATTCCATATTCTCCTGTACCAAGTACAAATCTACGTTTATCTTCTGGTAATTTACCAACAGATAAGGTTAATAGAATATCTGATACAACATCAATATTAAAACTAGAATAGTAATGGACATTTGAAGGAGAAATTTGTTCATAAACTCCTGAACCCATTTTTACTTCATATCCTGATTCTCCTTTAACATCATAAGTTCCTTGTGAAGTCTTATTGTTTTTAGCATAAAGACCTAACATTGCTTTCTGACGTTTAAACTGAACCATGAAATCATAGTCTAATTTAGATAACCAAGTAGTATGTTTATTTCCCGAAGCATCTACAAAATAGAATCCAAGAGGAGCATTTTCCTTCTTATCAATCATATTTCCAGGTACTTTGTATTCTGCTCTAATCATAGAACAACGATTCTGCATCCTAAAAGGAGAAGAATGTACAATACTGTCAGATCCTCTTTGTGATAAAGTTTGTTCTACTGGAGCAAACATTTTAACAAATCTAGTACCACCTGCTAAACTAGCTGCTGGCATAAATAGGTTATGATCTCCTGCAATAAAAGAAACTCTATAAAGATGGTTAGAACCATTTGGTCTCCATTCTTTAATTTTCAATTGATAAATCTCTTTATCATAACTTGCTGGAGCAATTACATCAATCTCAGCAAAGATCTTATCTGGAAATTCTAACCAGAAATCACTTAGCCCAATACCCGCTTGTGCTGGTTGACTAGATAAAGTACTATCGTAGTAATTAATTAGAGGAAGACTCTTAAATGGAGATTGTGTATTAAGCAACCATTCAAAAGGTAGATCATCATTGATTTCAAATGTAGGGAATTGATCCATAAACCTATCTAGGTCTAAACCTACGTTAACATCAAAGATATTCTCTATAGTATCATTGATGAGAATTGGCTGTTGTCCCCACATAGCTCCTAAGTGGTTCTCTGTGGTTAAGCCTGACCAATCTTTAGGCTCAAATTTTTGTAGTGGTGAAATTTTACCGTAACTCATGTTTTTATTTATATTTAAAGGTTAATTGTACTCTTATTATTGCATTCTTTCTTTCTTTAGTTTAGTCATTGCTGATTCTAAACCACTTATTGTTCTTTTTGATTTATCATTATCTTGAATATCAGCAGGTTTACCCCCCTTATTAATTAACTTAGCAGCTGCTTCTTCTACTTGCTTTTCTAGATTAGAAACAGCCTTAGTAGTTGCTTTCTTACTAACAAAATCCCATTTTCCTTCAAAAGCTCCTTGCTTAATCAAATAATTTAAAGTAAGATCAAACTTAATAGGATCTTGTTCCCTAACTTGCATAGCATAAGAAACTGGTTGATTTCCTCTGATTTCTACAGGAGTTGTAATCATTTTAAATAGTTCATTAGATTCTTTCTCTGTAACTTTAATTCCAGGAATTACTTCCCTAACAGAAGCTACTTGTTTATGAATCTCTTTAACTATCTTTTCATTTTCTTTTCTTTCAGTCTCTTGTCTAACCTTAGTTTCTTTCTTTAAATTAGCCTCAAATTCTTTCTCTAATGCAACCAATTCTGTTTTAGCACCCTTAGCCTCATCAGATAATTCTCCGAGGTCTGAGAGTCTTTTAACTTCTTTTTTAATCTTATCTTCTGAAAACTTAGTAGTTTTCTTTAAATATTCTGTAACTAGTTCTTTTTGAAGGTCTTCATCTTCTTCTATCTTAGATAGTTCTATATTAGAATATCTCATTTGATTAGACTTTGTTTTAAGTAATTCATCAAAAGGAACACCTTCTTTATAGTTTTTAATAAGTTCTTGAAGTTCTTCTGGCCTAGATTCTAATTCTTCATTTAATAGTTCATTAGCTTCTGCTGTTACCTTTTCTGAGAATAAAGTAAACATTTCATCCATTGAGGTAAAATCTTTATCTAGTACTCCTTCTTCTCTAAGTAAAGCGGATAAAGAACTATAAACCTCTAATTTAGTATCATCAGTTTCTGTTCCTGTAGTATCTTCTTTGTCTTCAACATTTTCTGTTTCAGCAGCAATTTCTTCAGGTGTTTTTTCAATCTTAGGATCTACTTTGGTTCCTTTAGCTTTTGCTTCTTTTATTAAATCAATCTCTGTTTTTTCAGTAGTATCTTCTAAAGGTTTCATTTTAGTCTCTAGTTCTTCTAAAGTAAAACTCACTTCTTTTTCTGTATTCTCTTCAGTATTAATAACTGTTTCCATATTATTAGATACTAAATTTGTTAATCCTGCAAATAATTCTGTTGTGTTAGTATTGGTCATTATTTATTAAATTATGATACAAAGTTCTTAATAATTTTTTGAATATCAAGCAGTTTGTATCTGGTTAGTTTTGATTATTATAGCTTTTATTTTAATTTATATAATAAAAATTATTATATTTTTACTTCTTTTTACCCTCGCCTGAGACTTTATTTTTTAAAGACGTGCGTGCTTTAAGTTCTTCAATCTCTTTTTTTACTTTTAATTCTTTCTCTTTAAACTTTAATTCCTTTTCTTTTATTAGTCTTTCTTTCTCTTTTATATTTTCATTAGAATCTATCTTTAGATGTTCTATCTTATGTGCTTTATCTATATCATACTGTTTAATCATTAATTCTCTTTCATTAAGTGCATGTTCAGCAGTATTTACTATTTCAGGAGTATCTACTCCCTCATCAAAAGATAAAGCACTTAATTCAGCTTTTCTCAAATCTACACCAGCTTCTGTATCTATCTTATATCTAGCAAGTTCCAACTTTTGTTGTTCTAGTTCTTTCTTATCTGCTAATTCTTGCTGCTTAATCTGATTCTCTTCTTTTCTTGCTTGTTCTAACTGTGCTTGCTTATCCATAATAGACTTCTCTATCTTCCTTCTAATAGCAGAATAACTTTGATTAGAGTTAATATCCATCATCTGAATAAGATCTATCTGTCCTGTTTGAATAGCTAATTCTGAAGCTGCTTGTAAACTCTGTCTAGCTTTAGCATCTTGAGTACTATCTACCATAGTTAATCCATACTCTGCCTCATTAATAAGTTCTCCATCTAAATTATAGATCACAGAGTCCATATCATCAGTAATATATTGGATATTCTTATTACCATTTCTCATACAGTATTTTGCTGTTTCTAATACAGTAGACATTAATCTTAATCCTGTTTCATCATGTAATTTAAAATACCACTCTGTAATAGTTGAAGAAGAAGCAATTGCTTGATTAGTAACTCCTAATCCTTGATCAGCAGTTTTTATCTGTCCTCTTCTTTGAGGAGTAATACCTGTTATAAGATCTAATTCAGACTTTATATATTCAATAGCATGTATATGTTGTTGAATCTCAGTACCTAAGGATAAGTCTATAACATTAGAATTATCTGCCATATTACCTGCTAACTTACCAGTAGCTGCTCCCTTTTTAGCTTCCTTAAAAGAATCTACTACTGCTATATTCATCTCTTTAGCATAGTAAAGCCATTTATCTACTTGCCATCCATCAGGAACTTTAGCTAGATCTAATTTAGCAACCTTACCTATATTATTAATCATAAGTTTCTCTAACCTGTGATAATAAACATTATATTTATACTGATAAGGCTTCATTAAATCAAATAATGATTGAACCTGACTAGCATTTGTTTTATATAATGTACCAGTATAACCTGAAGCACATATAGATATATTATTAAGTTTTCTAAATTGTACAGGTCTTGGCTGAATCTTTATATAGATTTCATTAGCTATTTTAGTACCTTCCCACCATTCCCCTATCCATACATATCTAATAGATTCTCCTAGTTCTTTCTGTACTACATAATCTTCATGTACATTCTTCTCTTGTGATTCTCCATTATCATCTATATAAGTTAGAATACCAATCTTTCTAAGACTTCTCCAAACAGCTTTTAAAACTCTTACATTTGCTTGAGTATCAAAAGGAGTTAATCCCGTAGCTCCTGTATTAAGAGTATTAATATCAATCCCCTGGGTAGCACCCAAAGGAATAGCAAAAATAGGATCTTGTAATTCATAGTTAACTAAATTACCATAAGAAGCCTGTCCTTTATATCTTGTTTTAGATTCTAAATAGTCTATATCTTTAGGGGTTAAATAATCATAATAATCATCAATAACTCTTGCTACAGGTACATAATATTCTTCAACTATCATATCTGCATCCTCAATCATATAACTATCAGGAGCAATCAAATAATAGGTATTAGATGGATTACACTTTCTTACTATAGGTTCATTATTAATAATATCTACACAATAGATTTCTTCTCCTACTAATAAAGCATCTTCCCAACCTCTAGTTCTTATATTTTTAATATTACAAACTCTTTGGTAATGATTAAGTAAATGAGTACCTGCTATTTCTCTTTTATCTTGATAATTTTGATTTACCTTTTTATTAAGTTGATCTAACCTTTGTTGAACTTCTTGTTCATATTGTTGGTTAGCCTGTTGGTTATTAGGATCTTGAGGTTGTTCTAAACCTTGTAATAATATAGATTTTAGTTCTTCATTTGCTACTTCTGATTTCTCTTTCTCCTTTTCAGATATAGCATCATCATTAGTAACCTTTAGATTCCAATCAAATCTTCTACCTATCTCATCTCCTACTAAACATTTTATATAAGGATTAGTAATAGGATGATTCTGAAGTTGTGCTGGAAAAGTTACATTCTTTAATCCCATAGGATTCATAATCCTCTCTATATCTGTAGGATGTAACTTACCATTATATAGATCATAATTTACTTGTTTTCTATATCTAGAAGCTCTTATAAAATCATTTTGTAGAAGGATCATACCTTCTGCTCCATCTATACAGTCTTTTCCCCACTTATAATCATCTGCTATTTTTTCTGAATCTGCTTTCTTTTGTGAAGGCATTACCTTCAAACTTATAGGACTACTCATTTTATATTATTGGAAAATACAAAGTTAGGTATAAAATATTGTATTTTTGGTTAATTTTCATTATTATAGGTTGGAAATTTATGATCTATATAGCTGTTTTGGTTCCAATGTCTTTCAAAATATCCGTCTTTTTCTTCTTCCTCTTCTTCAAAAGATCTTCCTACAGAAATCTTATATTTATCTTCCATAAGAATCATGAGCATTCCTATGCCAGAAATTCTATCAAAATTTCCTTTAGGATTCCAGTTAATAATCTCTTTTAAAAGAGCTGGAGATTTTATAGTTTTAATATTATTATAATCAGCATCTCCTGTTGTTGTATAAGCATTCTTTAATAACCAATGTTTAAAACAACTTCTAGCATATATATTAATCTTTTCTGTAGCATTAGTTCCTTTAGATTTATTATTTCCAGTATCATGTATTGTTAAATTATCTACATCTTTTAGGATTTTTGGAGTATCTGCTAACATATGATTACAATTCTTCTTATCCATATATGCATAGAATCCCTTTTTCTGATTCTCATAGTTACATTCAGCATTATAATATAAAATAAGCCTTCTCACTATTTCAAACCCTTCTTCTGCAAGATTATGTCTGCCTGTATATTCTGCTACTATTCTATTAGTTAAAGTATTGGCAACCCAAATACTCATTAGAGATCCTGATATTCCATCATCATCTATTGTGTCAAATCCTGCCAAATATAGACCTTTAGGAGGTCTTCCTCCTTCATCATAAGGATGTTCAAATATATGAACAGCTCCTTTTGTGTTTAATTTATCTTTTAATGGGAAATCAAATATAACCCTATCTTCTGATAATTTATATTTAACATTTCCCTCTTCATCTATTGTTAATCTTCCTTGCCAGGTTCCATCTAATATAGATTTAGTAGTTTCTAACTCTGCCAATCTATCTTCACAGTCTCTAACAGGAAACATATTACTATCTGAAGTTAAGAAAGCCTCAGAAGGTTTTTCAGGTTTATTTTCTAGTTCTTTAATAAAAGCTTTAGGACTATCTTTAACCTTATCTCTTTGTCTTTTTATTTTTTTCTTAGCTTTTTCTTTATCTGTTATTCCCTCAGAGTCTTTACAATCATTAAAGGTCATATGTGCAGGAACAAAATATCCTATCTTCCCTTTATTCTCATATTCATCTTCAAATACTAAACAATCATTTTCTTCTGGATTATAAAAAACATTCTTAACTGCTTGAGTACTACCACCTTCCATGTCTCCTCCTGTGCCAAACATCCATATAGTTCCAAACTTAAAAGTACCATTCATAGTACAATCTCTTAAAGAACCTAAAGCATCTTCTAGATTTCCCATAAATCCAACTTCTTCTAGAAATATAAGATTTGGTCTAATACCATTTCCTGCCTGTGGATTATCTCTAAAGCTTCTATGATGAACCTTTGATCTACTTCCTTCCTCTACCCAATTATTACCATATTTAACCTCTCTAATAGCTTCTATATAATCATTTGATTTAGATAAAGAACCCTTATGTTCTAAATATAAAGGAGAAGCAAACTTCCTACCATTATATTCCTGTTTTCCAGGAAGTTCTGATATACCTAACCAAAATTTATTAATTAAAGGACTAGTATATTTAGTATCAATTGCGGCTATAAGAGTTTCTGAAGAATATAATGTTTTATTTTGTTTAGCCTTTATATAATCATCATAATCTGTGGCACCATCAAATAAGAAATTATGTCCTGCTACTGCTGCTGCAAAATATGATTTTCCTCCTCCTCTGCTTTCTATATCAACTATATTCTTAGCTTCATTTTCATATATAGGTTTTCCTAAATTTGTTTTATGAATCTTCCTTAGATATTCTCTAGGATGTACATAAATTAGATTGTTTTTAGGAATTATCTCTAGTCCTTCATTAACTTCTCTAACTTCTGGTTTATAAAAATCATTACATGTATATTCTTTATCTAAAGAAAATCCACTAAAACCTCTAGCTTCTATATATAAATACCCTTTCTCCCATTCTAGATCTCTTAACATAGGTCTAGAAGTAATCTCATTCTTAGAAAATTCAGACTTTTTTAATTTAATATACCAAAAATTTACATAAAAGAATGTAACTCCGGGCATATATTTCCCTGAAACCCAAGTACCTTCAATACATTTCCTTTTTTCATCTCTCCACCATTCTATATGTTTAGAGGATTCTGGAATGAATCTTGGTATTTCTTTAATTATAAAGTTTTCGTTATTTATATACATTAGATAAGACCTTTATCACTAAGAGAAGCTGTAGCTCCTCCTTTATCTTTACCTTCAAGATTCTCTTTTTGGTATTGCTTTTCTAGTCTTTCTAACTGAGAATAAAGTTTATCTGTTGAAGCTAATACTTTATCTAATTTTTCTGCTGTTTCTAATTCATAAGGAGTATCTGCTATAAATAGATCTCTCTCTTCTAGCTTCCTTCTCCAGTTTAATATTCCTCTTTGAGCAGGACTATATAATCCTTCTATATACCAATCTATTATTGGTTTATAATTCTCAAACTTAAACTTAGGATCTTGTAGATAATCTTCTATAATTAGTTTCTTTCTATCTTCTTCTGGAAAATTTCTAAACTTATTTTCTTCAGAAAGATCAAGAAATAAACAAATAGCCCACATTATCTGGGAGCTATTTGTTTTATCTTTAGATTTATCTTCTTTATATAGTTTGTTTAATTCCTTAGGAATAATCAATTGTGGATTATTTTTCCAGAAATTAGAATCTATATCAAAATTAGTTAATAAACTCATTTTGTAATATTGTTTTATTATAAATATCCTTAATCCACTCTATAAAGTCTTCTCTTTTTCTATCTCTTTTTGCAGTATTGCAATATTTACAACAAGGAACAACATTATCTAAGTGATATCCTCCAGTAGTGTTCACTCTATCTAACCCGCTATAATAATATATTCCCTTTTTATTTTTTGTAGTTTTCTTATTACTAGGTGGTAAATTGCAATAATGACAGTTTTTATTAATTAATTCTTTAAATTCTTTTTTTGTTATAGAAAATTCTCTTTTATGAACATTGTTTTTATATTCTTGATAGATTAAATTAAAAGCACTATCTTTTTGCTTATCAATATCAAGACTTCTTGTTTTACTATATGTTACTAAATATTTGTTTGCTATTTCGTATGCTTTTTCTTTAGCAAAACATCCACAAGAGATACATCTTCCTTTTGTTATATAATCTATTCTTTTAACACATTCTTTTCCACAATCACATATACAGTTATAGTAATGATAAAAATAAGATTGATTATCTTTCTTTCTTGGTTTTGCTGTTGTATGAGAATATGAAAGAATTGTTAGTTTTTGAAATTTAGATCCTATAGAAATATTAAGATATTTAGAAATTACATTATTTTTACACATTTTATTCTACTACTTTTAATTCTTCTTTAACAATAGTTGGTACTTTAATCATAGCAATAGCCTTTTCAAATACTAAAATCCTATATTTCATAAGATCTATCTGTTCTAAGATCCAAGAAATTCTCTTTTCTTCTGTTAAACTATCCCAAGCATGTTGTGAAGCATAATTATCTTCTTTAAATTTAACATCCCAAAATTTCTCTATTTTAGGTTCTAAATCGGTAGTATTCTTCTTTTTTTTCATATTCTCTTTCTTTATTTTGTCTATCATAATTTTTAAATGTTATATCTAGTTCTTCTTCAAGTATTTTACTTAAAGTAATATTATGTTCTCCTTTAGATTCTATATAAACATAGAAAGGAACATTTCCCACTTCTATCTCATATTCTTTCTTTAACTTTTTAGGAGAAAATATATGTATTGGTTTATCTTTCTTTTTAAATAAATTAAACACCATAATATTGTTTATCTAATTTTTCTTTTGTTTCTTTTTCCAATAATAATAATTCATATCCATCTATATTACTTACTATTTTTTTTTCATCTTCTAATGGTCTTTGTAAATTACCAGGTAAATATTTAAATAGAATATACCTTGTTAAATCTTCTCCTTGTTCTTTAACTAAATCTATTTCATATTGAAAAAAGTCTCCTATTTTATTAAAATTATTATTATTTATTCTATTAACTTGTGATTTTAATACAAGCAGTTCGGCTCTTTCAAAATTTCCAAAATCTTTTATAACTTTTATTTGCTTACTAAAATATTTCATTTTATCCGTTATAATGTTCTGTAGGTTCTTTAGATTCTAATAACTTATCTTGAGATGTTTGAGTAATATCTGCTCCATGTAACACATATCCTGCAATACCTGATTCATGTATCTGATAATAATTCTCTCCATCTATAGTCCAAGCAAATGCTCCTCCATCAAATACTATCATATCTCCTACTTTAGTATCTTCTACTTTATTACCAACACATACTACTTCTAAAGCTAAACTATTGGATTTTAGATTACTAGGTAGTAAAATACCAGAATCTGTTTTATCTTTAGTTTTTAATAGAATATATTTACCTGCTGGTTTATAATTAATTGTTTTTGGTTCTTTCTTAAATTCAGAAGTTTGCATATGTTTTACTTCATATCCTGTTGAACTATAGGTTGTTGTTAACACTGGTTTATCAAAATGCATATCTCCATCAACATGTACATAATTTGCTGTATTTAATTCTTTAGTTTCTGCTTTTTCTTTATTTTTCATATTTATTTATTTTATTACTTTATTAAATCTCCAATTTTATACCCTTTTTCTTTTATATAAGCTATTAACTCTTTATCTGAATCCTTATCTAGGATTATATCAGAATCTGCTTTAATACCGTTAAATTCTAGTTCTAATTTGATGGTTATTGGTTCTATATTAATTAGGGTTACCATTTTTGTAGCGGGCAATTTGCTTTAGGAGATCTTGTTTTAGATATTAATATACAGCCGCAGGAAAAACACACTCCTCCTTTATTTTGATCACATCCTGCACATATTACAGCCCTCATATTAGCAACCTTTTCTACCTCTTCATTCTCCCATATAAGGTTTCCCCAACCTTCTTTGATTAGTTTTAGTTTTTCTAGTAAAGTGTTTTTCTCTTCCATTAACATTCTTTTATAAAGTTATTAGTTACTCCTTTATATAAAGTCTCTGAATCTAAAGCATCTTTCATTCCTTTAGTATCTAAACACACTAAACTTTCAGATACTGCTTTTTTATACTTTTGAATATCATTATATATATTTTCATCAAACTTTGTTATATTCTTTTCTTTATGTAATTTATTTGTTTTTTTTAAAGATTCATGAAGATCATATATTTCTAAAGAAGACCAATTCCATTTTTCTTTCCAAATTTTTAAAGTTATTTTATAGTTAAAATTCTTTAAAAAATATAATCTAATATTGTCTTTTATTTTCTTAATTACTTCCATTTATTCTGTTTTATTTGCCAGTTAATCAACTTATTATAAATTTCTGTTTGTTCTTTCCTAGTCTTAAAAGTAAACTCTATACTAGTATTTAAATACTCTATAATAATCTTATAGAATAAAGTAGTACCTTCTCCAGGTTCATTTAGTAGATTCTCCATTAACCTACTAATATAAATATTATCTTTTGCTAATACTCCTTGATCTTCTATCTTAATCCTTTTAGGCTCAGTATTAGCGTCTTCTAATAACCTAGAAAGCTCTTCATCATCAGTATTGGTATCTTTAGTATATACAAACTCTTGCTCAATAACATAATTTGTATAGTATTCTAAGAAATTTTCATATAGAACTATTCTAGTTTTATCTGCTTTTATTACTTCTGTATGTTTATCCATTAAATAAACATCAAACTCTATAGTATCTATAGGAGGTAAATCTACTATAGATTTGTTAGTCTTTAATGTTATTTCCTTGCTCATTGCTATCATTTTTATCTCTATTTATTATAAACTCTTTAACTTTATTAAACCTCTTCATATTTGGTATAAACTTTCCCCATTTAGGCCACATAACTACAGGTAAAACTTCTATTTCTTTATGGTTATTCTTTATAGAATCTTTAATAATATCTCTAGTAGTTCTTAACTGACTATCAAAGATTAAAGAAACTACTTGTTTAGGTAGTCTATGCTTTAATGCAATTTTCTCTATTATAATATCTACTTCTTTTTGCATTATATTTGTTCTATAAATTGGTGTATTAGATTACTAAAAGTAGATACAAATTTTTCATTACTAGATAATTTATCTTCTCCCATTACATATAAACAAGCATGGGTTAATTCATGTATAAAAGTTGCCTCTATTTGTTCTTTTGTTAGTTTATTCTTTCTTGTAGATTGTTGAAGATATATAGTATGATTTCTGCATCTCCATAGACCAAATGCATTCTCTTTGTCCATAAGAGTTCTAGAATATATCACTTTAATAGTTTGATTAAAAAGCTTAATTTCCCTAGGTATAATCATTATACTATATCTAACTGTTTCATTAATTTTTTTAATTCGCTTTTATTCTTTATATAACCATTAAATATTCTATCAGAACTATCTTTATCATAAATAGTTATTCCAATACCCATATTTTTAAGTTCATCTCTAGTTTTATCATCAAAATATAGTTGGTAACTATCATAAGAATCCTTCCATAAAAACCATTCTTCAGGTTCATCTGGTGAAGGTTTAAATCCTAACTCTTCTATATCTTGTTTATCTAGGTATTTAACTCTTATTTTACCATTATTCCAGTCCTTATAATATCCATAAAAACAACTATCTTCATACTCATAAGCATTGGTAAAATCATTAATTTTTATCCATTCTTCTTTATTATCTTTAATTTCCCTTAGTTCATATTCAAAATTAATACATATTTCGTCTAGAAAAGGAATATAATAATCCTTATTTATTCTCTTATATAATTCTTTTTCTTCTTCTATCTTATTCCTCATCATCTATTATTACCCTTTCGTGTATTTCTTTAGTTCCATTTGGAAATTCTATTAGAACTCTCCTTGCTCTTTCTACATATTCTTCAAAAGTAAAGTCTTTATGTAGGTTTCCTTTTCCTTTTTCATAATTATAAATTGTTCTTAATTGAGATCTTTTTATCCAGTTCATTAATATATGTTTTTCAGTCATTAAACCAAATTTAAATTAAATACCAACTCTATATTACCCTCTTTAGTAAATACCGGAATATGTTCTACTCTTCTCTCTTTTAGGAAACCCTTCTTCCTTAAACTAAGGATTATATTATTAAGACTATTAATAGATATTTGTATATTACTCTCTTCCTTAATAGAGATTATAATACGTTTTTTAGTCTCCTTATGGAAGCAAATCTTATTTGATAACTCAGAGCCTAACCTATTATAAAGATCCTTTATAAACAAGAATTTACTCATAACCTCAATCTCTAATATAGTTAATTTCTGATTCTTCGTTAATACAGAATTTAATATAGTTAAATATTGTTTGAAAAGTCTATCTTTTGTTGTTGGAATATTTACTATCATTAGTATTCTAATTTTCGAGTACAAAGATAATAATAATTATTATAACTTCCAAATTTTTTATAATGTTTTTTATTATAACTTGGTTAAGTTACTGTATATCAGGAAGAATAATTTTACCTGTTGTTTGCAGAAGGAACATGGGAAGCCCTTCAAAAAGTTTTATCTTTTTAGAAACAGATAAACTGTTAGATTAAATATCCTTTTAAGTGTTCTGCGTCTTCCCAAACCTCCCTAGGTACTTTCTCAAGGTATTTATCCTAGCCCACACTCTATATAAGATATTCGTTTTTTATAAGTATTGGGGACATCTCATTTTCACTATTACAGGTTATTAAACCTAAAGTTACTTCTTACAACCCAACTTCTAAACCATTACTGGTTGAAATATAATATTGCTACTATATTCTTATGGACACAAAAGTAATACATATTTTTGTTATCTCCAAATTTATTTTCACTTATTTTTATAAAAAATGATATTTGGATCATTATTATATAGCTAATCTATAACTATTTCATATCCTTTACATTGTTTTATTATCTTTTTATATAGTTTTCCTGATTGTTTAACCATATTCCAACCTTTTCTTAACAATCTTAATTGTTCTTCTCTCATACCCAAAGTCTTCCATGCTTCTCTTACAGAAGCAAATTCAAAGATCTCTCCTGTTTCTATGTGTCTGAGTTTTATAGACTTACACCAACCTTTCTCTTTAGATATTTTTAACATTGTTTTTCTTGAATTACCTCTTGTTTCTCTTTTAGTCTTTCTAAAGCCTTCTATTTCCCTATCGTTTGTTAACCTTGTTAATTTTTTATATTTTTGAATATAGAAATATTCCCATTTATCTATAAATAGTTGATTTTCTTTAGATATATTATCTACGTATAGTATATCTAATACCATTAATGTTGGTTTTTCTCCATTAGACAGTAGTTTTTTAATCCAATAGGCTTTATATAGTTTTTCTGTTTTAGAACTGCTTATATGATTCTTATATCTCTGTTTAAGAGTTTGTCTGGTCTGCCCTATATACCTAATTACTTCTGTTTCTGGTTCACATAATGCATAAATGTAATATTTTATCATATTTTAATATTTAATTTGAATACAAAGGTAGGTAAAATATTTTTAATTTCCAAATTTTTTTCATATTTTTTTAAACTTTAGTGTGTTGATAATCAGTCTCTTGCTTAAAAAAACCACCCCACCCAATAACTGAGCTGGAAAATACCCCTCCAGTAAAATACTAACTTAAAACAAACTAACATGAAAAACGAAATTATTGCTTCTTGGAAACTTGTAACTGTTGATGGTAAAGAACAGTATATTGTTACAACAATGTCTGGAGCTACTGTTTGGGCACCAAAATCACAATTTGATACTAATGCAGAGATTATCTGTTATGAATCAAAGAAAGCTGGTGATAAATATGTTAAGAAGGACAAGACTGAAGGAATACTTCAGAAGGATGGTAATAACTTCCTTGGTTGTGGTAAGCAGATTGTTAAGAAGCACTCTACTATGGAGATTATGGATCACCTTATTTCTAAGGGCATCACTCCTACTTTCAGTATGTCTTAATTCTAATTCTAAGAGCTAGTCCTTCGGGGCTAGTTCTTTGTTTTAACTATTATTTAAAACCTAAACTATGTTAAACCAAGAACCTAACCTAGATCTCATTAAAGTATTAATAGAGGCTAGAAACCAGAAAATAGAGATAGAAAAGAACTATAACTCTGATACTTATCCTTTTAAAGGGTTTAAACACAATCAAGTAGATCCTGATCCTTGTAGGAGTTTGTATACAGATTCTTTGGAGACTATTTGGTATTATTTGAATTAAAGATCTTCTTCATAGGAAGATTAATAGGACACTGGATTAATTGTTTTCTCAATAATCATGGTTAATCCTTTGTTCTATTATTTATTAACCAACTTAAAACCAACAAAAATGATAACACTTTTATACATTACTATTCCTGGATTATGCCTATCCTTAATAATCTATGGAGTATACAGATTTCTCTCCAACTTTGATGATGGAGATGATAGTTTTTAACAATTAAAATACTAAATATGAAAGCACTATTTATACTATTTCCTTTTGCTGCTGTTTGGGCTTTCAATGAAATAGATAAGCATTTGGAAAGAAAGAAACAGAAGAAAGAACAATCAGATTATGATCTTGAAAGAGATTATTTTGATGGAAATGGTTACTAAAGTATTAAATATAACAATAAAGTAAAAAACTCTTGCTGACTTTTAAATAAGAGGCTTAGTATAATAGAAGGCTGGTAAAGATCCAGAAATTGTTATATTTATATATTTGGTTAAAGTATTGGTAATCAGTAACCTAGAACCTCCACCCAACAATCTCAATTTTCCCAAAAACCTAAAAACTATCAGCATCTTATTTGATAGCTAATTAAGAACATTCTTTTAGACTAAGCTCTTTATATTATATGTATGGTGAGTGAGTTGCAATTAATATAAACCTTAGCAGAATGTTCTTTTTATAAATATTAACCACAAATTTTTAATCAAATGTCCAAATATAATTATTCTATTGAATCCCTAGAAGAACTCTGGGATTTTGTTGATGAATTCTTTAATTAATCCCCAATCATAAACCAACTTAAAACTTAATCCCATGAAGTCTATTGAAGAGCTAATAAATAAACAAACCAAAGAACTAATTGAAGAATATAATGGTAATAGCAAACTAAATAGCTTTTTGAACAAGAATGATAACTGTCATAATATTATTAAGCAAATGCTTAGTAAAATAGAAGGTTATCATCAATCAGATAGATTTGAGTTTGTATATAAATGTAATCAAATTGAAAGAGATTTAATTGAATATATACATAGTAATTTTCATGGTACAACTTGTATTATCAAAGATAGAGATAATAACTCTATTAATGGTATAATAAAAAATGAAAAAACTCGTATATTTGAGAATAGAACTCTTGATAATACTATATCATTTAGAAGAAGATTTGAGAATGAAGATTATTCTGAACCAGAAACAATAGCTTTATGGGTTATAACAGATGATAATTTTTCAACTCATTTATATCCAATATCACAAATATTCATTTAACAACATAAGTCTTCCTCTAGTTGTACCAAGTGCTAACGCGGTTATATACTAGTTGGGAAGGCTTTATTTTTAATTAACAAAGGTTATTATAAAGTGGTGTAAACGGTGTTTCTGAGAGAAGAAAGTAAATATACATAAAACTCTAGTAAAACCCTGATAAATAAGATCTTCAAATCTTATAAATAGGTAGCAGCTATTGAAGTAGCCTGTTAGATAGAATAGATATATATAGACTAATGTTCTATAATATCTATTTTCTAGTAGTAATAAGGATTAGAAATCTAATTACTATTAAAACTTAATATAAACCCAAATAACCTTAAAACAATGAAAAAAGAATTCACAAAGAAATATATTATTGATAATAAAGGATGCTATGATATAAATCAAGTTAATTCTTTATCTTTCATTAATAATACTGAAATTACTATATTAGATATAATAAATTCAGAAATGCCTACAAAAGATAAAATTTGGTTTTTATTTAAAAAATCAGATTTAACTTTAGATCAAAAAAAAGAATTATCTTATTTATTAGCAGAAAATGTTTCTCATATTTACAATGAAAGATATCCTTCTGATAATAGAGTAAAAGATTGTATAAAAGCAATTAAAGATTTTAATAATAATCCTATAACAAAAGAAAAATTATTAGAATTTAGAAGAGCTGCTGCTGATGCTGCTGATGCTGCTGCTGATACTGCTGATGCTGCTTATGCTGCTGATGCTGCTGATGCTGCTGCTGATACTGCTGATGCTGCTTATGCTGCTGATGCTGCTGATGCTGCTTATGCTGCTGCTTATGCTGCTGCTGCTGCTGCTTATGCTGCTGATGCTGCTGCTTATGCTGCTTATGCTGCTGATGCTGCTGCTGCTTATGCTGCTGATGCTGCTGCTGCTGATGCTGCTGCTAAAAACCAAAAAAATCAACAATTAATAAATATAATTATTGATTTTATAAACAAACAATTTTAAAACCTAAAACTTATGGAAACCCAAATTATCTCTTTTTTAAGAGAAATTACCAACAAACTTGGTACAAAAGCAGAATACTTGTGGAGTATTTTGATTAAACAAGCACAAATAAGTGCTATTACAGATTTATTTTACTATTTAATAGTAATTATCTCTGGAGTTATTCTTTATAAATATCATAAACAATTTAGTAAAAAAGAATATGGTTATAATAAAGAATACACTAAATATTTTGAAGATGATGGAACAGAAATAATAATGATAGCCTTATTTATATTATGGTTAATATTTCTACTAGTTTCTTTAATGAGTATAGAAGATACTATAACCAAATTTATAAATCCTGAATATTGGGCATTAAAGAATTTGATTAAATAATATAACTATAGAATACTCGAACGGTAGTATAATAGTTCAACAAATAGTATTATATTAGTATACATAAAGAGTGATAACTCTGCTAACACTTTACTATTTCTTTTAGTTATCTTTTTAAATCCCAAACACATGGAAACTTGTAAACCAGATAAACATAAACTAAGAGATAATACTTTTGGTATTACTTGGTGTATTAAATGTGGTTATTTGTTTAATAAACCAAGTGGAATAAAATTAAAACCAGAAGAGATCTTAATTATTAACTTAAAACACTCACAATGATAACAACAAATAAAATTATCATGCTTCCTACTAATAATAGAAAAGCAAAGATGTTTACTGAATGGAAACAAAGTAAACTAATTTTTAATTCAGAAAGCAATATAAGTTATAATGATTGTCAATATTATGAACTTTATATTTTATCTAATGATGAAATTAAAGAAGGAGATTGGATGTATAAAGATAATAAAAATTATATCATAGAAATTAAACAAAATACATCTGGATTTATTTATAAAAAAGGAGATTTTAGTTGGACTGGTAATATGGGTAAAATAATAGCTTCAACAGATAACTCATTAGAATTACCATCAATTCCTGAATCATTTATTAAAGCTTACATAAAAGCCTATAATGAAGATAATCCTATTACTGAAGTTCAATTAGAGTGGGAAGAAACTGATAAGATTGATTGTTTAAAGTCTAAAGGCTTAAGTTGTAATTGTATAGGAATTTGTGAAGCCCCTGATATTTACAAACTCAAAACAAGAGAAGATAATACAGTTATAATAAGACAATTTAAAGATTATTCAAGAAATGAAGTTGTTAAATTATTATGTAAATCCTTTAGTAAATATGCTAGAATGGAATATAATAATAAAGATCGTGATAAATGGATTGAAGAAAATCTTAATTAATAATATAGTATTGATAGATCCTTGAAATAAATCTTAGATTGTATCCTAAGTTTAGAGGCGTAAAAAGTAGAGTTACTATCTATCTATCAATACTTGTTTAAACCCAAACTTAAAATACTATGAAACTAATAGTTTACAACCAATTAAACAATACACAATCAATATATTTAGAAGGAAAACTACTATTTAAATATTGGTTACAATAATATATGGGGGTGAACAGTAAGCATTCTATATATAATTAATAACAAGCAAGTTGAGAGATGTATACTATCTCATTAATCTATGTATTCAAAGTCATAAATGACAAATGTGTAATAACCAACGAAGTAGGTACAGTAGCAGACTGTTCTAATTGGGTTGTAAAACCATCAAGCTCTGTTAAAACTGTTAAATCAGTAACTGCTCCTAAAGCAGATTTAGTATTAGCTTAACTAAATTTAGGAAAATTCTAGTTATCTGGGAAGAATTAAAATTATAGCAGATAGAGTGATTACTACTAATAGTAATTATCCTGTATTAGGAGAAATCTAAATACTAAACTTGTAGAACACTATTACTTATTATGGAATAACGTGGCTAGCATATGCCACCACCTCCACCATTAGCCTAGTATTAGGTAATAATACACAAATAGCCGTTTGTTGTACTAGTATTAGAGGTAATAAAATATCTATTGGAATATATAGAAGCCTCTAATACTTATTAAGAAATCAATTTAAAACTATGAAAAAACCATTTATTAATGGATATTTCCCAAATGTTTATTTTAACATATATGGCTATTGGAACTTTTTAATCTTTAAAATATACAAAATCTATAAAACCATGAAAAAACTAATTTTAATACTATCTATCCTAATTGGATTAAATAGCTGTACTAGAATACCTTCAATTAGTTTAAAAATAACAGATATTGAAGATCTTGGAAAAGGATATTGTAAATATACAAATTTTAATGATGTATTACTACCAATGAAGTCACATATTATAGATACTTGTGGTAAATATAATATAGGAGATATAATAACCTTTAAAAAACAATAACCATGAAAATAAGAACAAAACTAGAAACTGTTTTATTGATAAATGAGAATTGTTATTATAATAGAGAGGAATTTAATGATCTTTCTTTTAAATGGTATAGATGGGATATGTCTCTTGTTGAAGAATATGTAGGGTATATTGATAACCTTGAAAACGAATATCAAAAATCACTAATAAGAAATAGTTAAAACCATAATAACCATGATAATCCAAATAGAACCAGAATATATTTTACTATTATTAATTCTATTTGGAATTAGAGATTATATAATAACAAAATATAAAACCAAATTAACTTAATTAACCATGAAAAACCCTATAAAATTCTTCTTTTTAATTATGTTAATATTGTCTATATTATCAGGATTAACTAGTTGTCAGAAATACCAAGAAAAACCTCCAAATATCACTTATCAAGATACTTTACACCAAAGAGATACTTCTAATCAATGTACCTTAAATCAAGCTAAAGAGAATGATAAAAACAACATATATTATATAGATACTAAAGAAACAGTTGTTAATAATATGGATAATTCTTCAAAAGATTTATCTTTGGTATTAATAATTCTTAATTGTGTAACTATATTTATATCTTTGATATTAGTCTTAATAGTTGTATTTAAACTTAAAACTTAAACAGTATGTGGATATATAGAATAGAAGATTCAGATGGATTGGGGATTTTCTATTCAGAGAAACACAAAAGAATAACAAATACTACAAAATGTTGTAATAAATTAGAAACTCCTCATTATGATATACCAGATTATATACATAATTTAGATGATTTCTGTGCTTTTAAAAGAGTAACCCAAATCTATAGACACATAGAATATTCAGAACTATTAAAACTAATTAAAGAAGGATTTAGAATTTACAAAATAAGAACATATTTTGGAAAATCTGGAAAATCTCAAATTTGTTATAAGAAATCAGATATTTTAGAACAAATAGATATTACTAACCAAATAATAACTTAAAACTATGAAAAACCAGCCCTATGTAAAACAATTTGATATGGATTTAGATATGTCTAATCCTAATTATGGTAAACCTATTCTATTAAATCCTATAACCAAAGAAAACCCTTTTCATAATAATACTTTCTTTAATAGAAGGTTAAGAAATGAAAATACTTTTATTAATATAAAAGGAGAGATTGAAATAGAATATAGGAGAAATAATAGAACTTCAACTAAAGGTAGAAAAGTCTATCGTCAGTTGAAATATTCTTTTAGTTCTTAAGAGAAACTTTTGTAGGTAATAGTAAATAACCTTCCTGTAAGAAATAACGTAAAAGGCTTACAATAAAAATGTATTTAGTTTAGAAGCGGAAGCAAAAAAAATATCTTTCTATGAAAGAAGACATTAGGTGATAATACCCAATAATACATTTTTTATATTAAACCTCTATTTGAATTAATAGTAAGATAGGGGTTTTTAAATCTATATGCCCTTGTATTGGCCCTGTTTTCTAAACAGAAGGTGCATAACTGAACATATGTAGGTTTGAATCCTACCTGGGGTACTAACTAAAACTTAAAATAATGAAAATTAAAAAGAAACCTGATAAAAGCAAAACTTTAAAATCAAAAAATATAAAAAAGGATGATTTTATAGGTACAGAAAGTATGGATGATACAAATAGCTTTGGTAATTTTCTTAATGATAAACATGAAAGAAAGCAAAGAGAAGGATTATTATAACTAATTAAAACCATAAAATAATGAATTTCATAAAATTATTACTAGCAAAACAAATACTAGATATAGTTTCTAGTACAATTATTATAATAGGATTTTTATATTTCTGTTATAAAATAAATAAAGATGAAAAGTAAACCCATAAGTTCTATAGCTCAGTTTTTGTTGGTAGAGCACCTACTTCATTAAATAGTATACAAAAAGACGTTAACTACAATAGTAGATTGATTAGTCAAGAACCTATTGTGAAAACTTGAAGAAAATAGGAGGGCATGAGTTTGAGTCTCATTAGAACTAGTACAAAGAATATTAGATATTGTTTAAGAATAATAACTACAATAATTACTTGTAATTTAATGTTATATGGTTTCTATTTAGGTTCGATTCCTAGAAATAGTATTTAATATTCTTTTTAATTATTAACCTTTTAAAACTTAAAAAATGATACCTTTTTTAATAACTATTGTATATTTCATATGTATAGGATTCTGTTCTAGAATGTTATTACATTATCAAGAAGATACTAATAAAGAACCTGAATTAATTTTATGGTTTTTTTGTATATTATTTTCTCCAATTGTAACATCTATGACAATAGGATATAAAACTTATGAATTTTTATTTAAAGAATCTATAAATAACTAAAACCCCAAATCTTATGAATCTATATGAAAAACAAAGAACAGAAATGTATTGGAAGCCTTTAAATAAGCAACCAAAAAAGATTGAAGAACTTTCTACTCCTCATATATATCATATTATAGGGATTATAAAGAGATCTAATAAAAATACTTTTGGAGCCTATCCAAAAGATACTTGGATTAAGTGTTTAAACCAAGAGATAAACTATAGGAATAAAATGGGAAATAGAATTATTAATTTATTTCCTAGTGTTAAAGAAGCTATTAAAAACCAATTAAAACTTGAATTATGATAGAAATAATAATTTTATATCTAATAGGACTAGGTTTTATTAGTTGTATAGACAAAGAAAAAGAAGAACTTAACAGTATTAAAATATTTATTATATATTTATTTTCTCCATTAATTATTTGTTATATATTAGGAGAAATAATGTATGATAAATATTTTGAATAACCTACGGTTCCTTAACGCCTAAAGTTAAGGGTTTTAAGTTGCTACCATTGGGAGGAGGGTAGTTGGGGAAATATTCCTCCCTCTAAAAGGCTCTATAGTTAATAAAAGAAAGTTCTAAACCTATAGAGAGGTTCTAAGCCCTCATAAAACATATCTTGAAGAGAAAGTATGTTTATAGCAATCAAAGATGCTAAGGAATCTCATTTTAGCCAAAATAAAATGAAAATAACATAATAAATAATACAAATTAACATGAAAAATGCAACATTAACCCGTGTAAGGGCAGTAAAAGGTGGAAAGTATGAAATTGAAATCTCACAAGTAGTTGGTAAAACTACAAATCTATTGGCTCTTCTAAATGTAGGAGATGATAGGTTTAATCAAGCTAAAGCTAGAAAAGCTTGGATGGTAGCAGAACCTTCTCAGATTGAAAAATATTTTGCTATCTCTTGTAAAGATATTAAAGTAGGATCTCCTGTAGAAGTTTCTATTGAAAATCCTATGATTGAAGGATTGGCTTTGAGTGTTCAAATTACTGAAACCAATACTCCTTCAGAATATCAAAAAGCTAATGCTTTAGCTAGTGCTAAGCAATATGTTAATAAAGATGGTGTAACTCAGTATTTGCGTAATGCAAATGGATTTATCTTTTCTAATAGTACTATTGTACTTGGAGAAGCTAAACACACTTTCCTTGCTCATACTGCTTTAGTGCCTCTAAATGAAGCTAAAGCACAACTTGAAGAAGTTGCTGCTGCTGCTCCTTTAGCTGCTGCTATACAAGCATAATTAAGTAATAAAAAGGGAATAGGAGAAATCTTATTCCCTTTATTTTAAATCCTTAAAACTTAAAACAATGAAAGAATTTATAAAATGGTTTAAATATGCTAAAAGACATAAGTTATATCTATTTTATAAAAATAATTTTGGATATTATGTTCTTTCAATAAACGATAAAACAAACCCTACAATAATTAAATTTTAAAACTATGAAAAAATTTAGACTAATTATAGATATTGATTTAAACAAATTAGGAAAATATGAGATAAACTCTTTAAAAAAAGATTTAAATTCTCAAACAAGAGGACAATATATTGAAGCTAATACTTTAGAAGGAGGAGAAACATTTTTTGGAAAATTATTAGACCGTATATTAATTAGTATAGGAACAAATAAAGAAATTAAAAAATCTTTAAAAATAACAAAAAATCCCTGGTTTACTTCAATGTTTTTAGACAACTCAATTAATGTAAACATAAAAGAAATAAAAATATGAAAAAATTATATAAATATGTAGTAAAACATGTTGATTCTGAAAATACTATGTTTCCTACTAAAGGAGAAATTTTTATTACAAAAGTAACAGATAGATATGAAATTACAGAAGATGATATTAAAAGAGAAATTATCCATCAAATATTTCACGATAGAAAAGATCTTTATGTTTCTTCTTTAAAAGAAATTAAAACTATTAGAGTTAATCATATTCCTAAAACTTAAACAAATGATTTATTTTATATTATTAATTATTGGGATAATCCTATATAAATATCATAGTAAGAAACCAATATTTCCAAAAAGTAATGAATTTATATTAAAAATAGAACCTGCTTTGTTTTCAAGCGATTATATTAGATATAGATATTCTATTAATGGAGGCTTTACTTGGAAAAGTGTTTGTGCTGCAAGTAGTCCTTTATTTGGAGGTGAAAATTGGACTTGGGGAGAAATTAATCATAAACTAGGAAATGGTAATTTTGATCATGAAAAACAAAAATTCTCCTCCTATGAAAAAATAAAGGAATTTGAAAAAGAACAAACAAAAATTTATAATAATGGAAGAGAAAAAATTGAAAAAAATAGAATTAAAGCACAAGAAGATAAACAAAAAGCTTATGAAAGAGCAAATTCTAACTTAAAAACCTAAAACTATGGCTTATATTAAAACAAAAGAAAGAAGAAAATATTTAAAACAGAAAGATTCTGTAGTTTTACTTACAGAAATAAAAGACGAATATGGTTTTTTTGAAGAAGGAACTACTGTTACTATAAAATGGTTAATGGGAAGTATTGTTTGTTTTATTGATAATAAAGCCAATACTGTTATCTTTTATTATGATACTTTAGAAGAAATTTGCGAAAAACGTTAAAACCTAAAACTATGGAAATAATAACCAAACCAACAGATAAACTAGGAAAAGTTAAATGGTTATTAAATATAGCCAAAGAACTTAACATCCTAAAAGATGATATGTTTGATCAATTAATGGATAAATATGAAAATAATTTTGATCTTTTTGATTTTATGTATGAAGAAATCAATACTATGATTATTTCAAAAGATTCTATTATAGAAACAAAAATTGCTTTTATTGCTTGTTTAAGATGTAAAAGTTTTGAAGAAATAGGAAAATATCTCACCTATCTTTCAAATAAACCAATTAGTAATGAGAGATTATATTTTTAGATATGGAAAAAGAAGAAATAAAATATACTATTATTAAATCTAAATATGATTCTGAAGAAATTATCATTTTAGCACATAATGTTCTTGAAATAGGTTTAATGACTTTAGTAAGAAGATTGCCCGATATTAACAATAATATTTTAGTTATAGATCTTACTAATAAAACAAATATAGGATTAAAAAGTTGGATTTATAATAAAATAATGGAAAATATTATTACAGAATAATCTAGAAAAACAAAATAATATGAAAAAATACATATTAATTCTTCTATTACAGCTATCTTTTCTATCTGGATATACACAATGTCCAGTTCATGTAAAAGATAGCTCTATTACAATATATTGTGGAGATTCTGTGTTATTATCTGCTTATAAGGATACTATAAAACCTTTATTCATTAATTTTAATAATGGTATTATAGATCCTTTACTAGAAACTAGCTCTAATGCTACTATAGCTGATACTTCTAATTATCCTTGTTTTGGATTAAGTCCTGAAGGGAAACATTATCTATTTATGAACAATAGTATTGATAATCCTAGATACATAGAATCAAAACCTTTAGATTTAACAAAGAATGGTGCTACAAAAGCTACTTTATGCTTTAGAATGAAGTATGGATTACAAAAAGCTAATGGAGATCCTCATGATCCTTGTGAAGGTATAGAAAAGAATACAGAAGGAATTTACTTAGAATACTTTACAACTTCTTGGAACACAATAGAATACTATGATCCTAAAGGAGGTATGGATAGTATATTAACCAATTGGAATAAATATTGTATAGATATTCCAGAAGAAGCATTAACTAATCATACTAAGATTAGATGGATTCAAAAAGATTCTGATGGTGTAGGATTTGATACTTGGGGAATAGATGATATTTCTTTAGTACTAGATATTCCGGGATATAAATATTCTTGGAACACAAATCCCTCAAAATCAAACTATTATATAACTGTAGCACCTACCAGAGATAATCAATATACAGTAACTTATACTAATGGTAAAGAGTCTTGTAATAATATAGTTAAAGTATTTGTAATAGAACCTATAAATATTGAATCTGCTCCTTCTGAGTGCCAATGTATATATCTTTATATACCTAATGCATTTACACCTAATGGAGATGCTTTAAATGATTATTTCTTACCTATTATATTTGGTATTAAAGAATATGAGTTAGAGGTATTTAATAGAGCAGGGCAAGTTATATTCCATACTCAAAACAGAGATGAATTATGGTCTGGATATAATGATCAACAAAGTATTTATACTTATAGACTTAAGTTGAAGAGTTTACAGAATATTCAACATGTATATGAAGGGATAATAATATTAATCAAATGAAAATAATAAATCCAAAAACAAATAAATTAAAAGATTATAGGCTTCCTAAAATGTTTAAAAACAAATGGATAAAAGCTCTTAAAAGCGGAAAATATAAACAAGGAGAAGATTATCTTTTATGTAATTATAATAGTAAAGAAGAATATTGTTGTTTAGGAGTTGCTTGTGCTATTGTAAAAATAAATAAAAGTATACTATATGATAGAGAATTACCACAAGACTTACAAAATAATGATTCAAAAGCACTTCCTTCTTTACTAAGAGGATTAGATGATATATCTCAAACTATTAATGATAAATTATCAAGACTTAATGATAAAGGAAAATCCTTTAATTATATCGCAAGCTATATAAAAAGATATTTATAAAATGATAAAGATCACAGAAAAAATTCTAAATATTACTGGGCCTAAAATATGTCTAGAACCTTTAGTTTTACTAGGAGAAAAAATAAATAATCTAATTTCTGTAGTAAAAGAGCAAAGAGAAGAAATAACAGAATTAAAAAGAAAATTAATATTTTATCAAAAAAAATAATTAAAATCTTTAAAATTTAAATAATAAAAAAACTAATAAAAATGTCAAAAGAAAGTATATTAATAACAGACGGAAAAGTAGTAGTTAATGGAAAAACATATCTTCCGGAAAATCTTATGAACAAATCTCCTAATTATTCTGGAGATATTAAAATTGTAGTTTTACAACGAGGATGGGTTTATATAGGTAGATTTTCTAAAAACAAAGAAGGTTTATGTAAACTTGAAAATGCTTTTTGTATTAGAACTTGGGGTACTACAAAAGGTCTTCAAGAATTAGTTAATGGTGCTACAAATTCTACAATTCTTGATAAATGTGAAGGAGTTATTGAGTTTGATTGGTTAACAGTAATTCATACTATTTCTGTAAAGGAGGAAAAATGGTCAGGAATTTAAAAATTGCCGAAAATTTTGAAGATAGCCACCATATAGGAAATGGAAATGGATATGGAAATGGAAATGGAAATGGATATGGAAATGGAAATGGAAATGGAAATGGAAATGGATATGGATATGGAAATGGATATGGATATGGATATGGAAATGGAAATGGATATGGAAATGGAAATGGAAATGGAAATGGAAATGGATATGGATATGGATATGGATACTAATTAAAAACTAAAAATTATGAGTAAGACTTATTATCATCATACTAAACCTGAAAAAGGTAAAAACCGCATTACATATGCAGGAATTGTGGAAAATTCACAATTAAAGATTGGATTTGCTAAATGTTCTTTAAAAGATCAATTTATTAAATCCAAAGGAAGAATTATTGCTGAAGGAAGAGCAAGAAAAAAGAATTGTTCCTATACAGAATCTATCCTACAAACAGATATTATAGGTAAAAGATTTATGGAAATTATTAAAAATAACCTAATTACAATAGAATAAATGTGGTATAAAATGAATAATAAAGACTTAGAAGATACTATTATTTCCTTTAGTTTAGGAGTATTTTGTATATTTATAGCTTTAGCAACCTTATATTTAACTTATAACTAACATGAAAATAGAATTAGCAGAAAAAACTACTATATTTAAACCAATATCTATTTGTTTATCTATAGAATCTAAAGAAGAATTAGAAATGTTATACGATCTTTCTTGTTTAAATGAAACAATTCCCTCAAGAATTGGAAAAGCTAAAGATTTATCTCTTATTTTTTTAAATAAATTAAGACTAATAATAACAAATTTAAGAACAACATGAAACAATTAATATTAATACTATCAATATTTAGTATATTTTCTTGTTCTCCCAAACTTCTTAATGTAGAAGTAGAATACTATTCTGGAGAGAAAGATACTATATGTTATATTCCCTGTGATATAGTATTACATAAAGGCTGTATATACTCTCCTTATAATTATGAAGGAGAGTATGCCTGTGAAATTAAAAACTTTAAAATATTAGAGAAATGAAAAATAAAGTATATTTTGGAGTAATATTAAGAATATTGCTTTTATTTGGAATAGGAATTTTTGGTTCTTATTTACCAGAACATTTAAGAAACTTTTTTGGAGATAAATTAGTAGATCCTATAAATAATATGGGTATAGACAGATCTTGGGATTGGGGTGTAAGACATTATTGGTATTTTACAATGATTATTACAATATTTCTCTGGAGTTTAATTAATTTCTTTATTTCCTCTTTTAATATTTTAAAAAAAGAATATCCAAATAACTTTTAAAAAAAATAAAAATATGAAAGAACAAATAGAAAATACAGAAGCTATTATAGAATGGCAACTAAGAAATATTTCTGATGAAGAAGTGTTAAATGATAAATTTGATATTATAGGTGAAAAATTAATTTAAAAACCTTAAACTATGGAACAATCATATAAATTTATTTTAGTAGGAATATTGAGTAGTTTATTGATATTCCTTTGGATTAAAGAATTTATTTGTCTGAAATTTAATACAGATAACTGGCAACAATATATTACTTGTAAGCTAGGATTACATTGGTTTACTAAAAAGAAAATATCTATTATAAGGATAAAACAATGTAAATATTGTAATCATATAATAGAAGGATATAAATAAAAAATAATATGTTTTTTAGAAAAAAATTAATAAAAGAAGATGTTCTTATAATAAACTCTAATTATTATATAAGGAAAGAATATTCTAATAATTATTATTCTTGGTATCTAGTTAGTTATTTTTTTAATACAGAAATATTAGAAGGAAGTGTTGAATTAGAAAGAGAATATCAAAAACAACAAAAACTTAAAACTATGGAAAAAGAAATTATAGGATATAAACTGGTAAAACCAGAATATGAAAAAGTAGCTATAGAAGCCCTACAATTATATAACAAAACTGCTTATGATCCTTTTATAATAGCAGGTATGATTTCTTACTATCTTCCTAAAATTAAAGAATTAGGGATTATGGATTGGTTTGAACCTGTTTATAAAGAAAAAGAACCTATAAGAGTTGGAGAAGCCTCTATTATATTTATAAAACAAATTCCTTATCATCATTCAAAAATTGAAGTTAATAATGTTGAATATTCTTTATTTGAATTAAAAACATTACTTCATTTAATGAAAAAAGGACAAATAAAATTCTTAAATGGGGGTTTTGAAGATAAATTTACTATAGATCTACCATTACTAGAAAAAATAATTACTAAATTAGAAGAATAATGCAAAGTAATGAATTTCCTTATTGTTGTGGTATAAAAATATTTAGTAATTTTGGTAATACAAATACTGCTTTAGATCAAACTAAATATACAATAGAACAAATAAAAGAATTCCTAAATACTAATGAAAGATGGTATTCTGAAAAAGCTTTATTATTAATTAGTATTAATCAAGATCAATATAAAATTATGAAAGATATATTAAAAGAAAGAGAATATAAACTATATTCAAGATCTTATCATCCTAATCATAATTCTTATATATATTTATTTGGTAAGAAAAACTTTAAAAATGGTAGAAAAAAATAATAACCTTTGGTGTTATGATGTGGAGGTTTATAGGAATTTATTTTGTGTGACCTTTTATAACCACATAACCTTAGATAAAAAAGTATTTGAGATTTCATTAAGGAAGAATGAATATTTAGATTTAGAAAGCTTTATTCTAAATACTAAAGATCTTTGGTTATGTGGTTATAATAATTCTAACTATGATGATTTAATTATCTCATGGTTAACTATAAATAGCAAAAAATATAATAACTATCTAGATTTATGTTATAATCTATGGTTATTTTCAAATGATATAATTCAAAAAACAGGATTAAACAGATTAAGCAAATATAAATATCACAATTTATTTAATACAATAAACCTACAAAAGGTACTATATTTAGATAAAGTACCTTATAAATCACTAAAAGCATGTGCTGTTAATCTAAAATGGCCTAAAATACAAGATCTTCCTATTCCTTTTGATAGTGAAATTAAGGAAGAACAGATAGATCTTATATTAGAATATAATGAAAATGATGTATTAATAACAAACAGATTAAGAGAATATTCTAATGAGATATTAACTCTCAGGAAGGATTTAAGTAAGTTCTATGGGTTAAACCTTATGAATGAAAGTAATTCTTCTATATGTAATAAAATACTTGAAAAAGAGTATAGTATTATATCTGGATTATCCTTAGAAGATTTTAAAGATAAAAGAACAATAAGAGAGAATATACATATTTCTGATATTTTATTTTATGGTAATATTAAATTTAAAAGCTCTAGCTTAAATAATTTTCTTAAAGAAATAGCAAGAAAAACTATAAAAGTAGGAGAATCTTCTAAAGAAGGAGATGGAAAATCTAATGAATTAGGCAAGATCACAATAGGTTCTACAACTCATGTAGTAGGATTAGGAGGATTACACTCAGAAACTAAACCCAGTATATATAATCAAACAATAGATGAAAAAGAAAGGTTAAATAAGATCTTAACATGTGATGTAGTATCCTATTACCCTAGTAATATTATTAATAATAATATATATCCTAATCATTTAAATAATAGGATTGTAGAAGTAATAAATAATATCAAAAATAAAAGATTAGAGGCTAAAAAGAACAAAAGAGTATCAGAATCTGAAGGATTAAAGATTGTCATTAATTCCTTTTTTGGTAAATTTCTATCTAAATTCTCTTGGTTATATGATCCTTTAGCAGCATATAGGGTAACTATTAATTGTCAGTTCTTTCTATTAATGCTAATAGAAGATTTAGAAAACTATGGAATTAAAGTTATTAGCTCAAATACTGATGGTATAGAATGTATAGTTAATGAATCAAAAATAGGTTTATATTATGATATTCTTGGTAATTGGCAAAATAAAACAGGATTTGAACTAGAAGTAGGAGAATATAAATCCTTAATTTTTAGAGATATAAACTGTTATTATGCTATTTCAGAAACAAAAGATAGAGTATCTGGAATTGTTACTAGAAAAGTTAAAGAAAAAGGAGACTTTGAAACAGAAAAAACAATAAACAAATCTACAGATTTTGCTATTATCTATAAGGCCCTAAAAGAATATTTTGTTAATGAAATACCTATTGAAGAAACTATCCTAAGTTCAGAAGATATATTAGATTTTTGTGCTTCTCAAAAAGTAGGAGGAGAAATGAAAGCAGAATTACATATTTTTGATAAATATGGAAAATCTTCTATAGAATCACTTCAAAAAACAAATAGGTACTTTATATCAGAAGAAGGAGGATATATCTTTAAACGAAAGAAAATAGCTAAAAAAGAGGATAATTCTAATCAGATATCTATATTTGATTTAGAAGAAGTAGAAAAAGAACAACTAATTTCTATGATTGCTAATGAAAAAGTTACTATTTTAAATATGGTAACTGATTTACATCCAGCTAATTACAAGATTAAATATGATTTTTATTTTAACGAATGTTATAAAATAATCAATTTAATTGAAAAAGGAAATATAGAAAATAAAAAAGAAGAGAATAAACAACAAGAATTAATATTTGGATAATTGTGATAAAAAAAGGAGATATTATTAATTATAAAGTTACAAACGAATTTACAATGTCCTGTGAATTAAAATTAGGAGTAAATATTTCTTCTAGTTTATATTGTATCTTTATTAAAGATGTTAAAGAAATAGGAGTACAAGATAAAAGCTTTGTTTATTGTAGGATAAATAGTAATCTTTTTGAATATGTTTGTATAGAAAGTTCAAGAATACAAGAATTACCTACAGCTCAACAAAAAGATTTAAGTCCTTTATTTAATAAAGTAAAAGTATTAGATTATAAAGAAAGTGCGGAAGTATATGGATTTAGAATAAAGAAAAAGAATTGTACTAATAAAATATATTCTAACTATAAAAGAGATGAAGCTAAACATAGTAAAAAGCTAAATAAGACTTTAGATTGTTTGGTAATAGAAACAGAATATGGTAATTTAACTTTTTTACATTCTGAGTGTGAATATATTAGTCCTAACCTAAATAGAGAACCTAAAAGAGATAAAACATATAAAATAAACAGAGTAGTTAGATATAAAGGAATAGATGATAAAATAGATAAATCTATTAGTAGGGTTATTATAAAGATTGATGGTCTTAATCCTATGGGTTATCCTAAAAGATCTTCTATAATTACAACAGTAGATACTAAAACAGGAATAGAATATAAAGATTATAGAAAAAATTTTAAATTAATATTCAATGATAAAAAATAAAAAGAAACCTTTAAATAAGGTTTTTACTAAATTCAGGCCATTAATCCTATCCAGGCATGGATCACATAGCCCTCTTAGAGAAAAAGGAGCTTTAGGATACTTTCCTTTTAGGTCTGTGGTAAGGTTAGGAAGTACTACTAATGCTGAAGCTGATAGAATTGAATGTAACTCTATAGAAGGAGTTAGAAATTCTGCTAATAAGTTTAGGATGAAAAACTGTTTTACAAATGAAAAAGTAAAAACAGCAGATTGGTGGGTTAAAAATAACGAAGGATCTTTTGTTAAAGAAAATAATCCTAATAATATTACAAATATTTCACAACTACCATATCCAATTATAGCTAAGCATATCTATGGTTCTAGAGGCACAGGAAATTATAAATTGGATACTCAACAAGAATTAGAAACTTGGATGAGAGACAAAGATATGAATAACTATATACTGGAAGTTTTTGTAAAATATTTTAGAGAATATAGGCTTCATATTACAGAAGATGGTTGTTTTTATACATGTAGGAAATTGCTTAAAAATGATGCTCCTGAAGGCACTTGGCAAAAACATGATAGTGTTTGTTCTTGGGCTTTAGAAAGTAATCCTACATTTAAAAAACCTAATAACTGGAATTTAATTGTAGAAGATTGTGTTAAAGCATTAAAATCTCTAAAATTGGATATTGGAGCTTTTGACGTTATGGTTCAAGGATCTAAAAATGGGGAAGAAAGAGATAATCCTAAATGGAATATTTGCGAGTCTGCATCAGCTCCCAGCTTTGGTGAAATTACTTTACAAAAATACAAAGAACAAATTCCTAAAATTCTAATGAAGAAATATGAGTTACAGCACTAGTTTTTTATATAAACATAACGGAGAAGAGGTAGAAAGAGCAGATATTGATAATATTTGTTTTAGAGTTATTTTTCATAGTGATACTTTAAAAAATATAGAATATGTAACTTTACTAATAGATAGGTATAAAAATCATATCCAAGATAAATATTGTGAATATTCTTTAGAAGATACAGAAAAGTATATAAATTTATTAAAAGAATTAGGATTTGAATCTGAAATATTAGGAGATATTATTCATAATAATAAAAAATATTTTGGAATTAAAGTTATTAATGATAAAAATCCTATAATTTTAAAGATAACTTTAACTTTACTTAGATATTTATATGAAAATACTTCAAAACCTATAATTGAAGAATGGTTTAGGTTAATAGAAGAAATAGAAGATATAAATAAATTAAATCTTTTGATATTAGCTCATTATAGTACTTCTTTTAGTATTTATAATAGTAATCATGCTTTGGTTAGTGGAGAAGCTAAATTCTATGATAAACCTGAAGATTTATTTGATTTACTATTAAAAGCAAATCATACAAATATTCATAGTTTTTTTAATAATAAAGAAGAACAAAACTTTAATGAACTTAGAGAACTATATAAACAAGGTAAATATAAAAAAATAATGGAAGGAATAAATGAGCAATAAAAAAAAAGTATATGTAGTAGGAAATTCTTTAGATTATGCTAATTGGTTACATCCAATAGGTTATATCTTTGCTAGTAAGCTAGAAGAAGCAGATCTTGTACTATTTACAGGAGGAGAAGATATATGTCCAGAACTTTATGGAGAACAGAAAGGAAAATATACTTCTTTTAATAAAAGGAGAGATGATTTTGAACAAATATGTTTTAATAAGGCTTTAGAGTTGAAAATCCCATGCCTAGGGGCTTGTAGAGGAAATCAATTTTTAGTAGTTATGAATTCTGGCAAGTTAATCCAGCATATGTCTCATAACTCCTCACATAATATTCTTACTTTTGATGGTAAAATATTACCTGTAACAAGTTCTCATCATCAGATGGCCTATCCTTATAATCTTCCAGAAGAAGACTTTCAAATACTTGGTTGGGCACCAAACTTCTCTCATACTTATTTAAATGGTAAGGATGAAGAAATAGATATGAAAGATAAGAAAGAAGTAGAGATTATATTCTTTCCTAAAACTAAATGTTTAGGAATACAATCTCATCCTGAATGGATGGATCTAAACTGTGATACAGTAAAATATATGCAAGGATTAGTGTTAGAATTATTAAATAAAGAATAATTAATATGAGTAGAAATAAAATTGAAAATATAACTATAGGAGGAGATCCTGAGTTTTTTTTAAAGAATAAGAATACCGGGGAATTTATCCCTGCAATTGGATTAATAGGAGGTACTAAAAAAGAACCAATTGATATAAGTCCTGAAGGAAAAACAGGATATGCTTTACAGGAAGATGGGGTAGCAGGAGAGTAAACTAATTAAATAACTATATAAAAATTTGTTTTTGTGAAAAATTATAGTTATCTTTGTGGTCAAAATTAATAAAAAATGGTTGGAAGAGAGGAAGATTTAATTAAAGATTATAATGATAAAGTAAACATTCAGGATATTAAATATAAATATAAGGTTGCATATGAGACACTTAAAGATATTTGTATTAAATATAATGTTTGGAATAATATAAAAGAAAGAGCCGATTCTAATAGAAGAAGAGGAATGGATAAAATAAGAAATGTAAAACATAATCCATTCATTAATTTAGAGGATAGAGAAACTCAATATTGGTTAGGATTATTAGCAACAGATGGCGGAATTTATAGAAATAGAATAACTTTAGGATTAAATTCCAAAGATTTAGAACATATTGAAAAATATAAAATTTTTATAAATAGTAATTTGCCTATTTATAAAACAGAACATTCTAAATATAAAGGACACTTTATGTCTAATTTTAGTTTTTCTTCTATAAGTGTTACTAATTTTCTTATAAATTTAGGAATAACCAGAAATAAATCTAAAACTCTTGATATAAAAATACCAATAACTTGGGATTTTTTAAGAGGAGTAATAGACGGAGATGGTTGTATTTCTTTTTTTAAAAACAAAAACAAAAAAGAGTATAATTGTTGTATAAGTATAGTTTCTGCAAGTAAATTATTTATTGATAAAATTAAAAAATTTTTTGATGATAATTTAATTAAAAACAGACTATATTTATATAAAAATTTATATCGAATACATATTATAAATTTTGTAAATTGTAAAATGTTAATCGAATTTTTATATAAAAACGCAGATATTTATCTAGAAAGAAAATATCTTAAAGCTCAGTTTATAAGTAATTATAAATTAAAAAAAGATCTTAAATTCAGGGAACCAGCGTAAGGAATCCTGAGCGAAATCTATTTTAATATTGAAAATAAACAAGGAAAAAATGTGATTGTTTATTTGATGATATATTAAATAAAGAGACGTGCAACGACTATAATAGATCCATCCTTAGGGATGAAGGGATAGTCTGGCTAGAAAGAAACTAGTTGTTAATATACCTCCAAGTAGGAGTAGTGAAGAGTTAATAGCCTCTATAAATTATGTTTTAGATTATGTAAGAAAGAATAAACTACCAAATACTTTGGTTATTGATCCTTCTCCTAGTGCTGAATTTGATCCTAAATATTTAGAGCATAAACAAGCAAAAATTTTTGGTTGTGAAGGATCTATTAATGCTTGGGAATGTTGTGAAAACAGATCTCCAAAACCTAATGGTAACTACAGATGTTCGGGCGGACATTTGCACTGTGGATATGATAATCCTAATTTAGATGATAGTTTAAGAATTGCAAAAGCTTTTGATTTATTTTTAGGAGTACCTTCTATTCTTTATGATGAAGATAAAGAAAGAAGGAAAATGTATGGTAAAGCTGGAGAAATAAGATTCCCAAAGTTTGGCTTAGAATTTAGGGTATTAAGCAACTTCTGGATCTTTAATGATAACCTAATAGAATGGGTATTCAACAATGTCCATAATGCTATTGATTTTATTAATAACAATAAGAATTTTGATAAATTAATAGAAAAAGAAAAAGAAAATATAGTTTCTTGTATTAACACTCAAGATAAAGAATTAGCAGAAAAACTAATTAAGAAATATAAGATTCCTGTTCCTGATTTAAATAAGAAAAAGGATAAGAATAGTGCTTTTGCGAAATTTAATGAAAGTTATATTAAAGATTTAATGCAAGATATTTACCTAGAACCTGAGGCTAGAATTTATAATCCTGTTAGATTTTTTGATGGAGTTGTACCACCAGTAGAACCTCTTGTAATCAATAATGATGTAGAATTTAGAGAAGCAAATGAAATAGAAAGAAGGCAACAAGAAGCAATGCAAAATATCTTAGAACATCATAGAGCAAGAATGAGAGATCTTGAAGATTTATAATCTATAAAACAAATAAAAATATGTTATTATTAATAACAATAAGTTATTTTATTCAATTTATCTTTGGATCTAAAAAACTTCAATCCCAATTAGGCTGTGGTCTAGTTGGGTTTTCAGCTATAGATTATCTCTTTGATAAAAGTAAAATAGCTCAATTATTATTCTGGAATGAAGAAAGAGGTAAAGATGCTACAGGCATTTATACTCCTAAAACAGGAATAAAGAAATCATTAAAGAAATCTAGCGAATATATTACTTCAGACTTCTATAATGAAATACAACAAGATAGTGTATTAATAGGACATGTTAGACAAGCAACTTATGGTGTTAATAGCCTTAATAATGCTCATCCTTTTCAATATGGTAATATTGTTTTAGCACATAATGGAACTTTAGATAATCCCTGGATACTTTGTGGCAACCTAGGTTTATCTAGTAGAGATTATGATGTAGATAGTATGATACTAGCAGCATCTTTAAATAAAGAACAGAATTTATACTGTTTAAGTAAATTTGAAGGAGCAGCAGCATTAATTTTTACAGATACAAATACTCCCGATACTCTTTATGTATATAGAAACAAAGAAAGACCTTTATATAGAGGTATAGGAGACGAAGGAATGTATATTTCTTCTATAGAGAAATCTTTAAAATCAATAAACTGTAAGAATATTATAGAGTTTAAAGAAGACTATTTATATATTATTAAGAATGGTAAAGTAAAAAACCAGTTTAAAATAGCTAAAAAGCCTTTTCCTGGAATTTTACCAAAAACTAATACTAATAATAATTGGAGAAATAGAAATAATCATTATGATGAATGGTTAGAAGAACTACAAGGAGAAAATCATAATAATAACTCTTTTGTAGAACAGAAACCTATTATTTCTACTCCTATAAAAACTTTTAATCTACAATATACTTATAGAGGAAAAGAAGTAGTTAATAGATGGTTAAAGTGTCAAGCAACAACTACTAGAGCTGGAGGACAAGATATTTCTTTAATAAGAGATAACTGGTATTTCTGTACTGGAGTAGCTAAACTTAATAATGATAAAAATTTAGAAGAAGTCTATATTATTGATGAGAAATTAGATAGAGTTAAAGTAAATCCCTTCTGGTTTTATTATAATGAAATGTATAATCTTAATGATATTATATATGTGTTTGTAACAAGTAGTCTAGTATATGTTGATGGTGAAGATAAGGATAAACCTGCTGTAAATAAAGGAGATATTTGTAAAATCATGGTTCATAATCATGATAATAGAAGAGATATTAGAAATGAATTAACAGGAAGAAGTGTTGTTGTTAATGATACTTATCTAAGACCTGCTTCTAAAGATGAAATAAAAGATTATCTAGAAAAGATAGAAAAAAAAAAGAATAATAAAACAAAAAAAATAAATGTGGAAAAAGTAAAAGAAGTTGAAGAAGCTGCTATTATTAGTTTAGATAATATTCTTAAGGTTATAGAATCCTCAAAGATAGGAACAGAAAACTATATTATGAGTTCTGCTGAAATTCTAATGGTTAAAGAAGGAATAGAGGCTTTAAGAGATACTATTAAACTAGAATTTAATGAAATTATTACAGAAGCTTCTCAACAAGAAGAACATGTTGATATTTAAGTTTTTCAATTATTTTTTAAAAATATTTAATAAGAAAGAAATGAATGAAAAAGCCCTTTATAAAGGTTTAGATGATACAGAAGTTCTAGATGTTGAAACAGGAGTATTAACAAAAAAATATAAATTAAATCCTATAGTACATTCTTATACTTTAGAAAAAAACGCTATTAAGATTCTTGATGAGTTTTATAGTAGTAAGGCTAAAAAGTATCCTTTATTATATATTGGAAATAATAGTTTTGCTTATATTTCTAGAGATGTTTTTAAAGATGAAAATATTAGAGAGGATTTAAAATGGGGATTTTTCTATCCTATACCTCTTGAGGAAGAGTATTTAAAATATATTTCAAACTATTATGCTGGATCTGCTAAATATAGAACTTTTAATAATACATATCCAAACCTTCCTGAGAAAAATAATAATTTTCTATTAACAGGAAATAAAAAGTATACTTTTGGAGTAGAGCTAGAAACAGCTTCTGGATATATTCCAGAATACCTAGAGAATGATTTAAATATATCTTGTGAATATGATGGATCTTTGAGACCTGAAGGCGGAGGAGATCCTATTTCAGGAGAATATATTACTGGAATTCTTTCAGGTAATAATGGTTTATTACATCTTCAGAAGATATGTATGGAACTATCAAAAAGATGTACTGTAGACAAGAAAACGAGTATTCATATTCATCTAGGAAATATAGATTTTAATAAGACTTTTATAGTCTTTGCCTATAAACTAGGATTGGCTATTCAAAAGGATTTATTTCAATATTTACCTCCAAGTAGGTCTAGATCAACCTATTGCCAGATGTTACCTAATTTATATGAAAAGAAGTATTTAGGTAAAACAACTAATAAAATAGAGTATAATATCTGGTTATCAGATATTTACAATGAAATATTTAAAAAAGCATGTAAATATAATCCTGATGATAAGTTAAATAAAAAGACTAATCATCCTAAAGGAGCTAAAGTAGGTTATGATCATTCTAATATTAGATATGCTTGGTTAAATTTTATACCATGTTTATTTAACACTAGAGAAAATGAATCATATACTTTAGAGTTTAGATGCCATTCTGGTACTACAAACTTTGTTAAAGTTAAAAATTGGTTATTATTTTGTATAGCCTTTGTATCATTTGTTGAAAACTATCAAAAAGAGATAGAAAATGAATATTTTGAATCTGAAAAAGGTATACAAAAGATTACTATTCCTTTAATTTTAGAATGTTGTTTTGGAGATAATGAAAGAACACATAAACTAATTGAATACTTTGAAAAAAGAAAGGAACTATTTACTTCTTTAGAGGCTCAGAAAGAAGAAGCTAAAGAATATGGTAAACAAAAATTATCAAGTATAAAACAATTAACAGTAAAAGAAATATTATGTGTTTAATATGTGTTGCTCCTAAGGGAACAGAAAAATATAGTAAGTTTTTTATAGATTCTATTAGATCTGGTGCTATTAGTAATACACAAGGAATGGGATATTCCTATAAAAAAGCAGGAAATGATAAAGAAGTTTTTATATCTAAAGGATATTTTAGTATTAAAAATCTATTAAATTCTTTAGAAGAGGCTGATTTACAATTAGATGATGAATTAATGGTTCATATGAGAATAGGAACTAGTGGTAAAACAGATGATTTAAATTGCCATCCTTTTGTTATTTCTACTAAGCAAGATGAGATATTAACATTAGAAGGCTGGGTAAGTAAACCTACTTTAGCTCATAATGGAATATTTGGAGAATATGCTTATAAAAATTCAGTATATTCAGATACTTATCATTTTGTTCATGAATTTATGAATAATAAACATCTTTTAGAGTTCTTTAAAGAGGATACTGAAGAGTTTGATATGGTATTTGATAATATAGGATTTTTAGGATGGAATAAGATTGTTATTCTATTTCCAGATAAAGGTTTAGTTTGTTCTCAAGGATTTATTGAAGATTCTGGATATTTCTTTTCTAATAAAGGATATTGTAATTCTTCTATAAGGAATGTAGGAGGAGTTGAAGATAAGGTTGTATTATCTACTTTTAATCCAATAGTTCCTAAAGAGGAAGAGCATAAAGCTAAAAAAGAAGAAACTAATAATTCTAATCTTATTTTACCAAATAATGAAATAGAAGATGATTCTGAAGATGAAGAAGAAGGTAAAGGATTATTAGATGGGATGAAAAATGCTTTAGGAAGATTCTTTAATAAAAAAGAGAATTCTGTAGCTCTACCATTAAAAATAGCAATTACTGAGTATAACTATAACCAAATACTTTTAGTGACTAATATAGCCTTTAATAAGTTTAAAAAGGGAGATATTGTAGAGGTTATGAGTTTTAAAACTAGGTTTGAGATCTATGTTAAGAAAATTAAAGAAAATGTTGATTTAATCTTATTATCTGAATATGATATTAGGACTAACTTTGATATTTTTGCTAAGGAAACTTATGCTAGAAAATTTTCTGAATATAAGAGAATGGTAACAGAAATACCTAATCCTACTAAAAGCTTTCTAAAGAAAATAGAAAAGAAATCTGCTAGATGTAAAAAAAATAGAATGGAACTTGTTCCTTTTGGTTTCTTTGATAGGGATGCTATTATTGAATATAAACATCAAACAGAAGCTGGAATTAGCTTTATTAAGGTAAAAGAAGATTTAGTAACCTAATCTATTAAAATATGTCTAATATATCTTATGCAACAAAAGAAGTAAAGCCTAAAAAGGAAGATACTCCTTTGGTTAAAGATTATAAAAAGTTAGTAAGAAAAATAAGAGATGAAAATCTTCAAATTAGTATTTCTGATGAAGAGATAGATGATTATTTTGAACCTGATTTTGGATCTGAGACTTCTGCTTTAATGGATTATTATAAATTACTTAATATTCGTTATTAATGCTAGAAGGAGAAGAATATAATAAAATATTAACTTTTATAAAAGATTTAATACCTATGCTAACAGAAGAAGAAGTTATTGATTTAGAGAACTTTATAAAGGATCTAGATGAGGATATTGATAAGAATACAGGAAAAAAGATGATTATAGAATATATTAATGGTATAATCTCTAAAAAGATTGAGGAAGAATCAAATAAGATTATTAAGTATTATGAACAAAAATTAGAAGAAAATGTTTAGTATTATTATATTCTTAGTTGGAGTAATTGTAGGATTACTTATAGCAGTAGAAATAGTTAATTATTATAAAGATAAGATAAATGATTGAAATAATTGTATTTATTTGGTTATTATATTGGCTATATAAACTAACACAACCCTGGGAAAATAAATGAATAAATTAATAGAAAAGTTAATAGTAAATACTCTCACAGCAAGGGAGTATTTACTTGCTTTTTTGTTATATACTAATAAACAGGATTTTATAAAAGAATATGAAACTAATATAGAACTCTTTACAGAAGAAGATTGTAATACATTAGTTAAAAAAGGATTTATAACTGGTGGTAAAAATGGTTTTATTATAACAGAAAAGCTTAAAAGTCTATTCCAAGACTATAAAGAAGGAATAAGAGGATCTCCTCCACAAGAAAAAGTACATAATTGGATAGATGATTGGTATAATCTATTTCCAAAAAGAGTTAGAAGTGGAGGTTATCCAATAAGGTGTGATAAGAATGGTTGTTTAAAGAAATTAATAAAGTTCTGTAAAGATCATCCTGAATATGATAAAGAAATCATTTTTAAGGCTACAGAATACTATATTAATACTGCTAGGCAGAATGATTATCAATATATGAAATTAGCTCCTTATTTCATAGAAAAAGATGGTATTTCAATGCTTTCTGGAGAGTGTGAAAATATTGTTAATAGAATGGAGAATATAAATAATGGAAAGGCAGAGGAGAAGGCTGTAAATTATGGGGAAGACATTTGATATATTATATGAAAAGATTAAGAATAATCAGCAATTAAAGAAAGAAGGTAAATCTACAACAATTAGTCCTCCTTTTCCTAGATTAGCTGAAAAATATCCAGGTTGGGAAAAAGGTAAATTTACAATTATAACTGCTAATTCTGGAATTGGTAAAACCAAACTATGTAAATATCTTACTATTATCCATATATATAATTTTATAAAGGTAAATCCTGATATAAAAGCTAGGATTAAATATTTTGCTCTAGAGGAAACAGAAGATGAATTCTGGTTATCTTTTATTTCTTCAATGTTATATGAAGAATTTAATATAATATTATCTACAGCTCAATTAAAGTCTTTAGGAAACTATATTATATCAGATGAACATTTACTTAGAGTAAAAGAATGTGAAAAAGTTGTAGATGAGCTTTCTAACTATGTAGAAGTAATGTATTATATTCATAATGGATTTGGAATATATAAGAATGTTAGAGAATATTTTGAAAATCCAGAAATAGGAGAAAATATAACAAAAAAGGATAAAGAAGGAAGAGATATAGTTATAGGTTATAAACATAATTTTCCAGATACTTACTATTTTGTTGTAGTAGATTCTATAAATTTATTATCTCCAGAATCTAGAGATGGGATCAAAATGGATCTTTGGAATAGTATGGGACATTTTAGTAAAGAGTATGCTTTAAAAGGTTTTTGTAAAAGATATAATTGTGTAACAGTAATTTTACAACAACAAGAGGCTGCTAAAGAAAGAAAGGACTTTTATAAAGGAGAAATAAATGAAGAAAAGATAGAACCTAGTTTAGATGGATTAGCAAATAATAAGGAAATTCAGAGAGAGGCAGACTTAGTTTTAGGTATATTTGCACCAAATAGATATAATATTGAAGAATATAGAGGTTATGATATAAGAAAATTAGGGGATAAAGTAAGATTTATTAAGTTTCTTAAAGATAGACATTATGGATTAGCAAATGCTTATGTTCCTTTATATTTTGATGGAGCTACTGGGTTTTTCAAAGAATTACCTAAAAAAGAGAATATGACGAATGAAATATATGATAAAATAAATAATAAATAATAATTAAAAGAAAGATAGAGGAGAGAGAATATGGCGCAGGACTTGCTAATTGTGGGAGGCTCAGGTACAGGAAAAAGTACCTCAATGGAGAAGTTAGATCCAAAGACTACATTTATAATTAATGTAGCAAAGAAACCATTACCTTTTAAGGGATGGAAAGCTAATTATAGTACTTTTGGTAAAGATAATCCTCGAGGAAACTATTTAGCTACAGATAATACTGGAGATATTTTAAAAGTATTAGAATATATATCACAAAAAAGAGATGATATAAAAACCATAATTATTGATGATTATCAATATGTTATGTGTAATGAATATATGCGTAGAACTAATGAAACTGGATTTAAAAAATTCAATGATATTGGTCAAAATGCTTGGAGTATAGTAAATGCTGTTAAAGATCTAAGGGAAGATTTAGTAGTAGTATTTATGTGCCATTCAGAAACTGATTTAGATGCTGATGGTAATAAAATCACAAGAGCTAAAACAATTGGCAAAATGTTAAATTCAGTAATAACATTTGAAGGAATGTTTGCTATTGTTTTATATACAGATGTGATTAAGAATGATGAAGGGGTTTCTTATGTTTTTATAACCCAAAATAATGGATCAAATACTGGTAAATCACCAAGAGGAATGTTTGCAGATAAAATAATCCCTAATGATTTAGTATTTGTACTAAGTGAGATAAATAAATATAATAATTAAAAAAAAAGAAAGAAAAATGGTAAATTTGAATTTTAGTGAGGTAGAACAAAAAGAAGTTAAAAAAAGTACAAAAATTAAAGGATTTAGTATTGAAGATTGTACAATTACTGGTATTATAGCTAGTAAAACTCAAGGAGGAAAAGATCAAATTGAAGTAGGATTTATTTCTACAGGAGGATTAGAGCATACAGAAAGAATGAGTCTTTCAAGTGGTGCTATGAAATATACTTTACAAAAACTACATACTTTAGCTTCTAGGTGTATTTCTCCAGAAGATGTTAGTAAAGATATGAGTTTAGATCTGTTTAATAAGTTATTAACAGGTAAAAAGGTAAGGATTAAGTTCTCTGCTGAAGAATTCCGAGGAACTGATGATAATATCTATACAAGAGCTGTTATTGGTTTATGGGATTTTGCAGAAGAGATTTCTGTACCTAGAAATGAAACAAAATTGAAATTAGATAAAGAAAGTAGATATGATTATAAACCTTTAGAAGGTTCTACTACAACTACTACTCCTCCAAAGAGTGCTAGTGCTATGGTAGATGATCTACCTTTCTAAATTTTTAGAATAATATAAAGAAATAAGAGTAGGTGGGTAGTTAGCTTAATTAGGATAAAGCATTAGATCTCACGGGTTAGAAGATATAGGTTCGACTCCTATACTATCTGCCTACTCTTTTATATAATAAATATAATGCCTATATTAGCAAGAAAAGACGATTATAAAAATCATTTAAAAGTATTCTTAAAAGCAATTAAAGATACTTACTTAAAACTTCAGAAGAAAGAAAATAATGATAAAACTTTTGTAATTTGTGATTTAATAAAAAATAAAATAGAAGAATGTGAAGTTCTTTTAGTTGAAATAAGATAATGATATTAAACTTTTCAAAAGTAGAAGAAAAAAAGAAAACTTTTTCTATGGAAGAAGTATTATCTTTAGTAGATCAAAAAACAATATATGAATATTATTTAAACCAATCTATTAAATTTAATTCTTATATTCTATCTCCTTTTAGAAAAGAAAATAATCCTTCTTTTAAATTTAATGAATATAAAGGAAAAATATTAGGTAAAGATTGGGCTACAGGAGAGATATTTAATTGTTTTCAATTTATTCAAAAGAAATATAATTTAAGTTTACCTGAAGCAATAAAAGTAATAGTTAATGATTTTAATCTATATAAAGATGTTAGGAATAAATCCACAGGAAATATGGTATATAGTAGTAGGAATATTACTTCTGAGTTCCTTTTGGGGAGTAGCCCTATGGGATATGTTGATAGTACAAGAAAAGAAAGTAAAATAACTATACAAGAACAACCTTTTACCAAGGTTGATATAGATTATTGGAATCCTTTAGAGTTATCTGATATTATAGAAGATGTAATCTCCTGTAAATTAGTATATTTAAATGATAAACTAATAAAATTTTATACAAATGATAATCCTATATATGCTTATAAGTATATAGTACACGAAGAAGTATTTTATAAGATATATTGTCCTTTTGCTAAAAAGCAATGGAAATGGTTATATTCAGGAAATAAATCTATAATTGATGGATATAATAAACTTCCTATAAAAGGAAATTTATTATTTATTACCAAATCAAGAAAAGATAGACTTTATTTGAAAAAGTTAGGATTTGATTCTATATCTTTGATGAATGAGGGTGTTTTACTTGAAAATCTTCAATATAATGAACTTAAATATAGATTTAAGGATATAATACTCTTTTATGATAATGATGTAACAGGAATAGAAATATCACACAAAATAGCAAATATGTATAATATACAAGAAATCTTTATACCTATAGAACTGGGATGTAAAGATATATCAGAAGTAGTAAAAAAGTATAGTTTAGAATATGCTAAAGATTTAATTAATAGTTTAATATGAAATATTTATTTTTTAAAGATAGTTCTAAATATAATAATATTCCTTATTCTTTATTAATAACTACATGTTTTACTAAATCAGAAAGGGATAAAATAATTGTTGAATTTAGCAATATTCAAGGAAATTGGCATTCTTATATGCCTTTAGAAGAAGATCTTAAAATAGCAGAGTCTAATAAGGAAGATATTTCTTTTTGGGCAAAATATAGAAAAGATCAAAAAAGGAAAGAATATACTTTAGAAGAGTTTAATGAATTATTTATAGTTAATTAATAGTTTGATATAATGGAAAAATTAAAAGTAGTAAAAGTAACTCAAGATTTTATAGAGTTTGAAAAAGGAATAAAATAAATAATATGAAAAAAATAACACTATATTATGCTTGTTTTAATGGAGGAGATGGATCTGTTTCCTTAGATTGGTATTTGTCTCAAGAAGATGCTAGTAAACAAGAAGACTTACAAGAAGAAGGTTGGGGAGAAGATTGTACAGGATCTGTAGAAACTTTTGAAGGATCTAATATTCATAAACAAGCTTTAGAAAACTATAAATCTTTAGTTAATGAAGAAGAATTATAATAAATAAATTAAATATGTTTGGATTTATAGGAAATATAATAAGTTCTGGAGTTAAATTAGCACTAACTCCTGTGGTAATAGTAAAAGATACTATAGATGTGGTTTTAGGAGAAGATCCTGAAAATACAAAAAAATTAATAAAATCTGCTGGAAAAGATGTAGAAAATGCATTAGATGAAATAATGCCTTAATAAATAAGCAATTTGAAAATAGAGGAAGGAAATATCTTATATAAGGTAGAAATACCAAACTATATAAAATATGTGCAGTTGAGTAAACAAAGAAGAGCTAAGTTCTTTAAGAAAGGACAGAAAATACCTAAAAAATATCTTCATAATGAGGAATTCTTTAACTTTAATAGTAAAGGAATACTTGTAAATGTACAAGATGATTCTAAAATTATAGCAAATCCTAGAGTGGCAGGTACTCCTAGATTTAAGAAGATTAGAGGAAATGATATTTGGTCAGGTATGGATCACTTTCTTAGAGCAAAAATAGCTAGAGATTTAAAGAATTATTTTAAGGATATTTATAAGGAAAATAATCTAAAACCTTTAAAAAGAGATGATTATCCTATAGGAGTATTATTAGAATTTTATGATATAATTAATGAAGAAACTCAAGATATTGATAATCTTTCATTAATCTATAGGAAATGTTCTTTAGATGCTCTTAAAGGGATTATAGAAGATGATAAACCTATATATTTACAGGAAATACCATGTTCTTTTATACCTATAGACGATACTAGGAATAATAAGTTAGTAATTACAATATATAAAATATAATTTATTAAAATAATGGCACTATTTGGAAGTAATTGGCTAGATGAACCAATAGATGAGGATGGCCCTTTGTTTGGAAGAAATTATTTAGATGAAAAAAATTTTGAATATTTTATTAATTACGAAGGAGAATATCAACAAATTAAAACAAAATTAGAATTATCAAATGCTATTAAAAATAACAATAGGTTTATATTTGATGGTAATAATTACAATTTAAAATAAAATATGAGTGATCAAAAACAAAAATTAATTCTACAATATCCAGAAGAATTTATTCAAACTATTAAAGATAATTTTCCTAATGATAAGAAAATGAATCTTTTTGCAAGAAAGAATGATTATTTCTTAGGATCTTATTTATCTGAGCTCCTAGATAATTTTGAAGGAGGATTAACAAGAGATGAAGAAAAACTGATAGATGTTCTATATGATCAATGGATTATGATTGTAGAAAAACAAATGGACGGACAGAATTTATTAGAAACAACTAAAATTAATGAAGAAGAGGAATTTGATAAAGAAGCTTTTGATTCTTTTGATAATGATGCTTTAGGAGGGTAATAATATGTATAAAGTAAGTTCAGAATTATTAGAAAGAATAGTTAAAGCATTAGATAGATCAACAACCTCCTTAATGATACAAGAACATATATCTTCCGATATGAGGGAAGACTATCAAGAAAATAACAAAATAGTAAAACTAATTAAAGATAATTATCTTTTAGATGGAGAGTAAGAGGGTTGGAGTCATAGATTTAGATTCGGTTATCTATTCAATTATGCATCCAAATAAAGTTTTGGATACCTTTGGTCAACCAATAAAAAAAGAGGGTTTATATCAGTATTTTGATAAAACAGAACTTGAAATAGAGAATTCTGCTAATCAAATAATGAATGAAATTCTAACTAGTTCTAAATCAGAATATTATATAGCTTATGTAAAAGGTAAGAATACTATTAAATCTAGATTGGCTATAAATCCAGACTATAAGCAAAACCGTAGTAAGGAACAGCCAAAATTTTGGGAATTTACTAAGCAATATTTAATAGATAATTGGAATGCTATAGAAGTTAATGATATTGAGGTAGATGATGCTTGTAGGATTACTAGGAAAAAGGTTCCAGGTTCTTTCCTAATTTGTGTAGACAAAGACCTTTTAAATTTAGAAGGTTTATCTTATAATTGGAGAAAAAAAGAGTTTTATAATATTTCAGAAGAAGATGCTAGGGTATACTTCTGGAAATCAGTAATTTGTGGAGATAAATCTGACGGAATAGTTGGTATTAAAGGTAAAGGAATTAAATATGTAGAAAAACTCTTAGAAGAAAACTTAGGAGTTCCTATAGAATCCTTAATCTTTAATGAATATATACAAGAATTTGGAGAATATAAAGGAATTCAAGAATTTTACAAAAACTACAATTCTTTATATATTTTAGAAGATTATGAAGGATTTGTTGTTCCAGAACCTATTAAATATAGAGGATATTATAAAAAAGAGAGTATAGAACTACCAGAATAATGATTAAAAAGAAGGAGGATATGTGTGGGAGATAGAAATATTAATCAGGAAAGAAAACTAACAAAATCTACTACTTTTATTAGAGATATGTTAGGTTTTCATCCTAGAATATTTACACTTAACTACTATAATACCTATATTTCTACTGATCCTAGAAGTATATATTTAGTATTTAAATTTAAAGAAGAAGAATTAAAAGAAGTAAGAGATCTTTTAATAGAGAAAGAACTAATAAATAATATTGAATTTATTGAAAAAATATATAAAGATCTATATGAAATATATAGGTTTGATGTTCCTTATAATCAATCAGATAACTTTTTCTGTTTTGTAGAAGGAAAATATACACAATTTGGAGATGAATATAAGAAGTATTTATTAGAATTATATAAGGATTATAATCACGAGAAGTACTTAAATATTAAAAAGATACTATATCCTACTAGAAAGGATTTAGATGCTTTAGAAGAGATTTTACAGCTAGATTTTAAGTTACCTGATTATAGTGAGGTTTTTGATAAACCTATAATGAAAGAAGAGTTATTTAATATAGATAGATTTAAGAAAGATGAGTGAAAATGAAGAATTTTTATTAAAAGAGTTTGCCATATCTCTTTTTCAGAAAGTAAAACATGGAGATAAAGAACATAAAGATTGGTTAGAAAAAGAAATTTATGATTATTGTAATAGTTTTATAAATGATAGAAAGAGAACCACAATTAGCAGCTAGGTTTAATAAGGGAAAGTTAAGATATGACCTTCTAGAACCTTTTGCTATGGAACAATTAGTTAAAATTTTTTCTAAAGGTGCTGAAAAATATGGAGATAAGAACTGGTTAAAAGGAATGGAATGGAGTAAATGTTTAGCTAGTTTAAAAAGACATATTGCTGCTTTTGAGAATGGAGAGGATATAGATCCTGAACTAGGAACTTATCACATGGCTAATGCTGCATGGAATTGTTTAGCAATAGTTTCTTACTATAAACATGCTCCTCATCTTGATGATAGAGATCACTCTTATCTAAAAAATAAGAGGATAGGACTAGATATTGATGATGTATTAGCAGATTTTGTACCTTATTGGTGTAAATACTTTAATAAACCTATTCCAGAGTTTTGGACTTTTGATAGAGATATTAGATTAAAATTTGAAGAATTAAAGGATAATAAGGAATTTTGGATGTCTATTCCAGTAAAGACTAATCCAAAAGATATTCCTTTTGAACCTGCTTGTTATATAACTTCTAGACCTATTTGTAAAGAATGGACAGAAGAATGGTTAAGTAAACATGGATTTCCAGAAGTTCCTGTTTTTAGTTTAGGATTTAATGAAAGTAAGGTAGAAGCAGCACAATTATTGGGCTTAGACCTTATGGTGGATGATAAATTTGAAAACTTTAGAGATCTAAATAAAGCAGGTATATTAACCTATTTATTTGATGCTAAGCATAATCAGAGATATAACGTAGGATATAGGCGTGTCTATAGTCTTAAAGATATACCTTTATAAATATTATCGTATTTATTTGGATATATCTAAAAAAGGTTATATATTTGTAGAAAATTAGAAAAAGTGATAATAAAAAGTTGTAAAATATTCAAAATATTTAAAAGAAAGAGAAAGAAGAATAAGTATTATGAAATTGATGATAGAGGACTACCTAAATCTGTTGTTAATGAGATTAATTCAATATTAACTAAAAATAGATAGATGAATAAAGAGGGGTTGATAAAGAGCATATTAAAGTATTCTATTGATAATAGAGTTGCTTTAAGTATAGCTTGTACTAAGTTTGGTAAACATAGGAAATATGTAAGCGATTATATATATCTTCTTAATAAAAATATTAAGGAGCCTTTCCAAAATAGTGCTGAAAAAGAGATTTTATCTTTGTATAATAACAAAAAAATAGGTTTTTCCTTAGGTTGTTATATAGAAAATGTAAAATTTATTGAAAAAGATACTATTAAAAAAGATAATTTAAGAAATACTCCAGGTACTTATTTTATTACAGGTTGCACACATGCTCCCTGGCATAATAAGAAAATGTATGATTCTGTATTAAAGTATTTAACAGAAAAAGTTAAACTACAAGGAATTATACTAGCAGGAGATTTTTTAGATTTAAATTCATTAAGTTCTCACGATAGAGGTAAAATTCCACTAAAAGGAGTTACCTTAGATTGGGAATATAGAGAGGCTAATAAACTATTAGATCTCTTTGATGAGTTAGATATAAAAGGAACAAAAGACTATCTCTTTGGCAATCACTGTGATAGATATAATAGATTACTTTCTAATTCTGATGAATCTAAGTATGGTGAGGCTTTAAAGTCTCCAGAAGAAGGATTAAGGCTATTAGAAAGAGGTTATTGTGTGTATAAAGATTGGAAGAATGATTCTATTAAATTAGGGGAACATTTAGAGATCTGTCATGGAGAATTCTTAAATACTCATAGTGCTAAAAAGACTATAGATACTTATAGAAAATCAGTATTGTATTTTCATACACATAGATTTCAAATATATATTGAAGGATTAGTAGGAGGGTTTAATATGGGTTTTGGAGGAGATATAAATGCTCCAATATTTAATTATGCTACTAAAGCTATGAAGAATAGTTGGTTAAATGCTTGTTGTTTAGTTACATTAGATAAAGATGGTTTCTATCATGTGGAGCCCTTATTTTATATAAACAACCGACTAATAGTTAATGGGAAAGAATATTAATTAAGATAGTGCAAGAGTGATAATAAAGAGTGATAAATAATAATTAATAAATAAAAAAGTAAAAATGAAAAATAACAAAAAATCAGGTAATTATACAAAAATTAGTAAAGGTATTCAAAGAATTCCTAGTGGTAATTATAGAGTAAGGAGATGTATTAATGGTAATTACTATGATACTACTGTTACTAGTATAAAAGCTGCTAAAGAATATTATAATAATCCTTATTAAATAGGATTTTGTTCTAGGTACATGAAAAAAGGTTTATAGTAATATAGTAGATAAGAAACCTTGAGATACCCATTTAGATCGTCTTTAACTACTATTTAAGTACCTAATTATAAACACAAGAAGCACTAGAGATTTTCTGGTGCTTCTTTTTTATTATATAAAATGAAAAAAATAAGATTAACAAAAATATCAGATGATATCTTTGGTGGAAATCATCCTAATGGAATAAACAAAGGTTATACTAGAGATGGATATATGATACATAAACCTAAAGAGGGAGAAGAGTTTATATTATATCTATCTAAATTACATCCTTATCTTTATACAAGTATTGTAACTAAAAAGTTAAATAAAAAGAATATATTTAAAACAACTTATAGTACTTATCAAATTGAATATATAAATTAAATAATGAGTAAAATAATATATAATGCTATAAAAACTCCTGATGGAACTATTATAGAATCTAAACATAGACATGATTTTAAAATTCATATAGATAAAAACGGAAAAGAATATAGTGTTGATGGAGGTTTAGATTATCTAAAAAGAATGGGAGATATTGAAGATTGTGAAGAATTAAGTAAATATTCAGAATAACAATAAATAAAATGGAAGAAGTAAAAGATCCTCAAAAATCAAATTTTAAGATTTTAGAAGTTCTTGAAGAATTTCTATATAATAATCTAGATATAAGATTTTGTCAAGCATTACAAATACTTGGAATAAATAAACAAGAAGAACTTATGGGATTAGTAGATAATTTTAATGAGAAATCTGAAGATACATTAAATAGAATAAATGGAAGAAAAGAAAATTAAAATAGGATTTGAAATAGTAGATTCTTGGAAGATAGATATATTTAGAAACTATATAGAGAAACTACAACAAATGCCTGAAATAGAGTTATATCTTATTTCTAATGAACCTAATTCTAGATTTATAGATCACACTCTAAAAAGACTAAAAATACCAGAATCTAGGTATTATAGATATGATAGTTTTGGAGATAAAGCAATAGCTATAGATACTTTTGATTTAAATATATTTTTAGAAAGTGATCCTAATGATTTTTCTAAACTAGTAAATCTAAGTTTTGTTTGTTATAGTGTTTATATAGATCCTGTATCTGATAAACATTATGGTATACATAGGTTTATAGTAGAAACAGATGATTATATAGAAATAGTTAAGAATTCTTTAAATATTTTAGTTTAATGATAAAAGAAGAAATTAAGAAAAGTCCTGATGTTGAACCAGAAGAATATTATCATTATGGAGGATGGAATGATAAAAATACTTATCCTTTAGACCAAAGTTGTGGATATTTAACCGTTTGTGGGATGATTACTGGTTGTGGGATAGTACAAATGTCTGGAGTAATTAATATACAAAAGAAATATATAGATGAAGCTAAAGAGGTTTTAGAGAAGATTAAAGAAAATTTATTTAAAGATGCTGGAGCTATTATATGTACTTTAGGGCATAATTATAGAAAAAAACATGAACCTATCCTCTTTGAATTAGGATTTGAAACAATAGCAGAATATTCAAACTACCGACATAATGAAGATGGATTAGAAAAACAAAAATTATATATATTAAAACTCTAAAATGGCAGATTTTACAACAGAAAATAGAGGAAATAGAACTTCTTTAAGAGAATTTGAAAAAGATCTCTTAAAAGAGCCTAAATTAAGGTTAAAACCCTTTATGAAAAAGAATATAAAAGATCATTCTTTAAAGGATTTTATATGGAAATTTATAAGAGATTTTAATGAAAGAATTGCTACAGTATATGTAGATTCTGAAGAAGAGCAAACTCCTGAAGGAAAAAGAAGATCAGCAGGAGATATCTTTAGAATATGTAAATACTATTACCCTAATTGTACTTTTGAAGAAGTGTTAATAGAGTTAGATAGTATAGAAGAAGGGGAAAGAATTAAATCTCAAATGTGTAGAGCTATTAATAAGAGAGTATTTAGTTTTGCAGATAATGATGAAATTATGCACATAGATGAAAAAGATGAATTTGGAAGAAAACCTGGACAATATAGAAATAAAGAAATTGTTTAAACTCTTTTTAATGGCTTTTATCCAAACCTGTTTAGTAGCATGTAATATGATATTCCTATTTAATGGAAAACTATCCTTATTACTACTATCAAGTTTTGGAGTAGCTTATACTTGGACTAACAATGTTCAAAAGATTGCTTTTAGTCGTTTTAAAGAGAAAATAGCTTATTGTTTAGGTGCTAGTTTGGGTACTTATACAGGTTATTATTTAGCACAATATTTACAAAAAATTATATGATTTTAAAAATTGGAGACAAAGTAATTGCAAAAAAATCTTGGAATAAATATAATGAATTAGATATTGAAAGAGAATTATGTGGTAGAACATATGTTATTGAAAAAATAGGTTTGGGTTTGGGATTAGTTAAACTAAAGAATTTTATTCCCCTAGTTAGAACAAAAATGATTAAAAAGGTTAAAAATGAATAAATATAAATGCAACAAATGTGGAAGAAAAGTATCTAGTAAATACGATACTTGTTCTAACTGTGAAGATTCAGATATTATTGATGATTTAATAGATATTGGAATAGGATTAGCAGTAGGATCTGCTATAAGTAGTTTATTTGATTCAGATTCTTCTAGCAGTTCTTCCTCAGGTTTCTCAAGTAATAGTGATTTTGATGGATTTGGAGGAGGATCTTTTGGTGGAGGAGGAGCAGGTAGTGATTGGTAAAAATAATATAAAATATGGCAATATACGTTAATTTTGAAATACCCGATAGTCCTAAAGACTTTCTAGAAAGGTTATTCTCTTATTCTGAAACAGGAGATACTGTTTATTCTATAGAAACCTATAAAGATAAAGAATGTACAGAAGAACAATGTCCTAAGAAGAAATATAGAAGTTTTGATGATCTATTAGAACTTATAAATACTTATTATAAAGTAGAAGAGAAAGAGTTAATGCATTTATTATTAGTAATAAATATAGAAGTAGAAGGCTCTCCTAGATTTCCCTGGTTTGTAAATTGTACAGATATTTATAAACCTACTTTAAATTATTATATATCTTTTAATAAAAATGATATTTTTAAGATATTTGAAGAAGATATTGAAAATAAAATGTTTAATTCAGAATATAATTGGTATTCTTTATTTCAGTTATTGGGAATTAATAATCAAAAAGAATTAGAAGAATATGTTAAAGGACATAAAAGTAAGGAATATAATTACCTTAAAGAACAATTAAAATTAGAACTAAAATAAAATGAAAATATTAAATCTGGTTTATCCAGAAAAATCAGATATTAAATATAAAATTTCTAAATTTCCAGATGGTCAAAATCAATTAACAATTTTAGATAAAACTCTTTTAAACGAATATATAGAAATTAAAACAAGAATTAATAATTTTATTGATCTAGAAATATTAATTTGTGCTGTAAAATCACTAAAAGGATTAAATGTTAGGGGAATTAATTTATATTCTCCGTATATATTAGGTTCTAGGAGTGATAGAAAGTTTGAAGAAGGGTCTAATAACTATTTAAAAGATGTTATTTGTCCTATTTTAAATAGTCTTAATTTTTATTCAATAACTTGTTTAGACCCTCATTCAGATGTATTAGAAGCTTGTATTAAATCTAATTTTCTAAGAATATCTAATGAAGAAGTAGTTAAGTTTGCTTTAAGTGAAATTTATGATTATGATTCCAATGAAGGTAATTCTAGAATGGTTTTAATATCTCCTGACGCAGGAGCTTCTAAGAAAATATATAAAGTTGCTGAATCTTTTGAATTTGAAGGAGATATTATTATTTGTTCTAAGGAAAGAGATAAAGATGGCAAATTAACTAAATGTGTAGTTCCTCTAAGCAATTTAGGAAATAAAGATCTTATTATAATAGATGATATTTGTGATGGTGGTGCTACCTTTATTAATATAGCAAAGGAGATAAAAGATCATTATATTGGAAACAGTTGTCCTAAAATCTATCTTATAGTAACTCATGGTATTTTTAGTAAGGGTTATGAAGAATTATCCAAATATTTTGATGGTATTTATTGTACAAATAGTTATAATGATATTCCAAAATATAATGAATATGATGGTATTTCTATAGGATCAAAAATATTAAAACAATTAAACATATTTTAAATGAATAAATATATAGATAGATTATTCCAAGAATGGCAATTACATGGTAAAATTATAGTTGCTGTAGATTTTGATGATACAATTTCTCCGTGGAAATTTAAAAGCAAACAAGATTTAGAAGAATTAGATAGGACTATTAATCTTATTAAAATAGCAAGAGAAACAGGAGCTTATATTGTAATATTTACTGCCTGTAATCAGGAAAGATATCCTGAAATACAAGAATATTGTGAAAAATTAAGACTTCCAATAGATGCTATAAATATTAATCCTATAGATGTTCCTTATGGGAAGAATGGAAAAATTTATGCAAATATCTTCTTAGACGATAGAGGAGGATTAAATGAAGCTTGTACAATACTTGAAACAAGTATGTATAAATATAGAGCTTATTTACAAGAAAATAAAAACTTAGCAGATGTTGCTTAAAATTAAAAAATATTAATATGTTTAAACCAAACACTCTTTTTTATACTGATGGTTACAAAGTGGGCCATAAAAAAATGTTAGCTCCTGGAACTACTAAACTATATGGTAGTTGGATTCCAAGAAGTACTAAATATGCTCCAAAAGGAGTAACTAAAATAGTTTCTTGTGGTCAGCAACTTACTATGATATGGTTAAAGGATGAATTTGAAGAAAATTTCTTTAAATTACCTTTAGAAGAAGCTCAACAATTTGGAAAAGATATGAGTATGTATCTTATGATGGATTATGATGCTAAACACTTTGATACTTTACATTCATTAGGATATTTGCCAATAAGAATTAAGGCTCTTCCTGAAGGTATTGAAACAGATCCTAATATTCCTCATATGACTTTCATTAATACCGTTGATGGATTTGCATGGTTAACTTTATATCTTGAAACAATAATTAGTAGTTTAGCATGGAAACCAAGTACTTCTGCCACTATAGCTTTAAAATATAAAAGAAATGCTATAGAGTGGGTAATGAAAACAGATCCTGCTAATCTTTGGTTAGTTGATTATATGTGCCATGATTTTTCTGCTAGAGGACTATCTCCTTGGGATATGTTATCTAGTGGTTTAGGTCATGCTACAAGCCATAGTGGATCTGATACTTTAATTGTTATTCCAGGAGCAAGATATTTTTATAATGAACCAAAAGATAAAGTTTGTATTTACTCAGTAAATGCTTCTGAACATTCTGTTTCTACAACTAAAATTTTTACAGTTGGAGAAAAGCAAATGATTATTGATTGGTTAATAGAATTTCCAAAAGGAATTCTTTCAATTGTAGCAGATACTTTTGATCTATGGAAATTGCTTACTGAGTATATTGCTGATCCTAAAGTTAAGAAACTTATCTTAGCCAGAGATGGTAAATTGGTAATCAGACCTGATTCTGGAGATCCTGTAGATATTATTTGTGGTACAGATTCTCCACATAATTTAGATAATCCAAGAACCTCTGAAGTTAAAGGAGTAATAGAACTTCTTTGGGATATTTTTGGTGGAACTGTAAATGAGCAAGGATATAAAGTTCTTGATCCACATATTGGAGCTATCTATGGTGATTCTATTACTACAGAAAGACAAGTACAAATCTATGAAAGATTAGCAACTAAAGGTTTTGCTGCTACTAATATTGTATTAGGAGTAGGTTCTTTTACTTATCAATATAATACTAGAGATACTTTTGGTTTTGCGGCTAAAGGGGCTTGGTTTGAAAATAATGGTAAAGGAATTAATATTTATAAAGATCCTATAACAGATGATGGTACTAAGAAATCGTTAAAAGGATTACTAGCGGTTAATATATCTGAAGATAAAAAACAGATCTATGTAAAACAAGAATGTACTCAAGAAGAAGAATCTGGGGGATTGTTACAAACAATCTTTGAAGATGGTAAATTTTATAACCAAACTTCTTTAAGTGAAATTAGAGAAAGATTGAAGAAAATTATTTAGAGATTTATGAAAGGAGAACTAAAAATCCTCCTTTCATAACTTTTTATTTCTTTGGATTAGCGTTGTTCTTCAAGTATATTATCAGAGGTTATTCTAAAAATATCTTGTACTGGTTTTACCAAAGGAACTACACTTCCTAGTTTATGAATAAATTTATGTTTTCCTTTATTACTTCCTGTTTTATAGTATGCTTTTTCTCCTAAAGCTCCAGGCAAATACTTAATAGCTTGTAATAAATCACCTACTGTTTTAGATAAAGGGATAGCATTAGAAGTTATTTTAACTACTTCTCCCGGACTATAAAAGAATTCAATATCTCCACTAACTCTTCCTAGTAATGAGAGTCCTGCTTTAACATAAGGATTTTTAAGTCTTTTCTTTTTCTCATCATCATCCCAACCTTTTATTCCAGCATATAAGAAGAATGTAGCACTCATTAATATAATTTCAGTTAATGTTTTCCTAAGATTATATATTTCTAATTCTGTTAATTTACCTTCAGAAAGTCTTTTTCTAGTATCAGATAAATTAACTATAAGATTTTTCATAGTAACATATCTACCCTCTATTTCTGTACCTAATCTCACGTCAAAATGTTTACTGGAAAACCTTGATTCTAAAGCACTTGGAACCCATTTACGAAATTGTGACACAAGTCTATATAAAGTATATTGTTGTAAAACTGCTGATTCTCGGCTAGAATATCTACCATGAATACTTTGGTTTAACCTCTGAATTTTATCCGCTAACAACTCTATTTCTTTCTGTGATAGATTATCTCCTTCTTTAGTAGTTTCTCCTTTAGGCGTAATATATCCTTCTTTTATTAATACAGCAAGCATAGTTCTTGATTGTAAGAATTTTTCACCACTCTTTTGCATGCTATAAGAATATTCTTTAAATTTCTCAAGAGACATTTTATTTTCTAAAGTTTTTAACTTAACTTTTTCTACTTGGTCAAAATCTTCAAGTTCCATTAAAGGATTAAGTTTTTCTAACCATTTATATAGGGTAGAATCTTTATTAAAATTTTGATTAAAAAATATATTAGTTGCTTGTTGTAATTGTGTTATATTAAAGAATCTTCCTCCTACAGCTTCTATTATATTTGACACATCTCCAAATAACCAGTTGCTTAATGCTGTAATTGGAGAAAATCCAATTCTTAATAAAGAGTTCCATTTTAAGGCAGTATCTGCAATATCTGATGCATTTATATACTTTTCACCTATAGGATTCCCCTCCTCATCATATAAATTTCCAACTTTTATTTTACCTTCCGTAAGCTTCATATTATTTTTGACCTGCATCTCTATAAAGCCTTCAACCATCTTATATATATTACTTTCTTTTCCATTAACTCTTTTACTAGGATCAGCTGATTTAACAAAAGTTCTTTCTACTTGCTTACCATCAGAATTATATTTATATTCTAACTGTTTCTGTAATAATCTTGTTTCAGGAAGTATATTGCTCATATCTTCGTAGTTATTAGCAAAAGCTCCAAACTGTAATAAAGAAGCTCCTAAATCTCTTGATTTTTGATCTGAAGGAATCTTTTTGATATATTGAGTATTTAATATATCAGCCATTAAATTTTCATCTCCCACAAATTGTCCTTCTTTATTAGTTTTAACAGGAATAAGAGATTTAATAACACCAAAAGTAGTCTTTTTCTTTATATTGGGTATAAAGAATCTACCCATTTTTATAGGTAAAGATTTTTCATGTTCTTCTATAGTATCTTGGTAGAATTTATAGAATCTCTTTAATTCAGGAGTTTCTATAATTTTCTTATAATTAGGATTCTCTGTTTCTTTATCTAAAAAAGGTTTAGTTAATACCAAAGTATCTTTATGTTCTTGAATAAATATATCATACATATTCTGTATAGGAATATTATTCTTCTTAGAATACTCATAAAGAAGATCTATCTCTTTTTGTATCTTTTCTGTTAACTTTTTATTTTTAGTAGAAACTCTATTTTGAGCAGCTTTAATAATCTGTCCTATTGTTCTTCCTATATAATTTGCTAAATCAGATAAAGTACCCGTTCCTTTAGTAAAAGTATTTATATCTTTATTCTGATTATCTACCTTTTCTTGAGTAATCTCCTCTTTCTCTGTTTTATATTTATTAATCCTATCTAAGGTAAATTCTTTAATATAAGGATATAATCTCTTTCTTAGTTTAATAACTCTATCTGATAAATCTTCAAAATCAGAAAAAGTATCTGCTACATCTTCAGAATATTCAAGACTCTTACTTGTTAGTTTAAGTTCTCCTTTTTCTACTCTAGTTATATAATCTTCTACTCTATCTAATGTTTCTGCTCCTAGAACTCTAAATTGTTCATGTTCTTGAGATTCTACAGCACTTTCAAATTGGGTTAAAAGATTATCTATTTCTACAGATTTTTGTTCATATTCTATAGATTCTTTATCCAATTTATTTAGATCTTTTTCTAATGCTTTTAACCTCCTAGTAAAGAACACATATTGTTTCTTATAAGGACTAGATTCTCTAGCTTCTCTTAGTTCTTGTAAAGTTCTTTCATTAAACTTAACTTCATAAGCATCTAATAGAAGATCTGGAATATGAATATTAATATCTGTTCCTTCTTCATGTGGTTCTATAGAGGTAACTTCTCCATATTTTTCAGCATTATATTTATTATTAACTTCTTCTGAAAGTTTTTGAGCAACAGATTTAGTAGCCTCTAATGTTTTTATATTTTCCCCAATAGGTATAGTAATTTTATCTTCTTCAACTTTATACGAAGTAGCATTTTTAACTATAGATTTCTTAATATCTTCGTCAATATTCTTTTTATACTTTACTCTACATTTACTTTTATCTGCCATATTAACAAGGTTCTGTTACATCAGGTAGATTATCTACATCTGATTGTGTTATATCATTATTATTTTCTTCAAATCTTTCTTTAAACAGTTCTTCACTAGAAATATCAATTCCTTCTACATTTCTAAATTTCCATCCTTTAGGAGCAAGAACCAAAGTCTTTATTCCTAATTTTATACCTGCTTTAGCTCCAGCTTCATCAAATCCTGTTTGTCCTCCTGTTCTTATAGATTCTATTTTATTCTTTAAATTAGAAGACTCTAATACCTCTTTTAATAAATCATAAGTAAATTTGTCAACTTCTTCTTGAGTATATTTACCTTTCATAGTATATATACCATTTCCTGCAATATTTAAAGACTTAGCATTTACAGAATTTAAAGATTCAACAATTTTACCTACTCTTTCTTGAGTTATTTCCAAACTACTAGCGTCTATAGGAATATATTTTTTATCTTGTCCTTTTACAGAAGACTTTGTTAATTTTTCTCCAGCACTGTTAAAATCTACTGCCAATGCAATAGTAGCATCTGCTGAAGCATTTTTTATAGTTCTTTCTCTATATCCTGAAGACTGTTCTTCTTCAAATAATATTTTATTAGTTATAGGGAGTTTAATTTCATCTACCTTACTCTTACCTTCAGTTTTACCAAAAGTCCTCTCATAAGTATTCAAATTATTCTCTAAACTCTGATAATAAGGGCTTAATCCTCTATAACCAAAAGGAAAAGTCTTAGTATAAGTAGAACTATAACCTATGGTATTTTCTCCTTCTTCATTCAAAGATTGATCTAATTTATAATATTCTTTACCATATTTAATATATTCAGGAAACTGTAAAGCTTTACTATCTTTTACTTGTTTTAACACCTTTCCTAAATATTCTTTTTCAGAATCCTTTATTTCAGTAAAAACTAATTTATCTTCTTTAATAATATTAGTTACTGTTTTAGGATTTATATATATTAATTTATCAGAATTAGGTTTATATCTATTAAAAATCTCCCTAAACTCTTTAGCTAAAGGTTTTATATCTTCTCCTAATACTTTCTTATAATCAGGTTTCTCTTTAGCCAATTCTTGAGTAAGACTTTCTAATCCTCCAGATAATTCTTTAAACATAAAAGGGGCTAGAAACTTAACAAAACTACCAGACCTAAAACTCATATTATCAGTAACCATAAGATAGTTAAACATATCTACAGCAAAATCATGAGTTTCTGGAACTAAATATAATTGTTTAAAACCATCTATAATATCATTAACTAAAGTCTTAGAAGGTTTAGCCCAAGTTCTAGTAGTAACTATATCTCTTTTCTTTTTATTATCTTTATTTTCAACTAATATTCCTTCAGGAGTCTTACTAAACTTAAACTCATAATTAAGATGTCTAATAGCAGCATTTGTTCTAATAGATTCATTATTAGAACCTTTAAGTTCTGAAAGTCTTCTAGCCAATGTTTGTTTAGTAGAATCTAACTCAGGAAAAACTAAAGAATCATTTAAACTAGCTAGTTTTCTAGTAAATCTAGCTTTCATATTTTCGTTAGTATCTTTACTATCTATAATCTCTTTAATTTTATTTCTATAAGCTCTAGTAGATAAGAATCCTAAGAAGTCTCTTTCTATTGATTTCTTTACTTCTGATTTAAGAATAGAACCTGGTTTAAGGTTTGTAAGTAATTTATTAAATTCTTCTTTAAAACCCTTAGATTGAGATATAAATAAATTAGGAGCTTCTTCTAATACTTTCTTAATAATTTTCATATTAGTTAAAGTATGTTTATCTCCTTTTATAATATCTACCATATCTATAGGAGATTTATTCTCAAATTTAGTAGGATAACCTATTAATTCAGATAATCCTAATTCTCCTATAGCTTCACTAAAACCATTTTCTAATTCATTGAAGCTAGAAGGCAGACCTTTATTAGATTTTAATAAAAAGTTAACATTAGATAAAGTATCTGCTTGATCTTCAATCTTTAACCAAGCATAAAATAGTTGAGCATTTAATAGATCTGATTCTTCTTTAGATAGATTTCCTTTAATAAGTTCTTCTATTTGGTTAGCATTAAAAGTAACATCTTTAAATTCTGCTTCTATTTCTTCTTCCGTAAGTTCTTTACCTAAATATTTAGAATATAAACTATTTTTAATTTGCCAAGATTTCTCACTAGCCTCAAAAGCTGTTTTAACTCCAAAAGTAGCAGTTTCTTTCTTTTTAGAATACTCTTGTATAATAGGAGCATTTAATATTAAAGTAGAATTTCTTTTACTTAATCCTTGCATTAATAGCATAGAATAAGTATTTAAAAGGTTTAACTTTAAATTCATTCTACCTGCTATAGGATCTTTAGCATTATCAGTCATTGTATTTAATAGACTTCCTAATAAACCTACTATTCTCTCTCCTGCTGTATTTAGGTTTCTAAACTTTTGAGTAGTATATACTGTATCATCTTTACTAGTTATTGTTAGTTTATAAGCATCAGTATTTAATCTTGCTTTAGCTTTAGATAATAAAGTAAATAATTGTAAAGAATTAGCAACAGGCCCAATTCCTTTCTTTCCAGCAGCATTTTTTAAGAAAGCTATAAACTTACCAACTAAGTCTGAAGTACTCCTATATTTAACATTTAAGCCCTCCTGAATAGGTTTAATACCATCTATAAAGTCTGCTTCTTCTGAAAAAGGATCAGTACTTGTTTTTTCATGTGCTATCTCTTTCTGAATATGAGAATTAGTTAATAATCCTAATCTTGCTTCAAGTATCTCATTATCAATAACTAACTTATTTAATTCCCCTTTTTTAGGATTATCTATATATTTTTGATAGTCTTTATGATTTAAAGGATAACCAAAGTATTCCATAGTTTGTAAAACTATTTTATCTTTAATATCCTCTAATTCTTTAGTATATAGTTCTAAAGCCTCATTATAACTTTCATTAGATTCAAAATCTAGTTTTTCTAACTCAGATCTATCTTCTAACTTCATTACTTTATATCTAGAATCATTCTCTAATAATTCACTAAATACTGCTTTAAACTCTTTATCTGTTAATAGATATTCTTTAAACCCTTCAAACCTATCTATAGAATTAGTTTCTGAACCATGTTTAATAGGTTTAGTCTTTTCTGTAGATTTGTTATTTTCATATTGTAGATAATAACTAGGAGTTTGAATATATAAACTATCAATATCAAAATCTGCTCCTGAGAGATGTACAATCTTATCTGGGAATAATCCAGTACCTTCCATATAATTAGGAAGAATATCTACTACTCTAAGAGCTATCATAGAGTGTTTATCGTCAGTAGGAATCCTAACACCCAACATAAATGCTAATTCTTTAGGAATAGTATCTCCTATCTTTAATCCTGCTTTAGTTAATACTCTTTCTGAAAGAATACATTCAGAATATATTTCCCCTGTTTCAGGATCTTTAACATTATATTTTAATTCAGAAGATTCATAATCTTTATATTTTTCTGGATTTTTAGAGATAGTGTTAGATAATACAACTTTACCAGAATCATCTCTAACTATTTTAACTCCTTTAGAGGAAACCAAAGATACCTTAGTACCATTAACTTTCTGTGATAATACTCCTTTACTAAAATGTGCAAGAACTATTGCTTCTGCTTTATCAATTAAAGGAAGCATATTCCAGTTAAATTTAGTAATTCCTATATCGTTTGTACTAAATAATTCCATTAAGAAATCATCACTTCCAGATTCATTAATAGTTCTTTCTACTTTTTTATCTAATTTGCTTTTTCCAAAAATTTCTTTACCATTAGAATCTTTTTCTATAATATAAGTTAAAGCTGTTTTAAAAGCATTACCTCTAGACCTACTCATAAGATTCCTATAAATCTCTCTAAGTTTTCCTACAGTTATAGTTTCTCCTTTAAAACTAACTTCTGTATTATCATCTTGCTCTGTATCAATTAACTGCATTAACTGAGTAGAATCTGTAATAACACTTTTACCAGTAGGAGTTTCCATTTGTTCTCTTTTATAAACATTAGGAACTTCCATCATAGATTTAGAAAGATCAAATCCTTCTTGTTCACTATCTATTGGAGTTAGGGTAGCTCCTTTAGAAGCAGATTCTGTAACTACTTGGTCTATACCATGTAAATCCATCTGTTGAGCCAGATTATGCCAATATTCTTTCCCTGGTAATGGATTATAGAGGGTAACAATCTCTTTAATAAGTTCTTTACTTTGTTTAGAGCCATTAGTATCTCTTAAATCAAATAATTGATCTGTTAATTTAATAAATTTAGGAACATCTTGGTCTTTTACATAAGATATAAATCCTCTAAGCAAATGAGTTTCAGATGTTTTAATATAAATATCTCTACCAAAGGTTACAGTCTTATCTGGATTAGAAGAAGAATTAGTTAATTCTAAATATCTTTGATCTTTCTTATTTATATTCCAATTTCTAACTACTTTGCCGTTTTTATCTAGTTTAGTAAATTGTAGAATATCTTTATAGATTGCTCTATGTCTATCAGATAGTTTACCCAATCTTGTTAAACTAAAGATCTTATGATAGATACTACTATAAGATTGAGCATCATTAGTTGTAATCTTAGATACTTGATCTTTAGTATATTCCTTACCATTACTTCCTATATATTTATCTTCTCTAACTTCTACTATATCTATTAAAGAACTATCTTCTGGTGTAGTAACCACATAAACATCAATATCTTTAATAAAGGAAATACTGTGATTACCAGAACCATAGTTAATACCAGAACCCATAGCTCCTTTATGTCTCTTAGTAATATCTACTTTATCTTTTCTAGTTTTACCATAATCTCCATCCATTAGTTGATTAAGATTACTAGACATTATATAATCATTTAAAAATACCTCTGCTAAAGCCTCATCATGGTTTTTATAAGGAGTAACTAATTTAGAAGGTAATAACTTATTATATTTAATATTATTATTCTCATCAATTTCTATAAGATCATTCTCTTCAAGTTTCTTTTTAAAATCAGATATACTATCATTAAGATAATTCTCAATAGCTTTCTTAACAAGTTCTTCTCTATCTTTTATATTTTCCTCATTTTTAGCACTTTCTATAAGAGTTTCATAAACATCTTTTCCAAGATATTGCTCTAAGTAGTTAAATTCTGTAAAGCTAAAAGCTCTACCTATAGAACTGTCATTAAATCCTTTAATATTTCCTGGAATAAAAGAACCTGTTTTATTAGTTTCTTTCCATTCTCTTGATATTCTTTCATATTCTGGTTTAAACAAACTATCAAATACTTGTTCTATTGCTGATTGATTAGCTTTACCATTTTTACTTAATTCTTGTACAGGCATTTTAGCTACATAAGCAGTATTAGAAGCCTCATTCTGTCTAAACACATAGTAAGTAGAAGGATGAGTTTCTCCCTTAAGTTGCTTCTGTTCAGCAAAATAAGCAAGAACATTTAATAAATATTCTCTTTCTGTAAAATCTCCAAATACCTTACCTTCTTTAGATTCTGAAGTACCATCTTTAGAAGTATCTCTTAGACCATCTGTAATATTAATTTTAAGAGTGTTTAAGAACTTATCATACTTTGTTAGTAGTAAGTTATGCTTAATGAAATTATCATCCTTTAGAGAGCTTCTATAAGCTTCATTATTTATTCTAGTTATTTCTTCTAGAACATAACTTCCGTGAATAATATCCCAAACAGTTTCTCCATCTGCATTTTTGAAAGAAGAGTTTCCTATAGTTTCATCAAATACTGCATTATTTTCTGCTAGATCTGACAATCTTCCTAAGATACCTTCATCAGAATACCAATCTATCTCTTTGTCTATTAGGTTTTTAATAACTCCAAAAACTTCATTAGGATTAATTGGAACAACTTCTATAAAAGAATCCATAAAAGTCTTTTGTTTTTCTGTTAATATATTTTCATTTTCTATAATTTTGTATAGAGAATATCTAATATATCCAGAACTTAAATCAATTCCTAATTGTTTAAATAAAGATTGTATTTTTTTAGTATTTTCTTTAATACTTTCTTCTGATTTAAAAGTATCTTCTGATCTAAATAATTGAGATATTTCAGAAGTAGTATCTTTTAAAAATTCCTTTTTATCTTTTACTTTTTCAAATTCTTCCGACCAACTAGAAATTTGTATTTTCTTAGGATCATTAGTATTGGCATTATATACTTTTGTTTCAAAACCATCTAAAAATCCATCTTTTCCAAATATAGGTTCTAATTCACTAAATAATTGGTTAGCTTTATATTTCTTAAAAGATACTATTAACATCCTTACTAAATTGTGATTTTTAGTAGGTTCTGTTAATTTACCAACTTCATCAATAGTCATTCCTGTATCTTGAAGTAATAATTGTAATACTCCATTAATATTATCATTATCTTCTGATAAAGCAATCATTCTTGGAAGAATATCAGATTCTTCTAATCCTGCTAAACCTCTAGTTAATCCATTATAAGCAAACTTAGAATCTATAGCAAAATCTTCTAAAGATCCTGTAATTTCATCAAGTTTTTTATAGGTACTAAATTCCATCCAATCTCTTACTATTACAGATAAAGATTCTTCACCTCCTATAGTCCAAGAATCACAAATCATTAATTGTGTTCCCTGATCATCATGGTTAGCATCCATTTCTTCAGTAGGTTTAATAGAATTAATCTTTTTAAAGATTTGTTCTTTAAGGATTTCTACACCTTCTGTAATAGCCCAAAATTCATCATCTCTCTTTTCTTCCAAAAGAGTTTTTTGAACTTCTGGTAAACTTTCTAAATAATTATCTGTTTCTTCTGAAAACATTCTCTGAATCCTACTATCAATCAATTCTAATAAAACTTCAGGCATAGGTCTTCCCTTATTTTCCTTTATCTCACTAGCTCTCTTTAGTTTAGCAGCAAATGTATTTATAATCTCTGTACTTCTAGTACTAGGTAGAAATCTTCTGGTATTAAATTCTTTTCCAGTAATAGGATCTATTTCTGTTTTAGGACTAGCAGGTAAAGCTTTATATACAGGTTTGTTAATAGAAGTAAATTTATTTTCTTGTTGAATACTAGATTTAAATACTCCTCTATCTATATTATCAAATAAGGATTCTAAAGATTCATCAATGTTAAACAACCACTTAAAGAAATCTTGTATTTTCTTAAAGAATGATTTAAATATAGAATTAGTAGAAGTTCCTTTATTAACTTTCCAATCTGCAAATTTATCTGCTAAATATTCCTCATAAACCAAATCTTCTAATTGTTGATTATTAAGAGAAGGATGTCTTTCTTTAATATCATTAATTTTAGTGTTTAATTCTGCTTTAGAAAGATTCATTTCTTTCTTGGCTAGTTTAGTATATAAAGATATCTGATCCTCTGTTAGAAGGCTTCTAAAGATAGCATGGAATCCTTCATGGTATCCTGTTCCTTTACCTGCATTTTGATTTAGATAAATTATATTATCTTTAAAAGCTCCCCAAGTAGTTCCTAACTTATTAAGTCTTAGTTTAATATTACTAATATCATCTATCTTAATAAAGTCTGGTAAATTATCTTTTAACCAAGAAATTTCTTCTTGAGATAAAACTTCTTCAGTTTTAGTTCCTATTTTCTCAGCAGCTTCTTCAAAGTCCTGAAAACCAATATCTTTCTTTAACTTATTTAATTCTTTAGTTAGTTTAGCTTTTTCAACTCCTTTAGCAGTTTTTCTTTTTTCTTCTAATTCTTTTATTCTACTTTCTATAGGTTGTTCTTTTACTTCCTTAGAAACTAAGGTTTTAACTTTAGGTTCTTCTTTAGGAACTTCAGATTCTTGTTTAAACTCTTGATCAAATAGAACTTTAAGATTTCTATTTTTAACCAATTCTGGAGTTAAGAAAGTTGTAAAATTCTCTCCTATCTTATTCTTTGGAATAGTAGTAGCATCTTTAGCTAAATAAACTTTGAAAGAATCTGTAGTTAAAGTAACATTTTTTAGTTTCTTATTAAGATCTCTTAATAGATTATCAAAAGTATAATCCTCTTTATTTATATTATCTACATATATTGGTTTATCTGCTTTTACTAGGTTCTCACCTACTTTAATTTCAGTAACTAATCTTATACTTCCATCAGGAGAAACCTCTAAACTAAATAAAGTTCCAGGTTGTCCTTTTAAACCAATATAATATTTAGATTTTATAGAACTATTAAATTCAGAAGCAAGTTCCTTTCTTTTACTTTCATTAGGTTCTTTTTTAAGTTGTAAGGCTTTATTCTGAAATTCTTTAAATAAAGGTTCTATCTCTTTAATTGCTTTTAATTTAGTAGGATAAACAGCAACAAATCTATTTCCAGTTTCTTCTGGTATAACTAATATATATCTTCCTAAACTAGAACCATCTTTATTTTTTGGAATATTTTTTACAGTTTCTAAAAAATCTTTAGGCTTAAAAGCAGAACCTACAATAGCTTTTTCTCCTTCAGTATCTATAATATACTCCCCTTTCATAGGATAAGTAATATCTTTTACTAAAGTACCTTCTATATTTTCTTCAGTTAAATAATCAAACTCTCCTTTACTTAAAGTAAAAGAAACTCCCATCTTTTGTAAATCTTCTTGAGAATATTCTTTTTCTGGAGTTAAAGAATCATATAACTTCTTTATTTGTTCATCTTTTATTTTATCAGGACTTTGTATATTTCCTAATTTAAGCTCTATTCCTTCAGGAGTTTTAAGATTAACTAATACAATATTTATAGTTTTATCATATCTTGATTTAACCTTTTTTAACTTTATATATTTGTTAAAGTCTTCTCCTTTTTTAATCATAGGAAGAAGTACATCTAGAATCTCTTTTTCAGTAGATAATCCCTTTTCTATTCTTATTTCATTACTATTACTTATAGTAGGAAAAATACCTTTAGTTTCTTCAGGAATAGATTTTTTAATAGTTTTTAATAAATCATCTAAACTCTGTGTTACTTCTACTGGTTTAGCTCTTTCTTCTACTAATCTTTTTTCTATTTCTTCTTTATTATTCTGATAAAATTCTATTGCTTCTGGAGATTTGTCTATATTTCCATTAATAATATCATAAACAAAATTATCTATATTAAGTTCTGGTTTTTCAGTAATTACTGTATTAGAAGAAACTGGTTTAGGTTTTTCTACCTTTCCCTTTTTTGTATCTATAGGTGGTTTTTCTTCTGGATTATTTACTGCTTTATTAACTTTTTTTTTAACTTCATTATCTACTATATCATTGGCTTTTTGTACATGATCTTTAGATAGTTCCTTATATTCTTTAACAAACTGTAATTCCCTTTCTTCTAGTTTATCTATATCATCTAACTTCTCTAATATAGTATCTTTATCCATAGGATTTAGAACTCCTGATTTATCTAAAGCTTTTACATATTTCTTCTTTTCATTAGTATTTAAAGTACTATAGTTAGAAGCTAAAATAGGATCTTGTTCTACAAAACCTAAACTAGGATGATAGCCAGATAATACTTGATTAACCTCCTGGCCTAACTTATTTTTTCTTTGTCTAGAATTATCTATTGTTAGAGAAGCATAAGCTAATCTTTCTTTATTTCCTTCTGAAGCATCTGGAAATCTCTCATCTATAATACTATAAGCTCTTTGTACATCTTTAACCTTATTAATCTTATCTTCAATAAATTGAGTTATAGATTGTTTATTTTTAGTAAACTCATTATAGTCTATAGTAGTTCCAAAGTTTGATTTAAACTCTTCTTCAGACATTCCTTTATATTCTTCTAATTGTTTTATAAGATCATCAGTTTTACCATAAGAAATCTTAGTAAAAGCATAATTTATAAAATCATCATTTTTAGCATTTTCATAACTAAAAGTATCATTATTATCTAGAGATTCTTTCTGTTCTTTTACTAGATTACCATGTCTCATAGCCTTATCTATAAGATCTGTGTATATCTTTTTAGTAGGTAGATTGTTTAACGAATTAGCTGCTGCTTGGTAGTTATTAGGATCTACATAAGCTTTAGTACCTTCAGTTATTAAAGTAGTAGCATTACCCATTAATCCACCAGATAAAGCTCCTATAATTCCTTGATCCCATCCTTCTTTAGTTCCATAAGCCTGATATACTCCTTCTCCAAAAGAATCTATAAAATCTGCTGCTTCTGGATTATAATATTTCTTCTTATAGTAATCATTAGTACCTTTAGTAATACCATATTGAGATTGCTCTTGAAAGAATCCTTCAGAAATAATTGGTTCTATAAATTTTCTAGTACCATAAGATTTATCTACTATTCCTTTAATAGCCTCATATTTACCATCTTTTTTTACTAATCCTTCTCCTAGTTCCTTAAGGTTTAGCTTATCTGTTAACTTATTACCAAATACTGATTTACCAAAAGTAATCCAGTTGTCTAACATAATTATAGGCATATTCAAAGCAAAAGAAGTATTTCCTACTTCATCTGCTAAATCTTGAACATGTTTAGATTCTTCTTCTGTTAATTCTCTAGTGCCTTTAGTAATTTCATTAGTCATATTTCTAATGAATTCATCTTTATCTCCTCTAGCATTAGCCCCAGATTCTGCCATAGCTCCTAATCCTGCTATAATTCCATTCTGAGCACCATCTTTAATCTTATTAGTAGTATTTACTCCTTCAATATATTTAAGTTTATCAGAAGCATTTTCTATATTGTGTAGTTTATCTATAAACTCTCCTGCTTTTCCTACAGCAGACATTTTAGCCAATCCTTGAAAGACTTTACTATATACTCCTCCTCCTGCAATAGCTCCTAAAGAATATCCTACTCCATCAAGAACATCTCTCCATAGAGTATTTCCATAAAGTAGTTTCTCAAAACCATGTGCTTCCTTCTCTTGATTACTAGAATAGAAAGGAACTTGTTCTTTAATTTGCTTATCTACTTCCTCTAAAGTTCTAGTAAAAGGATTATCATAGTATGAACTTAGTTGACCATCTTTAATAGCATTAAAAGTACCTATAAAGGGATTTAATATTCCTTCTGCTCCAGAGGTAATAGTTCTTCCTGCAAGATTTGCTAAACCATTTCCTGCTTTATCCCAAGTAGATTGTTTATTTGCTCTAATCTCCTCAAGATTCTTAACATTTTCAGGAGTAACATTAGTATCATATTGTGAGTTACTTACTCCATATTGTCCTAATTGAATATCTGTAGATTCTCCTTTATCAGGACTTTCTCTAAGTATCTTGGTAAAGGATAAATTAGATTCTATTGGTTTTTTCTCACCAATTATAATATCTTTTAAATTTATAGGCATTATTCTGCTTGATGTGGTTTTAAAATTCCTACTTCTGTTCCAAGATAACCAGACTCTTTTAAAGCCTCATTTTCTTCTTTTCTAATTTCTTCTAAAGTAGTAGGTTCTAATTCTATAGGATTTCCATTATTATCTAATCTTAATTTTACATATTGCCATTTAGTAGTACCATCTTTTTGAATAGTTGGGTTTACTAATATCTTAATATCTGGATGATCTTCATAAGGTGTAACTACTTGTTTAGAAAGAGTTTTTCTAGCATCATTAATTACTTGAGAAGCAGTAAATATTTTCTTCATTTCATTATCTGGAGAAATCATAACCCTTCTTGAGTTACCATCAGAATCTTTGACTTCTAAATAATAAGAACCTGCGCTAGGCCCGGCTTGAGTATATCCTGATATACCTTTTTCAAGAGCTTTATCAAAATCTTTTTCTTCTATTCCTAGTTTATCTAAAACAGTAGATAATTGACCATCTAAGGTTTTTTCTTTTCCATCATATAAATAGAAGTTTCTTTGTGTTTTATTTCTAGCAATAGCATCTCCTTTACCTAAAGCAAATTGATTACTTACTGATTTTAAAGGAATAGATTCTTGTGCTAAGGATGTTTGTGCTTTTCTATAAGCCTCTACAGTTTTCTTAGGCGTTAATCCTTGTAATTCTGGATGATTATCTTGTATAGATTTAACTATTTTAACATGTTCTGCTAGTTTATTAAGATCCATCTCTCCAGTATCTTTATAATCTATTCTATTAGGATCATAAACTCCAAATTCATCATAACCACCTCTTTTAACAGTAGTTTTCTTAGTATCTGCTTTTAAATTACCTTTAGAATCAAATTCTAAATCTTTTGTAATATCTGCTAATCCAGTATTTGCTAAAGATTCTGATTGACTAGAAGTAGTTTTACTAGCCAATTCTTCTTGATGTTTAGCATTAGCTAAAGGATCTTGTATTATATTTCTATCAATATCCTTTTTAGTATATACAGCAGCATCTAAAGCAGATTGTAATTCTTTACCTGAAAAAGTACTAGTATTAAATCCTATAAAATTACCGTTTTTATCTACTACTTTATTATGTTGTAATTCTAAAGAAGATAAAGCATCTAACTCTTTTGGAGATATATCTGGATTCTTTTGTATTAATAAAGATTTAATCATATCCTCATCTCCAGATTTTGCTAATAAACTTTGAATTCCTTTGCTTCTACTAATAAATTCAGTAGAGCCTTTAGCTAAAGAAGTATGAAATTGATCTATAGTCTGCCCTGTATTACTTAACCAAGACTTTTTATCTTCATTAATACTCTTGGTAATATCTATTAAATCTTTATCTATCTCTGGTCTTTTTCTATAATCAAAATGAGATAATTGGTTAGCAGGATTATAAGTACCTGTTTGTTCATTATAGTTAGCAGCAAGATTAGGATCTCCATTAGGATTATAGTATTCTTTTAACTGAGTAGCAAGATGTTGTTTATAGTTAGGATCAGTTGTTTTAGATATTTGTTCTTTTAATCCTTCAACATCTTTCAGTCTTTGAGAATAAGCTTTAGCAGATTCTCTTTGAATAGTAGATAACTCTTGTTGTGTTTGTAATAATTTTCTTTGAAAACCAGGTTCAGTATAATCTTGATTAGGAATAGAACCTATAAAATCATTAATTTTACTATCTATAAGTTTCTGTTTTTCAGCAATTTCTCTTTGATCAATAGGAAGTCCTATAATTTCTTTTTTAAGTCCTTGAACTTTTGCTAAATTCTCATCATATTTATTTTGTTTCTGTTGTCCAGCTTTTAATAAATAATCATAAGGTAACTTCTGATCTATATAAGTAGACTCATATTGTCTAGGAGTAGGATTATAAAATCTCATATTAACATTTTTTCATTTTACCACCATATTTAGAAACTTTCTTAACCTTAATAGTTCCATCAGGATTAAGTTCTAGGTTACTAAATACATTACCAAAATTCTTAGTAAATATATCATTATTTACCTTATCTTGTTTAGGTTGATTAATATCTCTATAAATACCTCCGCTAGTAGCACCAGCATTATATAAAGCATTTGTAAATTCTTCTCTAGAATTATCTAAAAGTTTTTCTCTTTCATCTATATTCTGATTTTTAATTCCTGCTACTTGCATAGAATTAGTATTTCTTCCTGCTACATTTGTTTTCATAGCATCATAAGCTAGATTAGAAGGTTGATTTGGACTTCCTAACATTGCTGAATTAGAAGCTAATAAAGCAGCTAAATAAGTTCCTTGATCATTTGCTGTTCCTCTAATAGCATTAGCTGTAGTAGCTGCTATTCTGTCTTGTCCTTGTTGTGCTAAATTAGCAGCATAAGTTTCATCTATAGGAGTAAATTCTGGAGTTCTATAGTTTAACCTAGATAAATCATTATTTCTTTGGGTTAAAGAAGTTAACATTTGAGAAGCTGGGCCTAATAATTGAGCAAAAGGAATAGCTTTAGAACCTTTAAAAGATTTAGAACTAGTAGGATTAGTTAATCCTGATTCTTCTATTTTCTGTAAAGGTTTAGTATCTGTTCTTAATTTAGTATTAGCACTAGTTCCTGCCATAGAAATAGGTTTCATTAATTCCATAGGCTCTCTTCTTTGAATTTCAGATCCTTTAGGAAGAGGTTCATTAAAATTTCCAGCAGGATTAGTACCTCTATTTAAAGTTTGATCTTCAGCTATTTTAGTAGTACCATCTGGATTAAATTCCCAGGGATGTTTTTGTCTATAAGCATCTAATTCTTCTTGATAAGGATCTTTTTTCTTACTACCTAGTTTACCTCCATCAGGATATAAAGAACCTCCTAAGTCTTTAAAATGAGCCTTTGCTCTCATAGCAAAAGCCTTTCTATGAGGAGTACATGTTTCTTTAGTCATAGGAGTACAATATCCTTTATGTTCGGGATTAATAGCTCCTTTAATCCAACCTCCATCTTTCATTTCTCCTCCCATAGACATTATCCCTCCATATAACTTATGAGCTTGATCCATAATATCCATAAGATGCTTTTGAGCCTCTTGATCTTCTGCTAGTTTATCCATTTCTATTTGTACATATTCTTGGGTTAATTTATCTCCTTTTCTAAAATCTAATTTCTTATTTAAAGGTTTAGTTAAACTTGCATAAGTTCTTTTACTTCCGTTAGGAGATAATCTATCTGAAAATACAAATTTATTTTTATTATCTATTGTTTCATTTCCCTCTACAGAACTATCATAGTTTGAAATATTAACTCCATTATTAGGATTAGATTCATGAGTTCCAGCAGTCTTAGGGATTTCTGTAATTAAGTTATTACTACCATCATGTTGTCTCTTATAATCTATATCTATATAAGGATTTCTTTCAGTAGTCATTCCTCCTCCTCTATTAAAGAAACTTCCTATTCCTGTGCCTAAGGTTGAACCTATTGCTCCTCCTACTGGGCCTCCAAAGATAGATCCTACTGCTCCTAAACCTGTAGATAATAATCCTTTAGCCAGGTTTTCATCTTTGGTTAATTGAGTATTATAGTAGTCTTTAAGGTCTCCTCCTTGATCATAATATCCTTGAATACCAGAACTTCCTACTCCTTTTAAGTATTCATAATCCTTTTGATCAGGAGAATAATATTTTTTACTTTTAGAATAACCACTCATAAAACCTCCATTCTTTCTAATAAAACCCATTTTAGAGGCTTCATCTTTAGTTACATTAACTCTTTTTCCTTCATCCATATATTCTCCATAAGGAGCATTAGGAGTATTATACTGTCCTGTAGTAAACTTTGTAAAAGGAATACTATCTGGTTTATTTTCAATAGGGTTTAAGTTACTTGGAGTTCTTAATCCTCTTTCCTGGTTATTAATACTAGGAATAATAGGATTTAAAGTATCTGCTTCTAGTTTAGGTCTTGAAACAGGATTAATATTAAATTGTTTAACCTGAGTAGGTATTCCTCCTTGATTAATATATAATCCTCTATTTATTAAACCCGAAGATAAAGGAATATCTTTCTGTCCTACAAAAGAACTATCTGGATTTTCTTTTAAGAAATTTGTTTTCCAATCTTCTATAGGAGCAAGATCTTTATTATAATGAGATTCCCACTTCTTTTTATCTAGTAAGTATTGTTTAAATTTATCTTCAGGCATACACTACAAAGGTATTAATATTTATTATTATATACAAAATAAAACTATAATATTCTACGTTATACTTTCTCTAAAGTCTGTGTGAACATCATGTAAAACTAATCTTCTATCATTAAGATTATTATAGATTAATTTAGATAAAAGGTAAGTATCTGATAATCTGGATTTTAATATAGTATAAGCAGAAGGATTAATATCTCTGGGTATTTGTAAATGCCATTTTCTATCTTTCCTTCTTATAGTATTGTTATTCAATAGATTAACTACTCCTGAAGTTTGATAATCATTAGAGCATTCTATTTGATCTATTGTTTCATTAACTAAATTATTTCCTAAATTATCTGTTACTTCTGTGAAAATTAAATGATTATCAAAAGTTTTAATAGAACTTGGATTTTCATTAATTAATATGGATATAGTACTAGGATATAATACTCCGTAAAAAGAATTATAATTTCCAATATTATGTTGGTAACAAATATCTTTATTTAAAGGGTCTATTGATAATAATCTATTAGAAGTTTTTATATATAATCCTGGAGTAAAACTATGGAAACTTTCAAAACATTTACTAAGGAGATTATAATTTAAAGTATAATTTCCATTATTATTTAAAAAAGTGTAATATATTCTATTATTTGTACTATCATAAACTCCATGTATTCCTATAGGTAAAGTATCTAAAGTAGTATCTAATAGATTAATATCACCATTTAAAAGGGTAGTTTTAAAGTATCCAGATAGTCCTTCTAAATCAGATATTGGATTTAGTCCATTTGAAAACTGAAATAACTTCTTTTTATTAATATCAAAGTGGAATAATCCTGCTTGAGTATTAACTACTCCAAAAGTATGAAAACATCCTGTTTCTACAGATATATAATCATATCTAGAAAGAGGTTTAGAATTTGCTATAGCCATTACTCCAGAACCTGTTTGTACAGACTCTCTCTCATTAGTGGTTGCTATACCAAAAGCATTGTTCTGATAGAAATATAACCTATCAGAATTAACATGAATACTTGTTATAGGCCCATATATTCCTTCTACATCTATGTGGGAAGTAGGTTTAAACTGTTTCCAAGAATCTATTAATTCTCCATCTATCTTAGGTTCAGATTTATAGATCCTATTAGTATTAGTATCTGTAAATAGATTTATTAAAGGAGTAGGAAAAGATAATTGAACATTATTATTCTGATGATATATCTCCTCATACTCATGTTCATCATATAAGAATCTTTTAGGTATAATTATATCTGCTACTTGTTGAAAATCAAGTCCTTGTCTTTTAGCTCTTCTTTTAGCTCTTCTTAAAGCTCTTTTAATTCTTCTTTCTGTATGATCTAAATCATCTGTAGAAGCAGATACATTAAAATGTTGTCCTTCTCTTACATTAAAATTAAAAGGAGCTTCTGCTGGAAATAATTCTCCAGAGGCTTTCTTAGTCTGTCCTGCTTTATCATAACCAGGTACAGGTTCCATATAATATGAATAGTTTACACTATCATATAGTCCTACATAAGTATCTCCACCATAGCATCTTATATTTTCTACACTCCCACTACCATCAATTATACTAACACCTATAGCACTCTTTGGTATAAAAGTTACAGGTATATATTTGTTTAAAGATCTTGCAGTATATGTAGCACCTCCATATTGTTCAGATAAATATCTTTCATAGGATACTAAGAAATTACCAGAGGAATCTACTACATTAGGTCTTGTCAAAGTTACAGGCTTTATTAATCCTGGTTCTGAAGGAAAATCTATTCCTCCTACCCATTTATTACCTGTTATAGTAACTAACCCATACCATATATTATTAGCATCTTTATTAGTAACTCCTGATAAACTCTGTTGATCATAGTTTTTATATATTCCATTAGTGGAATCTATTAAATTAGGAAAACTAACAGAAGTTTTTATAAAATGTTTTTTATCTCCTATTCCTTGTACTAGGGTTCTTACAGATAGTTTTTCTAAACCTCCTATAAAAGTTCCAGCATCATTAAGTCTTTCTATTCTTCCAAAATAAGCATTAACAAAAGTACCCTCAGGTAATCCTAAAAGTTGTTGTGGAACTAATATTTCTCCTATATCTAGTGTATTTTCCAAATCTATTGGTAACCTATGTATAGAAGAAAGGTATAATCCTTTATACCATTTCTTATATTTAGCTGTAGAATGTGTTCTATTAAATAATCCTACATTTGTATCTCTGTGGTATACTCCTACATATTTAGGATATTCTCCTGTAGCATTATTATATTCATAACTTGCTATAGGAACTAAATAATCATCTGTTCTAAATTTATATTTATTAAATTGATTTATAGGAGATATAATGTATCCATAATTCTTATTAGCTATTGTACCCTCATTTGATATAGGAAGAGTTCCTCCAGAAGGAATAATAGCATTATCTAGAGAATAAACTATATTATCTATACCTCCTACTTTCTTGTGGTTAAATAAATCTCCTAGTTTTTCATGTAGCCATTCTCCTATTTGTCTACCAAAATGTCCAGTAAAAATACCTACAATTCCTGTAAATAATCCTCCACCACCTCCTAGTTTACCTATGGAATTAGTAAAAAGAGTGCTAAAATCTCCTTTAGAAATATTCTCAAAGAGTCCTTCTGTAGATAAAGTAGCTTTAATACCAGAGGTAATAGCATCTGCTATACTATTGGATATTTGATTAAATACTGTATCTGATCCAGGAACCCAAGAAAAGAACCCACTACTTCCTATTATATTTCTAATAAGAGTAGCTATAGTATCATCTACAAAACTAAATAAATCATCTATTGTTAAAGGATCTGTTTGATTTTTAACAAATCCTCCTGTAATTCCTGTACCTAATTTAGATTGATTATGATCATCTCTTAATACTCTACGTATCTCAATACCAGATATATTATCTAATATATTTTGAGGAATATTATTAATTTCAAATTTTATACCACAACTTCTTATATAATAAGTATTACTTGCATTATCAAATCTATCTAGTTTAAACCCAGTATCCATAAAGGAAGGCATTTTAATATCTCCTATCCATTTAACAAAAGATCTTTTTCCTTGTAAAGATACAAATACTAAAGAAAATCTATATACCTCAAATCTTGCATATCCTTCATATAAACTTGATTTATAAGGAGATTTTAGATCATCAAAGGATTTTTCTAATCCAGTATAAGTTTGAGTGCTTATTCCAAAATCTATAGGTAAACTAGTACCTTTTGGGACTTTATTAAAGGGAGCAGCATCTTGTACATCTAAATAACTACTAAATAATGAAGGATTAATAATATCTGTATCTACCTTATGCTCATCTGTTATAAAACTATATTTTACATTTAATCCTTCTCCTCCTATAGTTATGCCATCTGCTTGAAATTTATATTGATCAGTAACATCCCAATTACCATTGGTAGCAGGATTCTCATCATTATAAGGATTTATAGCATCAAAAGTTGCTTGTGTAGTAGTATTAGGATATATAGGATTAGTTCCATCAATAAAGAATTCTTGAGAACCATCTCCTTTATATATATAAGATTGTCTAGAGTTATTAAATCTATATGCTCTAGCATCATAATCTACATCAAATTGAGAGTTTTTAATATTAGCAATATATAAATCATTATGCTTAGGAGTAAAATCTAAGAAACTATCAAAAGTATTGTTTAATATATTAAATTCTTCTACTGTAATAGGAAATATTCCTTCTTCTTCTCCAGAATGTATAAATTCATATTTCTTAGTTAAACTATCATCTGAAGATTGTATAATATCAAAAGGCATTAAATATAACAAAGGGACATTCTTTATCTTGTATAAAACATATCCTACTTGTATATAATCATAATCCTTATCTATACTTGGGATAATACATCTAACAGCTTTGTCTGAACTAAATTCTAATCTTCTTTGTTCAGCATCATTGGCTGCTTTATCATTCTTAAATTTAATATTATCTTCAGGATAAAACTGATATAATCCATTCTCATTTCCATTATTAAGATCTAATAGGTTAGAAATAGGGGAAAATGTTGTAATAGAACCATCTTTAGATATTAACCTATAGAAGTATCCAATTCTTCCATTAGGAAGGTCTCCAACTAAAAATTCCTTTAATATAGGTAGTTGAAAGTTTATTCTAGGATTAAGATCTATAGTCCTAACTCTAGTTTCTATAATTTGTGCAGGAGTTCCTATAAGATTTAAAGATCTCATAGGATTTAAATTCATATCATTCCAGTAAAGTCTTATAAATTTACTATCTTCTTTTCTAATAAAAGCTTTAATTCTATTAGTTCTTCTAAAGTTTAAGAATCTATTATATATAAGATGAGTAGAAACTACTAAAGAATTAGCTACTAAACCTATAGGATTTCCTGTAGACTCATCATATTCTACTTTCCATACTTGCCCATAACCAGAATCATTACAAGTAAATAGAATTACAAAGTTATCATAACCTACACCTCCAATTACCTCTAGATTTTGTTGTAAAGGAATAGTAACTGTTCCTTCTTCAGAACCATTCTCGTATTGGGTTTGAAGTATAGAAGGTATATTAAATTCTAACCTAGTGCCCTTTGTAGTCACCACAGCACCAGTAGACAGGTTATCAGAGGTAACTATCTGGATGTTATCTGCGTGAAAATATGATTGATTATTGTACTTTTGCTTGGAAATGTTTTTGTCTATCCCTTTATAAAAAGTGTTTGTAGTATCAGACATGACTTATTAAAATCTAAAAAACATATTTGAAAAGGTAAGCTCCTCCTGGTCTCCAAGAGTTTCAAAATTCTTTGAGTGTTCCGTATATCTCGGAATAAGTCTACACAATTGGTTCTTGTAACTTTCCATTGTGTCAACACTAGGCATCATTCCTGCTATAGTAGCAGCTCCAATATACCAATCTCTTTGTTGTTCTGCCCAATCAAATAAAGGTTTAGATAATTTACCTGTTCTATATAGTTTATAATCAATCTTTGATCTTACAAAAGCAGCACAAGCTTCTTTAAACTTGCTATTATCGGGGATCATAGGAAAACCTTCAGAATCTACAGGAAATCCATAATAAGCAAATAAAACACTTGCTCCATCCTTAAAAGTAGTAAATATATAATTATCATTAAGCTCATAAGTAACATCTTTATCTGAGGAACCAAAACTAGAAACTATCTGTTTACTTACTGCTTCATCAAAATTCATGAAGTTAAATATAGGATTTCCTTGTCCATCAAAAGATATTGGTTGATTAGGATCTACTATACCTACATTATTAGGGTTTTGAAAGAATAAAGGATGAAAAGAACTAGTGGCAGTTCTCATAGGAATCTGTATTCCTGTCTGACAGTTAAAAGCAGATGCTTGTATAGGAGTATGAAAATCACAAGGAAGTATTCCTCTATGGTCTTTTATCTTAATACAGGCTATATTCTTTCTTAAGGAATAAGCACATCCTATAAGGTCTAAACATTCTCCTAACCATTCTATAATATCAGAATAGGTAAAATCTTGTACTTGATAACCATTATCTCTGATTATCTTAAGGATTATTTCCTTTGAACTACAAAGTTTGCCGTTAAGCATAATATTCTATTTTAAATTTTCCTTTATATATTTTATTATTTTTCAAACAAATAAGAGCTGAATTATAATCATTCATATTCCAAGTTTCGCCAAATAACCCCTTTACTAAAAATTTAGTATTTTCATAATTTTTAACTTCTCGTGTTTCTATATTTATTAATTTTACAGGTAATACTTTCCTAGTTTTAGTTCTAAAATTTTTAATATCTTTAAAAATTTCATCTTTATATCTAAATAGATATTTCTTTAAGACTACTTGTCCTCTTTTTACAGATTTAGTTATTGCTGTATCAACAATATTATTATCTTTTGCTGCTTCGCCTACGCTATTATATTCTTTTATTTTATTACCAAATAAATCATATTGTATCACTGCTTTTGTATTTAATTTTCCAGATCTTACACTATTTTCAAAAGAACATACTTTAGCTCCTCCATCGGTTGTGTTTTTTAATTTAGCACCAAGAGATTTGAATATTTTAATATATTGTATTTCTTTTTCTTGCATTTCCTCTAGTGTTGGAATATTATCTTCTATTAAACTTATAATAACGTTAAATCCTTTATTTTGTAAACTTTTTATCCAAGTTGCTTTTTTATATTTTTTTCTTATAGCATCATCCCTATGCCCTCGTAATCTTTCTTTTAAAGAAAGTTTTGTATAACCAATATATTTAATATCTTCTGGATTTTCACTCGAACTTAGTCCGTAAATTTTACCATTCATCATATTATTCTAAATTTTCAAATCCTAATCCTTCATTCTTATTTTCTGAAGATAATTCATCATAATTACAAGTTAATTCTTCTCCAATTTTTATATTTTTTGTAGCTATTCCATGATCTTCTAAAAATAAGATATTTGGGTTTTCACTATGATTCATAAACCTTGTATTATCAAGATCTAAAATATATTTAGAATCTTTAGGAATACTATATTTATCTACAAAAGCCTTTTGAATACTATTCATTTTACTATAATCAAACTTAGAAAAAGTATAAGCATGATTATTATCTTTCCAGATTATCTGCCATTTCTTTATATTCTGATTAGCAAATAATCCAATACCTTTAAGTTTGGTTTCTTTTAATATAGTATCTATAATAAGCATTATTTTCCAATTAAAGGATTTAGTTTCTGCATAAATTCTTTTAAGCCTTTCATAGTATGAATTTCATCTTTTTCTTCATCCTTTTCAAAGTCTTCTCCAAAAGGATTTTCTTTATAATAAGTTTCAGTATTTTCTGATTTATATTCTTTTTTAGAACCTTCTCCTTCTTCCCAAGATTTATAGATGCAAACAATATGTCCATTCTCTATTTCCTTACAAGAAACTCTATATGATACTCCGTCTTTAGAATATGAATATTCTTCTCTTTTATATTCTTTAGTTCCTGATTTTCCTCCGTAAATTTCTGACATTATTTCTCTTTTCTTATAATTAGGTTTTTTCTAAATTCAAAATAGTCCAAATGATCTATTGTGTTAATTGCTACATTTATAGCTCTATTATTATCTCTAGAGGCTCTAAAATTATAGTAAGCCTTATTTGTTACCTTACAGTTATTCTTATCCCAAAAGAACTTAAATCTAAATCCTTCTGTATGATCGTTTAAAAAGTATACTAGTTTCTTCTTTTTCTTAGCTTCAGGATCAGCTCTCCATAAAGCATTAGTTTTACCATAATCTACAGGAATCTTAGATTTAATAAGGTTTCCTTCTTTATCTAGTTTTAGTTTGCTTTTAGCTTTTCTAATACTTAAATTACCCATATTAGGGATCATCTGAAACTCAAAGTTAGTAGTTATGATAAGTTGCATTATCTCTTTATTTATATCCTTTAGAATAGCTGTATACTCTTTTTTAGATATATCATAAACACTATCTTTTTCTATATTTGTTTTATAATATTTATAGAAATCGTTAGTTGCTACTGAAGATTTAAATTTACCTTTTGATCTTGTTTTATTCATTATTCTTTTGTTTCTATTGGACTTTCTATTTTAAACTGACCATCATTATTCTGGTCACTAAAGGCTGTTGCTTGTTGTTTTATAAATAACTTAATTATCATATCTATTAAAGTAGGAACCATCCATGATTTAATAGGATATGGTGTTGTTTGTTCATCATAGCAAGATAATCCTTCACAGTTACTAAAAGTAGAAGCTAAAGTAGGATCTTCAAATACTCCTTGAATACTTATCTTTTGTAATCCTTCTAAATTTCCTCCTTCGGGTAATATAAAATAAAAATAACCATTATTATTCATTGTGAATACTTTAGGTCTATTTTTAGTCCATCTACTAAAAGATATATAAGGAACCATAGCATAATCAATAAAATCAAAAGGTATTTGGGTTTTATCTATACTTCCTATTCTTGTTATTAATTGTTTATAATGTAGTTCTATAGGAGAAGGTATTTTTTGTACTGTTCTATATATCGTACATCCAGTAACTTCGCAACATTCTCCTCTATCTACTTGTATAACATCTACACAACTAAGTTCCTGAATTATATAAGAATCAGCACTATAGCCCTTATTAGAATCCTGTTTTATTAATTGGGCTCTTACTAATTTAATATAAAACCTAATTATTTCTGAAGTTATAGGTTCAGAAATAGTTGTTCTAGATCTTACGGAGTTTAGAACACTAAATTCTAATTCAGGTAATGTTGGAGTTGAGGCCATTATTTACTTAAAGTTTCATGTATAAATTTGCTTTTGTCTTCACTAGATTTTGAAGACCCTCTATGAAATCCGAGGATAGTGCCTACATAACTAGCTAAAGCACCAAATCCTGTATAAAATAATTCTTTATTATCAGTAGGTACTTGTTTATATATAATAACAACTAACATTATTAAAAAGGAAATAGTAAAGATTAAGTCCAAAAGATAACCTACATTTTTAGCCAACCAAGAAGCATTAATACTTTCTTGTATTTTAACATTAGAATTCCTAGCATTTTCAGTATCGGCAATATAGGCTTTTTCTATTTCATTAGCTTGAGAAACTATAAATTCAGAATGTTTATCTACTAATTCTTGAATTTTAATATCTCTTTCTGCTTTTTCACCTTTGGTATCTACAAATCTATCTACAGTATCTCCAATATCTTTTATTAAAGATCCTGAAGCATTGCCTGTTATTTTGCCTAAAATTGTTGCTATTCCTCCCATTATATCTTTGTATAAACTGCTTTTCCAGATCTAAAATCTGCTATTAACTTTTCTTTTCTATTATTTCCTTTATTATAACTTATGTGAACCCATTGAAAATCATCATCTTGGGTAACCCCTTCTCCAATTAATTGATCAAATTCTACATTTACTTTTAACCAATTAAAAAGATCTACATTATTATGTTTACTTCCTGGCAAAGTGCTAATATCTATAGCTTTACCTTCTTGGTGTTGAGAAGTTGAGGCTCCCCCTATTTGTTTATTTAACTCTGGACATCTATAAAAGGAATTTATATGTAGTGGTTCATTAAACTCTTTTCTAAGAGGTTCAAATCCAAATTTAGAAACTAAAATCATATTTTCTATAATCTCTCCAGAAGGTATGTTTTCAATATTTAACCTTACTGCTATTTCTGAAAAAGTAGCTTCTTTATAAGAAATATGTTCTGATATATTTTCCATTATTTTTTCTTTTTCTCATTTCTCTCAGTATTCCATTTCCAAGAAGAATATCCTATTGTTATTATTAATAGTAATACTTTTAAGATATTTTCTAAATCTGTTACTGTTATAAAAGCTAATACAGAAGAACCAACAAATGTTGGAGAACTAAAAACTTCTACAGATTTATCTATTAATACTGGAAAGTGGAAATTTATCATCTTTTTGTTAGTTTTAACTAGTTTTCTATCTCTGGAGATACTTTTGGTTCAATAAAGTCTTTAAGTACTTTAAAACACTGTATAAGTAATAAATGATCCTTTTGAGACAATTTAAGTTCGTCGTGAGATAAAGCCCTTCCTATAATTTCTAATGCTTTTTGTGTGGTTATTTCGTTCATTTTTATAGTTTTAATAATTTACAAAAATACGTATAATTTTTATTATAACAATATTAAAACTATAATATTTATTATTATAGTTTAGTTGTTTCTCATTTGTAAACAAGCACTTATTTGAATATGTGAACTTACTGCTATAGTGCTTGTTGTTACTATTCCCAATACATAATGACCATCAGAAGGTAAAGAAAAGTCTGAACTTACTGCATTTAATAAACCATCAGCAGCAGGTGTTGTAAAAGTAGCACCATTACTTCCAGGAACTACTGTTCCCAATGTAAATATACACAATCCTGCTCCTCCAGAAGTTCCAGGTCTTGTTATTGGATATAATCCTATAGTAAAATTACCTGTTGGAGAAACATCATTTGTATATAATTGTGCTCTTATTCTCAATTTAGGAGCAATAGTATTTAATGTTGGAAAATCTGCGGCTGCTATATATATTGTATTTATTGGATATAAAGTTCCAGTACCACTAACTGCTAAAGGATCTCCTTGAGCAAGAGCATAAGTTCCTGCTACTTTTGCTGCTGTTATACTTCCAGAACTGTCTAAAATTGTTCTATATGTGGAATTTGGAGTAATTGTATTTATAAAACCCAATCCTCCTAATGCTTTTAAAACATAACCATCTACTTTAAAGAATTTATCTACATCTGTAACATAAAATAGAGAATGATTTGGATAATTAGCAGGAGTAATTTCTGCTAAAGTATCAGATATAAAATAAGGTTGAGGTTGAGTGATAATCATATTTATGCTGCTTCAATTATTAGCCAGCTAATAGTGCTAGCATCTAATATATTTGTACTTGTTATAGTAAAACTAGTTCCAGAACTAACTGCTGAAATATATACTGTTCCTAAGTTTGTAACTGTTCCTCCTCTATCTGTTAAAAAAATCTCACAAGTAGAAGTAGCTTTAGTGGTACTTACAGTTACTGTACCTGCTGTTAAGGTTGCTCTTCCACATGTAGCATTAGTTCCTTGTTTAACGTATATTCCATTACCAGCAGTAGTTAATTTGAAATCTGAATTAGTTAAGAGAGAACCACCTAAAAATTGAGCAGAGTAATTATTTGTTCCTCCAGTCATTGCGTTAACAGTGATTCCATAAGAATTAGTAACCGCTCCTGCTGTTTGAACATTAGCTGTTTGAACTAATATTCCATGAGAATTTGTTATAGTAACATTGGTATTACTAAATGGCGAACTAGTTATACCTAATGTTGCAGCATCTGTAATAGTACTAGCAGCTATAGCAGCATGTGTTCTAGCTTGAATAAGCACATCTCTATTCAAAGCTAATGCACCAGTTGCATGTTGAAGATTTTGAGCAAAATTAAAATTAGCTCCTACCGTTTCTGTAGAAGCTGTAAGTGCATTAGCTGCAATACCAGTAAAACTATATTGAGTTACAACACTACCTGACCCAGCAACAGTAAATGTATGAGCGAAATTTGTCATTAAATACCTAACTGTACCAGCAATTCTATAATCAATACTAGTTGTAGGGCCATTTACACTAGTTGTAGTAGAAGTTCCTTGTATTGCATAATTAGTTGAACTAGGAGTTGTTGCATTAAAATATATTGCACCACTCCCTGTGCTGCCTTGATTACTTCCTATATCTACTATAGCTGTATCCTGACCAACTCTAAATAATCTAGCATTTGTATTACTAGCATTTCCTATATTTATATTTCCACTATTATACATAGTTGCAGCAATAGTTGTACCATTATTACCTACAGCAAAAGATAAAGCTCCAACTGTAGAAGTACCATTAGCCGTAGTACCTTTAATAGTTAAAATATCTCCAACTGCTGTCCCACCTATAACCGATTGTCCTCCAGATATTCCTATAGATAAAGTATTAGTTATAGTATTAGTGGTTCTTGTTAGTCCTGTAGAGAAAGTTAAAGCTGATTCTTTAGCATTCCAAGTACTTGCAGAAGAGATATATGTATCAGTAATAGCCGTTCCTTGCCAAGTACCAGATCCTATTGTACCTAATGTTGTAATACTAGATTGTCCTACGTAGTTTGGAGATATATCAACTATTGGATTAGCAATAGTACCTGTTATTAATATTCTATTTAATGTACCAGAAACAGAATTAACATAACCTGGATTATTTACTAAAGTCCAGATTCCAGAAAGACTTATGAAAAGTTTATCAGTATCTATTTCTCTAAAAGAGGAATAATCAACTAAAGATATAGGTTTTGTATCACTAGATAATCCTAGAGCAGAATATAGATTAGGAAATCTAGTACCATAAGTTGCTAACATTATTATGCACGTGCTAGTAATTTATATGAAATACCATTATATACTATACTTATAGTAGTATCTGAAATAACTACTTCAGTAGTTACTGCATTTCCTGTTAGAACTCTACCAGAAGCATTTTCAAAAGTAATAGTTCTATTTCCTGTAGGAGCTGTAAAAGCTAATAAAGTTTCATTTGTAGCCCCATTAGCATAACCTATTTGATTTACATAAGCTGTATTATTAGTTTTACCGTATAATCCAGTACCTCCTAATATTACAGAATTTATTACTCCAGAAGCTAAAGTAGAGTTTTGAGAACCTAAGGAACTAGCATATTTGGTAGTATTTCCTGTTGTTTTATTTCCTGCACTATTATTAAGTAATTCTAATTGAGTATGAGAAGCATTCCCTGTTATTAGACTATCTAAATCACAATCCATAGATATTCCTTTTACTCCATTTGTAAGGGATAGTCCTAATTGACCGCTTTTAGTTATAGCAAAAGAAGAAATAGTTACTCCATCTGTTGAACTTAAAGCTACTTGACTATTATCTACTGATACAAGACTTATATTACTATACCCTAGTTGTGCAGAATTAGCATCACCATAAACCCAGGCTTTTCCATAAGAATTAGAATCAGCATCTAAACTCCAAATTTCAGAACCTGTAGTTCCAAAATCAAGTACTGCTACTCCTGATTCACTAGTAACTTGTTTTCCAGAGTCTAAAGTAATAGTAGAACCATTATCAAATAAAGAAGAAGAAGTTAATCCTATTAAAGAGAATTTTGCTATTCTATTCTCTGTTCCTGGTATTCCAACAACTCCTAATCCTGATAGATCAGTAAACTCTGTAAATATTCTTTTATTTCTTGCTATATTGCTCATTATATAGATTTTCCTTTAATGTAAATACTTAATATAAAATCCTCTTCTGTTCCTGTTGTAATAGGAAAAGTCCAATCTCCAGATCTATCTAAAATAAAAGGTCTTATAATAGAAGAAAATATCTTTGTTATATCTAATCCTATAATGCTAGAAGAAACAGTAGAACCAGAAGCATCTAAAATAGTTACTCCATTCATTTTTAAACCAAAATCTGTTGAAAGAGGATCTATTCCTCCTGAAAAAGCAGGACTTGAGCTTAATGAATTAGTAAATCCTCCAGCATCTGCGCCTCTAGTCTCTATTGTATTTATAGTTCCATTAAGACTTCCATCTCCACCAGAAATTGTCATATTGAGTCCATTAATAGATACTGTAAAACTATTACCCTCGTAAATTGTTTTTACAAAATCCATCCATAAAACATTAGAAGCAAATCCAGCATTTCCTTCATTATATAAATCAACATCCCCCAAAGCTATTCTTATTAAGAAAGGAGTATTATCTGGAGAATTGCCATTAATATCTGGAAATTTTGTTGGATCAAAAACTATTATAGTGCTAGCAGGAATTCCAGGAATACTTTTTGTCTGATATATTCCAGATAAAACTTTTACAATAACTGATTCGGATACTGTATTACTTGCAGAACATCCTTCTTTCCATGTTAAACTATTAGTAGCTATATCTTTCATATTAACTCTTTCAATATACGCTATTGTACCTTGTAAATTAATTTCATCTATAACAGGTTTTAAATCATCTAAATTCGCTAATACTTTATTAATAGCATTAGTCGAATTTAGATTTCTAGTTGATGGATTTGGATATTGTAAACTCATATTTATAAATTATTATCCTATTCTTTGTACTGAACAAGTAGTTTCTGTATCAAAAGTTACTTTAAACCATCCTGAATGTACTCCAGCAGTTGCTGTTACTGTTGCTAAGAAGGCAGTAGCAGAATCTCCAGAACTTATTTGTTTCATAAATTGCATATTAGCTCCTGCTGTTATAGTAAGCACATTACCTGCTGTCATAGGAGTAGCTCCCATAGTATTTAAATAGAAATCAAAAGTAGTTCCTATAGGAGATGTTCCTAAAGCAGTAGTAATATTAGCCGCTGAATCTAAAGCACTAGAGTTAGTAGTACCAGTTACTTCTATATAACCTGTTACCATCATTGCTCCTGTAATTAAAGATCCTGCTGCTACAGTTGTAGTAGTTACAGGTCTTTTAACTAAAGATTGAGTATTCAATTGAGTTCCAATATAAGCTTTTTTAGCTACTGCTAGACCTCCTGAAGTCTGAATAGAAGCTGTAGCACTAGAAGCCGTTGCATCTGTAGCATTTGGAATAGTTACTAGTCCAGTTGTAGATATTGTAGCAGCTGTAGTAGCTCCAATAGTTGTTGTACCACTTACTGTAGCAAGATTTGTATCTGTTCCTACATAAAGCTTTTTAGCAACTCCTAAACCCCCTGTTACAATAGTAGAACCTGTGGTTGAGGAAGAAGAATCTGTTGCATTAGCTACTGTAAATACTCCTAAAGCAGAAGTTGTTGTAGGAGTTGTACTACCTACTGTAGTTATTCCAGAAACTGTTGCTAAATTTGTATCTGTTCCAACATATAGTTTCTTAGCTACTGCTAATCCACCAGATAATATTGTACCTCCTGCTGTGCTTGAAGAAGCATCTGTAGTATCAGAGAATGTTTTTACTCCTGCTATAGATTGTGTTCCTACTGTCATAACAAAAGAACTAGTTCCTACATTAGGAACTGTATATGTACTATCTGCCGTAGGATCAGTAAATGATAGAATTGCTTCAAATCCATCTGCTGTAGCTCCTTCAAAGATAAGAGCATTAGCTCCAGAGAAGTTAACTACTGTTGCATTTACTGTTAAAGTATCTGCTGCACTACTTCCTAATACTATTTCTCCATTAGCTGTAAATGTCCCATCTACTACTAAATTATTTACTTCTAGATTTCCAGTACCATCTACTATGCTATTTAGTTGATCTACTATATCATCAAAATCACCACAGTATGCTGGTAAATATTCTGGTAAATTTCCTAAGCCCTGTCGGTTTTTTTCTTTTGGTTTTACTATACTCATTTTTTTATATTTATTTAATTGTTTATATTTAGTTAATTATTTATAATATTGTACATTAATGTGAGTAGTTCCTCCACCAGTACCAGCAATTACCTTAAATCCAACTAGATTTTGTGCTTCTACTATGTCAAAGCAATCTAAGTTCCCCCTAACTATCCCGGTACTTGCTGTAGGATAGCTACCATCTACCCAGTACCTAAGAGCATCTGAGGTATTTGTAGATTCTACCTGAATAAATGCGTATCTTGCGTTTTCTGGTATAGTTAAACTTTTTACAGAAGATGTTATAGATAATGTTTGGTTACCACAAGCTCTATAATCATTTATTAAAGCTTTTAATATATCTCTCTGTACACTCTCTTTTCCTATCATTTTCTTTTAATTAAAAGGTTCATTATTAATTTCAATATCTAGACAACACTCACATAAAGATAGCGCATGTCTTACAATTTTTTCAGCTTCTATATCTGTTATACAGTTTTCTATACATTCTATAGATTCTGGTCTTATTACTTGAGTAGAATATATTGGACAAGTTGTAGAACCTATAGGAGTATATCCTTTTAGTCTAGTGGTTTCTAGGTTTTGATCTGTAGTTACATCATACACTATAAATCCCCACAAATTAGTTCCTATATCTTGAGTACAATTATTCATAGTTAATACTATAGTATTGCTGCAATTACTTGAACTAACAAATACTGAAGTAACTGCGCATGTATAACCTAAAACTTGAGTATTGATATTTATATAATCTCTAATATATTCTAATGCTAGTTTTCCAGCATTAAATACAGCTGATGCAGAGGGACTAGGAGCAGTATATATATAAGGAAGAACTATTAAAGATCCGCTTAATAAGTTATAAATTTTAAAATTTAATACATCTCCTGCAATTTCAGCAGATCCAATATCTAAACATTGATCATTAGTTAATGTAATAGTTTTAGTTTCTAAACTTTGAGGAGTAACTAAAGTATAACCCAATATCTCAGGAATTAACTTAATATTACAACAAGTTTCTTCACAAGCACATGTTGAAGTTCCTTGTGTTAATTGTCTTAGTTGTAATAAAGCATCTATTGTTTCATTATATAAATCAAATCCCCAAAGAGAGTTGACTATATTACAATCTTCTACCTGTAAAGCATAAGAGTATGTAAAAGGGGGTACTCCAGGAGGATCTAATCTATAACTAACAACGGTATATCCGAAAGTACTTGAAATAGGTCTTATATAATTTGCAAAAAATTGTAAAACTTCTAGCATCTTATCAAAAGAATTATAAGGCCAATTTACATTAACTACTTGATTAGTAAGAATATTATACATTCTTATTGTTATTGTATTTCCCGCTAATACCCAACTTGCTAAAGTTAATGAATTTGAGGTGTTTATAGTATATCCTTGTAATTCTAAAGATTTTTCTTCTGTACAATTGGTTTGTGTCCAACAATCAAAAGGATAGTAGCATTGTAAAGTATCATAATATTGTTGTAATATCTCTAATTCTTGTATTTTACAATCAACATCTCCTAAAGCTAAAGCAATAGCATTAGATACATCAATAGCTTTACTACCTATACAACATTTTAATATTGATAGTTTGCTTTCTAAAGATTCTCTACTATTATACTTTAAACTCATTAAGTTGTTGTTTCAAAAGTTATTTCTCCTCTTATATTAAATGTTCCAGAAGTTTCTCCTGAAGCATTTGCTAATACAAAATAGTTAGATACTAAATAAGTAGGATTTGTTACATAAGGCTTAACCATACTAGGATATACCACATCTTCAGTAGTAGTTCCAGATCCTGCTATAGATACTCCTACTCCTGCTACTTGTAAGATATTCTTATTTAACGCATCTCCCGCACTAGGAATAAGAAAACATGTCCCACTATCATTTACAGAATTAGCAGTCTTAGAATTAGGTATTTTAATGAAAAATCTAACTGAAATTACTTCCATAGCATCTACTATATCCATAGTTCCGTTTATATTATATTGTAAAAGCATAGTTTTACCCAATTGCTTATATCTTATTCTACTAGTGTTGGTTACACTTGTTAGATCAAAAGTTCCAGTAGATTCATCAGCTACTATGGTATTTACAGGAGGTGTTCCATTAGAATATGTAGAAGGTGTTGTTTCAGTCCAAGTTGTAGTATTAAAACTACCAGAAGAACCTCTTTTATTTACTGCTAAGGAAATATCTGTAGTAAATCCTGTAGTTGTTAAATATTGCCCTAAATATAGAGTGGGTGTAGGGCCTGTTCCTCCAACCCAACCAATAACTTGTTCTACTACTCTTGTATCTCCATTAGAGTCTAAATTTACAGCATCTATAACGTTAGCAGGAATTATCATCCAACCATTATATCCTGGATCTCCTTGAGATAAATCTATACAATCTTGACAACCTAAACAACTCATTTTATATCTTTAATTACAATCACATTGGCTACCTGAACAGATAGTTTGTAATATTGTTAATAATCTTGAAAATCTCTCTTTTTTAAAGCATTCAGATGCTTGTTTAATTCCATCTAATAAAGCCTTCATCTTTAGCGCTTTAGTAACTGTAGAATTATCACAACAAAAAGTATCATCTGGTATTTTAGCAAATTGTTTATCTACGCAGCAAGAAACTGTTGGAAAATGATAAAAATACTTAGTTCTTACATAAGTAATTCCATTAGCCACTACTGTATATAATCCCGTATAAACACCATCAGGAATTACTACTGAAGATAAAAACCCCAAATCAGTATTTCCTATTTTACCTTGATAGGTGCTAAAAGCAGTTTCTACAAAAGAACTATTAGGCCAGGTATTTATTGTTGTTAAATCTGTAGGATCTACTAATCCATCATTAAATAGATCTAATATTCCTAAAGAAGCATTATTACCATCAAATATTTGTAAAGTAGCACTAGTAGCAGAAGCTATAGTAGCATTTGGGGTTTCCCAACCAAGTAGATTTCCTGGTGAATATAATCCTGTTTTCTCTGTAAATATTAGAGATTTAGAACTACCTGTACAAATATCAAAATCAAGTCTTAAAGCCATTTTATTGTGTTAAAAAATAAGAGTAGACAGTTTTAGACTATCTACTCTTAAATAGTTTTTAGTCTTAATTAAATATTTCCTACCTGAGCAGAGAAAGTTGTTAACCAAGCATCTAATACTCTTAATACTGTAGTATCTGTACCACCATTACCATTAAACTGGCTAGAAGTTACAAACCCACAATTCTTATTACATGCTAATCTTACTTGCTTATATGCAGTAGAATTTGCTACAATAGAAGTTCCTGGTTTATCTGACCAACGAAGATCTACAATAGAATATTTACCAGTAGATTCTACATTAGTCCTATCAACTACAGGAGGAATCTGAATAGTAACACTATCATGCATTCCTTCTCCTAAAGCACTAAAATACTCCTCATCTGCAATTTGTTCATACCTACCTGTTCCTTCATTAGGAGTAGTAGTAACAGCTATAGGAGTAGTTCCACCACTTTGAATAGTTGAAAACCACTTATTTTTATCATATCTTAGTCTATTGGTAAGGAAAGTTTTAGCTTTACCTAGTAACTTAATACCCCAAGCAGTAATTACTGTAGCAACACCTGTATTTGTAGCTAATACTGTACCATCGGCAACAAAACCTGTTTCTCCCTGATAAGCAACATCTAATTCAAAGCTTGCAGCAGCAGAAACTGTTGCAGAAGCAATATATTTAGTTGGTACTGCATCACCAGTAGCTATAGTTACTGTTACATAACTTGTTGAAATAGTATTATAAACTACAGGAGGCGGTAAGAATATCCCATTATTATAGGTAATAGTCATTACATCTGTAGAAGAATTATATTCAGCACATGCTTGAGTTCCTGCATTAATAGCAGCAGCCTGAGCTACTCCATTTTGATCTGCTGAACCAGCATCTGCTACAGAATATAAAGTAGTGCCTAAGAAAATATCAAAAGCATCTACAGCGGTACTATATGTAAAAGATTGCCCACCAGAGGTAGGTACATTAATTACATCTCCTGCTGTTACAGAACCTGTTGAAGCTACACCAGCAGCATCAAAGAAGGAAACTGTTTTAGATCCTTTAGTAAATTTAGTCATTACGCTAGTTCCAGTAAAAGCTGTTACAGTTGTAGCATCATTTACTCTAGATATAGTAAAAGGAATATTAGGGAATCTTTCTGAATTTCTAATTAAAGATAGACAAAGACCTTTTGCAATTTCTGATTGAGTAGCAGAACTGTCTGATACATAATCAGCATTTACAAACATTTCTTTATCTGCAAATTCAACAAAGTTAGACCTCAAAGAAGACCTTAGAATATAAGGGTTTGAGTTAATTACATCAATAGCTCCTGAAGCAGCTACTGGATTATAACCAATAAATTCTACTTGTTCTAAACCATTAGAAAAGGCTTTAGCTCTATAACTTTGTACAGTTGCTTTTTGAATTTGTCCAGACTTAATAAGAGGAAGGGTTGGCCCTTGTCCTTGAACTAAAACTACTGCTGTTTTACTAGCTACTGTACTTTCATCAAGAATAGTTCCATCAACATCTGTTACTACAACCTCACCTACTGCTAGGACTGAAGGAGTTACTACTGTTGCAGCTAAACCTGTTGTCCCACCAGTTCTAGCAATGTTCTTTCCAATCAATAATTGTGTGTGATTGTTTACTGAATTCATTTGTTTGTTTTAATTTAATTTATAATTTTTGTTAATTATCTTAATTATAATACAAAGGTATATATATATTTGATACCTTTATATTTGTTTTTTACTCAATTTTTTGTTATTATAGCTTATTCTTTCCTTTTAGAAGCCTCTATTGCTATCCTTGTTCTATTTTCAGTATCGTCTAATACTAACTCTACTGTTTTTCTAACTAACTCTCTATGAGTAATATCTGCTAATTCTGATACACTAGTAGTAGCCAATCCTGTTAAATCTATAGGTCTTGGTTTTCTTATATACCTTACATGATAACCACTAATACTATAAGTACCATCTGTTATTAACTCATGCCTATTATTACCCACTCTCATTCTCCAAATCCTCTCTTTAGAAGGTTTATTGAAAGGATCTTTTAATAGTTCTGCATATTCTCCATGATTAATCTCATAGATATTAACCCTTAAAGGGTTATTAGTACAATCTAATTGTGAGGTTACTGCTTGTTCAAATATAGTTAACCAGAACACATTAGAATAATCTGTAGGATCTATTAATAAGGTATTAGGAAGATCTACGAATACTCCGTTAGGCATATTTTCAGGAATATTAGCTCCAGGAATAATTAAAGCATTCTGAACTAAATTTCCTATATCCTGAAGTCTCTTTTCTGTTTCTTCAAATCCTTCTTTAGTTGTATTAGAACTAGGATTATATTTAGTTAAAACAAGAAGTTCTTGAGCTTCTGAAGCAAATAAAGAGATCTCTAAAGGGTCGTATCCTGGCCCTTGTAGAGTTCTTACTTTATTTAGTTGATTATAGAAATAGTCTAAAAAGGCCTGATTAGTCATTATTATACATTATTTTCAATTTGTGCCTTGATTTTTAATACGATATCTGAATTACTAGGATTTTCCATCCATTCAATAGTTTCTTGTAAAGTTCTACCAATTAGATCTCCTCCTGCAAGCACATAAGCTTTACTAGAGTTTCTTTCTATTGCTCTTACTGCCAACCCTTCCTCAATTAATACTTTCATATTAAAATGCTTATCAGATACGATTTTTACAAATTCTTTAGCATCTTTATCAATAAGCTTTTGAACCTCTCCTCTTAAGAAATCAAGATCCATATTAGTAGTTTTTTTACCGTATAATTTAAGAACATTTTGCATTTTTCTAGCAGAAGATTCCATCTTTCCGAAGTTAACATAAACTTCTTTCATTAACTCATATTTTGTATTGCTTTCTTTAGATTTTTCATCTTCATCTACCAAAGCAAATTTATAACTACCTGAATTAAATCTCTCAGCCCAAGAAGGAGCTATAGTTTTATTCTCTTTAAGTATCTTATATTTAATAAGATCCATAAGATCCATTAGATTTAATACTAATCCTTCCTTGCCTAAAGACACTCTAGCCTTCTTATTTGTAGCCCAGAATCCTTTATCTTTATCATAAAAGGATAAATCTCCTTTGGGT